>Ga0187769_10001457_pt1 | contig 13561 bp, 11 predicted proteins | sample 0116_SJ02_MP02_1_FD_133140 | JGI IMG/M metagenome (GOLD analysis project Ga0187769, IMG submission 133140) | Tropical peat soil microbial communities from peatlands in Department of Meta, Colombia - 0116_SJ02_MP02_10_MG | ecosystem: Environmental > Terrestrial > Soil > Wetlands > Peat | place... | reverse complement strand
GAAGCCCACCACGTCGAGGGTGAGGTTGCGGAACTTCTCGCTCATCGACTCTTTGTCCAGCACGCGCAGCACGGCGTTCTCGCCGTGAATGGAGGGCATGATGGAGACGCGGAAGTCGATGGAGCGGCCGCTGTAGCGCACGCGGAAGCGTCCGTCCTGGGGCACGCGGCGCTCGGCGATATCGAGCTCGCTCATCACTTTGATGCGGCTGATGATGGTGGAATGGTGCTCACGGCCGATGGGCGGCATGGCCTGCTGCAGCACGCCGTCGATGCGGTACTTGATGACCGAGGAATCGTCGCGCGATTCGATGTGGATGTCGCTCGCCCGGCGCTGCAGGGCGGTGAAGATGGTGGTGTCGACTAGGCGGATGATGGGGCTGGCTTCGCCTTCCGCGGTCAGGCGCTCGATGGAGATGGTTTCGTCGGCGCCCTCTTCTTCCTTGATGACGTCGAGAGCGAAGCCTTCGCTGGCTTCTTCCAGGACCCGCTGCGACTGCTCCATCTTCTTCAGCAAGTCCGAAATCTGCGACAGGGTGGCGACCTTCGTGATCAGCCGCTTGCCGAGGAGCAAGCCCACCTCGTCGATGACCATGAGCTGGCTGGGATCGGCGATGGCGATGATCATGTTGCCGTCGCGCTCCTCCAGCGGGACGAAGTTGTAGCGGAACATCAACTTGACGTCGACGGAGCGGAAGAGGTCGTGGTGGATGTGGAAACTGCGCAGGTCGACAAACTCGCAGCGATAGCGCTTCGCCAGCTCGCGCGCCCGGCTCTCCTCCGCGGCCTGATTGACAGGACCGCCGTTGACGAACAAGTGCGTTTTGTCGGCCATCGAACTCCTAAGTCGTCTCCCCGCTCTCTAAGTGGCCCGGATGCCACCCCCGCTCAAGGTGAAGATGGGAAGGTACAACGATATCAGCACGAATGCCACAATCGTGCCCATAAAGATCAGGATGATGGGCTCGATCAGCGACAGCGCGGCCACCAGGGCGGTCTGTACGTCCTCTTCGTAAAACTCGGCCACCGAAGTCAGCATGGCCGGCAGCGCCCCCGTGGACTCGCCCACCTCGATCATCTCCACCGCCAGGTCGGGGAAGACCTTCGCCTCTTCCAAACTACGCGACAGCGGACTGCCTTCGCGCACTTTCTCCGCCGCTTCGCGGGTGGCTTGGGAAATCAGCCGGCTCTGCATGGAGTCGGCAGCCGTTTGCAGCGCCGGCATGAGCGGAATGCCGCCCGCCAGAAGGGTCGAGAGCATGCGCGAGAACATGCTGACCTGATACTTGAGCCAGATGCCGCCGATCAGTGGCAGTCCCAGGCGCAGGCGGTCGACGCGTTGCGCGCCGCCCTCCGACTTGCCCCAGCGCCATAGCAAGAATAATGCCGCAAAAATCGCGGGGAAAATGATGAAGAAATAGTTGCGGATGGCGCTTCCCACCGAGAGCGTGAAGACCGTGATCTTGGGCAGCTCCGCCCCAAAATCGGCGAACAACAGCTGAAATTTGGGAATCACGAAGTTCAGCAGCACCGTCAAAATGGTGATCACGCCGACGATCAGCAGCGCCGGATACACCAGCGAGGCCAGCAGCTTCTTGCGCACCGCCGAGGCCACCCGCTGAAAGGCGATGTAACGGCTGAGCACTTCCTCCAGGTTGCCGCTTTTCTCTCCCGCCAGCAGAGTCGTGGTGTAGATTTTGGGAAAGATGCCTTGTGCCAGAAAGGCGTCGGAGAGCAACTCGCCGGTGCGCACGCGATCGCGTACGTTCTCCAGCACGCTGCGGAAGACGGGACTCTTTTGCCGCTTCAGCAGCAACTCCAGCGAGGTGAGAATGGGAAGCCCGGCGCGGATCAAGGTCAGGAACTGGGCATTGAAGATGATGAAATCGTCCAGCTTGACTCGCCGCCGGCGACGCAGGCTCAGACCTCCGCCCGCCAGCATGCCACGTGGCTTCACCCAGTAGACCAGGAACCCTTGCTGGGCAAAGCGCTCGCGGACATCCTGCTGCGAGGGGCCGTTTTCCACCTGTTCGAGCACGCGCCCGCGCTCGTCCGCCATCCGTATGAGAAACTCCGCCATGGGATCGCTTCGGTCGACCTATTTAGTTAAGAGTGTAACACTCCTAAGTAGCTGGTTCCGCTGCTGTTGATAGCCTGCCGTACCCGAAGGGACAAGTTACTTTCGTTACATGGGAGTACCGAATACCCAGTACCAAGTACCGAGTTGGGTGCGGTGCCGATGGCCCGCTCTCCCCTCTCCAGATGGGATCGTACTCGGTACTTGGTACTCGCAACTCGGTACTGTCACGGTGTCAGCTCCTGCGCCTCAATCACCTCCACTCCGGCCGGGGGAGAAAAGCGAAAGCGCTGATCGCCGATGGGCTGGTTCTCACGCTGATTGCTGAAGCTGTATTCGGTGCTGGCGCCATCCACCTCGTTGACCGCCATGCGCGCGATTTCACCCTCTGGGGTCACCTCCAAAAGCACGTTGGAGACCCGGTCCTCCATGCCTTTAGGGACACCGCGCAGCATGAGGTTCCCGGGCGTCTGCGGCAGCACGTCGGCAGTCAGCGTCAAACCGGCGAGCTCTTTCTCCAGCTTGGTCTTGCCCAGCAGATAGCGCAAAGGCGAACGCAGATCGTCAATCTTTTTGACCGGTGCCCTGCGCGCCTGCCGCTCCCCGGGAACATAGAACCACGCCGACTTCCCGTCGGTGACAAACACCTTGGGCTGCGGCTGGCGGTACTCCCAGAGCATCTTGCCGGGGCGCTTCAGCCAAAGCACCCCGGATTCGCTGCGCGCCACCCCAGCGCCGCGATAGGTCTCGGTGAAATCGGCCTGCAGCGTCGCCAGATGGTTGTAGCGCTGGTCCACTTTGGAGGCGATCTCCGGCACGGTTGCGGCGGCGACGCTCACCGAGAGCAAAAGTAGCCCAATTACGCGTGAGGTTGTGCCGGCCCCCAGGCTTATGGTCTTCATTACCCTCCATTCCCAGCGCTTACGCGCTAGGCTCAAACAAATATCGACCTTCGGGCTCGTAGGCTATGAACATCGCGTAGCGCCCGCACGGCGAATGATCCAGAAGCTTGGAGCTGAGAGCTAATAGCTAGAAGCCAGGAGCCATTAGCTATTTGGATTCGCTCGGCGGCGGGTTGGATGGTTCCTCCAGCCCCTGAGTAATGAACGGAAAATCCTCGGGAACTTGCACGAAAATTTGGCCGCCTGCGGCGAGTCGGTAGGGCTTGCGGGTCGGGTCGAGGGGCGCGCGGCGCAGATATCCGCCAGCCACCATTTCTGCCCAGTTCGCGGGCCAGCGCCCAGTACGCTCGTGAAAGCCGGCGGCTAACTTCTCCAGTGCCGACACTTCCTCGTCCACCTCAAGGGCCCGCAAATGCTTGGCAGCATTGGCACGGATATCGTCGCTCTCCGTGGTCTGGTACAGGCTCGACCAGAGGAAGCGTGCGGTCCGGAGATCGCCGGCGTGTTGCGACATCTGGGCGGCCATCACCTTCATCCACGGCAGCGCACCCGGGACGCGCGAGCCGCGCTCAAACGCATCGGCGGCTGCGGAATAGTCGTGGCGCTCGAAGTAATGGATAAAGCCAAGGTTGTAGTACAGCCTCCAGGCAGAAGGATTCTCGCGCACGCCGTGTTCCACCAGGCGGACGGCGGCGTCAGGGTCGCCGGCGCCTTCGGGCGGCTTCTGTGCCAGAAACGTTGCCCCGAATTCATAGGCAACCAGCAGCTGCGGATCGAGGGTGGTGGTGATGTCGAGCAGCGGCGGCAACAGCTTGTAATTCTTACAATGCAGGTGGTGCTGCTGGCCGAAGTATTGCACAACCCGCGTCCAGTAGATATCGGCGAGCAGTCCGTTGTAACCGAGGCTCATCCGCTGGAGGATTTTGGGCGAAGGAACGTACAGCGCCTCTTCCGCCGTCGCGCCCGTGCGGAGATGATCGAGGCGGCGCACCGTCAGGCTGGCGCCCGCCAGCGAGACCGCGAGGATGATCGCCGCACCCAGAGTTGTGGCCCCACGAGTCGTCATTTCAGGTTCCGGTACTCGAAAACCAGAATGCCCCCACACACGGCCGCCGCCGCGTACAGCAGCGCGTACACGGTGTTGTAGAGAATCAGTGAGGCGGCAATCGGCTGGCCGTGGGCAACGGACGAGATGACATTGAGCGAGGCAAAGTTCGGCACCACGTAAGCCGCCAAACTGGCGAAGAGCCGGGTGAGACCGTGGCTCATGGCGGCAAAGGCACGCAAGTCCTCGGCAAAGGTGCCGATCACGAACAGTGCCAGGGCCATCACTGCGGACAGCACCGGCGAGGAGAAGGTCGAGAACAACAGCGCCAGCGCCGTCACCACCACGAATTCCAGGATGATGAAGTAGATGGCTACCAGCAGCCAGCCATCGGCGCGCTCGAAACGGTGGGCCAGGAAGAGCAGCGCGGCGAAGAACCCGATTGCCATGAAAAAGGTGTTCACCACCAGCGTCCAGGCCAGCCCGCCGAATTTGCCCACGATGAATTCCCAGCGCCGCACCGGGCGCGAGAGGATGGTGTAGAGCGTCTTCTTCTCCATCTCTTTCGAGACTAGCCCGATGCCGATGAAGATGGCGATCACCACCCCGAAGACGGAGATGGCCGTCAGGCCCAGATTGATCAGGACCATCCGCTGAATGCCGATAGAGATCTGGCCGAACAGCAGGGCGGTGCCCACCAACAGCAGGGCAAAGAAGATAAGGTTGTAAAGGACACGGTCGCGCACGGCCTCCCGAAAGGTGTTGGCGGCGACGGCAGAGATACGGTTCATGCTTGTTAAATTTCCCCGCGAACGCGATAAAGGAAGCAGCTAGCAGGAGGCAGGAAGCAGGAAACCCAGTACCTGCCCGCTGCCTCCTGCTTCCTGCTCCCTCGCCTCACCGCCCCACCTCGAGCTTCTGTGGTTTCTCCCCCAACCGCTCGATGAAGTAGTCCTCCAGCGTAGTGCGGACCGGGGTCAACGAGATCAGGCGCGCCCCTTCGCGGCGCAGCGCGTCCAGGGCTACGTCCTGCTGGCTTTCCGGGATGACTGCCCGCACCGTCTCTCGGGTGGGGTGGCATTCGGCGCCCAAGGCAGAGAGCAGGGTTATCGCCTGTAGGCCATGGAACAGGATCTCGATCTTGCTCTGGGCACGCGCCGTCAGCTCGTCTACCGCTCCCACGCCGCGCAGCTCGCCCTTGTGCAGGATGGCGACGCGGTCGCACAGGGCCTCGGCGTCGGAGAGAATATGGGTCGAGAAAAAAACGGTTTTGCCTTCTTCCTTCAAGCCTTGGATGAGGTTGCGCACTTCCCGCCGGCCCAAGGGGTCGAGTCCGGACATGGGTTCATCGAGGAAGACTACCCTAGGGTCGTGGAGAATGGCTTGCGCGATGCCCACGCGCTGCAGCATGCCTTTGGAGAGCTTGCGAAGCTGGGTGCGTGCCCATTGACTCATGCCCACGCGGGCCAACATCTCCTGCACGCGGCGAGTGCGCTCGCGACCGGCTACGCCGGAGAGCTGGGCATAGTACGCCAGCAACTCCGAGGCAGTCAGATAGTCATAGAAGTAGGGCTGCTCGGGCAGGAAGCCGATCAGCGACTTCATGCGCGGATCGTCAATCTGCATACCCAAGATGCGGGCCGAGCCACCGCTAGGAAAGATGAGTCCCATCAGCAGCTTCAGGGTGGTGGTTTTGCCGGCGCCATTGGCCCCGAGATAGCCGAAGACCTCACCCTCTTCGACCGCCAAGGTAAGAGGCTTCAAGCCGGCGACCCGGCGCTTGCGCCAGAATCCTACGCTGTAGCTTTTTTCCAGTTGGAAGGTTTCGATAGCCGGCATGGCAAACTGGGTAGCGTCTCGATTATATGCGAGGGAGAACACAAGCCAGATGACCAAGCTGGTGCCCTACCTGAAGCAGAAAGGGGAACAGAGGACTTTCGTCCTCTGCCCCCCCTGGCTTTGTACCCTCCCCCAGGTACTTGGCCAACCCTGAAACCTGTGCCCCGGCTGAGCCGCGACCCAATGGCCAACGGCCTAAATGGGAACGCCGTTGCTCAAACAGTTGCTGGTACTGCCGGGATCGTACTTAATCACGCCCGAACTATCGCTGCAGAAATAGCGCTGCCCGGTAGTTCCGGGGCTCACTGGGGCTGCGGTCGTGTTGTAGTTAACGGCCGGCGTGCCTGAGCAATTGCCAATCGTAAACGTGTAGCCGCTCTTGCTGCCCCCCGCCAGCGTGCTGTCGATCAAACCGGCGGCGGTGGAAGTGGCTGACGAGGTGCCGCTCGGGGGCGCCATGGCGCTCAGAGTACAGGCAAAGCCCGCCGTCGGATAAGAGGTGTTGTAAGTGATTTCAGCCGTATTCAGCGTGCGCAACGAACCCACCGCCGAAGCTTCGTTGGCGGCGATGCGCGAGCGCAGCAGGTTGGGAATGGCGATCGCGGCGATGATCAGGATGATCGCCACAACGATCAACAGCTCGATGAGAGAGAACCCCTTCTTCCGTTTCACGTCTTGCCCCTCTCTAGTTTTCGTGCTGCCCAACTATATAGCTGATCTTCGTTTCGACCAAAACCGGTCAGGGCCTGGCGCCCAGGCCCTGATCCGAGTGCCTTACTAGATCGGAGTGTTGCCGCTGGCGCAAGTGCCTCCGGTGGAGGTCGTTGCGTTGTATTGGATCACGCCGGACTGGTCGCTGCAGAAGTAGCGCTGCCCGGTAGTGCCAGGGGTGACCGGAGCCCCAGCGGTCTCATAGGAGGCCACGGGCGATTGCGTGCCCGGCGTCACAGTGAACGTGTACCCGCTCTTGATACCGCCAGCCAGGTTGGCATCGATCAGACCGGCGGCTGTCGAAGTCGCCGATCCGCTAGTCACCGGACCCATGGCAGTCAGGCTGGCGAAACCTACGGTCGGGTACGTGGTGTTGTAGGTGACTTCGGCGGTGTTGAGCGTGCGCAGAGAGCCCACGGCCGAGGATTCATTGGCGGCAATACGCGACCGCAGGAGGTTCGGGATGGCGATGGCTGCGATGATCAGAATGATGGCCACCACGATCAGCAGTTCGATCAGCGAGAAGCCCTTGTTCTTCTTGTCGTGCTTCTTGTTAGCCTGTTTCTTCATTTTTTTGGTCTTTCCTCTCGGAAAACGTTGCGAGCCGGACACCTCGGTAGTCGCACTTGGCTTACCAGCCGGCGGCCTGTATGTGACTTTGGTGTCGTGCCGATAAGACTTTGACAGGGTTGTGCTTAAGCGCAGGGTCACCCAGTAATCAGTAACTCCGTGGCCTAACTGGGCTTTCATGCGCGGATTTCCTAACAGAAATTGTCAGTTTCAGCGGCAGATTTTGTCACACCATTCTTCGGAGCGAGCCGATTTTGGAACCGTCCAGCTGGCGGCCACTACCCTTTTCCAGGCGGTGAATACGTGTTCGCGGATCTCCGCGACGTGGAGTAAGCGGGCTATGCCCTCCATGATCTGGGTGAGGTATTTTTTCCTGCTGAGCCCGGTGATCGGCCTGCTTTTGGCGGATTCGGCGACAGGCTTAACGGTTCCGCTGAGCTTCCGCCGCGAGGTGAGGGTGAGGACTCCGCCCGCCCTACTTGCTCTCGTGATATTCCATCTCGGTGTTGACACGCCAGATGTTCGACTTATCGGTGCGGCCGGCGATGATGTTGTCCACCGCTTCGATGGCGGTGAGCATAGAGTGGTCCTGGTTGTTGTACTTGTGCATGCCGTTACGGCCCACCAGGAAGAGGTTAGGGAAACCATCCAGGTACTCGCGGAGCTCATCGAAACGCGCGTAGCTGCCGAAGTATGCAGGATAAGTCTTGGGCATACGGATGACGGTGGAGTCCAGCACCGCGTCGGCGTCAATGATGCCGATCTTGGCCAGCTCCTGGCGGGCAAACTCGGCCATCTCTGCGTCCGGCTTGCGCCACAGCTCGTCGCCTTCGTAACAAAAGTATTCCACCCCCACCCAGACTCTGCCCGGTTGGCTCACCAGGTGCGGGCTCCAATTGTTGAAGATCTGCAAGCGGCCCGCGAGCACCTCAGGCTCCTGGATATAGATCCAGTTATCTTCGATCAGGCGGCGGGCGTTGCCGTTACAGCTTGGATCCGTCACTTTGAGACCCTTGAGCAGCAAGCCAACGGTAAGGAAATCCCGATACTGAAGCCCCTCGCTGATCTCGTGCACATTGGCCGGGACCGCGGCATCAAGCGCGCACACCAGTTCCTTGATCGGCATGGTGGAGAAGAAGTAGTCGCCGGCGAATTCGCGCTCCTGCCCGCTCGCATCCAGGGCGCGCACCGAGAGGATGCGCTGGCCGACGCAGTGCAACCCGCGGACGTCCACGGCGGTGTAAATTTCGCCTCCCAAGCCCTTTACTTTCTGCGCCACCGTTTCCCACATCTGTCCAGGGCCGTATTTGGGATAGAGAAATTGCTCGATGAGCGAGGTTTCCGTGCCCTTCTGCGCCACGTCGCCGGGATGGTGGCCGTTGAGGCGCTTCTTCAGGAAGTGAGTGATGGTCTTGGTGACGGAGAGGCCCTTGACGCGCTGCGCTCCCCATTCGGCGCTGATTTCCCCGCAGGGCACGCCCCAGACTTTCTCGGTGTAGGACTTGAAGAAGGTCTCGTAGAGCTCACGCCCGAAACGGTTGATGAAGAACTGCTCCAGGTTCTGTTCGTTCTTGTAAGGGAACAGGGCGCTGCGGGCGTAGCTGGCGCCGATGCGCAGGGTACGCAAGCCTCCAAGGTTGCGCAACGTATCCTTGCTTAGCGAGATGGGGTAATCAAAGAACTTGCGCAGAAAATAGATGCGCGATTTGCGCTTACGTACCAGCATCACGTGGTCGCTGGTTTCCGGGTCGGGACCCTCGGTCGGGGCGGCCAAGTCGTGGCTGCGGTTCTGATATGCGATCCTGAGCGCGTTGCCATTGCTGTTCATGGGAACGCGTTGCATGGGCATGTGCTCGAGCCACCACTGCATGACGCGGTCGCTCTTGGAAAAGAAGCGGTGCCCGCCGATGTCGATGCGGTTGCCCTTGTAGTTCACCGTTCGCGAGATGCCGCCCATGTGTGTGCTCTTCTCCAGCACGATGGGCTGTACCTCGCTGCGCTTCAGCAGTTCGTAGGCGGCGGTTAGTCCTGCTGGCCCGGCGCCGATGATGATGGCTTTCTTGCGAGTCAATTCGTGTGTCCCTGGTGTGTCGTGACGCGGCTGGCAGCGAGTGTCTCCTCACTCCTGTGCCCGTGGTAGGCCTGGAGGCGCATGAGCCCGTCGTTCTGATCGATGTACCAGATATTGCGATTGTGGAAGTAGCCCACCAGTTCCTGGTTTTTGTCCTCACCCATGTCGCGGGCCCAAATCACTTTAGCATGGTCAATGTCCGGCTCATTGTAGATCCAGTCTTGCGCGCCGCCATAGGAAGTCGGGCTATGCACAATCACTACGTGCTCGCCGGGCAGCCGCTCCAATTGAGCCTGCAAACGCGCCCGTTCAAACTGTAAAGCCCGTTCCGCATTCCCGGTCCGCAAGCCAAAGGGATTCACCAAGGCGCGCGCAGTAGGAAGAGCGATCCAAAGCAACATCAGGAGCACAATCGCCCGCGAAATCATCACCCCGGCCGGCATGCGCAGCGGCCGCCACGTCCGCAGCAGACGCAGGCCATAGAGCGCAAGCGCCACTATCAAACAGAGCGCAGGCGAGGCGTAGTGCGGCTGTGGAGGCCACGCTTCCACTAGCAGCCCTGCCATAACCAGCAACAGTGCGATCGCCAACACTCGGACACGGCGGCTCTTCAGCATGATCCACAGGCTGGGAGCGAACAGCAGGAGCAGCGGCCACAAGTAAAAGTCATAGTAGGTACGGCACCTGGTCTCGGCCAGTTCCTCCAGGCCCCACCGCGAACGCGATAACAAGTGCCCGGGATATTCCTGAGCGATATAGAAGCGGCGCATCAGGGGATGGCGGTAATTAGGGATAGGATAACTCGCCTGCCAGAGGAAGGGCTTGACGATGTGATATTGGTGCAGATTAGAGACGTAGGGCATCTCCAGCGGATTGCCGGTGCCCCGCCAATTGTAGTACAGCATGCTAGCGCCACAGACGACCAGCACCGCGGCGGCCGGTATGACTACGCTGCCGAAGATCCGGCCCCGCCAGGCGCGCTTGCGCAGCAGCCAAGCCGCCATCCACACCAATGGCGCCAAGCTGACTAGGAATCCTTCGTAGGGGCGGCTATTGGCCAGAATGGCCAGACCCAGCGCCAGCACGACGGCGTTGCCGGCTGCCGGCTTCTTCCACAAGCGGGGCAGGGCGCCCATCAGCAGCGCGCCGCCCAGAGCAGGCACCGCGCCTCCGAAATACGAGTTTATGAAATAACCGAACAGGCTGAAGCGCAGCACGCAGAAGGCGCCTCCCAGGAGCGCCCAACGCGGTGGCATCCACCCCTGCAGCATCCAGGTGACGGCGGCACACATCAGGCCCACACTCAGCCACACCCCCCACCAGGGGTGACCGAATGTCAACAGCCCCAGAGCCAGCAGCAGCGCCTGCGCCGGCGGGTACATCGCCTGATAGGTGGGGACCATATTCACGTGGAAGGTTTCAAAGTGCTCCCACAGGGGGTGGGGAGGATTGGTGACGTGCCCGGCTACGAAGGTCTGCGCCTGCAGGATGAAACTGTACTCGTCGTGCAAGATGGGCTCCGGGATGGGAGAAAGTGGCAACATGGCGGCGCGTAGCACGAGCGCCGTCATCCCGACCAGCACTACCGAGAGCATTCGCCGCCGCGACACCCGGTCCCAGGCGCATTCTGCGAGTTCGAAAAAGCGCGGTCGCAGGGCCAGCAATACCGCACTTATGCCCAATACGGCGAGCCAAAAGGCAAATTCCAACACCAGTGGGGGCACTGTCCCCCAGAAAGCAACGTTCCAAGCCATGCCGATGAATTCGTCGAGATACATGCGTATTGAAGAGAAAAAACGCTGGATTTTTCCGAGCTCACTTGCGAGTGTAGGGGAGCGAAGCAGAGAACGTAAATGGGCAATGCACCTTCGTCACGTCGCGGGACGTCTCGTTCATGTAACGCTTAAAGGGAACCGCCGGCTTCTGTACCCCTGGCCCCAGAGATAGGAAGGAAAGCCAACACTCGCCGTTGCTTTGCGATCATGAAGCTATCGATGGCACCCGAAAAAATCCGCCCGCACTCGGTGACCTTGGTTTCCGCTTCGGCGGTAAATCGACCGCGAGCCCTTTCGCCCCGGTGGTTGCTGGCGCTGGCCTTCGGCCTCGTCCTGCTCATCTACATGCAGGTGTGGCGATTCGATTTCGTCTACGACGACCACGATCAGATCGTCAACAATGCCAAGATCCGCGACTGGAGCCATGTTGGCGGATACTTTACTTCCCACCTGTGGGCCAACGTCGGCCATTTTGATCGCTCCTCGAATTACTACCGCCCGCTGTTCCTCCTCTGGCTGCGCTTGAACTACGCATTATTCGGGGCTAATCCTTCATGGTGGCACGCGACTTCGCTCGCCCTGCATCTGCTGGTTGTCTGGTGTGCGTATCGTGCGGCGCTGAGACTGCTGCAGCTAATGGCCTATGAAGAAGCGAACCAGCAGAGGGACGCGGCCCTGGCAGCCCTGATTTTTGCTTTGCACCCGGTGCACGCCGAGCCGGTGGCCTGGGTTTCGGCTTCCAGCGAGCTGCTGCTGACGATCTTCTTCCTGCTCGCTTTCACTGCCTACGCCGGCAGCAGGCTGCAGACAGGGCGCGGGCGCGGCATCGCAGCTTCGCTCGCATTTTTCTGCCTGGCGCTGCTGGCGAAGGAAAGCGCGCTGATGTTGGTACCGGTCCTGATGGGCTGCGAAGTGCTGGTCCGGCGAACCCAGAACAACGATGCCACCTGGCGCGCGTCATTAGCTCGAGCCTCCGCGGCGATCTGGCCCTGGGTTGCGGTGGGCGTGGTGTATCTCGTCGTGCGGCGTTGGGTGCTTGGGGAATTCGGACACACGCAGGTGGGTTTGGCCAACGACGTGATCCTAAAGACGGTTCCCACCCTGGTCTGGTTTTACACGCGCCACTTGGTGTGGCCTTATCCGCTGGCGTTCCTGTATGACGTTTTTTACGTGGATGCTGTCCACTCCAGGCAGTTCATAATTCCACTGTTGGCGATGCTCCCCGTCGCGGCTGGACTGTGGGGGGTGTGCCGCGGCTCGCGCACCGCACAAATGGCAGCGTTGTGGACAGGGCTGACGCTGCTGCCTGTCCTCGATGTCGCACTGCTGCGCTTTAACGCGCTGGCCCAAGACCGCTACCTCTACCTGCCATCCTTCGGATTTTGCATGATCGCCGCGTTGCTGCTCGGGCGGCTGTGCACCGCGCCGAGGTTCCATCGCGTGGCGCTGTATGCAGTGCTGGCGCTTACTGCGGCGATGGGCCTGCTGACGGCGCGGCAGGCCACACCCTGGGAGAATGACTTGCTCCTCTACCAGAATGCCGTGGAGGTCTCACCCGGCAATGCCATGGCAAAGACTAACTTGGCGAGCGAGTTGATGCAGCGCGGGGAGAACGGCCGAGCCCTGCAGTTGCTGCGAGACTCCTACGCCATCGATTCTTACGCCTGGACCACGTCCTTCAATCTCGGCTACCTGTACTTCAACACCGGCGACCTGCCGCAGGCCGAGCGCTTCTTCCAGCATGCCATTCAGCTCGATGCCCACAACCGCAACCAGTTCTTGTTGCTAGGAATGACCGAGAAGCGCATGGGCCACTTCGCCGATGCGGCGATCACCCTGGCCAAGACCGCGGAAGTCTGGCCGGAGGCGCCTCTGGTCCACCTCTCGCTCGGCGAGGTGCTGGAGCAGCAGGGCCGTTACGACGAGGCGCGCCGCCAGTTCGAGCAGGAACTGCAAGGCCCCAATCCTGCCGCCGCCCGCGCCGCCCTGGAACGCCTGCAGCGCCAATCCAAAAAGCCCATGTAGAGACGTAGCTCTGCTACGTCTCTACAGATTTAGAGGCCATTGGCCATCTCATAAATCCCCGCGCTTTGAAACCGAGGTCCTTCGCGACCGTTTCCCGCGCCGGAGAAGGCGCGCGGGAGCCCTCGGTCGCTCAGGATGACAGCTTTTCTTGTCTTACTTACTTTGGCGCGGCAATGAGGCTGGGCGCGGGTCGATCTATCAGAGTACGACGGACAATACGGACCGCTGGCGTTGGCGAACGTAAGGCAGTGAGCCGCATGAGGCCGTCATTCTGGTCGACCAGCCAGATTTGCCGATCGGAGAAGTAGCGAAGCAGATCCTCATTGCTCTCTGGCCCCATATCGCGGGCCCAAACGACCTTCGCGTGTTCGATGTCGGCCTGGTTGTAGATCCAGTCCTCGGAGCCGGTGTGCGACCAACGGTTATGCACGATAACCAGGTGCTGGCCGGGCATCTGCTTCAACTGCGCCTCGACGCGGGCGCGGTCCGCCGCCTCCGCCAGCAGCGTCCGGCTATTGATTTGGATGATGAATGGATTGAGGGTCTT
>Ga0187769_10001456_pt1 | contig 13566 bp, 12 predicted proteins | sample 0116_SJ02_MP02_1_FD_133140 | JGI IMG/M metagenome (GOLD analysis project Ga0187769, IMG submission 133140) | Tropical peat soil microbial communities from peatlands in Department of Meta, Colombia - 0116_SJ02_MP02_10_MG | ecosystem: Environmental > Terrestrial > Soil > Wetlands > Peat | place... | reverse complement strand
GGTCCAGAGTCGTGTTGAATCCTCTTTCCAATTATTGACGCGTACTTGTCCTCGGTCACCCAAGACTTCGGTTCTCAAATCGTACCCGTACGCTGAAGTGCGACTGCCTTCAATTATGCCGAGGCCTCGCTTCGAGAATTGTAGAATGGCTATTGCATTGTCGTAATCTCCGTACTTGGAAAATTGTGGGTAAACTAGAGTCGTCCCTGTAGCCCAAACTTGCTTTACAGGGTTCTTCATCAACCAGAGCGCAATGTCAATGTCATGTATGCACTCATCGACGAATATACCGCCACTTCCTCGGATGTATTCGTCGGGGGGCGGCTGAGGGTCCCTCGCACAAGTCTTGACCACCAGCGGTCTTCCTATTTCACCCTTGACAATCATCCTCTCGGCCTTACTGTAGCCAGGATCCCAGCGCCTGTTAAAACCCAGCTGGAATCTGATTCCTGACCGCTTTACGATTGAAACTATTCTGTCGGCATCCTTGATTGTTAGTGCGATAGGTTTTTCGAGTAAGACGGGAAGGTGGGCGTCAGCCGCTATCTCCACGAGTTTTACATGCGTTTGTGTTGGAGTTGCGATGATGACAGCTTCCAATCTCTCCTTTTTCAACATCTCACTTGGTTTAGCATATGCACGAACGCCGAGGCTCTTGGCGACCGATCGGGCTAAGCGGCTTATCGGATCTGCAACTGCGGCGAGCTCAGCGCTCTCAACACTCTTTGCAACGTTTTCTGCATGTAGGTGACCTATCCTACCGACTCCACAAACGCCTATGCGAACACGTTTCACGCCGAGGAACTCCTCAACATTTTCCGAAAACGTCCGAGTTTGCTAAGCCTATGCGACCGCCTTCAATGAATCTTCGGCAGCCTTTAGCGTCGAGTTGATGTCATCCTCGGTGTGAGCGGTAGATACGAACAGGTGTTGATACTGAAGCGGATGGAACAGTACTCCTCGCTTTAGCATTTCCCTGTGGTAGGTGTTGTATTTTGCTCCGTTACAGCTGAGGAATTCCCTGTAGTTTCTAATCTTCTTCAGTGGTGTGAAGAGGACCTGGACACCTAGCTGGGCCATGCCCTGAACGATGGCCTGCGTCCCGGTTGACGATACGAGTCGCTCTAATCCATCCTGGAGTTTCTTGCCAATCTTGTTCATGTAACGGTAACTTTCACCGTTATTTGCGGAGAGTTCGTTTAGTGTTGCGTATGCGGCGGCGCACGAAATTGGATTTCCGTTGAATGTCCCAGCATGCATGATCTTCCCAGGCCCTACCTGTTCTAAGACTTCGCGTCGGCCGGTGATCGCGGCGATTGGAAACCCACCGCCCAGTGCCTTCGCGAAACAGGCAAGGTCTGGCCTTACTCCGAAGTGTTGTTGGGCGCCTCCCGCGGCCAATCGGAAACCGGTAATGACCTCGTCAAAGATTAAGAGCACGTCGTGTTTCTGGGTGATCTCTCTTACCGCTTGCAGATACCCATCCTCGGGTGGAGCGACCCCGATGTCCATCATCACAGGCTCCATTATTACGGCCGCGAGTGTGTTAGCATACCGCTTGACTGCCTTCTCAAAGATCTCCACATTGTTCCAGGGAATTACAACCGTGTTCTTTGTCGTATCGTCCGGAATACCTGGGCTGGCGCGGACTTTGTATGGAGAAACTTCCGATCCTAATGCGGCTTGGGGTGACCCGACAATATTCACTAGGACGTAGTCGTGTGCGCCGTGATAATGGCCTTCGAATTTGATGATCTTATCCCGACCAGAATAACCCCTGGCGATTCTTATCGCGCTCATAGTCGCCTCGGCGCCAGTCATGGAGAACCGCACCATCTCGGCGTTGGGTACCATCTCGTGAATCTTCTCCGCGAGTTTCACTTCAAGCTCGTCGAGCATAGCGTATTGCAACCCATTCTCTAGCTGAGCCTTCACAGCTTGGAGTACGCTTGGAGGGCAGTGGCCTAGAATCAGCGGGCCAAAGCCGAGAAGATAATCCACGTAAACGTTGCCGTCGACATCCCACACCTTCGACCCCACGCCCTTGCGTAACGTCAAGGGATACGGATCATAAGTTGGAGTGCATTGGGCGTTAGAGCTGCCTCCACCTGGAATGAGTTTGCTTGCCCTAACAAATGATTCCCAAGATTTTCGAGTGTTTAGCCCCTTAACATATTCGGGATATTCCTGGGAGGTGTCCATCTTTCGTCGCCGAGTCGCGACCACGGGTTTTCGCTTAAAAGCCTAAGGGTATACGCATTGCGGAAGGACTGACTGTGGCAGGTGTCTTATAGTCTAGTGGATCGAGAATATCCAGGCCTCTACTTCGACTCACGTTGAAGATTCTACTTGCTTACAAACTCGAAGTGAAGTGAATCTCCGAACGTATTTTTCAGAAGCGTTTATGAATGAGACTTCTTTCGTTCCCAAAGTGTTATATTCAAAATTCGCCGTCTAGAATGCCTGAGTTTTATGAGCACTGCATCCCGTGCTAAGAAACCGATCATAGCGGTTGTAATCATTGTCATAGTCCTGGTTGCAGGGGCTTGGTACTACACGTCGACCCAGGCTCCTTCTAGTCAGACATCGACGACAATGGCCCCCTCAACTAGTGCCACGCAAGCAACTCCTTCCACACTAGTTATCGACGATCCGTTCTGGCCTAGCGGAGACCTAAACCAACTCAACTCGATTTACGCTATACCCTACCCTGACTGGCTGACGTATACTGTCTATCAGGCGCTTGTTACACTCGATGGGAACGCGCTTTACGCTTCGGGGGATGTTAAAGTGCTACCGATGCTCGCTACCGGTTGGAATGTATCTTCCGATGGTACAACCTACACCTTCAACTTGAGGCAAAACGTGACATTCTCAAACGGCGACCCGTTCAATGCGTATCAGGTGTGGGGACAATTTTACGGCTTGTATTACTTATCGAGCAATAGTAGTGCTTGGTTCAACGCTTACCCCGTCTTCGATACATCAAAAATAAACTTCGGACCCGCTACGCTGGCGTTGATGGCGCAGAGTGGTCTGATCAACCCGACACCGGCCTTGATGAATATAATGACCGATACGAGCCAACCTATCTACGTAACTGGCCCGTACCAGATAGTCTTCCATCTTAAGGCGCCATTCGTTTACTTCCCAACCGTTTTGCCGACTTACGTTGGATTGATCTTCGATACTCAGTACGTTCTTCAAAACGGTGGGTTCGGCACGCCGACAACTTTCAATACTCAGTTCAACCAGAATCCGATCCCTGGCACGGGACCGTACGTTGTGACGGGTGTTTCGGAGAATTCCTACGTAAAGTTCGCCAAGAACCCGACCTATTGGGGAGCCAACCTGACTGCTGCTGAGATCCAAGCTAATGCGTACATAGACCCAGGACATGTGCAGAACGTAATCATATACTCAAAGTCTGATGACGTTGCGAGATACACAGATTTGTCGACTGGGGCTGCCCAGATTGCAGGAATAGAAACCCAGGACTGGCCCGAGATATTGGCGAACCCTGACAAATACGGATACTTCGTAATGCCAGATTCCTCCATGGCCTTCGTCGGTATCTCAATGAATACTCGTCGCTATCCTACGAATATCACTGCCTTCCGCCAAGCCATCGTCCATGCCGTGAATGTGACTGACATTTCGCAACGGGTCTTCTTCGGCGGACTAGCTCCAATGGTCGGCCCGGAGTATCCAGCCCAGAAGCAATATTATGACTTAGGGAACCTGCCGCCTTACGCGTACAACCTCACATTGGCCAAGCAGTACTTGGTTCAATCCGGGGTTGATGCCGCGACGCTAACGCCACTGGAGTTTCGGGTCGTTTCTGGTTGTGGTTACTGTTACTCTACGGCACAGATAGTTCAAGCAGACCTGGCCCAGATTGGAATCACTCTGAACATCGAGGTCACCCCTGGTAACGAGTATGCCTTGCCCTACGTCGCGGGTGCAGGATCATTTCAGCAGGGTTTGAACGTGTCGCAACAAGTAGCACAGCTCACCTGGTTCGGAACGGGAACCTTTGCTCCTACTGCGCCAACTCCAGCCGACGCATGGTTGATGTTCGGTAGCGATCAAGCACCTGCCAACAATTTTGCCATATACTCTAACCCAATAGTTCAGAAATGTGTGAACGATTGGACATCCGTGAGCGACCCCAGCGTCATCGCGAGCGATTGCACCGTTGCTCAGAAGCAGTTTTACGATGACGCGCCCTACATCTGGCTCGGCGCAATCAAACTAGTTTTCGGTGGAGGGTCAGTTGCTTGGCAGAAGAGCGTTATTAAGAGTGCACTCCTCGACCCAATATTCACAGGCATAAGCTCAACAGTCATCTTCAACACTGTAACATTCGTAGGCAGCTAAAGCAGCTCAAGCTAACACCCCACCCCGCTGCTTGAATCGGGGTGAGCTGGTGCGAACATATTTCGCGATAGAGGTCCGATCTAGGGCGAAATGAACCTAGCAACGTACATATTACGCAGGGTGGGCTTCGGCGCCCTCGTAGTACTCAGCGTCATGACGATAACGTTCGTGCTATCGCATAGCCTTGGCGGGGATCCGATTTATGCTTGGTTGGGAAAGGCGGCTGGCATGCATCCCGACCTCGCTCAGGCTTACATCTTGAAGTATCATCTGCGCGACCCGGTTTACGTTCAGTACTACTACTATCTGGTGAACTTGGCGCAAGGGAACATGGGCTACTCGCCTTCGCGCGATTTCATTCCTGTCACTCAGGCAATTGCGGAGAGCCTTCCCTACACAATCCAGATTGCGTTATTCGCAATAATCATAACGCTTGCTGTGGGCGTATTTTTAGGAGTTGTATCGGCTCGGTATCATCATACGCCAATTGATGCTGCGATTCGAGCGTTCTACTTGACCGGATATGCTTCCCCGCCGTTCTTCGTAGCCTTAGTGTTGCTGATAATTTTCGTGTACCTGCTTGGCATTTTGCCGAGTGGTGGAGCTTTTGACCCGATCTTGACGCAACCACACTGGATCACTGGAATACCGATCATTGACGGGGTGCTCGAAGGAAATTTTTCGTATAGTGCCAGCGCCTTTATTCATTTGATTCTCCCCAGCGCTGCGCTAGCGCTGGTGACTTTCGGAATCGTGACCAGAGTGCTCCGCAGCTCACTTCTGGAAATCATGCACACTAACTACATCCGAACCGCTCGGGCGAAGGGGCTTGATGAGAACACGGTGTTCTACAAGCACGGTCTCCGCCACGCACTCATTCCGATAGTGTCGCTCTCTTCTTTGATTGTAACATGGTTGATAACGGGAACAATTTTCGTGGAGAACGTGTTCTCATATCCTGGACTGGGCCGCTATTTGGTTCAAGCACTTAACGGGGAGGACTACCCGGGAATACTTGGTGCGGCCATAGTGTATGCCCTTGTTATTGTCGCGGCCAACTTGGTCGCAGACATCCTGTATGCGGTCGTCGATCCTCAAGTCAGACTTGGCTGATGTCATCCTTTGGAATCCAAGACAGCTAGCCGTCGCTTTTCCGCCGCAACTCGCAACTTTTTCTCGCTAGTCTTTAGATCAAAGGAGGGCGCGATTGGATTTGGAATCGTAGCCCTGTATCTGGCGACTGCCGTCGTCGTTTTGTTGGCACAACTGTTCAAGATTACGGTGACACCTTATGACCCTCTCTTGCAGAATGTAGGTCCTTCCCTTGGACCACCTTCGCCAGCGCACCTGTTTGGCACAGACTTTCTCGGCCGTGACGTGTTCAGTCGAGTCCTTTGGAGCCTACCAAACGATTTGTTTGTTAGCTTCGCCGTCGTAGGAATCGCTCTAATAGCTGGCGCCATAATCGGTGCCGTCGCAGCGTTCAAAGGCGGTTTGCTCGACGAGCTACTGATGCGGTTCACTGACGTGATATTTTCGCTTCCGGCGTTGGTGATTGCAATGGTTATCGCAGTAGCTCTTGGTCCGGGGCTGAGCCACATGATGTTTGCGTTGATGATAATATGGTGGCCACCCTACGCGCGAGTCGCAAGGGGAGAGGCGTTAAGAGTTTCACACCAGAACTACATTGAAGCTGCCCGGTTCGCTGGCCAGCGAACCGTTGGAATAATATTCAAACATGTACTGCCAAACATCTCGTTGACATTACTGATTTATGCGACGCTTGATGTCGCAACGGTGGTCTTGACTTATGCGGGTTTAAGTTACCTTGGATTATCAGTGAGGCCACCCCAACCAGACTTAGGTGAGATGATCAGCACATCGCAGGACTACTTGATAACGGCCCCATGGCTGCCAATTATACCGGGCCTTGTGATCGCACTTGCGGTCGTTGGTTTTAGCCTTCTGGGAGATGGACTTAGAGATGCTCTGGAGGCGGGATGATGGGACCACTCTTGAATATTCAAGGCCTCACCGTAGCCTACGATTCAAAAACCGGGCCAATAACAGCCGTTGACCACGTCAACTTACAGCTCCAGCAAGATGAATTTCTCGCCATAGTTGGCGAATCAGGATGCGGAAAATCCACGCTGAGCCTTTCCGTAATCGGCCTGCTTCCAAAACCGCCCGCGAAAATAGTTGAAGGGTTGATTCAATACAAGGATACGGACCTCGTGCACCTGCCCGGCAACAAAATCAGAGAATTCCGCGGGACCGAAATTGCCATGATTTTCCAGGAACCATTAACGAGCCTCAGTCCCGTCTACAGAGTAGGCGATCAGATTGCTGAAGCGATCGTGATTCGCGAGTCAAGGAAGGATAGAAAGACGAGTATTGACAGTGATATCATGCAGAGAACCTACAAGAGAAACGCACGCCTATTGAAACGTACCGTGAGGCTTAAACACAAAATTCCCGCCGACCTTCAAGAAGAAGTGATTCGTTACCTGACGTTGGTTAGGATCGGTGACCCCGAACAGGTTCTGGAACGCTACCCGTTTGAATTGTCCGGTGGTATGACGCAACGTGTTATGATTGCGATGGCGCTATCCCAAGAGCCTGCATTGCTCCTTGCCGATGAACCGACGACAGCGCTGGATGTAACCACTCAGGCGCAGGTGCTCAAGCTGATGAAGGAACTCATCCGGAAGGTCAGAACTAGTATCCTACTCGTGACTCACGACTTGGCGGTCGCAAGCCAAGTTGCCGACAGGGTCGTCGTAATGTATGCGGGTCAGATAGCTGAAGACGACGATGTAATCAGCTTATTCTCACACCCGTTGCATCCCTACACTCAAGGACTCCTTTCCTGCATCCCATCAGGCTACAAGGACGACAGCCAGCTCAAACCGATTTCAGGGTCACTTCCAGATCTGAGAGGCGTGCAAATTGGTTGCAGGTTCGCACCGAGATGCCCGCACGCCATGGCGGTTTGTAATAAGCAGCACCCCCAGTTGATCCAATACGGGGAAAACCAGAAGGTGTCATGTTTCCTATATGATTAGCACAAGTGAAACCATACTTCGAACTGAGAATCTTAAGAAATACTTCCCTATTCGCAAGGGATTCAATCCATTCCTTCGGCGGGAACAACGCTTCGTTAGGGCTGTGGATGGAGTCTCGATTAGTGTCGAGAAAGGGAAGACTGTGGCAATAGTTGGCGAGTCTGGTTGTGGAAAAACCACCCTCGCAAGAACAATTGGATTAATGACGCAGCCGACAGGAGGGAAACTCTATTTTGGAGAGAAGGAGGTTACCGACGGTAAGATTGACCGGAACCAGATCTACCGCAACATGCAAATGGTCTACCAGGACCCCGAGTCCTCCCTCGACCCTCGAATGAAAATCGGACAGTCGATAGGCGAGCCACTCTATGGTTTAATGGGGTGGGAAAAGAAAGTTGTCAACGATGCCGTGAGTAGAAGCCTTGAGCTCGTTGGCCTTTCAGCAGATTTCGCGGAACGTTTACCCCGACAGCTCAGCGGAGGGCAAAAGCAGCGAGTTGCAATAGCCAGAGCGATCGCGATTCAACCCTCACTAGTAATCTTGGATGAACCTACGAGTGCGCTGGATGCCTCTGTTCAAGCGCAGATTCTCAAGTTACTGCTCGACATTCAGAAGGAGTTCAACCTCACTTACCTTTTGATCACCCATAACATCGCGGTTGCAAAGTACATGTCCGACTTCGTCGCAGTAATGTACGCCGGAAATGTTGTGGAGTACGGGCCTTGCAAGACGGTGATATCTAAGCCACGACACCCTTACACAATCGCTTTAATCTCCTCAGCCCCGGTTCCAGACCCGACCACTCGCAACCTACTCAAAACCGAAATTAGAGGAGAAGTACCCAGCGCAATAGACCCACCCACGGGATGCAAATTCCATCCCCGATGCCCATTCGCCGAGGCCATTTGCACTTCAACCGACCCACCCCTTGAAGAAATCTCACCAGGACACCTAGCGGCTTGCCACTTCTTGAACAAAACCGGTTAGACGTTCTACGTCGCCGTCTTGTCGAGAGACTTGCAAATAGGTAATTCAGTTATAGGACCCCAACAATTCCGAAGGACGCTTCCGAGTTGAATAGGTTATGACTCAGATTAGCGTCGGGATAGTTGGCTTAGGTGCACAGGCGCAGAACCATCTTAATGTGCTCTCGCGCGACCACAGAGTCAGGCTGAGTGGGGTCGCCGACATCTTAGACCCACTCGCTCAATCAATGGCAAAAAAATATGGATGCAACAGCTACAGAACCTATCAGGAGCTGATTGACTCTGAGAAACTTAACGCAGTTTACGTTGTCACACCGAACGTCTTCCATTATGAGACCTTGAAGTACGCGCTTAGCAAGAAGCTGAACGTTTTTTGCGAGAAACCAATGGTCATCAAACTAGAACACGCCCGCGACCTAATCAACTCGGTTGAGTCGAGTAACATAGTCTTTCAGGTTGGACACAATCGGCACTTCGCCCTTGTCTACAAGAAGGTGAAAGATCTAGTCGCGTCAGGCAAGATCAAACCGTACATGGCTATTATGAAGATGGTCACGGGTGAATTACAGCGTCCTGCGTGGGGCGCGGACCCAAAGATTTCAGGCGGCCACCTCTATGACACAACACTGCACATGCTCGACATGTGCCGATGGCTGTTTGGAGAAGTCAAAGAGGTGACCTGTAGAGCCGAGGCGAACGTCTACCCCACCATTCTAAACGACTTCTGGATTAACCTAACACACGAATCCGGCCTACAGGTACCTATCTTCACATCAGGGCACGCGTCATGGATAGTGCCATTCGAACGCGTCGAGATCATCGGCGACCACTCAACCGTAATCACAGAGGAGATGAACCGAGTAAGCTATACACTCGGCCTAGACCTGCCAACTCAGGTCGAAGAATTCCACTACCTCCCCCAAACATTGAGTTGGGGCGTTGAAGAAGAAGACAAACTGTTCATCGATGCAATCACCGACAAGAAGAAGCCGCCCATTACCGTCGAAGACGGGTACAAGGCAGTTGAGATAATAGAAGCCTGCTACCGCTCAGTCGAAACCAAGAAAACAATCTCACTTCCACTCTAAGCCGTGACGAAACGTGAAACCATGCCTCAACCAAGACACACTCAGAACCACCCCTGCCAAGAAATTTATTGAAGTTGCGAAACACTCTGGCTTTGACTCCATTGAATTCACTATGGATAAGATTGAATCCATGCTCAAAGAGAGCACATTGCCAGATACGAAGAAGCAAGTCCACGAGAGTGAACTCACCGTCGCAAGCATCAACGGACCAGAAAATTTCAACCTCCTCGACGACCATGCGTTCTCGGAAATTCTTAGCCAAACCGACAAGATTGTGGAGGCCGCAGGAGAGTTTGACTGCCAATTGCTGATTCCTGTCCCTTCTCCCGGCAAAAACGGAGTCGGCGAACAGGCCGCAATAACGCAAACAGCATCCGCCCTCTCACAGATGGCCGATCGCTACGGCGACGAAATGAAATTGGGACTGGAATTCTTAGGTATGCGATCCTGCAGCATAAACAACTTACACGCAGCCGTCGAAACGATAAAGCACGTGGGTAAGAGCAACGTTGGATTAGTTGTAGATTCATTTCACATGCACGTAAGCGATTCCAAATTCTCAGAGATCACAGAATTGGATGCAGAACAGATCTTCTTAGTGCACGTCAACGACGCAGAATCAGGGCAGAAGAGTAAGCTCACCGACGCGAATCGCCTATACCCCGGACAGGGAGTTATTGACTTGAAGAGCTTCTACTCGGCCCTGCAGCAGGTAGGGTACAATGGCTGCCTCAGCCTTGAATTGCTTCGACCAGCGTACTGGGAACAGGACGCTGAACAGGTCGCGTTGAAAGGGCGTAAATCGCTATGTCGCATATTTGGAGTATGAAGACTTGACTAATCCGCGCTAGATTCTACACCTTTTCCTGTGTTCGTTTAAGATCGCAGATTGTTGCCAGCCAACGCAACGTTATAGTAAGTATGTATGCCATATGCTATATCGTCAAGCAGGAAAAATCGGTGTCAAGAGAGGCGAACTGAGTGTCAAATTCTTCCAAGTGTGGACGCGAGATATGACCGCAGCCGAGACTAAAGACGATGGTACTAGATCTGAACTGATCCCGGAATACGCTCCTAAGGCCGCGTTCGTAGCTGAGGTTATGGCTGCTGACAGTCGCCTCGCACAATTCAGTATTGAGTTCACCAGCGACAAGCCAGGAAGGATTAGACAAGTGACCACTGTCCTTGAAAAACACAAGGTGAACATCCTCTCCGGCTTTCACGAGTTTGCTCGCTGGAGTTTCTTCGCGGACCTAAGGAAATCCGATGCATCTACAGCTCAACTAGGTCAGGAATTGAAAACACTCCCGGACGTAAAGCAAGTCCAAACTCAAGACGGACTAAACGGCGTCATTGTGGACGCTCTCCATCATCCTTTCATGATGGGGAAGGATCGTGCGATTTTGTTTAGATTGGATACCATAGTTTCGATGTTGTCTCGGCCTCAAGAAATTTTCGGCACGCAGGGGGCCTTGGGAAAGGTACTGTTGCACCAAATGGGTCGAGCAGGTGGTCAGGCGTCTCTTAAGGCCTTCTTAGAAACCATCGGTAAGGGCAGAATCAGAGAGCAGCTCTCCAACATAATGAACATGTATGCCGCAGGTGGTTGGGGAGTTTTCAAACTGATGGAAATAGATTTCGATCGTGGAGTTGCAGTTGTTCAAGCGTTTGACAGCTTTGAGTGCATAACGCATCGAGGTGAGGGAGGAGAACCGCGCAGTCAATACGTTCGAGGAGATTTAGCAGGAATGTTCTCAGAAGTGTTCGATAGGAAGGTAGATGCTGTTGAAACTCATTGCGTTGCGCAAGGTGCGCCGTTCTGCAGGTTCGAAATTGCGCCGGCAGCTAGAGGTTCAACTTGAGGATGCAGTTGAGAGTGGCGAGACTAACTACTGATCGGATTGATTGTTGCACTCTGTTGGGACGTAGTCTTCCGTAAACACGCCAAATGCTCAGGACACTGTTCGCTAGTTTCTCGAAATGGCCACAGCCCATGTCGAGCTAAAATTACATTAATTTCTTTCAGAGTCTTAGGTTCACGGAAAGAGCCGAATCCTTCGATGGAAAGCCGATATTCCGAATTGCGAACCTTTACCTGAGCTTTGCTTCTCGGTACTCCATTCTCAAGAACGCAGTCGAGTCGGTAGATCCCATCCGGACATTTCGTCCACATTTTCATAACACCCCCAGTTACCCCCCTTGCGTCGAACGTGACGAGAGTAACTTCGCCTTTCCAACATATTGATTCGCCCTGAAGTAGTATTTGGCATTTGCCATCGGGCAAGAGTTGGGCTTGGTTTTGATCCCTAATCCTTGCGGTAACAGGCATCATCGTGGAGCTTTTCGAAGAAGTGACCTACGCTTGAATGATACCAAACATAATCGACGCGATAATAATCTGCTATGCAACTAGACCGCGTGTGATGGCTCTTTTTTTAGAGAATAGACAAGCTCACGAAGCTTGTCCTACCTATCTTCCTTGTAACGGGTATTCTGAACCGAGCCTGGGGCTACTTCAGAATTAGAGATTCGGTTTCATTGATCTGCTCAGCGTAAATCTTCTTGTCCTCTTCGTCTCGGATAGAATCCAATTCCTTGCGCGCCTTCGCAATGTAATCTCTAGCCAGTTGAGGCTGCTCCCCAATCGCGTACCCTCGGGCCAATCCCTCGTAGGCGGATGGCAGCAACTCGGACAAGTTATTTTTAATCACTAATTCTAGGGATGACTTGGCAAAGAGTAGGGAAGGCTCTGCCTGTTTGAGATCGGCATAGACTCGTGATATCTGCCATTCTCCTGTGGCGAGGTTTCGGGCGTTTCCGACCAGGCCCCAATGATACCTTGAGGTATGAGCTAGGATCAACATCTGTCTGTCGTCGTCTGGCGTCCGATTCTTCTTTTCTAAATAGTCCCAAGTCTTGTTGAAGCATTCCTTTGCAATCTTTCTATGAAACTCCAATTCCTGCTCTGACGCTTCTGGCATAGTTTAGAAACCTGGTTCTTAGCGGTTTAGTGGTCACTAACGTATCAGGCTTCGTGAACAGTTTTGTGGCTCCATTCGCCTTTCTTCACTTTAAGTCCAGGGATCCCCCAGCTCCAAGATATCTTCGGAGTTATTCGAAGATACTTTCCCGGGCCGAACATACCGTTGCGCTCTACGACCTCTGCTGTTCCGAATAACTTTACGCCTCGAGGCTTCCATGGATCAACAGATTCTAGATCGTCGATCACTAGACCCACCCGGACGTTGCCGTCTCTGACGCTTTTGTATTTGCGGGTCCTGAGAAAGATGTCTTGACTGTGGCTTCCGACATAGAAATATCTGCCGTCAAATTCGAAGGCCACTGGGACAACCTCGGGTTGACCCTCTTTCGACACAGTCGCGATTCTAGCGAGTCGCTGAGACTTCAGGAATTCAATTTCCGGAGTTGAATATGACAAGCCTATTCTCTTTGAAGCCTGCCCTGCCACAATTTATTGACTGCCCTTTTGTCAGGACGATGCTAGGTCAACACTGGATTTACCGCCTTTCATCTACATCTTGGAAGAAACTCCTGTTGGTCCATTTTTATCTAGGTTGGTTGCTCATTCAGTAAACCTTGGGACAAAACGAGTGGAAGATATGTGAGTAGCGTGAAACTTTCGGATTTCGCATATGTAAGTGCGGTTGATGAGTACACTGACCATGTGGTCTACAAGAAGCTGTCAGGCCTCAGCTTTGAGAAACGGCATAGATTCAGTGGCACGTTGAAACGATTGTCGGGGATGGAGTACGGACACTACCGTTTTTGGAGTAGATATTGTCCCGAAAGAAGGATAGGAGTAAGCAAGCTCAAAGTTTACTTCATAATTCTCATACGGCTTATACTAGGAGTTACATTTGCCGTCAAGTTTCTTGAAAGGAACGAGATGAGTACAATCCAGAAGTACAAGGATGTCGCGCGTTTAATCCCGCAAAGAGACCGGGCACAGTTCAGAAAGATGGTAGCCGATGAAGTAGAGCATGAGAATATATTCGCCGGACAGTTTGATGAACCTCAGATAAAGT
>Ga0187769_10001455_pt1 | contig 13569 bp, 17 predicted proteins | sample 0116_SJ02_MP02_1_FD_133140 | JGI IMG/M metagenome (GOLD analysis project Ga0187769, IMG submission 133140) | Tropical peat soil microbial communities from peatlands in Department of Meta, Colombia - 0116_SJ02_MP02_10_MG | ecosystem: Environmental > Terrestrial > Soil > Wetlands > Peat | place... | reverse complement strand
GTCGATCCGGAACAGGCCGCGCCAGGCCTCCCGGAATCGAGGCTAATTGGTCCAAGGAATTCGCCGTCCTCACTGGAGTGAGAGCTCGGCGACCTGACTTATGACAAGTTAATGCGCAGCCGATGAGCGGTGAATTTGGCCGAGGGCTGCCCGGAGGTCGGCGGGCAGCGGGTCAGCGGCGGTGATGGCATGCCGCCCAGCCTGGATCTGGAAGGTGCGGTAGCGGCGGGCAGTCTTGATGAACTTGCGGATGGACCAGCCGGTCTGGTGCTCGATCCAGCGGCTGACCGCCAGGGCCGCGAAGACGATGGTCAGGTGGGCCTCGATCGAGTCGCGCAGGTGGTGGTAGACGGGCCTGGCCTGCAGGTCGCTTTTTGCCATCCGGAAGGATTTCTCGATTTCGAAGAGCCGACGGCACGAGCCGATCACGAAGTCCGGGGTCACGGGCGTCCCGTCGGGGCATGCGGCGAGGTTGGTTACGTAACCTTTGAGCCCGGCCAGGTCCCTGGCCTTGGCCTCGAGCTCGCGGTTGACGCTCGTGGCCGTGCCATTGAGGCGGATGAACCGGTTCCGCTTGACCGGGGCCAGCCCGGCGACGGCCTTGGCCGCCTTGGCGACCTGCTCATCGATCCCGCGCAGCGTCCGCCGGGCCCGGTCGGCCTTGAACTGGTAATAGATCATCTGGTCCCGGCGGCTGGACGACGGCCCGGCGGGCCAGGGCTGGGTGAAGATGTGCCCGTCGGGGATCTCCTCGCCGGGATGCTCGCGCCGCCACGCGCCGACGGCGTAGGGGATACCGGGGATCTTCATGCCGAGGATGAACGACAAGCCCGCGGCCTCGATCGCCTTCTGGTTGGCCTCGGAGATCATCCCCGCGTCCGCGACGACGGTGACGTCGGGCAGCCGGTGGGCGGCCATGAACGCCTTGATCACCGGGAGCATGGTCTTGGTCTCGGCCTTGTTGCCTTCGAACGCGCAGACCATCAGCGGGAACCCGTCCTGGCCGGTCAGCAGGCCGATGGTGATCTGCGGGTCCAGCCGCCGCTCCTTGGAGAAACCCCGGCTCACGGAACCCGTTGCCCGCGTCGGTCTCGAAGTACAAGGTGGACACGTCATAGAGCACCAGGCTGGCCGGCCCGAGCCGGGCGTGCGCGCGCCGCGGTGAGGCTGGAGAGTCGCCGAGACTACCGGGCGGTATGGTTTCGAGGCAACAACTGCTTGCCATGTTCCCCGCATGAACCATGCCAGCGAAAGCCAACAGCGCAGGATCTACGGCAGGACGAGCCTACGATGCCTGAGCATAGAGGGCTCCCAGACTTCCCGGTGCGCGAGCTTCTCAACGATGACGGTACCCCTGGTGACCGGGCAGTTCGCCCGTATGGTCACTATGCGCCAGCTCCCTCAACATTCGGGAAGCCGTGTCTGCTACGTTGTCGATCCTGGCAGAATTTTCTCCAATAATCCTGGCATGCCACTTGGAAAAACACCCGATGAATCTCCCTTTCTCAAGCATGCGAAGATGGCACACTGTTCTCGTGCGTAGCCTCAGTAACAGGCGAGGCTGAGATGGCCCGATCCGGCAGTCCTACGGTGAGGCGAAGACGGCTAGCAGCCGAGCTGCGTCGACTGCGCGGCAACCGCACCGGGGGCCAAGTCTCTCGCGGCATCGGCTGGTCGCCCACGAAGATCAGTCGTGCGGAATCGGGACGTGAGAGCATCCCGCCGTCCGAAGTTGAGAAATTGCTCGACTTCTACGGCGTTGAAGATCCGCTTCGCGGCCGCTTGCTTGAGCTTGCCGAGGATGCGACACAGCACGGCTGGTGGGAGGACTACGCTGACGTCCTTACACCGGAAACCCTGGAGTTCATAGGGTTGGAGGCGGAGGCAGCGTCGAGCCTCCAGTGGCAGGCCGACGGCATCCCGGGCCTCTTCCAAACGGAGGATTACGCCACGCAACTGACTGCTGCCTACCAGACTGTGGTCCCTACTACCCCTCCTAGCGTCTTTGACCGTTTCGTTCAGGCCCGAATGCGTCGACAAGAGCGGCTGACCCGCGAGCCGGTGCTCCAGCTCTCGGTTGTCCTGGACGAGGCCGTGCTGCTGAGAAGGGTTGGCGATCGGGGGATTATGCGTGCTCAGCTAGAGCGCCTGACGGACGTGGCCCATATGCCCAACGTGGACCTGCGGGTCATGCCGCTGGACCGGGAGATCGGGCTTCAAACAGGTTCGTTCGTGATCATGAGCTTTGGTTTCCGATCGGCCGCTGAGGCAGCCAGCCTCGGCGACGTCGTCAGCACCGAGAACCTGAGCACCGAGCTGTACATCGAGGGGGAGACCGATACTTACCTGTACCGATTGTTCTTCCAGGCCGTGGCTAAAGCCTCGCTGCCTCCGGCCGACTCGCGACGCTTGATCGTGGCAACGATCGAACGCACATGGTCATGATCATGACGTTCACTGTCCTCAGCCGGGCGTAACTGCCTCTGGTGGGCGGCTGCGGCGCGACCAGGCTGTTCGTGACGACTACGGGCGTCTTACGGCGTCTGAGGCACCATGGTCGTTTTGCGACCTTTTGTCGAATGAGCGGAGCGAACAGATCCGATCGCCGTGCGGGAGGGGTATTCACCCCGCCGCTCCTGCGGCGGGGTGAAGGCTTTGCCGCTAATGAGTGCTGGGTTTGCGGTCGAACTCCCCATTGTGGACGCCGCCGATGAAGGCATCCCACTCTGCCGGGGCAAAGTTCAAGACAGCCCCCGTTGGGTGCTTGCTATCGCGAACCCGGATCGTGTCACCGGTCAGGCCTGCGACTTCCACGCAGTTTCCGTTGTATCCGCTTAGGGAGCTTTTTAGCCATGTACCGCTAGAATCGCTAGCGGAATGTCGATTGCTCAAAAGAGCAAAAAGTCGCATCAAGTCCGCCTTTGTGACCTTCGGCCAAGACTCCGTCGAGGGACGGAGCATCGGCAGGGATGAGTGCCTAACGGAAGAAGACGCGCGTGGGGCGTGGGAGGTTTGCTTTGTAACCATCCGGTCACTTTGCGTTCATAGATCGCATAAATCTCTGCCGGTTGGTCTTTTTGCCCAGGTCAGCGGAATGACGGCAGCCTTCGGCCGTTCGCGGGTCGCGCGCCTAGCACTTAGTTTCTGAGTGGTTTAGCCTTCTTGGTCCGCTTTGCCGACCTTGGTAACAATTTAGTAAAGCTTGCGCCCAGGGTGGGCCCAAACGAGGGTGAGCGCAGACGGGGTAATAGTATTACCGGCCAGTAGGCAATGCAGACGGCCAGTGCAGGTGCGTTGTCACGGCCGCAGCGGGCTCGTCCTCGGCCCGACTTGCGATCTCGCGCGCCATTTCAGCGAGAACTCGTGATTCGACCTGACCAGGCGCGAGCGGCGTGATCATAGCGACGAACCGGCCGTGCCTAGTGATGAAAGCAGGCTTGCCAGTCTTTTCGACTTCGCTCATTATACTGGCCGTTCGCTGATTGAGGTCACGCATTGTGTAGACGACGGCGTCATCGTCGTCATCTGCCCACGACGCGGGATCCTGCGCTCCTACCGCAGACATGGACAACACCAACCCCTCAAGAGTCCCGCATGGAGACCTATTCCTGTAGTACATTAGGCATTTCTTTCGGAGTACCCGTCAATAGTTTTCACGAAGCAAAAATTTCAGTGTTATTACCGGGTCCTGGCCACGGCAGTCACCGGACGGGCCGACGGGCATCAGATGGACGCTGGGGGCGGCAGTTGCGTGAGGATGCTGGTCGGTACAAGCCCTGTCGACGAGGGGGCTGCCGCAAGCCGTCGGTCACTGGCACCAGCGAAGTGGCCGTAGCACTCTGGGATTGCCGAGCCGTCTGCTGATTGAGGTCTCGCCTAGTGAACACTAGGGCATCATTGTTGTGAGCCCGCATCACCGATGGCTCTGTTTCTGCTGGCCACACCGTCGCGCCCGTTCCTATCGGCGGCACCGGCCTCCCCTGATGCTGTCGTATACCAAACGACTACAAGTGTAGTACATCGACCTGCCCCCCTCCCCAGAGCCTTTATTCCATCCCCTAGGCGCCGTCGTCCCTGTATGGCCTCGACCCGCTCGGCGCTGGCCCTCCGCATAGCCCGGGCCAGTACGGCAGCCCTGAGACCCTGATGCGCCCGGGAAACGGCTCTCGAGTCGGCGAACGATCCCGACGGCCCCGGCCACTCGCCAGTCACCGGATCCATGTCATCTGAGACCGGCCCACCCATGCACAGCTTGGCTGGCCCGAGGCGGCCATATCCTCTGCCAGCGATGCGGCGCTCAGCGCAGCAGCAGATCGGTTATGTCAGGTGGCTCGCTGTCCATCTGCACCCACATGCTGGCCATCTGATGGGTGCTGCGGACGCCAAGGACCTCGAACTTCGCGGAGTTCCCCTTCGTGTACATGAGGAAGTAATTCCATGGTCCGTCCGTGGTGTCCTTGAGCTGCTTTTCGTGGGGCTGCGCTTCCTGGAGCTCGGCTTCCTCGAGCTGCCTTTTCTGCTCCCAGGTGATGCATCGATGCCACATGATCCCGCGCGCGCTTCCGTCATCAGGGCAGGTGCGAGGCGGAATGTCATGCAAGATCTCTTCTGCGATGTGCTTGATCTGGGCTCTCACCACGGGGTTGGCGACGAGACTCTCCAGGTCAGATTCCGCCTGTTCTGACCATGACACTTCCCCCACCCGACCCCCTCCCAGGGTCTTTACAGCTGAGTTCCAGCTTAGCCCGGCAAATGAGGAATGTCAGGATAGGACGATGAAGTTATGACCTGGCAAGCAACGTCAGGCGACTATTGCCAGGCGGGGTCCTTAGTGCAGTTTCTCGATCTCGCGAGCCATCGCGGTGAGGACCCGCGATTCGATATGCCCGGGTCCTAGCGGTGTGATGAGGGCGATGAACCGGCCGTGCCTGGTGATGAAGGCCGGCTTCTCGGTCCTCTCGATCAGGCCCATAATGCGGGCTGTCTGCTGGTTAAGCTCCCGCATGGTGTAGACGAGAGCCTTATCCCCATTCACCCACGATGCAGGATATTGCACTTCCACTGGCGACATGTGTAACACCAGTCTCTCGCATAGAAAACTACCATTATAGTACACAAGGCTCGTCTCTTTCCCGCTCTTTGTCAATAGATTTTTCGGGAAATCGTGAATTCTTTCGGAAAGAGGTTGGCGTATCCCCAGCGGTCCCGGGCGCGCTGGCGCCTGGTGCCCAGCGACGCGACCGCAGCGGGCCGGGAGCTCAACCGCCGCGTGGTCATCACCCCGGAGGTCGGCTGACACCTGCTGCCGGCCGCATCGCCGGAGGCTGCGAGTTACCGTCTGCGCGGCCAGGGTGCAATCAGGCCGAACGGGACATCAGGCCAGCCGCGTCCTCGGGTCCGATGACCAGCTCCAAACTGGCGACCTGGCGAGTGCTGCAGACACCGAGAACCTCGGCCTCCGCGGGGCTCCTCCTGGTGAACAGGAGGAAGAAATTCCAGGGCCCGCTCGTGGTGTCCTCGAGCCGCTCTTCGTCGAGCTGGCTTTCGTGCTGGCGGGTGATGCAGCGCCGCCACTCGACCGCGCCTTCGGCCCCATGATCAGCGGGGCGGCCAGGCGGGGGGTCATGCAAGATCTCTTCTGCGATGCGCTCGATCTGAGCTCTTACCGCGGGGTCGGCAACAAGATCCTTCAGGTCGGCTCTGGCCTGCGCCGACCAGGTTACCTGCGGCATCAGACCTCCTCTCGCCCGCGTGCTCCCTGCCGAAGTCGAGCTCACAAGGGAGCGAGGTTGGCGGACGGGTCCTACAGATACAGCAAAACATCACCCTGAACCATACACAACCCTTGCGAACAATTTGTTCACACGAAATGCTCAACTAATTATTCAGAACGGTGTGGACAGTTCGCTACACTGAACACGTGCTCGACACGGATACAGGCAAGGGGGAGCATCCTGGAGCTGTCCTCAGGCGGCTGCGGCACACGGCCGGCCGCAGGCTCAGCCAGGAGGCGCTGGCGACGCTCCTGGGCACCAGCCGGGCTCATATAGCCAGGCTCGAATTGCACGGATCCCCGCCGCTGACAGACGAGCAACTCGACCGGCTAGAAAAGGCGAGCGATACCGTCCGCCCGCCCTTCAGCCGCGACGAGATCGACGAGCTACGCAAGGCGATGCAGGCAGTAGAGCCGGCTGCCATCGAACAAGCGGACAGGGCAGTCCAGGACCTCGCCGCGCGGGCAGGCCAGATCTTCGGAGATCACCCGGGCGAGCGACACTACGAGGACCCGCCGCTCGCAGTCCCTGACCCGTTTGCATCCTCCAGCCGTCCGATGTTCCTCACGACCGTGACGCAGGCCGTTACTGCGCTCCGGGAAGACCTTGAGCATCTGATCCGGCAACGCCGGGTCGGCCAGCCTAGCCTCGGCGGCGCCGAGCCGGACGTGGTCCTGGCCTGGTTCGAGCGGAACCTGGCGGAGGAAGCCGAGGATCCCGAGAAGTTGCGCGACGCCCTGCGAGAGCTCCTGCGCCGGGGCGGTACGGCCGAGATCCTCATGGCGGCCTCGGCAGGGGAAGCGTCCGAGGATCTTATCGGGCTCGTGCCGCCCTTTATCGCCTACCTGGGGCAGGGCGGCAATCGCTACCGGGTTCGCGTGATCGATGAACCCAGGCACCCTCTGGCCTATGACATCTGCATCGTCGGCGACCGCGCGCTACTCATCGTCCGCGGCCCGGGCGACCGCACGGCCGTGGCCCGCACCAACGATCCTCGTGACGTCACGGCGCTCCGCGACCTGCTCCGCCCTTACCGGGAGAACAGAGGCCCGATCCTCGAGGAGGTCGGCCGGCGCACCAGGGAATCCGTCACCAGCCGGGTCTCCGGGCCATCTGTCGGCCGGCCCTTCGAAGAGCTGCTGACATCCGTAGAGCGGGAAGAGGGACCCAGACGGCTGGTCAAGCAAGGGCTATCGATCCTGAACATCCCCGTGGCCATCCACGCGTGGAAATGGCGAGCCGCCGAGCTCTGCACAGCGGGCTGGATCCCCGAAGATCTGCTGACGCTCCTCCATGCGCAAGCCTGGCAGCTAGCAGACCGCGGCCTCAGGCAGCTGCCGCCCGCCGTGCTCGCCGAATACCCGCCCGGTTCTGAGATCGGCCAAGCGCTAGGCGCGCTCGAGGAGTACGCTCGCGGCCTGCAGATGAGGCGCGAGGCCTGGCTAGACCAGCTGTCCCGCCATCAGTTCTGGGACGCCTGCCCGAAATCCGCGCTGACCCAGTTCATCTCAACGGGGAAGCTGCCCCCCGACGAAATACCCCCCGCATGCACATACGCAGCCGAGCGGGGCGACATCGAGACCATCATCACCCAGCTGATCGCTCGGCTCCGGTCCAGCCGGAACTACCACCTGGCCCTCATTGACAAGCCCCCCATCCCCCAGTGGTTCTACTTCGGGGTCAAGGCGGACCATGTGCTAGCCCAAGTATTCGACTACCGGGCAGGTGAGGAATGCGCGGACGAGACAGCCCGTACCGGCGACAACCTGCTCAACATCCACATCGACTATGCCCCCATCGCCGCGGCGTTCGCCGGCTGGTTCGATGAGCACGTGCTCAAAGCGGCCGTCGACCCGCCCTGGCAAGACAACCGCAGCGTTGCCAGCTGGCTCGAAACAGAACTCGAGGCGTCCAGGCACCTCCGCTGACGCATACCTCGTACCGAAGCCAGCTTCGCCGAGCGCCGCGGCTCAGGCCGGATCTGCAGGGCGTTGCAGCCTACGAGACCGGCGCAATACGCCAGCGACCTTAGCCCTGGTCCCGCCTTGCGAGCTCGCGGGTCATCTCGGCGAGAACCCGCGACTCGACCTGCCCGGATGCGAGAGGCATGATGAGGGCAACGAACCGGCCGTGCCTGGTGATGAAGGCAGGCTTCCCGGCCTTCTCGATCTGGCCCATGATGCGGGCCGTCTGCTGGTTGAGTTCCCGCATGGTGAAGACGAGAGCTTTATCGTCATTGACCTGCCCCAGGTCAGATTCTGTGCTTACCGGCGACACTGCCATGTCAGCCTCTCGTAGGACTTATCGCGTACAAAGTCATTGATAGTAGTAGATCACAGGGCCCCGGCTGGGCGGCTAGAGACCTTCGCCCCTTCCATGTCCGACGAGCGTGCTGGCGGCTGGCGCCGTGTGATGCCCAGCTTGCCCGCGGCCAGGCCAGGGGCATCGGCCGCTCCGAGGCCCATGCAGCGCGAGTACCGCGATTCTCTCCCCGGCCACGCGCTCCCGGCCGTGGCAGTCACCGAGGGGCCCTGGTATCCCCGCCCTCGTCCCCGTTGTACATTTGTAGTACTTTTTATTATATAGTTGGACTACGAGCACGTCAAAAATGGTCGTGTCACTAACCGAGGGCAAGAGAAGAGGCCGCCACGATGCGCACCAACCCTGCGCGCGGCCCGGAAGGGCCGCCACGCCGCATAGCCGCTCAACCCATCGGCCAGGGCGTTCGGGACACAGGCTTCCCTGCTAGCGGCGACGCCGTTGCGGGCTGCTCCATGGTCGGCCCGGGGAAGCTCATGAGCCGCCGGATAGCCGAATCGGTGCCGCCGGAGCTGCCCGGTCTTCCTCCTTGCCCGCGCGTTCTCCAGCTCACCGACGGCGATTGCGTCTCTCATGGCCTAGCCGATGGCACCTGCCGCCAACGCGCCTCTGATCAGGAGGTGCGTTCATGTCTCGACCGGGTGGATGCCACCGCTAGGCTCCTTGACCCGCACGCCCGGATCCGGTGCGCTGTTTCCACGGAAACCGCGATCTGCCATCTTGCCGTCCTGACCGCCGCCCGCAACAACCTGTTTACCATCCGCCGCGGGCTTGATGGGGCCGACTGGGCGCTGCTCGAGGAACTGGCCGACTTGATAGACGTCCGCATGGTTGCTGCCCGGCGAGGGTGGAAGCGGTCGGCTCGGGTTGCCGATCTGGTGATCCTTGTCGGCAAGGACGGGATCTACGCGCCACCGGTCAGGAGGCTGCGGCTGCTCGGAATCCCCACCTGGCTGCTCGTGCCAGGACGTTCCGCCGCTACTTCATTGCGCAAGGCCTCCGCTGCGGTTTCCTACATCGGGCCCTAGGCCAGTTCCGCCAGGCTGCCTGCTCGGGCCACACGCAAGGCAGCGTCCTTCCCCGTCGCCGTCGGCTGGCTACCTAAAGCAAGTTTGCATTTTTGTAGTACTTTCATACTATAAAACTAGCTCATCCCCCCGGATGGCAGTGGTAGTGAAGGAGACTCCATGACGACTCATCTCGGCCCGGAGCCGTCTTACTGCGTTGGCAGGACCCTGCTGAGCAAGCCGCTGACCCCATCCCAATGGGCAGCCTGCTGGAGCTACGGGATGCGTCAGCCGGTGCCTGGATGGCTGGCGCAAGCAGGCTACGACTTCGGGCACGACGTGCTCCCGGTGCTGGCCGTCCTGGCACTCATCGTTGTCGCAGGCATCTTCCTGGTGAGGAGGTGAACAGCCATGCATGACCCGCAGGTGCTCATCCTGCTCGCAGTCGTCCTGGCTGTGCTCTGCTGGCGTGTGGTTCTCAAGCTCGTGATTGGGGTCATTGCGGTTTGCGTGATCGCCGTACTGGCCTTCACGGCGCTCGGGCTCGGGCACTACCTCCTGCTTGTGCTCAAGTAGGGCACGCCAACTATCGGGCGGCCACGGCAGGCACCGATGCTCACGCAGGTCGCGCACCATCGCCAGAGCCGCCCATTACCCTCGGCCTCGCCAAGACGACATGCCATCGTCTTGGCGAGGTCATTTCACCGAGACTGGGCGAAGATCAGCGCGGCTCGTCGGCAACGGGCCAGCTTCCCATGCCCTTGTCCCGGGTCGCTTGGGTTCCACCGGCAGCCATCGAAGGCTCATGAACCCCCGGATGCGGCTGAACTGCCAGCCCCGCCACAGCTAACCCTGTTGTCGCTGCCCCATCTCACGTGCTATCTCAGCGAGGACCCGCGACTCGACTTGCCCGGGTGCGACTGGGGCGATTATGGCGACGAAACGACCATGCCAGGTGATAAAGGCAGGCTTGCCGGTTTTCTCGACTTCGCTCATGATGCGGGCCGTCTGTTGGTTGAGGTCGCGCATGGTGTAGACGAGGGCTTTATCATCCTCGACCTCTGATACGGAAGGTTCTGCTGTTACTGGCGACACTGCCATACCAGCCTCTCGTGAAGACATCGTACAACTGTAGTACATGACGCGCCGCTTGTTGGCTAGGGCCCAAGGCTCTGTGACGGGAATGTCAGCCTCTCCCGGCGGGGCGTGAGCCGAAGCTCGGCACCACGCTCGCGCTGCGGGTCTTCGGCGTGGACCCGAGACCGCCTCCACAGGCCGCAGCGCGTGCCAAGGCTCTCGCCGTCACGTCAGTCACCGCGGCTAGCTGCTCCCCTCGCTCGCCCGGATTACCTTTGTTGAAACTTTTGTAGTACATTGAACCTACATCCGGCTGAACCCGCCGCCCGCCGCCCGTTGATCGGAGTCACTATGGATCGCAGTACCTCTCACCGGACCTCCCACCACAGCACCTATGGCCGTCGTTCGTCCCGGCGCCCGTCGTACGGTGCCGGGATCCGCGGCCGCGCCCGGGGCCGCCGCGGCCGTTCCAGAGCCGGGTGCTACGTCCGCACGCGTTCGCCCGTCCGCCGTGGCTTGCTGGCCGCCGGGCTCGCGGTGGCGGTCGTACTCGCGCTGGGCGGCTTCATGGTGGCGCACGCGCGGGCCGCGGCCTGCCACGCCACCGGTGACCGGATCATCTGGGCGGAGCAGGAGACCCAGGAAGAAGGTGTGAGTCAGAGCCCGCCGCCTGACCTGCTGAGTCGTGCCGACCAGCTGGCAGCCTGCGGGGAGGGGCAGCTGATCATGCTGGCCAGCGCCGGGCAGGGCGCGGTGCAGGCCGGTCCGGCCATGTCGCTGGTCGTCTACCGGGAACCCGGAGAGGTCGAGAACGATCCAACGGCACGCCAGCACGGGGTGCAGACCATCGTCGATGCCGCCTTCGCGAAGGCCCAGACGGTCCGGCCGCCCGGATCCGGCCGCGACGTCATCGGGCTGCTCGCGGCGATCGCGTCCGAACGAGGCCCCGGGACCACCGACGTGTGGTTGCAGACGCTGGGCCTGCCGACCGTCAATCCGGCCGACGTGCGTAAGCTGATGGCCGCCGATCCGGCGCAGGCCGTCGCTTCTATAGCCAGATGGGTGCCCGCGCTGCCCGGTGTCCGCATTCATCTTGTCCTATCGCCGCCCGCCGGTGACCAGCCGCGCTTCAACACGGTCACCGACGCCTGGCGGCGTCAGTTCATGCTGGCACTGCTGCGCCAGGCCAAGGCCCAAGTGGTCTCTGTGACCGAGGTGGAAGCCGTGGAGCCGCCCGCGCCGGAGGCTCCGGCCGCGCCGGCAGTCCCGAACTTGCCGGAGTCCACGCCGCAGCTGCCTCAGCCGCGGCCGGCTCAGCCCTATACCGCCAGGCTCGACAGCTCGGCCCTGTTCGTGCCTAATACCGCCCAGTTCCTGACCAGCAAGGCCGAGGTCCTGAAGCAACTCCAGCCCATCATCACGGGCTGGAAGAAAGGCCTGTTCTCTCGCGTGACGGTCGTGGGGCACTGTGCCAGGTACGGCCCGCCCCTGGGCGCTGTCCAGCTCAGCGAGCAACGTGCCTCCAAAGTCGCGGGCCTGTTGCGCCAGGGCGGCGTCACCGTCATCACCGCCTGGGGCGTCGGGTACGACCAGCCCCTGCCGCCGAACCCGCAAAGCGCCACCAACCGAGTCGTGATCGTCACCGCATACCCGAAGACCCAACCAACGGAGGCCTGAGATGCCCGGCAAGTTTCACCACGTACCACTGGACGACCCGTACCTGCTCCGGTACGAGGAAGCCCACGCCATCGACAGCGACTCGCAGTCCACGGCCATGGCCATCGCGATCGTCCAGGACGCGGTAGTCAGCGGCCATCCCGACGACAACGGCGCGGCGGCCAAGGTCCTGACCGGCCCGTCGGCCGCCATGGCCGTCCAGACGACCATGAAACCCTCCCATGACCAGGCGACCACGCACGACAAGACAGCCGAACAGCACAGCCTGGTGGCCGTCGAGGAGGCGAAGGAGGCCAAACAGGCCGCGGAACGGCGCCGTGACCTGCCCAACGAGACCGTCCGGCTCTCCGACGGATCGGCCAGGACTCGCGGTCAGGTCCATGTCGGCCACGACTCCAGGCTGGCCGCAGCCGCGCAGCGCGAAACGCGCGGTGACTTCGAGCACAACGCCAGGGATCCTGGTCTGGCGGCCCGCCTGCTGGTCGTCGTGGTCCTAGCGCTGATCGAGGTGTTCTTGTTGATTTGGCCGGTGACCGACGCGAATTGGGCCGACGTCAAGAGTGTCGCCTACGTCGGCGGCCTGGTGGTGCTGTTCGTGTTCATGAACGAGCAGCTGCCGAGGATAACCGGACGGGCCATCCGCGAGGCCCGTGAAGTCATTCACGCCGCGCGAGAGCTCACCCAAGTCGGCCTGACAGTCGGCCGCGCCGACGATCCTGACGCTGGCCGCGAAACTACCGGCCACGTCGATGAGCGGTTCGTCCGTACGGTCAAACGCAAGAGGTTGGCATGGTGCAGCGTTCTGGGCACCGTCATGGCCGTGTACTCCGCGGTGATGTTCACCCGAGTCGAGCGGCTGGCAGTTGGACTGAGCTGGCCAGTCCCGTTCGTCCTGCTGGCCGCCGCCCTGATCACCGTGTTCACAGTCGGCGGCATGCTGGTCCTGACCTGGTGGTGGTCACGGGGCAACGCCCTCGGCGACCAGCTCCGCGAATACGGTGAGATCACCGACGAGAGTCGCGCCATCGCTGAAGACCTCCTCGAGGAATACCGCGACCGTTGCCGCGCTTCGGAAGAAGCCGCCGCAGAGGCCCACAGCGAGCTCGACCTCGCGGAACGGGCTATGCACGATGGATACCACACGGTCGGAGTCGGTCTGCAGAAGGCCGCGAAGATCCTTGACCAGGAGAAAGTCCTCACGCCTAAGCCCGAGAACCTGTTCGCGATCGGCCGTCCGATCCGCAACAGGGCCGTCAGGCACATCGATGACGCCGCGGCCATCCTGGTGGAGGCTGGCCGGATCCTGGCTAGCGCATCCCCCTTCGATCCGGCCGTCGTCCATCCGGACCCGTGGGCGACCCGCTCTGCGCCGCGGCGGGCCCGGGCCAATCCCGCCTTTGTCGATCCCTACCAGCTCGGGGTACTGCACACTCCGGCCTCCGAGCAGGTCGCGATCTGGCGCAGGCGTCGTGCGTGGACGGTGCTTGCCGCGATCGTAGTCGTCGTGGTGGGGGTAGCGGTCATCGCCATCCTGGCCCATGGTTAGCCGTCAGCGCACGGGGCGAGCGGCGCGGGCCGGGTTGCGGCCACCTTGGACAGGGCGATACTGGCGGCCACGCCGAGCCGGGAGACTGGCGCGGACGGCGATGGGATGCGGACTAGCGCGTCGTCGGCCGGTCTTCGCGGTTCTGAGCCAGACCATGTCCGGCGCACCC
>Ga0187769_10001454_pt1 | contig 13571 bp, 11 predicted proteins | sample 0116_SJ02_MP02_1_FD_133140 | JGI IMG/M metagenome (GOLD analysis project Ga0187769, IMG submission 133140) | Tropical peat soil microbial communities from peatlands in Department of Meta, Colombia - 0116_SJ02_MP02_10_MG | ecosystem: Environmental > Terrestrial > Soil > Wetlands > Peat | place... | reverse complement strand
TGTCTACGTGCTGATTGCGACAGGGCTCACCCTCATCTTCGGCATTCTCGGCATTGTCAACTTCGCCCAGGGCGAGTTCTACATGCTGGGCGGTTACTTCGGCATCACCGCGGCCGTTCTTCTCCGACTTCAGATGCTCGAGACGCTCGTGGTCGGCACGCTCGCCGTCGCCGTCGTGGGCCTGTTGTGCGAACGTGTGATTTTCCGGCCGCTGCAGGGCCAGGACATGACGAACTCGATCATCTCCTCCTTCGGGCTCGCAGTCGCACTTCAAAATGCCGCTCTTCTCGTCTTCGGGCCGGAGCCAAAAATCCTGAGGACAAGCTGGGCGACGGTGCCGATTCACATCGGAGGGCTGTTCCTCACGCTGCAACGCGCGATTATCCCGGTAGTCGCGGCCGCGCTTATCCTGATCATCCACCTCGTGCTGCGTTACACCTGGACCGGCCGCTCTCTGCGCGCCATGTCCCAGCACCCGACGATGGCGCAGCTCTGTGGCATCGATGTGGGCCGCACGGGGCTCGTTACCTTCGTTCTCGGTGCCGCACTCGCCGGTACTGCTGGCGTTCTGATGAGCTCGGTTTTCCTGGTGCAGCCGGGGATCGGCAGCATGATCGTGCTCAAGGCCTTCACCGTCGTTATCCTGGGCGGGATGGGCAACATCTACGGTGCAGTGACCGCCGGCCTCCTGCTTGGCGTCGTCGAGGCTTTTACATCCGGATTTCTTAATAACATGATGCGTGACATCGTCGGCTTCGCCATCGTAATCCTTGTTCTCCTGCTCCGGCCGCAAGGTATTTTCGGCCGCAGAGTCGAGCGCGCCTGAACCGATGCGCCGCATCCTCTTAGCGCTGCTCGCCGTCGCCGCCCTGGCGCTCTTGCCCCTCGCCTCCCCGAGCGGCTACCTGCTGCACGTGCTGATCGTCGTGTTCCTATATGTGATCCTGGCTGCGGGACTCGACCTCGTGATGGGCTATTGCGGTCAGTACTCCTTCGCTCAAGGCGCGTTTTACGGTATCGGTGCCTACGCCGCGGCGATCCTTCATCGCGACCTCGGCCTCGATTTCTGGCAGACTCTCCCGCTCGGCGTACTGTCGGCCGGTGCCTTCGGGCTTCTGCTCGGCATCCCCTCGTTGCGCTTGTCGGGGCATTTCCTCTCCATCACCACGATCGCCTTCCAGACCATCATTTATCTCCTGCTCACCCAGTGGACGAGCTTCACCGGCGGCCAGTACGGCTTGCCGGTGCCGAAGGTCGGCTCGCTCTCCCTTTTTGGGCACGAGCCCTTCCGCATCGAGAACGTGCACGAGTTCTACCTCCTCGCCCTCGCCGTGATGGCGGTAGCCCTCCTCGTCGCGTGGCGCCTCGCCACGTCGCGCATCGGCCGGGAGTGGCGCGCCATCCACGACGACGAGTTGGTGGCGCGCGCAATCGGCATCAACGTCACACGCGACAAGCTGGTCGCCTTCGTGGCCAGCGCCGCCCTCGCCGGCGCCGCCGGCGTGCTCGTTGCCTACTACCTCGAAGGCGTGAGTCCAACCGACTTCTCAATTTGGACCTCGGCGACCGTGGTCGCGATGGTCATCGTCGGTGGACGCGGCACTATTCTGGGCCCGGCTGTCGGGGCCATCGTCTTCACCCTCATGCCCGAGGTGCTCCGCGCTACGGCCGACTACAAGCTCATCATCTTCGGCGTGCTGATGATCGTGATGGTAATTTTCATGCCGATGGGAGCTGCCGGGTTGCTGCGCCGGGAGCAGTCGTGATGGCGCTTCTCGAGTGCGTCCAGCTGTCACGAAACTTCGGGGGCCTCGTAGCCGTTGACAAGGTCGACCTCGCTGTAGATGCGGGCGAGATCGTCGGGCTGATCGGCCCCAATGGCTCGGGCAAGTCGACACTGGTCAATCTCATCACCGGCGTGGTGCCGGTGACGGACGGCCGCATTTGCTTCGAGGGGCACGACATCACGGCGTTGCCCTCCTGGCGCATCGCACGGCTCGGCATCGCGCGCACCTTCCAGCTTTTGCGCCTCTTCAAATCGCTCAGCGTGCTCGAGAACGTGACGCTGCCGCTCCAGCCGCGCATGGAGAGCGGCCAAGCAGCCTCGGCCTTCGGCCGCCGCCGGGCTGCCGAGGAGGATCGCGCTGCGGCGGCGAAAGGCCGGGAGCTGCTAGCCTTCTTCGGTCTTGTCGAGTTCGCCGAGAGGCCGCCAACGTCCCTCTCGATCGGCCAGCAGCGCATGGTTGAGCTGGTGCGCGCGCTCATCGTCAGGCCCAAGCTGTTCGTGCTCGACGAGCCTGCTGCAGGCCTATCTCCGCCCAACGTCGAGCGGCTCATCGACCTCATCCGCCGCATGCACGACGAGCGAGGCATCACCATCCTGCTCGTCGAGCACGTCATGAAGGTCGTTCGGGAGCTGTGCGACCGCATCGTCGTGCTGGACTACGGCGTCAAGATCGCCGACGGCGATCCTCAGACGGTGACCAACGACCCGCGTGTCGTCGAGGCCTATCTCGGCGGCGGCAGAGAGAAGCCTCATGCTGGCGGTTGACAATCTCTTTGCCGGATACGGCAAGAGCCAGATCCTCAATGGCATCTCGCTCGACGTGCCGGTGGGCAAGCTCGTGGCGTTGCTTGGCGGCAATGGTACGGGCAAGTCCACTACGCTCAAGGCCATCATCGGGCTGGTCAAGCCGAGTGCCGGCGAGATCCGCTTCGATGGCAAGCGCATCGACGGCATGCGGCCCGACCGCATGATCGGCCTTGGCCTCTGCATGGTGCCCCAAGGCAAGGAGGTCTTCGCCGCTATGTCGGTGGAGGAGAACCTGCTCATGGGCGCCTTCCACCGCCGCGGCGATCGTATCGGAATTGCAGATGACCTCGAGCGCTGCTACGGACGGTTTCCGCGCTTACGCGAGCGTCACCGCGCGCCGGGCGGGGCACTGTCGGGTGGCGAGCGCCAGATGCTGGCGATTGGCCGTGCGCTGATGGCCCGCCCGCGCTTTCTCATGCTCGACGAACCTTCGGCGGCGCTGGCGCCGAAGACCATCGCCGAAATCGCCGAAACGATCCGGCGTCTCAAGGACTCGAGAATGACCATCCTGCTCGTCGAGCAGAACGTCTCGATCGCGCTCGAACTCGCCGAGTATCTCTACATCGTACGCGACGGCCGCATCGCCTTCGAGCGTTCCGTCGACAGCGGCCTCGACTTCGAGGAACTCAGGTCGTTCTATTTGGGAGGTGGTCAGCATGGCTAGATTCGCAGGCAAGATCGCGGCGATCACGGGCGCCGCATCGGGGCTGGGCCGCGAGGTGGCGCTCCGCATGGCGAGCGAGGGCGCCCCAAGCCTTCTCGTCATCGATCGCGATTCCCAAGGCCTTGAGGATGTCGCGAAGGCTGCGCGGGCAAACGATGCTAAGGTGGTCGTCCGCGCCTTGGACGTGACAGACACAAGAGCGATGGCCGCAGCTGCGCAGGCTGCCGAAGCAGCTTTTGGGGGCATCGATATCCTGGTTTCTGCTGCCGGCATCCTCGGCGCAGTTGTCCCCGTCGTCGATTGCCCCGAGCAGGAGTGGGAGCGCGTCTTCGCTGTCAATGTGCGCGGCACATATCTTGCCGCACGCCACTTCATTCCGCTCATCCGCAAGCGCGGTAAGGGTGCCGTCGTCAACTTTGCCTCCACCGCTGGTATTCTTGGGTCGTCGATTCTGGGCGCCTATAGCGCCAGCAAAGGTGCCGTCGTGCTGATGACGCGCAGCATGGCGCTTAGCCACGCCGCCGAGAACATCCGCGTTAACTGCATATGCCCCGGCTCGATCGACACACCCATGCTACGCGCGACTTTCACCTCGGCCGGCGACCCGGCCGCCCAGCGCGCACGTGAGGAGGCCTATCGCCTCAAGCACCCGATGCTTCGTTTCGGCCAGCCGCACGAAGTCGCGGCAGCAGTACTCTTCCTCGCCAGCGACGAGGCGTCCTACATCACTGGTGCCGCCCTTCCCGTCGATGGCGGCCGTCTCGCCTGAGCACAAGGGCCGCGGCGTCTCTGCTCTGAACCCTATACTGGAAGCGAACCTACCATGATGCAGCCCTGTGTGTACCAAATGTAATTCAGCGCCCAAGTGGGACCCTGCCGATATTTAAGCAAAATCGCTGATTTGACGAAGGAAATGAGCACTTAGACGGGGTCCCGATCGGCGCCGATCGGGACCTCCCGACAACCGAAATTTCTACAGGTAAATCAAGCCATTGATCTGCTGCAACGGAGAGTCCCACTCGGATACTGAATTACACTCGATCGCCCGACAGCCGAGCCATCCTCGCAACTCAGCCGGTAGCCGCGAAATGGGAGGCGCTTATCCGCTGCGACACACCTTCAGTGGCGCGCGCTCAGCCGATCACGTCTTCAAACAGTCAGAGCAAGTTCCCGCCCATAGTCTTGTCGATCTCTCGCCCCTTGTACCCGCGTCGGGCAAGCCCATCGATAATTACAGGAACTTTGTCACTTAGCTTACAAGGCCCTTCAGCCTGGAGTTGTCGTCCGCTTTCGGCGCAGATACTCTGCTCGTCTTTGCATATTTTGCGCGCTGTGTCTGTCGACGACTTGGACCCGCGACGCGAGACTTGACTCGATCCATGTCATGAACCTTAAACTAATCCAAATAGTGAACGCCAGTCCGCTGTGCGGACAAATTTCGATGCCCGACAAAGAGCCGGCGGGAATCCGGTGGGGACCAAGCCGGTCTTGGCGCGATGTGGACGGGGCGACCGCTTGACTCGCCACGTCGCGTTGCCACAGGAGGCCGCCGATGGCCCAGATTGGCGTTGACGTTGGGGGGGACGTTCACCGACGTCGTCGGTCCCGACGCCACCGGCCGTGCTCAGAACGCCAAGGTCGATGCCGTTTCGTTCCCGGTCACGGTAGACGTGCCGGCGCGAGATGGCAGCGGGCGGGCGCGCCGATACTGCACACGCAGTCGGGCGGCATATCGGAAGGTTTTTTCATCTTGTCGAGGGGGTGGGACTGGAAATGAAGCGTGCCGGATTTCTTCACCACCAATTGCTCTTGGCGGCCATCCTTTCGAGCTTCGCCATATCGCTAATCGCCGTCGCGCCGGAGGCGGATGCTGAGGCGCAGACGGCTGCAGCTGCCAATATCGCAATCGATGTGCCTCAACTCCTGAATAGCGGCGCGCTGACGGGGCGAAAGCTGATCTTCGCGGGGTGGGGCGGAGTGCAGACCGCGGCCACGATGAAAAATTTCGTGCTGCCCTTTCAGGAGGCCACCGGCGTGCAGGTGACCATGGTGGCACCCGGTGGCGGGTTCGCAGCCAAGCTGGCGGCGCAGGAGCAGGCCAGCAACGTCCAATGGGATTTGATCGATGGCCCGGGCAGCGACGGCGACATCCTGGCCTCCATGGGTTATGTGGAGAATTTTCCGCCCAGCCTTTTGGCCGCCCTTGCGCCGCTGGTGCGATCCGAGGAGCTGGTGGAGCCATGGCGTCTGCGCTACGGCCAGGCACCCTATCTGATCGCTTGCAATCCTGCGGTTATGAAGAAGTGCCCGACCAACCCGCAGGAATTCTGGGACACGGCGAACTTCCCTGGGCCACGCGGCATTGCGATCGGCACGCCGGTCAAGACTCTGACGATCGCGGAGGAGGCCGCCGGGGTTCCCAGGGAGAAACTGTTTCCTCTTGACATCCCCCTCGCGATCGCCGCGCTTCAGAAGATCAAGTCTTTCGTTAAGGTATGGGCCGAGACCCCATCGCAATCGGAGCAGGTCCTCGCGGATGGCGAGGTCGGCGTTGAAATCATCACCAACGGTCGTGCCAACGATCTGAAGAGGGACATGCCGGCTCTTCAAATATCCTGGCAGGGTGCGGCGGTCGATCCGGACGGCTGGGTCGTTCCCAAGGGGGCCGCCAACGCCGATGTCGCCTTCGCCTTCATTCTTTGGGTGGCGGAGCATCCGAAGAACCAGGCGGGCTGGACGGAGACCATGTTCAATCTGACCCCGGCAAAGAATTTGGCGGACCTGCTGTCCCCTGCCGTTCGCGACGAGACCGCGATCTTCCACAATCCAGTCCAGATTCCCCACGAGACCATCGTCGCGCAACAAAAGCAGATCCGAGAGGGGATGCAGCAACTTCTCTATGGACGTTAGCGCATGTCGAGATGGGCGTCGGCGGCCATGCCCGTCCCGGCCTTGCCTCAGCTGAAGCTCGGGTCCGTATGAGCGGGCGTGGCGTCGTGCCGGATGCCGACCCCTTTGCACCCGGCCGATAGAGGGCCACTTCGATGCGTGGAACAGGACATCCTACGACTGCCATGCGCGCCGCTCCGGAAAACAATTACTGGATTTCCGGCCTTTCCACGCGAGTTAGCGCAGCATTCATGGTTCCCTATCTACTGCTCTGCGGAGCCCTGATCGTTTATCCTCTCGTCCGGCTTGCCGCCTTTGCTCTGGGCTCGGGAAAAGGCTTCGGCAATTTCGTCTCGTTCTTCGAAAACAACGTCGAAGTGCGCAGCCTGGGACTCACCGTTCTCGATTCGGCGCTGGTTACGCTCTGCGTCCTTATTTTGGGCGGCTTCGTCGCCTGGTGCATGCGGACGACTTCCAGCCGCTTCATCAAATTCTCACTCGCCGTCGCAGTCTTCGTTCCCTTGTGGATGAGCGCCATCACGAAGATCTATGCATTCACGGTGCTGCTTCAACGAATGGGGATCGTCAACCAGGCGCTCCAGTTCATCGGATTGGTGCATGAGCCCGTGAGCTGGCTTTACAATCAGCCGGTGGTGATTGTCGGCATCGTCTACCAGATGTTGCCGTACGGCGTGCTTCCGCTCTATGTCACTTTCTCCCTGATCGATCTCGATCTGGCGAATGCCGCCGAAGGCTTGGGCGCTTCTCGCCTATACGCGATGATCTCCGTAATCCTTCCGCTTGCAGCCGGTGGAATCCTGGTCACAGGAGTCATGGTTTACATGATAAGCGTGGGTTATTTTCTCACACCGGTTCTGCTCGGCGGGGCCACCTCGCCCTTTACCGCGTCCCTCATATCCAGAGACGTATTCACATACTACGACCTTGTGGAAGCCGCCGTTTCAGGCGTTCTTCTTATCGTCGTGGCGACAGTGGTCGCAGTGGGCGCGTACCTGATCATCGGCAAGGATAGGTTGGGCAAAGTCGTGAGGGGATGATGCTCATCGCGCGGATTACGCGTGGCTTGGCCACGACAGTGGGCAGCATGGCCTTGATCGCCATCATCGTGATCATGATGATTCCCGTGGTCGTGATCGTCGTCATGTCGTTTGCAGCGGACCGAATCGTCATTTTCCCCCCGCGCCATTGGGGCCTTGATCACTATACCTCTTTTGTGGAGTCCGACTATTGGGTCGCCGCCTTGCGCCAGTCGTTTGAGATTTCTTTGCCCAGTGCCGCGCTGGCGCTGGTGATCGGCGTTCCCGCGGTCTTCGCGATGCGCAACACCAGAAACTTTCCCCTGCCGGGACTTTTCCAGGCAATCGGCGCCAGCCCGCTCGTCATTCCTTCGGTTGCATACGCGTTGGCCGTCTATGTGTTCTATCTGGACGTGCATCTGACGGGAACGATCATCGGCGTCATCCTGATCGATTCCGCGCTGGCGCTGCCGTTCGTCCTCCTTATCGTCGGGAGCGTCTATGACCGAATACCGCGTGAACTCGAGCTAGTCGCCATGAGCTTGGGCGCCTCGCCGACGCGGGCAGTGGTGGGGATCACGCTGCGTCTCATGCTGCCGGGTATCGGCGCTGCCTTCATATTCGGCTTCATCGCGGCATTCGATGACGCCGTGTTCATCAATTTCGTGGGCGGGCCCACCTTGGAAACATTGCCGAAGGCGATCTACGACTCTCTTCAAACGAGCATGGCGCCCTTGATCAATGCGGTTGCCACGATCCTCATGGTCGGTACTGGCGTGATTTTGAGCCTCGCATCATATTGGCGCTATACGCTCAGCAAGCGATCATCCGAAGCGAGTGACAAACTGCGAGTTCCTGCAAATGGCTGAAGTTCTGATTATTGACATCACCTTGAATCCACGACGCCCCCCTACCAGGAGGAGAGAACAAGAGCGTGAATAAAGCCATTCTTCAACTCAAGGGCATTACCAAAACCTACGGCGAGGCGCGCATACTGAGGCGTGTCGAGCTCGAGGTCCAGGAGGGCGAATTCCTCACGCTTCTCGGACCGAGTGGCTCGGGAAAATCGACCCTGCTTCGCATGGTCGCCGGCTTCGTGCTTCCTGATCAAGGCCAGATACGCCTCGACGATCGCGATGTGTCGTATGTCCCGCCGGGAGAGCGGCAAATCGGGATGGTGTTCCAGAACTATGCGTTGTTCCCTCATCTGACGGCAGCCGAGAATATCGGATACGGATTGAAGGTCCACGGTTGGACCCGCGACCGGAGGGAGGCACGCGTGCGCGAGATGCTGGCGCTGGTCGGCCTGCATGATCTCGGCAGGCGCCTTCCGCGCCAATTGTCGGGCGGGCAGCAGCAACGCGTGGCCCTCGCTCGCGCGCTCGCCTTCGGTCCACGTCTGCTCCTCATGGACGAGCCTCTCGGCGCATTGGATCGAGAACTCCGGATCCAGATGGCGGGAGAGCTACGGCGCTTGCATCGTGATGTGGGTGCCACCTTCCTCTACGTAACCCATGACAGGGACGAGGCCATGAGCCTGTCGGATCGGGTCGCCATCATCCGCAACGGTTCGATCGAGAGCATCGGCGCGCCGGCCTCGCTTTTCGCGCAGCCGCCCACCGCCTTCGTCGCCTCCTTCTTTGCCGGCCACAATGTCGTACCGGTGCGGTTGGTCCAAGCTCACGCGGATGCAACCGCGACCGTCAACTGTGAGGGCCGTGACCTGCGCGTTGCAACCGGCCTCGCGCGGGTGTCGGGCGAGCAGGCAAATCTGGTCATTCCGAGGGCCGCGATCGCCCTGTCCGCCAAGGCGGCGGAAGCGGTCCGGATCGAGGTCGAGGTGCTAGAGCGGCTCTACCTAGGTGACGTCGTCGAATTCACCGGTCTCGCGCCGGGGCTCGGCAGGCTCGTCGGCAACCTGGATGCGCAAAGCCTCGGCGAGACGATCGATGTTGGAACGAAAGTGCCGGTATATCTCGACCCCGCGCGCTGCATCGCCGTGGCGTTCCAGGACGCGTGAGCGGCGGCAGCGGCGCTACGGCTCAAAGAAGCCCGCGAATGCTCTCGAGTTGATCCGTTAGATGCGGGGGAACGATTAGCAAAACGTCGTCGAAGCCGAGCTGCCCTATCCGCATCAGCCGCTCCCGTGCGCTCTCCGGGTCGCAAACGAGCGAGATGGGCGCGTCCCTCATTTCGCTTGTGACACCCGCGTTATCTCGCAAATCGACCGGCACATTGGCGAGAATTGCCCGCTTGCCTCCGAATTTGCGGAAGAGACGTAATCCGGACTCGAGATCGGCCCAGCTGCTGTAGAGGCCGGAAGCGATCCAACCCTGGCACTGCTCTGCCGCGTAGGCGATCCAATGGGGCATGCGCCAAGCGCCAAGAAAAACGGGCGGCGGCGCTACGTCCGGCCAGCCCGGAAGCGAGGCGCCGTTGACAGGCTCTCCTCTCCATAACGTTCGCATCGTCTCGAGCGATTGTGTGAGCGTGCGGAAGCGGTGCGGGAAATCCGCGCCGACGAGTTTGAAGTCGGCCTGGGTCGAGCCGGCCCCCACTCCCAGCCTGAGCCGGCCGTGCGCGAGAGCGTTGAGCGACTGCACACGATAGGCGAGCTCCACGGGCGCGCGCAGCGGGACTTGCAGCACCGCAGCACCCAGCTCCACTTTGTCTGTGACGGCGGAAAACGCGGACAAGAGCGCCAGCGGATCGAGCGTCGGATAGCCACGGCCGATCGAGTCCGGCACCCAGATGCCGTCGAACTCGGCTGCCTCGACCCTCCTGGCCCAATCAAGAACCTTCGCACCGATCCCGTACCGATTGGCCTCGATATCGGTGCGGAGGAAGAGAACGGCGCCGAGCCTCAAGACTCTATTCCCCGGACAGCAGCTTCTCCATGGCCGCTTTGATTTCGTCGCGCTGATTGACAACGACTTCGTGGGGAACGTTGATGGGATCGTGCGCCAGTGCCGTCGTCGCATAGACCTCGGGTGACAGATATTTAGCGAGATCCTTGGCCGGGGTCAGATTGTGCATCGTCGTCGTCCAGGCGGCCTGATTTTCCGGATGCTGCGCCGCCCACAATATGAAGGCAAAGGCGACGTCCGCATTGGCGGCCCCCTTCGGCACGACCCAGCCGTCCGGATTGACCGCAGCACCATCCCAGGAAATCTTGAGATCGGGGAGCTCCTTTTTCAGATCGTTGGCGCGTCCGTTGCTGATGATCTCGACGCCCACCTCGCCATCGGCGAGAATCTGCTGGCCTTGCGATTGCGTAACAGCCCAGACCTTGACGCTGGGCTTAAGCTTTCTGAGGTTGCCGATCGCGAGCGGTACATCGATGGGAAACAGCTTGTCGCGCGGAACACCGGCGGCCTCTTCCGATATCGTAAGAATGGCAAAAGGCGTGCTGAGCAGAATCCCCCTCGGGCCCGGAAAATTCTCCGTGTCCCACAGTTCGCGCGGATTGCTCGGGCACTTCTTCATGACCGCAGGATTGCAGGCGATCAGATAGGGTGCCTGGCCATAGCGCAGACGCCATGGCTCCACGAGCTGATCCGGCCGAACGAGCGGTTTGAGAGCCGACATGAGGCTCGCGGGAAAGGACTCCAGGAGATTCATGGTCGCCAGGATGTCCCCCTCGGCGCCGGGCCCATCGATCATATCCCACTGGACGTTCTTCGCATCCGCCTGGGCAGCCACCTTGGCCGCAAACCCGCCGCCCGCGGCAATCATGGTCACTTGCACACCGCTCGCGTCCTCGAAGGGCTTGACGAAGTTCTTCAGCGTGGTGTCGCTCTGGAGGCCGCCCCAGCCCGCGAGGATCAGCTTTCGGCCTTTGAGCGCTCCGCTGCTCAGAAGGGCGGGGATTTCCATTGCCGGCGCCAGCGTCGCGCCCGCCGAAGTCTGGGCGAGGAATGCCGCGGGCCGTGCCGGCATTGGCCCTTGCTCTCCCCCCTGCTGCGCGGCGGCACGCGCGATCCAACTGGAGCCATCGAAGCCGGCGCCCCCTGCCAGAAAGAAGCCGGCGAGAGCCACTTGCAGAAGACTCTTGGACAAATCTTCCCTCAGCATCGAAGGGGCTTTCATGGGCTACCCTTTCACATTCAACCGAGATTGCCCAGACGGGCGCGTGCCTGCCGCCCATCGGGCGAAGCATGCAAGTAAGTCTACCGCTGGAGTGTGATCGAGCGCATCAGTTCCGTGACGCTCCCAATCTGCTCCATGTTCAACAGAATACGGACCGCATCCCGCGCTTTTTGCTGCGGAAAGGACACGAGTTCCGCACATTCCTCGAATTTGGCGATCAGCTCGGATTCGGTCATCGGGTTCGCGGGCGTGCCTTTCCGCGCCTGATATTCCGTGCCATACGCCCGGCCGCAGTTCAAATGAATCTTGATCCGCATTTGCGCGGGCGGCCAGGGGATGGAAGGATCGGGAATGAGGCGCACGCGCTTCGTCAGGTCCCGCACCCTGGGCTGCTGGACGACGTCGTCGGTTATCTGTCTCAAGCCTACCCTGCCCTCGAGCAGCGTCATGGCGACCCAGTATTCCATGCTGAATTTCGCCTGCAGACTGGTCTGCGGGTTATGATACTGGACGAGATCAAGTTCCTTAGGCTGGACGAAGCACTCGACGAAGTCCACGTCTTCGGCCGTGATCCCGTGCGTCTTCATGAGGAATTGCACGTTCTCGATCGTGCCGATCCCGCCACCGCAGATCGGTGCCATCTTGATGTTCATGCTTCGTTTGGGCGTTGGCTCCAGGAGTCCCCACGGCTGCGCAAAATTACCGATTTTTTCGACGTCGTATTCGTCGGCCACCAGGCGGAAATATCCGACCTTGCCCTCAAGTGCGGTCCCCGAACTCTCGAACCCTCCACGCGCCAGCAGAGCCGCCCGCACGCCGCATTCGTTGGCTCTGCCCGCATGGAACGACTTGCAGTGGGTTCCGAACTGCTCCTGAAATCCGCCCGCCTCGGAGGCGACGATGCCCAAGGCATGGGCGGTCTTCCGCTTGTCGAGCGCGAGCACCCTGGCCGCGGCCGCCGCGGCCCCGAAGGCGCCGATAGTTCCCGTCGAATGCCAGCCTTTGCGATAGTGGTCGCCGCAGGTCGCCATCGCGTCCCCGAGCCGCCACTGGACCTCGGTGCCGACCATGTAGGCCGTGACGATGTCCTTGCCGGAGGCCCCGAATTTCTCGGCCAACGCAAAAATGGCTGACAGGATGGCAACTGTGGGGTGTCCGGTGAACACGGGCGTGGAATCGTCGAAATCGAGAACATGGCCGAGGATACCATTCATCAGCGCGGCACCGGTTACCGAGCTCCTGCGGTCGAAACCGATGATGCTGCACTCCTCACGTCCGCCGATCTGTTCCAGATAGGCCATCACCGGAACTACGATCGGCTGGCGGGTGCCACCGATCGTTACGCCGACACAGTCGAGAATGCAGGCTTTCGCCCTGCTGCGCGCCTCCGGCGGAACATCCGCGTAGCCGGTCCCGGTGATGAATTCAGCGAGCTTCTCTGTAAGATGCATAGGCTCCATCCCTCGCAGCTCGGGCCGGGCTTCCGAAGCGCCACGGTCGTGCCAAGTTTCCCGCTCTCTTCATCTCGTTCCACGATAGCAGTGGCCCAGTCTTCGCGCACCCCTCGACTGGCCGCAGGTTCAAACGTCATACGGGTCCCGGACTTTCGCAATTTCTCAAAATGGAAACAAGCCCTCGTCCCGAGCGAAGCCGACGAGCGGCCGACCGAAAAAATTCTCAGGCCGTTGGCAATCGGCTAAAGTCGAGCGAGCGCATTGGCCCGGGTCCGGGCAGACGAAAGGATTTGAGCAATGCGTTTGGATTTGACCGATTTGCGGCTCCTCGTGCATGTTGTAGAGACGGGTTCCGTCACACATGGAGTCGACCGCAGCAAGATCGCATTGGGTGCCACCGGCACGTGTATCCCAACCTTGAGGCGATGCTCAAAATCTCGCTGCTTCGTCGCTTGCCACGGCGCATCGAGACAATCCCAGCGAGCGAAGTGCTCCTCGATCACGCGCGGGAAATGCTGAATCAACCGGAGCGCCTGGACGGGAAGCTAGGCCCCTATACGGACGGGATCGGCGGATATGTCCGGATACTCTCGAACATGAACTCACTCACCGAGTTCCTCCCGCACGCGCGCAGCACCTTTCTGGCCGCGCACCCGCGAGTGACCGTTGATCTAGAGGCGCGGCTCAGCGACGAGATCGTGCAGGCAATGGTCAGCGGTGCCACGGATATTGGCATCGTCACGGGAACGGTGAATTGCGCGGGATTGCAGACGATTGCCATCCGAGAAGATCGGCTGGTGCTCATCGTCTCGGCGGACCATCCGTTAGTCCAGCAGCGAACAGTG
>Ga0187769_10001452_pt1 | contig 13578 bp, 8 predicted proteins | sample 0116_SJ02_MP02_1_FD_133140 | JGI IMG/M metagenome (GOLD analysis project Ga0187769, IMG submission 133140) | Tropical peat soil microbial communities from peatlands in Department of Meta, Colombia - 0116_SJ02_MP02_10_MG | ecosystem: Environmental > Terrestrial > Soil > Wetlands > Peat | place... | reverse complement strand
GCGAGGCCGAGAAGTTGCGGCGGCGGCGTGCCGGCATAGACAGCATCGATCGCGGACCGCCAGTCCGCCAATTGGCGGCGCCTGGCATCGCGCGGGCCCGGATCATCGGCAATGTCGTCCACCGCCCGGCAGAACGAATAAATCTCGAACATCGCCTCGCGCTGGGCGGGCGGCAGAATACGCATGCCGGTATAGAACGAGCTGCGCGAGGCGCGCTCCGCCGCCTGGGTGGGTTCGTTCACTCAAGCGCCCCCGCGGCTTGGCGCGGCGGCGGCAGAGCGGCGGCCGAGGCGCCGTGATGCGCCGCCGAGGACCCCGGCGAGCGTCAGACCGGCGACGACCGGCAGCCGCAAATGCACCTGCTCGCTCAAGGGATCACGCGTCATCAGGATGCGCGTAAGCCGATGCGCCAGCGTGTTGATGACCGAGACTTCGAGCGACAGGCGCAGGTCGTTGATCAGCGCCGGAAAGACGTCGCTCTCGCTGAGCAAGCGTTCGGTCCGCTCGGCGAGCCGGTGCAGGCAGCCGAGCAGCGCCGGTGTGGCGCGCGGTTCGCGCAGCGCCTCGACGCCGATCCCGGACGCGGCGAGCGCGTCGAGCGGAATATAGACCCGGTCGAGGTTGAGATAATCGCTGCGGCAATCCTGCAGATGATTGATGATCTGCAGCGCGGCGCACAGCGCATCGTTCGCGGGCCACACCGAGCGGCTTTCGCCGTGCACGTCGCAGACGAACCGGCCGACCGGCATCGCCGACAGCGAGCAGTAGCCGATGAGGTCGTCCCAATCGCGATAGCGCAGCTTGGTCACGTCGAGCCTGAAGGCGGCAAGCAGATCCTGCGCGTGCCGCGGCGACAGATTGCGCTCGGCAAGCGCCTCGCGCAGGCGCAGGGCGACGGCGTCTTCGCCGCTTGCGCCGGTCAGGCCGGCATCGAGGCGATCGAGCAAGCTCAATTTCGCCTGCGGCTCAAGCTCGGCGTGATCGGCGATGTCGTCGGCGGTGCGCACGAAATTGTAGAACGCCAGGATCACCTTGCGGTGGCGCGGATGAATAAGCCAGGAGGCGACCGGAAAATTCTCGTCCCGGTGGCCCTTGCCGGACCGCAATGTGCTCGCGTCGTTCATGGCAAATCCGGAACCTTGCCGTCGAGGCCGGCTTGGGCGCGACCCTTCCACATGCCGCCACGGCCGCGCGCATGCTGATAGGCGGAATCAACCGTGAACGCCATATAGACCGCGGCAATCGCCGGCAGCGCCAAGCCCCAGGCCCACGATACGCCATAAAACAGCAGCGTCGGCTGGAATGCCACGGCCATCAGGAGCCAGGCGGCAATCCCGAGCAGGCGCGCCAGGCCGCCGGCGAAGACGGCGAGCGCCACCGGCGCGAGATAAGTCGCGGCCAGTCCCAGCACGGTCCCCACCAGCAGAAGCGGCGAATAGCGAAGCTGCGCGTATGCGGTGCGCGAGACCATGCGGCGGATGTCGCCGATAGCCGGGTAGGCGCGGACGCTGCGCACGCGTTCGGTCAATCCGATCCAGATCGGACCGTGCGCCTTGAGCGCCTTCGCCAGCGCGCAATCGTCGATCAAGGCGCCGCGGATCGCCGCCATGCCGCCCGCCGCACGGAGTGCATCATGGCGCACCAGCATGCAGCCGCCGGCCGCGGCCGCGGTGGCGCGGCGCGGATTGTTGGCGAAGGCGAACGGGTAGAGCATCTGGAAGAAGAAGATGAAGGCCGGGACGAACATGCGCTCAGCCGGGCTCACGCAGCGCAGCTTCGCCATCAGCGAGGTGAGGACGTAGCCGCCTGACCGCGCGCGCCCGGCGAGCCTGCGGACGGCGTCGGCGTCATAGACGATGTCCGCATCGGTAAACAGCAGATAGGCGGGCGGCTGCGGCATAGCCTCGGCGAACTCGACCCCCTGATGCTGGGCCCACAATTTGCCGGTCCATCCCGACGGCAGCGCACGACCCGACAACACTATGAAGCGCCGCGTGGCGCCGAGCGCCGCCGCGGCGTCGCGGGCGACCTGCGCAGTGCCGTCGCGGCTCTCGTCGTCGATCACAATCACGGCGAGGCTCCCCGGGTAATCCTGGCGCAGCAGCGAGGTGACGGTCTCGCCGATCGATTGCGCTTCGTCGCGCGCCGGAATAAGCGCGGCGATCGTCGGCCAGGGGCCCCGCCCCAATGGCGGGCCGTCATCGCGCTCGCGCGCGAGCCAGAAAGCGCCACGCCCCGCCATAAGATAGAGCCAGATCGCGAGCACCATTGACGCTGCGAGGTCGTTGGCCACAGATAGTCCTTGGCTGCTCAAAAGGGGGCTTCCATTCACCAATTTCCGAACCGGACCGTTCCGGCGGGGAGGGCCTCGTTATCCTGCAAATATAAGGCCCTAGACCCAAGGCGGCGAACGCCGAAGCGCCCGAAACGAAACAATGAACACAAATAACAGTCCTTTCGCAGCGCGTCTCGACGCCACTGCCCAGGATATTGAGGATGTGCTTGATCGGCTGGTGTCGGCAACCCCGGTCGAAGGCGAAATCAGCCGGCCGGCGCGCCTCGTCGAGGCAATGCGCTACGCGAGCCTCAACGGCGGCAAGCGCTTCCGTCCCTTCCTGGTCGTGGAATCCGCTGCGCTGTTCGACGTACCGCGCCAGCGCGCCTTGATGGCCGGCGCGGCGCTCGAATGCGTGCATTGCTATTCGCTCGTTCACGACGATCTGCCAGCGATGGATGACGACGCGCTGCGGCGCGGCCGGCCGACCACCCACAAGGCGTTCGACGAGGCGACCGCGATCCTCGCCGGCGATGGGCTTCTCACCTTCGCGTTCGATATCCTGTCGCGGCCGCAGACGCATCCCGATGCGGCGGTGCGCGTCGAGCTTGTCAACGCGCTCGCCCGGGCGGCCGGTCTCGGCGGCATGGCGGGCGGACAGATGCTCGATCTCGCCGCCGAGGGACGCTTCAGCGGCGGCGGGCCACAGCAGCTCGGCGAGGGCGAGGTGCGGACCCTGCAGGCGATGAAGACCGGCGCATTGCTGCGCTTTGCCTGCGAGGCCGGAGGCATCCTCGGCTCGGCGACCGCCGCGCAGCGCGCGGCGTTACTGCGCTACGGTTTGGCCGTCGGCCAGGCGTTCCAGATCGCCGACGATCTTCTCGATCTCGAGGGCGATCCGGCGCTGGTCGGCAAACAGACCGGCAAAGATGCGCGGGCCGGGAAGGCTACGATCGTCTGCATTCTCGGCGGGGCCGGCGCCAAGGCTCGGCTGAGCGAGCTCATCGGCGAAGCCGAACGGGCCCTGGCGCCATTCGGAGCTGCCGCGGCCGTGCTGATCGCCGGCGCCAAATTCGTTGCCGATCGGCACGCGTAAGGTAACCGGCAACCGCAGATTGGTAACCGGAGGAAGGCGCAGTCAGGCAACGACTGACAATTCCCTAGTGTCAACCGCGCAATTGTGCGCCATTCTGCCGGGCCCGATTGAAGTTCAAGCGGGCTCGTCATATCTGCTGCGCGCCGCCATGCTCTAACGCCGTCGTGCTCTAACGCTGGACGAACGAAGACCCGACCCTTGCCGCCTTTCGGGATTCCATTCTCTGCCAGGACCAAGCCCATGAAATGGACGATCTGCGCGGCCGCCGCTCTGCTTTCGGCGCCACTTCTGGGGTCGTGGCAGGCGCCTTTTGCGGCAACGCCGGTCGTGGCGCAGAATGCCGGCGCGCCGGCGCCGACGGGCGCTGAGCGACGGCCGACGGGCCCTGGCGCGGCAAAACGCGCCGCGCGGGTGCCGGGCAAAAAGCAGCCGCCGGGCACCGCCGAACAACAGCAGCCTCCGCCGCGAGTGCCGTTCACGGCCGCGGAGGATGCAGCTTCCTCCATTCCCGGCATGCCGGACGTGCGCTTCTGGGCGGATGCGAAGGAAGATTTCAAGGCCGCGTTGCCGAAAGAGCCCGGCCCCTGGCTCATTCTCACCAGCGGCGGCTCGGATGGCGCCTTCGGCGCCGGCATGCTCTATGGCCTGAGTGCCGCCGGCAAGCGGCCCGATTACACGGTGGTGACGGGGGTGAGCACCGGGGCGCTGATGTCGCCTTTCGCCTTCGCCGGACCGCGCTATGACGAGGCGCTGCGCAAGGCCTATACCACGATCACCGCCGCCGACGTGTTCGAGGCCGGCAACAGCACCGGCGAGAGTTTCGTCAATTCGTGGCCGCTCAAAGAGACCATCGCCAAACAGATGACGCCGGAGTTGCTCAACGATATTGCCGCAGAGCATCGCCGCGGCCGGCGGCTGTTCGTCGTTACCACCGACCTTGATTCCGCGCGCAGCGTGGTCTGGAACATGGGCGCGATCGCGGCTCACGGCGGCGACGATGCGCTCAACCTGTTCCGCAGCGTGCTGCTTGCCTCGGCCAGCGTTCCGGGCGGCTTCCCGCCGGTGATGATCGACGTCGAAGCAAACGGCAAGCGTTTTCAGGAGATGCACGTCGACGGCGGTCTTGGCGGACAGTTCTTCGTCGCCTCGCCGCAGTTGATGTCGAGCACCAGCGACTACCGGCTGCCGGCGACGCAACTCTACATTCTCGTCAACACCAACCTGCAACGCGAGTTCAATGTGGTCGATCGCTTCGCGCCCAAGATTTTGACGCAGTCGATCAGCATGGCGGTGCCGGTCGACACCAGACTGATGCTCGACCGCACCTATGTCGCGGCCAAGCACAGCGGCATCGGTTTCAATGTCGCCACTATTCCGGCGAGCTTCAATGCGCCGAGCCGGGGTCCGTTTGACTCCGAGTACATGGGAGCGCTGTTCCAGACCGGCTACGAGCAGGGCCGGAGCGCTGCGCCTTTCAGCGCTGAATTGCCGCCCGACCCGGGCGCGCCTGTGCAACCAAGTCGTATTGAGAAAACCGGAGCACAATAATGAGGAATTTCTCGCGTTTGATCGTCGCGGCCGTGTTTGTCGCCCTGCTGGCCGCCGGCGCCAGCGTCCCGTCCTCCGCCGCCACGCGCCAGAGCGCGAGCGCCTTTGACGGCGACTGGAGCGTGATGATTTACACCGAATCCGGCGACTGCCCGCAATCACTTCGCTACGGCGTGCGGGTCTGGAACGGCCGGGTGCTGTCGGAGGACCAAAACTATCAGGTCAACGGCGTGGTGGCGCCGAACGGCGCAACGCAGGTGACCGTGTCCGAGGGCGGCCGATCGGCGGGCGGCACCGGAAGATTGTCCGGCAATCAGGGCTGGGGACGCTGGCGCACCTTCGCCGGCGGGCAGTGCGCGGGCCAGTGGCGGGCCGAGCGGCGGGCCTACTGATCCGGTCGCGCCCACTATCCTGCTCCGATCATCCGGTCTTGCGCGCGGCGACGTTGGCGTTCCACGGGAGACAGACGTCGCTCGCGCGCCGATTATTTCCATCCATGGCGTTGAGTGGCGCGAGGCCACCGGCCGCAGCGACTGCGATTGGTAATTCGCGTCGAGCGCGGCGGGTCGAGCGCGGCATTCCGCAGCCTAGGCTTGCAACATCCGCGTCACCTCGTCGAACAGCTCCTCGACCCGATATCGTCGCGGCACGAGTTTCAACTCGAAGGCATTGCTGCACATCAGCTCGAGCGCCGGCCTGACCGCGTCGAAGCCGAACGGGATGGCGTCGACCGTGCCGGCCTTGGGCAAGCCCGCGGCCCGCTTGCTCTCGAGCAGCATGCGGAAAATCTCGCGCACGGCGCCCGGGTCGGACTTTGACAGCGGTGCCTTGAACACCACCATGTGATTGACCGGAACGGTGCCGTGCTTGCGGTACCATTCCTTGGCCGCGGCGTCGGGATCGGGAATGACGCTTTTGAGCCGCGGGTCCTTCGGCATGACGCCGCCGAAGATCGCGGCATCGAGCTCGCCGTCGAGCAGCATCTTGGTGATGTCCTTGCCGGCCACGCGCTCGACGCCGGGCGGGTCGGCATATTCACTGACGTGGGCGTCTTCGAAGGTCACCCATCTCACCTTGCTCAGATCGACGCCGTAATCGTTGGCCAGAATGCCGCGCATCCACACGCCGGTCGTCTGCGAGAACGCGCGCACGCCGACCCGGCGGCCAGCGAGCCCGTCGGGCCGCAGCGTTTCGCGCTCGGAATTGTAAAGCATGGTGCCGTGCTGAAAGCGGCCCATCATGGTGGCGGGCATCAGCATCAGCGGCTTGCCGTAGGCTATGGCCTGCAGATAGCTGACGATCGCCATCTCGCTCACGTCGAACTTCTGCTCGCGCACCATCATGCGGAAGGCGCGGTTGATCGGCTCGACGTCGGTAAAGCGCAACGTCACCCGGTCGGATCGGATTAGGCCGCTCTTGAGCGCCTGGGTATGCGGATAGTTGCCGAGGCAGGCGTCCAGGGTCTCGACCCTCTCGGCGGCAATAGCGGTCACGGCTTCTGACCTCGCGGGCTCGCCGCGATTCTATGATTTGCCCGCCTGCTAAGCCAGCCCGGTGGTTGCCGGCGCGCCGCTAGGTTCGGGCCGCGGCGCGCTCGGCTTTGCGGTGCGCGACCGGCGATGGGTTGGCGGCAGGGAGGAAGATGCGCTGTAGCATCTGCCGCTCGATCGGCTTCTGCAGGATCGGCACCGCGCTGAACCGGTCGTCGATGGTATCGGCCTCGTAGCCGGTGAGGAAAACGAACGGCACGCCGCGCGCCGACAATATCTCGGCGACCGGATAGGCCATGCCGTCACCGAGATTGATGTCGAGGATGGCGCCGTCGAAATCGCCCTGCCGCGCGGCCACCAGCGCTTCGGCCGCGGTGCCGATCGGGCCGACCACGGCGCGCCCGCATTCGCTGAGAAACTCCTGAATCATCATGGCGACCAGGGCCTCGTCCTCGACCAAGAGGACGCGGCGGCTGTTCGCCATGTTTGCCTGCGGCGATCCGCCGTCGGTCCCGGCGCGCGCCTTGTGGGCTTCGCTGCGGCTCTGCGCTTCGCCCTGCGGGATCGACAGCGTGCAGCGCAGGCCGGTCGGGCACCACTCGAACCCTGCGGTGCCGCCAAGCTGCTGTTCGATGCTTGCCCGGATCACCTTGAGGCCGAAGCTGCGCGCCGATGGCGGCACGACCGGCCGCCCGCCGGCTTCGCTCCATTGCAGGACCAGGGCTTCCGGCTGTTGTTGCCAGGACAGGCTTACCTTGCCCGCCCTCGACGACAAGGCGCCATGCTTGGCGGCGTTGGTGGCGAGCTCATGCAGCGCCAGAGCGAGGCCCTGCGCCATGTGCGGCAACAGCGATATGTTGGGTCCGCTGATGGTGATCTGTTCGCCCCCGCCCGCCCGATACGGCGCCAATTCCTCTTCCACCAGCGCTCCGATATCGGCGCCGTGCCAGCGCGATTCGGAAAGCAGCGCGTGCGCGCGCGCCAGCGCCTTGATGCGGCCTTCCACCGCCGCCACGTAGTCATCGACCTTGTGGGCGCGGGTGAGGCGAACGATCGACTGCACCACAGCGAGCGCGTTGCGGGCGCGATGATCGACCTCGCGCGCCAGCAGATCCTGGCGCTGCTCGGCCTCCTTGCGATCGGTGATGTCGATGGTGACCCCGCTCACCCGCACCACCTCCCCGTTCTCGTCCACCGTCGGCGCCGCCGTGCCAAAGCACCAGCGCACCGCGCCGTCCGGGCGCATCACCCGGAACTCGGTCTGGTAGCCGCGGCTGTCGCCGCGCCGGAAATCGGCGATCATCTCGCTGAAGCGGTGCAGATCCTGCGGGTCGATCAGCGCGCCGACATGATCCAGGCTCGGCTTGAAGTTTGCGTGATCGACGCCGAAAATCCGGCATTGGCCTTCGTCCCAGATCCAGTCGCCACGGACGAGGTCCCAATCCCACGAGCCCATCTGACCGGCGGCGAGCGCCAGGCTGCGGCCCTGCTCGCTGGCGAGAAGCCGCGCATTCGAAGAGACGAGCTCGGCAGTGCGTTCGGCGACGCGGCGCTCGAGCTCCAGATTGAGCCGCTCGAGCTGCCGCGTCTTGCGGTAAAGCTCGGCGAATACCTTGACCTTGGCGCGCAGCACTTCGGGAATGACCGGCACCGGCACGTAGTCGACCGCGCCCATCGCATAGCCGCGCAGTCGGTCGACATCGTCGACCTGGACCGCGGAGATGAAGATGATCGCGGTCCGTTGGAACCGCGGGTGATCGCGGATCATCGCCGCGAGCTGAAAGCCGTCGAGTTCCGGCATGCAGACGTCGATCAGGACGACGGCGGCCTCGTTCTTGAGCAGGAACTCCAGCGCCTCGCGCGCCGACGACGCCTTGACCAGATGTTCGCCAAGCTCGCGGAGAATTTCCTCGTTGGCGAGGAGCTTTGCCGGCTGATCGTCCACCAGCAGGACGTTGACCTTATCGTTCATCGGCAAAGCCTAGCGATGGAGCCACATCCGCAGCGCGGACAGCAGCTGTTCGGTGTTGACCGGCTTGGCGAGATAGTCGGAAGCGCCCGCCTCCAGGCATTTCTCGCGATCGCCCTTCATCGCCTTGGCGGTCAGGGCGACGATCGGCAGCCGGCGATACGCCGGATTGCGGCGGATGTTCTCGATCGTCTGATAGCCGTCCATTTCCGGCATCATGATGTCCATCAGCACGATGGCGAGGTCGGCCGTCTCGTCGATCAGCGCGATCGCCTCGCGGCCGGTCGTCGCAGTCAGCACGTGCATGCCGCGGCGCTCCAGCGCGCTCGACAGCGCAAAGATGTTGCGGGAATCATCGTCGACCAGAAGCACGGTGCGGCCGACAAGATCCTCGTCCGAGCTGTTGAGCCGCTCCAGCATCCGCTGCTTTTCCGAGGGCAGATCGGTGATGACCCGATGCAGGAACAGCGCGGTCTCGTCAAGCAGCCGTTCCGGCGATTCCACGCCCTTGACCACGATGCTGCGCGCCATGGTGTGGAGCTGAGCATCTTCGCTTGCCGACAATTCGCGCCCCGTGAACACCACGACCGGCACATCGGCCAACGCCTGCTCGGCGCGCATGCATTCGAGCACCTCGAAGCCGGACATGTCGGGGAGCCGCAGGTCGAGCACGACGCAGTCGCAGGGCTGCTGCCGCAGCACCTCGAGCGCCTCCCGGCCGGTGCCGGCATTGACGATCTCGATGTCGTCATGGCCGAGGAGTTCGCGGATGCCGATCTGCTCGGCGGTGTTGTCTTCGACCACCAGCAGGCGCCGGCGCCGCGGCTGGGAAAATTCCTTGATCTTCGACAGCGCATCGGAAATGCCCTCGCGCGTCGTCGGCTTGGTGACGAAGGAGAACGCGCCGCGCGCCAGCCCATACTGGCGATCCTCGTCAAGGGTGATGATCTGCACCGGAATATGCCGGGTGAGCGGGTTCTGCTTGAGCTGGCTGAGCACGTTCCAGCCGAGCATGTCGGGCAGGAACACGTCGAGCGACACCGCGGTCGGCTGATACTGCTTGGCCAGCTCCAGCGCGTCGTCGCCGCGCAGCGCATGCAGGACCTTGAAGCCGCGGTCGCGGGCGAGGTCGATCAGGATACGGGCGTAATGCGGGTCGTCCTCGACGATGAGCAGGATGGCGTCGCCGGCCTGGATCTCCAGCCGGTCATCGGGGATCTGCTCGATCGTGCGCTCGACGGAGACCGTCGGCGCCGGCACCACGCTTGCCGCCGCCGGCCGCGCCGCGGTGGCCGAGCCGACATATTTGATCGGCAGGTAGAGCGTGAACGCCGAACCGGAATCCGGCGCGCTGCGCAAATGGATCTCACCGCCGAGCAGGCTCGCGAGCTCGCGGCTGATGGCGAGACCGAGGCCGGTGCCGCCATATTTGCGGCTGGTCGAGGCATCGGCCTGCTGGAAGGCCTCGAAGATGATCTTCTGTTTTTCCAGCGGGATGCCGATGCCGGTATCGGACACCTCGAATGCAACGACGGCGCTCGCCTGACTGAGCACCGGGTGGGTGGCGCTCCAACCGCCCAACGCCGCGGCGACGTTGAGGCGCACGCCGCCCTGCGCGGTGAATTTGAAGGCGTTGGACAACAGGTTCTTGAGCACCTGCTGCAGGCGCTTGGAGTCGGTGGTGATGCTGCGTCCGAGATTCGGATCGAGATGCACGTCGAACGAGAGCTGACGCGTCTCCGCCTCGTGACGGAACGGCCGCGCCACCATGTCGAGCAGGTTGGAGAAGAAGATCTCGTCGGCGTCGACGGTGACGGTGCCGGATTCGATCTTCGACAGATCCAGGATGTCGCTGATCAGGTTGAGGAGGTCGGTGCCGGCGCCGTGGATGGTGCGGGCGAATTCGACCTGCTTCAGCGTCAGGTTTCCTTCCGGATTGTCGGTCAGCTGCTGGCCGAGGATCAGGATCGAGTTGAGCGGCGTGCGCAGCTCGTGCGACATGTTGGCGAGGAATTCCGACTTGTACTTCGAGGTCAAGGCGAGCTCGGTCGCTTTCTCCTCGAGCGCCCGGCGGGCCTGCTCGATTTCCTGATTCTTGCGCTCGACCTCGACGTTGCGTTCGGCGAGCTGCTGCGCCTTCTGCTCAAGCTGCTCGTTGGTCTGCTGCAGCTCCTTCTGCTGCGCCTGCAACTCGCCGGCAAGCTGCTGCGACTGCTTGAGCAGCCCCTCGGTCTGCATCGTCGCCTCGATCGAGTTCAGCACGATGCCGATTGAGGTCGTGAGCTGCTCGAGGAACATCGTCTGCAGCGTGGTGAATTCGTGGATCGAGGCTAGCTCGATGACCGCCTTGACTTCGCTCTCGAACAGCACCGGCAGCACGATAGTGTTGCGCGGCGACACCTTGAACAACGCCGAGCTGATCGGCACGGCGCTCTGCGGCATGTCGGTGATGAGCATGCGGCGTTTCTCGAGCGCGCATTGACCGATCAGCCCCTCGCCGAGGCGCAGCGCCTGGGCGTGCCCGTTGGCGCCGTCGTCGGCGTAGGCCCCGAGCAGCCTCAATCCGGGGGCCTGCTCGCCTTCCATCTGATAGATGACGCCCTGGTGGGCGTTGACCAGCGGCGACAGCTCCGACAGCAGCAGCCGGCCGACGGTGGTGAGGTCGCGCTGGCCCTGCAGCATGGCGGTGAATTTCGCCAGGTTGGTCTTGAGCCAGTCCTGCTCGGTGTTGCGGTCGGTGGTGAGCCGCAGATTGTCGATCATCGTATTGATGTTGTCCTTGAGCTCGGCGACTTCGCCGCGGGCGTCGACCTGGATCGAGCGGGTCAGGTCGCCCTTCGTCACCGCGGTTGCCACCTCGGCAATGGAGCGCACCTGCGTCGTGAGGTTGGCAGCCAACAGGTTGACGTTGCCGGTGAGGTCCTTCCAGGTGCCGGCCGCGCCCGGCACGTTGGCCTGGCCGCCGAGACGGCCTTCGACGCCGACTTCGCGGGCGACGGTCGTGACCTGATCGGCGAAGGTCGCGAGCGTGTCGGTCATGTTGTTGATGGTCTCGGCGAGCGCCGCCACCTCGCCCTTCGACTTCACCGCGAGGTTCTGCTTGAGGTCGCCATTGGCGACCGCGGTCACCACCTTGACGATGCCGCGCACCTGCTCGGTGAGATTGGCGGCCATCACGTTGACGGTGTCGGTCAGGTCCTTCCAGGTGCCGGCGACTCCGGGCACCTGCGCCTGGCCGCCGAGGAGCCCCTCGGTGCCGACCTCGCGGGCGACGCGGGTGACTTCGGACGCAAAGCCGTTGAGCTGATCGACCATCGTATTGATGGTGTTTTTCAGCTCCAGGATTTCGCCCTTCACGTCGACGGTGATCTTGCGCGACAGGTCGCCGCGGGCGACGGCGGTGGTCACCTCGGCGATATTGCGGACCTGCGTGGTGAGGTTCGCGGCGAGCAGATTGACGTTGTCGGTCAGGTCCTTCCAGGTGCCGGCGACGCCGGGCACCACCGCCTGGCCGCCGAGCCGGCCGTCGGCGCCGACCTCGCGCGCGACGCGCGTCACTTCGGCAGCGAACGAGCGCAGCTGCTCGACCATGGTGTTGAGCGTGTCTTTGAGCAGCAGCATCTCGCCGCGCACGTCGACCGTGATCTTCTTCGACAGGTCGCCGCTGGCAATCGAGGTCGCCACCTCGGCGATGTTGCGCACCTGCGCGGTCAGGTTCGAGGCCATGAAGTTGACGTTGTCGGTCAGATCCTTCCAGGTGCCGGCGACGCCGGGCACCTGCGCCTGGCCGCCGAGCTTGCCTTCGGTGCCGACCTCGCGGGCGACGCGGGTCACCTCCGAGGCGAAGGCGTTGAGCTGATCCGCCATCGTATTGATGGTGTTCTTGAGCTCCAGGATCTCGCCCTTCACGTCGACGGTGATTTTTCGCGAAAGATCGCCGCGGGCAACCGCCGTCGTCACCTCGGCGATGTTGCGCACCTGCGCGGTGAGATTGCCGGCCATCGAGTTGACCGAGTCGGTCAAGTCCTTCCAGGTCCCGGCGACGCCGGGCACGTTGGCCTGACCGCCGAGACGGCCTTCGGTGCCGACCTCGCGGGCGACGCGCGTCACCTCGCCGGCGAAGCGGTTGAGCTGGTCGACCATCGTGTTCAGCGTTTCCTTGAGCTGCAGGATTTCGCCGCGGACGTCGACGGTGATCTTGCGCGACAGGTCGCCGCCGGCGATCGCGGTCGCGACCTCGGCGATGTTGCGGACCTGGGCGGTGAGATTGCCGGCCATCGAGTTGACCGAGTCGGTCAGGTCCTTCCAGGTGCCGGCGACGCCGGGCACCTGCGCCTGGCCGCCGAGCTTGCCTTCGGTGCCGACCTCGCGGGCGACGCGCGTCACTTCGGCGGCGAAGGCGTTGAGCTGGTCGACCATGGTATTGAGCGTGTCTTTGAGCTCGAGAATCTCGCCGCGCACGTCGACGGTGATCTTGCGCGAGAGATCGCCGCGGGCGACGGCGGTCGCGACCTCGGCGATGTTGCGGACCTGCCCGGTCAGGTTCGAGGCCATCGAGTTGACGCTGTCGGTCAAATCCTTCCAGGTGCCGGCGACGCCGCGCACCAGCGCCTGGCCGCCGAGCTTGCCTTCGGTCCCGACCTCGCGGGCGACGCGCGTCACCTCGCCGGCGAAGGCGTTGAGCTGGTCCACCATGGTGTTGATGGTGTCTTTGAGCTCGAGAATCTCGCCGCGCACGTCGACCGTGATCTTCTTCGACAAATCACCCGAGGCGATGGCGGTCGCGACCTCGGCGATGTTGCGCACCTGCGCGGTGAGGTTCGAGGCCATCGAGTTGACCGAGTCGGTCAAGTCTTTCCAGGTGCCGGCGACGCCGAGCACGTTGGCCTGGCCGCCGAGGCGGCCGTCGGTGCCGACCTCGCGCGCGACGCGGGTCACTTCGCCGGCGAAGGCGTTGAGCTGGTCGACCATCGTGTTGATGGTTTCCTTGAGCTGCAGGATCTCGCCCGAGACGTTCACCGTGATCTTCTTCGACAGGTCGCCGCCGGCGATCGCGGTCGCCACGTCGGCGATGTTGCGCACCTGCGCGGTCAAGTTGCCGGCCATGAAGTTGACGCTGTCGGTCAGGTCCTTCCAGGTGCCGGCGACGCCGGGCACCTGGGCCTGGCCGCCGAGCTTGCCTTCGGTGCCGACCTCGCGG
>Ga0187769_10001451_pt1 | contig 13578 bp, 13 predicted proteins | sample 0116_SJ02_MP02_1_FD_133140 | JGI IMG/M metagenome (GOLD analysis project Ga0187769, IMG submission 133140) | Tropical peat soil microbial communities from peatlands in Department of Meta, Colombia - 0116_SJ02_MP02_10_MG | ecosystem: Environmental > Terrestrial > Soil > Wetlands > Peat | place... | reverse complement strand
TCCAAAGCTTCGTCGGTCACGGCGTTCTCCTTGAAAGCTAGGTTGGCGCGGTCTCGGAGTATATCGATTAACTGGCGGGAACTATACTTGTCAAGTTTGATTATGTTCCGTTGTAATGTGTCGATAGTGCTCTTGTCCAGTTTTTGTAGGTATTCAAGTTCTCGGAGTATGAAGATGAGTGACAAGCGGATTGGTTTTCCAACACGTTCTTCTTGGATGCGGGTTAGGTTATAGATTGGGGTTGACTCTTCAACTCTTATCAGGTGCTCAACTTCATCCAAGCCGAGTATGAGGTGTATGCCCTTGTCGTCTAGCATGTCCATGAGGGTGTGGAGGAGTTCTTCGGGGGCGAAGCCGCGTTTCGGAAACTCAGGTTCGAACTGCGTCAGAATTCGTTTTATGATCATGAAGAGGCTGCCTTTCGCCTCGCGGCAGTTCACGTGCACATAGTGAAGGTTGACTTTGCGGCTCCTTGCCGCCTTGACTAAGTCTGAGCCGAAACGTTGAGCTAAAACCGTTTTTCCAGTTCCAACATCGCCTGTTATGAGCACGCGTTGGCTTGTGGAGAACGGGCTGTCGAGGGAGAAACGGAAGAGCTGAGTGAGGAAACGCATCTGCTCCTCTCGGTGAGGAAGATTTCGAGGTATGAACTCTAATGAAAGAGGCGTTTCATCCTTGAAGACTGTCGGCCTCTCTAACGTCTCTTTCACTATGTCCGAAGACAACTGAACGAGAGCCCCTACCCTCGACATGATCTAAGCCACCATATTATGTGGTTTGTTATTCAGCCGATAAAAATAGGAGAGGAAGGTGAAACTGATTGCCGGGCTGCATTAAATTTCTAAGGCGTTAGCTTCACTTTGCTCGATACAATTCGATAACTCTGTAAAGCTCGTCACGTTCCGATGACTGAATCTCCTTCACACCCCCGTCAATCGTTACCAATCTTCTCCCGTTGCTACGTCGGGTCACCGTTCCAATAACATTTGCTGGAATGCCGCGCTCTTTCAGCTTGCGCAAAATCCCGGTGCTCTTTCGTCTATCGGCAGCGATAAGCAGACAGCCTGAACTCATGAGCCGGAGAGGATCTACTCGGAGTGCAGAACACACTTGTCTTGTTTCTGGCCGAATCGCCATACGTGCCTCATATACTGTCACGCCAACTTTTGAGGCTTCTGCGAGTTCCCAAAGCCCTTGTAAGATACCCCCTTCGGTGGGATCGTGCATGGCTGTGACGCCCCCTGCCCGCACGGCTATCAATGCATCATCCACCACGCTGATCAAACTTCTCAGGTTCTTGGCTCGCTTCAGAGGTCCGGTGCCAATCTTGGGCTTAAGCTGATGGGCAAAGTCGGCAGCTAGGACCGACGTCCCTTCGATGCCCACAGTTTTTGTCATGATGATTCTGTCTCCTGGGCGTGCCTCATGTGATGTGACGAACATTTTCTTCGAAACGACACCAGCCATATACCCAATCAAGATTGGGCGATTCAGGCCAGGCGTGACCTCTGTATGGCCGCCCACAACAGCGACGCCAACAGTCTTCGCCGCGCTATCTACTCGTTTCATAATTGTGTCAACCAGAGCGGCATTCGATCCCTCAGGAAGAAGTAGGTCGCACAAGAACCATCGCGGTCTCGCGCCCCGGCAGGCCACGTCGTTGGCGTTCACATGAACAGCTAACCATCCAATGTCGGAGGTTGTTCCAGTAACCGGATCCGTAGTCAGGACCAGCAGGTCCTTTCCGATCGATACCAAGGCCGCGTCCTCGCCTATCGACGACCCTAGAATGACGGAACGATCTCTAGCTCCCCTATATCGAAACACATTACGAACCAGGATGTCCGTAGGCACTTTCCCAGTCCGGAAGGGAGGCATTGTGAACCGACCTGTAGATGTTGCGTAATGCTTTAAGTAATCACTTTGACCCTATGAGAGCTAGGTTCGATTCAAATGATTAAGTCGATCTTGGATGTGGCTATCGTAGTTTCCGACGCGAAAAAATCCGCGGAGTGGTACAAGCAAAACTTGGGATTAGAGGTACGGGCGAATGAAGGCCACTGGATAACCGTGGCTCCGAAGGGTTCGAATGTAGAACTACATCTTTGCGAGACTACACCCATAGAGAAAGGCAACACTGGAATCGCGTTCCAAGTGGACGACCTTGATAAAACGTACAAGGAAATGAGCAGCAAGGGCGTGGAGTTTACAACCAAACCCAAGAAAACAGAATGGGGGACCTACGCGATGTTCAAGGACCCGGACGGCAACGAGTTCTGGCTCTATCCTGAAGAATAGAGGGCTCATTGCTCTAAAATCTCCACTATCCGCGTGGTGTTTTCATGCACCTACAGCGCCCGGACGTAGTCTATTGTACCCACTGCGGGTTGGCGAATCCAACGAACAACAAATTCTGCTGGAGTTGCGGTAAAACCCTCTCTACAAGAGCATGCTCCTTCTGCAGCACCGTTAACCCCCACCACGCGGAATTCTGCGGAGCCTGTGGACATGAGCTAGCCACATAGCTTTCCTTGTCTCCATCCTTGAAATGTAGTCTCGGACTGGTAGGAACTTCTAGCCAGCACGCTAGAGTTCCAAAACCAACCTGACGGTGTCATTGAGCCGATCTTCACTTCCCCGACGATTCAGAGTTTCGCTTTACCGCGGGCTCGCGCACTCAAGATCCTTCTCACGCTTACGTCAATTGGGCCAGACTCGTCATCGCCCGCAACCTTCACTAACGCTAAGTCGCCTATTTGGCTATCCTAAACCGGACTCCTTGAATGCTTATCTTCGAGCACCGAGGCGCTCGTCGACAGGAAGAATCCGGAGATTTGCCTGCGATTCGCATAGTCCCCATAGGTTTCGAGAGCTTCGGCGTCCGCTCCATGTGCACATTCGTCGAAACGCCCGACGTTAAGCTCTTAATCGATGCGGGCGTAGCCTTGGGCCCCAGGTTTGGAAAGCTTCCACACCCTAGGGAATATCGGGCTAGGGCTGAATGTCGTTCGAGAATTCGTGAATATGCGGCGAAGGCAGATGCAATAGTAGTTTCACATTACCACAACGACCATCACACGCCAAACTATACGGAAACTGTCTGGGTCGGATCCAGTCCCGAGGAATCTGAGAGGATATATCGGGGTAAGCTAGTTCTCGCGAAAGATATCCGGAACTCAATCAATTTTGGACAACGGAGACGAGGGTGGATGTTTCAACGCTTCGTAAAGCGAAATGGTGGAAAATGCGAAACCGCAGACGGAAGATCTTTCAAATATGGTTCGACTGAGATCGCATTATCTCGCCCTGTCCCGCATGGAGAAGACAATTCCGAGATGGGGTGGGTCCTCATGACTCGCGTGAAGTGTGGCGAAGAGACATTCTTGCATGCGTCTGATGTTCAAGGCCCAATGTCAAACGAAACCATGGAGTTGATCCTGGAGGAGAAGCCCGACATTCTGGTGTTGGGGGGACCACCAACATACCTCAAGGGAGTCAGAGTTTCGGAGCCTGCGATTCAGCGCGGACTAATGAACGCATCAACCCTCGCCATGGCGGTTCGGAAAGTGATACTCGAACACCACATATTGCGGTCCGAAGCTTGGAGGACTGAAGCCGACCCAGTGTTTGACTCTGCCGCTAAATCGAATAACATAGTTGTAACGGCCGCCGAATATCTCGATCAAACCCCGATGACATTGGAAGCTCGCCGGCTAAAGTTGTATGAGGAGGAAGAACCATCTCCGGAGTTCACTAAGTGGACCGAATTGCCACGTGAAAAGCGGCAACTGCAGAGTCCCCCGATTTGAAAGGTTAGATAGAGAAAAAGATGGACCCAGGCCGGTGGTTGCTGGGCCGATTTATGCGCCCGCCAGTTTCGTTGCTAGGCGGAACTTCTTTCCACACTGAGGACATGAGAAGTGCTTGATATGCAACGCTGGGCCGCGTCCGTCTTTCGGATGCATATCCCATTCCTTCGCTGGGCCGGATACTTCGCCGCCGCATTTGAGACATTTCACCAAGAGACCTTCACCTCGTTTGGGGAGGCAGTCGGTTGCTGGACATGAGCGCACGCTGGATGGTCAGGCCACTTTGGGTTTGGTTGGGGGTGTGGCTTATCGTCGGACACGTGCATTCCTCATGTCCAACTGGACTGACTGCCATGAGGCGGCCATACACTTTTGATGGTATATTAATGTTTCATTTATGGTACATTAATATATCAGAGCGTAAACTGTAGCTCAGTACTTAACAGGAGGTCATGTGATGAACGGAGAATCAAAGCGAAGCTTCGCGCTAGCTGTTGCTTCATTCGCGATCGGAGTGGTCTTAGCAGGTGTGCTCGGGAACCCAGAAACGCGGTCAAAGATTTCTGAAAGCGGCAAGAGCTTCGTAAAGATGACAAAGAATCTCTCTAAGAGAACTGACTCAGCGTAAAATTACCAAAGTCGGAAGAGAGACTTCCGCTCTCCTTTACCTTATTAATACAAGATCGGTCGCTTCAGGAAGACTTAATTCTAATTCGTAAACCAACGGGCAGTTGAGGCACGTGAGTGGGGCCTCCCACCCGATTGCGCCTAAGAAACCCCGGAGTAGGGAGGTAAAGGATTGAAAACAAAGAATTCCATCCAGATTGCATTGACGACGGTGTTCGCTGCGTTATACGCGGTAGGCGTTGTGTTTCTCGCCCCCATCAGTTTTCAGGTCTTCCAAGTCAGAATAGCCGATGCTTTGCTCCCGCTGGCTATGCTATTTGGATGGCCTGCCATTCTTGGATTAGCTTTGGGAGCTTTTGTCGCTAACGTTTTCGGGGGCCTAGGACCTGTTGACATGATTGGCGGCGCACTCGCGAACTTCTTTGCAACCCTAGCCGCCTGGCACATAGTCAATCAGAAAGGCAAACGATGGACGCTTGTCGGAGTCGGCGTTGAGATTCTGGTTGTCACGTTAGTCGTTGGAACTTACCTCAGCTATTTGCTCGTGATTCCTCTTTACTTGAGTTGGCTCGGGATCTTGCTAGGGAGCCTGATAGCAATAGGATTGCTAGGTTCGATACTAGTCTTTGCGCTCTCTAGGCGGAACGTAATCGCCCTCTTGCGAAGCCACGGGCTAACTGATAGAGACGCCAGCCCTTAAGAGAAAATGTATCCTTGAAACTTGGTAGGACTGTTAGCTTATGCCAAAAGTCTCTGTAGTGTTGGGTGATATTACGAAGCAACGAGTCGACGCAATTGTGAACGCCGCCAATACGTCTCTGCTAGGCGGCGGAGGTGTTGATGGGGCAATACACAGAGCGGCAGGGCCCGAACTTCTTAGAAAATGCCGGTCGCTGGGTGGATGCGAAACCGGTCAAGCTAAGATCACGAAGGGCTACGGCCCACCAGCGAAGTATGTCATTCACGCGGTTGGTCCGGTTTGGAGAGGACGTAACGAAAGAGAAGACGAACTACTTCGGAGTTGCTATCGTAACTCACTAACGTTAGCCGAACTCCATGAATTGAACTCCATTGCTTTTCCATCGATAAGCACCGGCGCGTACGGCTTTCCATTAAAGCGCGCCGCCCACATCGCAACCTCCACAGTACGTGAATACCTCAACGGACACACGAATATCGAAGAGGCTGTTTTCGTTTGCTTCTCAAATTCTGACTACGACATCCACAAGTCTATCCTCAATTCAAGTAGCAGGGCCACGCAATGACGTAATTGCTTGGGGGGTAGTTTGCGTTTCTTTGAGTTCTGCTTGAAATACTGTGACGGCTTTCCCGGCGATGAACACTCGCCTATCGCCGACCCTGACCCGTACAACGCCGCCGCGTTTCGAAGCTTGGTACGCCAGTAGTTCGCTCTTCCCAAGTTTGCCTTTCCAGAATGGGCCTAGGACAGAGTGTGCTGAGCCGGTCACGGGGTCTTCGTTGATGCCCGCCCTCGGAGCGAAGAAGCGACTGACAAAGTCATATGGTCCTCGCTTCGTTTTTGCGGTGACGATCAGCCCTCGGATGGGCAGAGTTGACAAAAGCGTGAAGTTCGGTTTGATGTTCACGACCGTATTCTCCGATTCAAATTCGGCAATGTAATCGAATCTGCTTCGTCCCAGATATTTCGGTCGAACTCCGAGAGCCCTTGTAATGCCTCTGGGAATTGGCGCTTTCCGTTCGGGCAGCGCCGGGAAATCAAGCTCAATCCACTCACCACGGCGCTCTGCCTTAAGGAGGCCACTCCGCGTATGAAACCGAGCGGTCTCATTGTCGCGTAGGAGACCTTGCTCCCAGAGAATGTGAGCACTCGCGAGGGTGGCGTGGCCGCATAGCTCGACCTCGACCAAGGGTGTGAACCACCGAAGGTTGTACCCATCTCCACGCTTCTGAAGAAACGCCGTTTCGGATAGGTTCAATTCCTGTGCTAACTTCTGCATCCATGCGTCCTCTCGCGGTTCCGGGAGGACGCAAACAGCAGCCGGATTACCGCCGAACATGACATCTGCGAATGCATCCACGTGATGAATGATTAAGCCCATAGCCACGCTCGATTAGTCATGTGAGGTATAACCTTTGGTGCGATCAGCGACGCCTCTCACGATCATATCGTCGCAGTACGATGGGTAATGCTTCGATAAGGTCCGTTGCTACCATATGGAAACCCTTGTGTTTGCGCACCATGTCGCCGGCCAAACCGTGGAGGTATGCTCCCGCCACTGCTGAGAAGAAGCGATCTGAACCCTGCGCCAAGAAAGCTCCGATCATGCCTGAAAGAACGTCTCCCGTCCCGCCCACAGCCATGCCTGGGTTCCCAGTGGAATTTACTCTTACATGTCGACCATCAGAAACAACGGTGTTGTGCCCCTTCAAGACGACAATGCAAGAATGTTCCATTGCGAAATTCTTGCACAATTTCACTCGCTCTCTCCAGTCTCTCGGGACATTAAGACCCGAAATCGCTCTGAACTCGCCAACGTGCGGAGTGATAACTGTCTCTGCGCTACGCAATATGTCTGTTTTATCGCTAAGCGCCGTGATTGCATCGGCATCTATCAAAAGAGGTTTCCGATTCTGAGCGGCCATCTCAATGATCGAAGGTATCGCCTCTCTGGTTTCGGGATGAAGTCCGATGCCAGGACCCAAGACAAGAGCGTCGGATGACTTCAACAATTTAGACACTTTATCCGTGCAGGAACGAGTGACCATCTCCCCTGGTAGAGGGTGCACGATGAGGTTTGGAGAATAACCACGTATTGTCGACGCAACCGAAGCAGGCGCAGCTATGACGGCTAGGCCTGCTCCAGTCCTCAAAGCCCCCATGCCAGCCAAAGCTGGGGCCCCAGAGTAGACATCACTTCCTCCAACAATCAAGAGGCAACCGAAATCTCTCTTGGAAGAATCTACAGCTCGCGGTCTCACCACTCGCTTGACATCAACAGGACCAGAGTACAAGGTTACTGCTCACATAACCTACCTTCTTCCTCGCAGCACTTCTCTTTTACTGAGCCTCCACCGTACTAACCCTGACCAACTACGGACCCCAAGGAAACACCGAAGACGACGTCACGTCGGAATTTTATACGCCAGAAGCATGATGTTCCTCATATGAAGAACCAACTGGTAGCCCGAATCCTTAACGAAATTGCTGACATGCTTGAAATGCAGGGAGTTGAATTCAAGCCAGGCGCGTATCGGCGGGCCGCCCGCACGATAGAATCTTTGGCCGAACCAATTGAGCAGGTGTACGCCCAACGTAAGCTCACGGACCTGCCCGGAGTCGGCGACGCCATTGCGAAGAAGGTCGCTGAGATTATCGATACTGGAACCTTAGTATACTACGAAGAACTCAAGAAGAATACTCCCGTCGATCTGGAAAACTTACTAGCCGTCGGGGGAATCGGGCCCAAGACAGTTGCGCTGCTCTACAAGAAACTTGGGATAAAAACGCTAGACGATCTCCAGCATGCGGCGCAAGAACATAAGATTAGAGAGATCAAACGTTTAGGGCCGAAGACGGAGGAGAACATCCTAAGCGGCATCGAACTCGCGAAAAGGTCTCAAGGCCGCAAGCTACTAGGCGATGCCCTACCGATTGCGGACGAGATCTGCCAGAGACTAAAAGAGGCCGTCCATTCAACTGGGCAAGCACTCCAGATTGAAACCGCAGGATCAATACGCAGAATGAAGGAGTCCGTTGGCGACATAGACATAGTAGCAACCATCGAGACGCCAACATACTTATTAGACAAATTCTCACGGCTCCCCGGAGTACAAAAAATCTTGGAAAAGGGCGAGACCAAGTCCTCTATCCTGTTGGACAACTTGCAAATAGACCTTCGCGTAGTCGCAGAGGAATCCTTCGGTGCAACCTTGATGTATTTCACAGGCTCCAAGGACCACAACATAGCGCTGCGTAAACTAGCAATAGCCCACGGATTCAAACTCAACGAGTATGGGTTATTCAAAGGTAACAAGCCGGTCACGGGACGCACTGAAGACGAGTTGTACGAGAAGCTTGGATTATCCTACATTCCTCCGGAGCTAAGGGAGGACCGCGGAGAGGTAGCGGCTGCAAGCAAGCATGAACTTCCACACCTCATACCATACGATGGAATCCGTGGCGACTTACACGTTCATACCCGATGGAGCGATGGACAGCAGACAATTGAAGAAATGGCCCAAGCGGCCAAGAACCTAGGGTACGAGTACGTAGCCATAACAGACCATTACAGCAAAATGCCTATCGTGAACGGCCTCAATGAGGAACGCCTCCGAGACCAAAGGAAAGAAATCGACCGCGTAAATGATAGATTGAATGGGATTCATATCTTGAAGGGAGCTGAAGTAGACATCGCAGCTGATGGAGCATTAAGCGGCGGTCCCATTCTAAAGGAGTTAGACGTGGTCGTAGGGAGCGTTCACGGAGCTTTCAAACAAAGTAAGAAGGAAATGACAACGCGCCTTGTGTCTGCGATGGAATCTGGACTCGTCAGTATCATTGGTCACCCAACAGGCAGAAAGATCAACGAGAAGAATCCGTCAGACCTCGACTTTGATGAAATTTTCGAGGCCTCAATAAGGACCAATACTTTCCTGGAGATAAACGCGTCTCCGCAAAGACTCGATTTGAGCGATGTGAACGCCGCCTTAGCATTACGGGCGGGATGTAAGCTTGCAATCGACACCGACGCTCACAATAGGGAGCATTTGAAGAACATTCGACTCGGGATTGGCACGGCCCGCAGAGCCTGGGTCGAACGAAAGGACGTTATAAACGCACAATCGCTCAACGAACTCGAAAGAACTCTGAACAAGCATTGAGGCAAGCGCTTGTCTCGGCCGTCGAATAAAGTCTTAAAACTCTAATGAGCACTAGCTGGGGCCGGATAGTCTTGGCAGATATCGTCGGTCTGATAATAGATCTGGTGGTCGCGGGCATTATTGGCGGTATTTTCGTTTGGCTAGCGGCAAAGGCACTCAAGGCCCCCAAAGCCACCTACTGGCACGGAATCCTCACGGTCATATCGGCCATTATAGTGACCGACATAATCCGCTATTTGCTCGGCAGCATTGGCATAATTGCAGAGATAATCGAAATAGTTGTCATACTTCTTCTCATCAAACATTTCTTCGGCGTAGGTTGGCTGAAAGCAATCGTAATCGCAATTCTAGCATGGATCATTTTGATAATCGTAATCTTTGTGCTCGCACTGCTGGGAATCGCATTTGCTTACGGCGCCCTCAAAGGAATGTTCCCAGGCCTTCCGACCAGCCCCTAGAAGGGTTCAACTCAGGCGACCGGTTACCCAACAATTAATCTGAGCCTCAGGTTTGAATGATCAGTCCTTAAGTTCCGCAAAGGCTCGAACAGGAAACGAAGCACCTTTCACTATTGGCGGTGGCACGGCATAGAACTTGAACCCTGCCCTTGGCAGGGACGAGAGATTCGCCAGATGTTCAACGATTGGTATGTTTGCACGCAAAATTCGCGAATGAGCTGGTCGCGAGAGGTTCTCCGTGTCGTCGATATTCCAGAAGTCAACTCCTACTAGCGCCGCCTTACCCGCAACCAGCAAGTCAATTGAGGAATCGCTTAGAAATGGCCCGGGCTCCCAATAGCTGCCGGCCCCCCACCGCTTATCCCAGCCCGTTCTCACTAGGACCGCGCGGCCGTGCAACTCTGACTGATTACAGTCGATCGCAATCGCACGGCTAGGCGATGGGATTCCATCAAGGACTACGCCATTTAGGCCAGCGATCGATTCAAGCGGAACGTGACTCAAGTCGGCACCATCAGCATACCGGTGAAAGGGAGCGTCCAAATATGTGCCAACGTTACCGACCATGTCAACTCTCCCGATGTAGAATTCTGCTTTCCCTCCGTATCGTGCGCGAGAGTTCTCTCGTGTGGTATGAGCGCCGATCTGAGGACTGGGGTAGCCAGGGTAGGCTTTCATTTCGTCTTCGATTGGGTGGCTTAATTCGACAAATTTAGTCAAGATATGTAGTGCCCTTCCATTATCCTATGCTTCTTTGGAGAGTTCCTGCGACTTAAGATGAGCCCAATCACACAAAGTGTCAAGATGAGCGTCAGTCCCGGTTTGAACTCTGCGACTGGGGCTTGACCAATCTGAATCGTAATGACTGTCGAGTTGACTAGGTATTTTCCGCTCGTTCCACCGGCTTGGATAAGATACGCGTTCACGTCGATTGCCCATGATAGGTTTCCATTCGGGCTTATCGCTGCGTTTCTTACGGTCACGGTGAAGTTGTTGGCGTTGTATCCGATAGGTGTGCTGTTTGAAGATAGAATCATGTTTGAGGTGCTATCTATTAAGTCAACTCTCACAGCGAAGTAGTCTTCGCCGTCGGATGTGCAGGATCCAGCCACCGTTGTGATCACCGATACATCTCGGTCCGGTAACGCTGACTGAGGGTAGCCGGATGACGCTCTGATTGTTTGGCAGAGTGATGCGGTCGCGGATGGAGAAGAAATGAGAGAAAAACCCAGTCCCGCCAAGAGCAAGCAGCAAACGATCGTACTTTGCTTCAATCATTTTGTCTCCGATGAGCTGATTCACTCACTCTAAGAGCCTATCTTCGGGTCAAGAACAACATATGCAATGCCGGCTCGGATGTGTGCGCATTCACCACGAAGATTTGCGGCGTGTTCACGTTAACTTTGACCTGACCCAAGATAGAACACACAGAGGGAACGAGAGCTTGGCATTAAGCCTTGGCATAGACTCTATGATAGTTGCGATCTTCGTGCTATGATTAATGCTAATGCTTTAGGACCGCGGAAGACGACACGCCCTAAGCACTGGGACTGCAACAATAGCTATCAAGTAGAATAGCGCCACGTTCTCCTTTCTCACCGCTTGCTCCACGCCTGATTAAATATCCGCACGGGCGAGGTGATGCTAGGTGAGTTGTGGAGGTGAGTTGAGATGCCGAAGAAACGGAAAGTGAAGACAGCCTTGGGTACTGAGCACGACAAGAACATGAGACAAGAGGAATATGTAACATAAGCGCCCCTGAGCACCGGGCGTCTGAAGCAAGTTGCTCGCCTTGTCCCACTCTTTGATTGACGTTGCCGTTTCCGAATCAGGCTCGAGTCATTTGTTTGCTGTAGTTATTCCAACTCCATCAGCCTGGGCATATGGTGTGAGTGTCGGCGTTCTTACCTCCCACCACTTAATCCAATGCCTTTCCTTAGATAACGCTTTGATGGATCGCAGGATGCGGAGCATGTTGTCGCTTAATCTCAAACCTTTCACAGGATGTGCAAGCTTGCCGTTGACGATCCGAAATACGCCGTCTCGGATTATGGTTGAGAAGTCGCTCGTCCTATAGTTTTGAAAACGTGTGTACCAATTATTCGTTATATAGAGACCGTCGTGAGCGCGGTCTAACAAATCGTCTAGGGATTTATCTCCCGGGTCGAGTAGAATGTTGTGCGCGGAGGGAGTCATTCCTCCAATGCCTGCCTCAAAGGACGCGCTGCCCGTTAACGATGCCTTCTGCTTCGCGGCAGTGTATGAGGACTGGAGGTACATTTCGAGGATACCATTCCTAATTAGGCAGTTTTCTTGGGTAGGGTATGCTTCGTCATCGAGCGAACTTGAGCCCGGGCTATGTCCCAGCCGAGCATCATCGTGGAGGGTGAAGGCTTCCGAGGCAACTCTTTGTTTCAACATTCCTTGGAAAAAAGAGAGTCCGAGGTCGACCGCATAAGCCGAAACAGAATCGCCTACGCGGTCCAGAAGATTTGCCAAGATTGACGGCCCAAAAACGACTTGATATTTCCCGGGCTCGCCACGCTGAGGGTTCACTGCCAATTTCGCTATACGACCGGCTGTGCGACCTGCTTCCTCCGGACTGAAATTCCCAAGGTTCGTTGCGAGAGCGATCCCTTGGCCACTCGAATCGTCGTCAACAAAAGCACGAATCGTCATCGCAATCTCGGTGTTCCTATCCGAGCCCTCAGCCCCTTCCGACGTGAGCACGTACCGCTCCTTGGTCTGAGCCGTTACTACTCCGGAAGCACGGGCGGCGCCCTCCGTCCTTGCGGCATTGACTCCTGCTTCCACTGCATCAATAAGCTCATCCTCGGCTTGAGATACCTTATCGTCGTACGCCCCCGTTACCGGTTGGTACTTGAACGGTCCTTTCGGCAATGAAAATTCCACGTCGCCCGGTGGACCGAGCCGCATCGTTGCTGCGAGTTCTTCAACGGCCTTTCTCAGGCTATCTAAGTTCTCCTCTTCGACTATGCATGCCGCTCGACGCTTCTCCGAAACTAAGTAAATCGTGGGGGTTTCGGAGACCCAGCTGTTCGTTATCGTTATTGAATCATTGCTGAATCGAACCATTCGTTTGGTCGTTCGCCTGTATCCGGCGGCGGTGGATTGTATGCCGGAGTGTTTAGCGGCCAGCAGGATGTGTTGCAATGCCTCATGAGGGTCCGTTCTTGCTCACCCTCCGAGACGAATATTGTGCAGTCGAATTGCCGGGCCCCCCGTCCAAACCGGAGCGCCCTGCATCGGCTCACCTTTCCCGCATGTGGCTCCCGAAAACTCCATTTCCTTCCCCACCGCCGTCACACTGCCGTAGAGCCCTGGTGTCGTTATCTCTAGGATCGGGTTTCTTACGGGCACAGTGATTTCCCCGTTCTCAATCATACAGGCGTCTAAACCGACGTATCGTTGATTGTAGCGTCTATCGTCGATATTCCACTCCATGAAATTCTTCATGTACAATCCATGCCGGACGCTTTGGATGAGTTCTTCGAGGGAGTGGTCTCCTGGCTTCATGAACGTGTTCCCCATACGTATTATCGGTTCGCGGTCGTAAGAAGAAGATCTTGACGCGCCGTTGCTCTTCTTCCCCAGTTCGGCGGCAGTCTCGCGGTTTTGCAGAAAATCCGAAATGACGCCTTTGTCAATTAGTGTTCTCGGTGCCGCTTTCACGCCTTCATCGTCATAGAGGTAAAAGCCATACGAGTTGGGTAACGTGGGGTCATCGATTACGGTAACGTGCTCTGTTCCTATCCTATGCCCCAGCATGTCCGGTTTGATGTAAGACTCCCCAGCCTGCG
>Ga0187769_10001449_pt1 | contig 13581 bp, 11 predicted proteins | sample 0116_SJ02_MP02_1_FD_133140 | JGI IMG/M metagenome (GOLD analysis project Ga0187769, IMG submission 133140) | Tropical peat soil microbial communities from peatlands in Department of Meta, Colombia - 0116_SJ02_MP02_10_MG | ecosystem: Environmental > Terrestrial > Soil > Wetlands > Peat | place... | reverse complement strand
ATGGAAATAGCCGCCGATGCGCAGCCATCTCGGCTTGACGAGCGCGACGAGTTTCTTGCCGACGGCGACGGTGCATTCCTCGTGGAAAGCGCGGTGGTTGCGGAAACTGTTGAGATAAAGCTTGAGCGATTTCGACTCCACCAGCCAGGACCGTGGCACGTAGTCGATGACGAGCGTGGCGAAGTCCGGCTGCCCGGTGACCGGGCACATCACAGTGAATTCCGGGAAGGTGAAACGGGCGACGTAATTGGTATCCGCGTGGCGATTGGGCACCCGGTCGAGTACCGCCTCGGCCGGCGAGGCGGGGATCGCGGCGGGCCGGCCGAGCTGTAAAGTTTTCTTTGCCATCGCTTACTCCCATGCCTTGCTTGCCCGGGGCATGACAAGGCCCTCGCCGATCCTGTAGAAGCCGCTGCGCAGGGGCGACGCAGGAGCGATCATGACCGCTATTGTCGACATCATCGGCCGGGAAATTCTCGACAGCCGCGGTAATCCGACCGTCGAAGTCGACGTGATCCTGGCCGACGGCTCGCGCGGCCGCGCGGCGGTCCCCTCCGGCGCCTCGACCGGCACGCACGAGGCGGTCGAACTGCGCGACGGTGACAAGAAGCGCTATTCCGGCAAAGGCGTGCGCAGCGCCGTCGCGGCGGTCAATGGCGAGATCTTTGACGCGCTCAGCGGCATGGACGCCGAAGCGCAGGTCAAGGTCGACGAGGCGATGATCACGCTCGACGGCACGCCGAACAAGGGCCGGCTCGGCGCCAACGCCATCCTCGGCGTGTCGCTTGCAGTCGCCAAAGCAGCGGCGGCCGCAAACCGGTTGCCGCTCTACCGCTATGCCGGCGGCACCGCGGCGCGGCTTTTGCCGGTGCCGATGATGAACATCATCAATGGCGGCGTGCATGCTGACAATCCGATCGACTTCCAGGAATTCATGATCGTGCCGCTCGGCGCCGCCTCGTTCGCCGAGGCGCTGCGCGCCGGGGCGGAAATCTTTCACACGCTGCGCGCCGCCCTCAGATCGGCGGGGCTCAACACCAATGTCGGCGATGAGGGCGGCTTCGCGCCCAATCTGCCCTCGGCGGAAGCAGCCCTCGACCAGATCGTGGCGGCGATCGGCAAGGCTGGATACCGCGCCGGCGAGGACGTCATGCTGGCGCTCGATCCGGCGGCGAGCGAATTCTTCGGCGACGGCGCCTACCGCTACAAGGGCGAGGGCAAGACGCGCCCGGTCGAACAGCAGGTCGATTACCTCGCCGAGCTTGCGCAACGCTATCCGATCGTGTCGATCGAGGACGGCATGGCCGAAGACGATTTCGCCGGCTGGAAAAAGCTGACGCAGAAGATCGGCAGCCGCTGCCAGCTGGTCGGCGACGACATTTTTGTTACCAACGTCGCGCGGCTTTCCGACGGCATCAAAAACGGGATCGGCAATTCGATCCTGATCAAGGTCAACCAGATCGGCACCCTCACCGAGACGCTGGCCGCGGTCGAGACCGCGCATAAGGCCGGCTACACCGCGGTGATGTCGCATCGTTCCGGCGAGACGGAAGATGCAACGATCGCCGACCTCGCGGTCGCGACCAATTGCGGGCAGATCAAGACCGGCTCGCTTGCTCGCGCCGACCGCACCGCGAAGTACAATCAATTGCTGCGCATTGAGGAAGAGCTCGGCGCCCAGGGCCACTATGCGGGGCGCGCCGCATTCAAGGCGCTCGGATAGCATCGCCGCGCCGCTTGTCCCGCCGCGGCGATCGGCGCTATATGCGAATCGTGGCGGGGGCGTTTCTCGGGGCGTCGGGCAGTCACGATGGATCAGACGATCGAGTTGAAAGCGGGAAATCGCCGGCTCGCGATCGAGCGGTTGCGCGATTTCGTCGTCGGCGCGGTCGAGGCGGCGCCGATAAACGATGCGCCATTCACCCATCTCGCGCTCGAGCATGTATTTCCCGAGGATGTCTATGCCGCGATCCTCGCCAATATGCCGGAGGCCGCGGATTACCGACCGATGCACGGCCGCGCCAAGGGCAACGATCTCGCCGACGGCACCCATACGCGGGTGAAGATCGATCTGTTCCCCGAGTACATCCGCCACCTGCCGGCGGAGAAGCGGGCGCTGTGGCTCATCGTCGGCGGCGCGCTGTGCTCCGCCGCGGTGCGCGACGCGTTCGTGCGCCGCCTCGCTCCGGCGCTGGCGCGGCGCTTCGGCGCGGGGTACGCCAGCGTCGGCATGTATCCGATCCCGGTGCTTACGCGCGATATCGCCGGCTATCGGATCACGCCGCACACCGATACGCGCTGGAAGGGCATTACCGTTCAGCTCTATTTGCCGCGGGATCGCTCGGCCACGCATATCGGCACCATCTTTCACGACGAGCTTGCCGACGGCACGCTGCCGAAGGCGAAGCAGATGACATTCGCGCCCAACAGCGGCTATGCCTTCGCGGTCGGCACCGACACCTGGCACTCGGTCGATCCGCTCGGCCCCGAGGTCAAGACGCGCGACAGCATTCTTCTGACTTATTTCGTGGATGCCGGCGCGCTTCGCTTCATCCGCAATCGCGGCAAGCGGCTAGGCAATTTCCTGCTCAGCGAGCTGCGCAACCGCCTGCCGTAAGCGAGCATCCGGAACCGGTCGGCCACGCCGGCCCGAAACGGCCCGCGCGCCATTAATTCCGCCTTAAGCCGCGTCCTCGCATGCTCGCGGCATGGTCACCCGCAAACGCCTGCGCTCGATCCTGACCGCGCTCGGCCTCTATGTCATGGCCGCGTTGCTGATCGGTTATTTCGGCGTCAACGCGTTCAACGGCAATCGCGGCCTCAAGGCCAAGCAGGACATCGACCAGCAGATGGCGGCGCTCTCCGCCGAACTGGGGCGGCTCAAACTCGAGCGCGCGCAATGGCAACGCAGGGTCGCGTTGCTCAAGGCCGACAATCTCGACGCCGACATGCTCGACGAGCGAGCACGGGCGTTGCTCGACTATGCCCACCCCAACGACGTCGTTCTGATGCTCGCGCCGCGCCCGCATGCCGCTGAACCTGCCCGGTCGAACGGGCCTTGAACTCAACGGGTTCGTTCCCGAAATTAATTTTTCCGACGAGGATTTGGCGCTGTCCCCGGCCGAGCGCGCCTCGGCTTTCGCCATCGGGCGATTTCGGCTATGGGGATTGATGCCGCGGTGGCTTAAGGACAAGGAATGGCGGTCGCAAAAACCAAAACGGCGGATCAGATCGCGCCAGACCGCCACCCGGCCGCTGATCAAGCCGCGCATCCCGGCCCGGTCGCGGAATTTACCAAGGACGAGGAACTGCAGTCGCTGCGCCTGATGCTGCTGATCCGGCGCTTCGAGGAGAAGGCCGGGCAGATGTACGGCATGGGCCTGATCGGCGGCTTCTGCCACCTCTATATCGGCCAGGAAGCCGTGGTCGTCGGCATGGAGATGGCCAAACGCGAAGGCGACCAGATGATCACCGGCTATCGCGACCACGGCCACATGCTCGCCTGCGGCATGGATCCGAAGGGCGTGATGGCGGAACTCACCGGCCGGCGCGGCGGCTACTCCAGGGGTAAGGGCGGCTCGATGCACATGTTCTCCCGCGAGAAGAATTTCTACGGCGGGCACGGCATCGTCGGCGCGCCGGTGCCGATCGGCACCGGGCTCGCCTTCGCCAACAAATATCGCGGCAGCGACAGCGTTTGCCTTACCTTTTTTGGCGACGGCGCCGCGAACCAGGGCCAGGTCTATGAAAGCTTCAACATGGCCGAGCTGTGGAAGCTGCCGGTGGTCTACGTCATCGAGAACAACCGCTACGCCATGGGCACCGCGCTGACGCGCTCCTCGGCGCAGACCGACCTCTCCAAGCGCGGCCTGTCGTTCAACATTCCCGGCGTCGAGGTCGACGGCATGGACGTGCGCGCGGTGAAGGCGGCGGCCGACGAGGCTATCGCCTGGTGCCGCGCCGGCAACGGCCCGACCATTCTCGAGATGATGACCTACCGCTATCGCGGCCATTCGATGTCGGATCCGGCCAAATACCGGACCAAGGAAGAGGTCGACAAGGTGCGCACCGAGCACGATCCGATCGAGCAGGTGCGCGCGCGGCTCCTCGCCAAGAACTGGGCGAGCGAGGAAGATCTGAAAAAGATCGACGGATCGGCGCGCGCCGTTGTTAACGAGGCTTCCGAGTTCGCAACCCACGACGCCGAGCCCGATCCCGCGGAGCTCTACACGGATATTTATCGGTGAGAGCGATCCCGCCCGCGCGCCGGGGCCTGCAATCGGCTGCGCGTTCCGTTCGGGCGTCAAGAGCGACGAGTTAGCCGCCATGCCGATCCAGGTTTTGATGCCCGCGCTATCGCCAACGATGGAGAAGGGCAATCTCGCCAAATGGCTCAAGAAGGAGGGCGACGCGGTCAAGACCGGCGACGTCATTGCCGAGATCGAAACCGACAAGGCGACGATGGAGGTCGAGGCGATCGACGACGGCACGCTGGGCAGGATCCTGGTGCCCGAAGGCACCAATGACGTCGCAGTCAATACGCCGATCGCGGTGATCCTTGCCGAGGGCGAGGAGAAGACCGCGCTCAAGGACGGCAAGCCGACGTTGGGCAACGGCGACGCCGGCGCGCCTGCGCGCCGGCAAAAGGGCGCTGAATCCCCGCCGACGGCGCAGCGGGACGGGCCGGCCAAAACGGCGGGCGCGCCTGAGCCGGCGAAGACCGCGACAGCGAAGCCCGCGGCAGCACCAATCATGCCCGAGCCCGAGGTGCCTGCGGGCACCGAAATGGTCGCGATGACCATGCGCGAAGCGCTGCGCGACGCCATGGCCGAGGAAATGCGCCGCGACGGCGACGTGTTCGTCATCGGCGAGGAGGTTGCCGAATATCAGGGCGCCTACAAGGTCACGCAGGGCCTCCTCCAAGAGTTCGGCGCGCGGCGGGTCATTGACACGCCGATCACCGAACATGCTTTTGCCGGCCTCGGCGTCGGCGCCGCGCTCGCCGGACTAAAGCCGATCGTCGAGTTCATGACCTTCAACTTCGCCATGCAGGCGATGGACCATCTGATCAACTCGGCGGCGAAGACGCGCTACATGTCCGGCGGCCAGGTTGACGTCTCAATCGTGTTCCGTGGGCCGAACGGACCGGCCGCCCGCGTTGCCGCCCAGCACAGCCAGGATTTTTCCTCCTGGTACTCGCACGTGCCCGGCATCAAGGTGATCGCGCCGTCGAATGCGGCCGACGCCAAGGGCCTTCTCAAGGCCGCGATCCGCGATCCCAATCCGGTGATCTTTCTGGAGAACGAGCTGCTCTACGGCGTTTCATCGCCGGTGCCGAAACTCGACGACTACGTGCTGCCGATCGGCCGCGCCCGCACCGCACGCTCGGGCAACGACGTGACGCTCGTCGCCTGGTCGATGGGCATGACCTACGCGCTCAAGGCCGCGGACGAGCTGGCGAAGGAGAGCATCTCCGCCGAGGTCATCGATCTGCGCACGCTCAAGCCGATGGACAGCGGTGCGGTCATCGAGTCGGTGAAGAAGACTGGGCGCCTCGTCACCGTCGAGGAAGGCTGGAAGCAGTCCGGCGTCGGCGCCGAGATTGCGGCCCGCGTCACGGAGGAGGCGTTCGACTACCTCGACGCGCCGGTTATCCGCGTCACCGGCAAGGACGTGCCGATGCCGTATGCGGCCAATCTGGAAAAGCTCGCGCTGCCGTCAGTCGCCGAAGTCGTCGAGGCAGCCAAAGCCGTTTGCTATCGCTGAGATTTATTTGCTGAAGCTGCCGCGATGCCCATCAATATCCTCATGCCGGCGCTGTCGCCCACGATGGAGAAGGGCAATCTCGCCAAGTGGCTCAAGAAGGAGGGCGACGCGGTCAAGACCGGCGACGTCATCGCCGAGATCGAGACCGACAAGGCGACCATGGAGGTCGAGGCGATCGACGACGGCACGCTGGCGAAGATCGTCGTCCCCGAAGGGACGAACGACGTCCCGGTCAATGAGCTCATCGCCGTGCTGGCGCAAGAAGGCGAGGACGTGAAAGCTGCGGCGGGGCAGGGCGCTCAGTCCGCAAGAACTCCCAATGTCCCGCCTCCCTCACCCCAACCCTCTCCCCACCGCGGAGAGGGGGTTGCCGCGCAAGCCGCTCCGCCTGCGCCCGCAGTTCCACGGGGTGGAGCGCCAAGCGGTCCGCCGGCGCTAACCACTCCCTCTCCCCACAGGGGAGAGGGTCGGGGTGAGGGGGTTCGGGCCGATGGTCATGGCACAAACAGAATCTTTTCTTCGCCGCTGGCGCGACGATTGGCGAAAGCGTCCGGCATCGACCTTGGGCGCATCGCCGGCTCGGGCCCGCATGGCCGCGTCATTGCCCGCGACGTGACGGCCGCGAACGAGGGCAGGGGCCTCAAGAGCCCTGTCGCGGCTGCGGCTCCCGCCGCCGGCGCGCCGCTGCCGGTGCTGGCGCCGTCGGACGAAAAAATCCGCGCGCTGTTTGCACCAGGTTCCTATGACATCGTGCCGCACGACAATGTGCGCAAAATCATCGCCCAGCGGCTGGTCCAGGCGAAGCTTACCATTCCGCATTTCTATCTCACCATCGACTGCGACATCGGCAAGCTCGTTGCCGCGCGGGAAGCGATCAACGCCGCGGCGCCGAGCGACAATGACGGCAAGCCGGCATGGAAGCTCTCGATCAATGATTTCGTCATCAAGGCGCTCGCGCTCGCGCTGATGCGCGTGCCCGAAGCCAATGTCACCTGGACCGAGGGCGGCATGCTCAAGCACAAGCACGCCGATGTCGGCGTCGCCGTCGCGATCAAGGGCGGCCTGATCACGCCGATCGTGCGCGAGGCGGAGGCAAAATCGCTCGCGGTGATCTCGAACGAGATGAAGGATTACGCGGCGCGGGCGCGGGCGCGGCGACTAAAGCCCGAGGAATACCAGGGCGGCACCACGGCGGTGTCGAATCTCGGCATGTACGGCATCAAGGAATTCTATGCCGTGATCAATCCGCCGCACGCGACCATCCTATCGGTCGGCGCCGGCGAGGAGCGGGCGGTGGCGCGCGGCGGCAAGATCGAGGCGGCGCAGATGATGACCGTCGGGCTCGCCACCGACCACCGCGCCGTCGACGGCGCGCTCGGCGCGCAGCTGCTCGACGCGTTCAAGGCGTTGATCGAGAACCCGGTGCTGATGCTGGTGTGAGCGCGGATGGCTGACACATCGTTCGACATCGTCATTGTCGGCTCGGGTCCGGGCGGCTATGTCTGCGCCATTCGCGCCGCGCAGCTCGGCTTTAAGACCGCGATCATCGAGCGCGAGTACCTTGGCGGCATCTGCCTCAATTGGGGCTGCATTCCGACCAAAGCGTTGCTGCGTTCGGCGGAGATTTTCCACTATCTGCAGCACGCCAAGGACTACGGGCTCTCGGCCGGCACCGTCAGCTATGACCCGGCCGCGGTGGTGAAGCGCTCGCGCGTCGTCGCCAAGCGGCTCAATGACGGCGTCGGCTTCCTGATGAAGAAGAACAAGGTCGCCGTGATCTGGGGCGAGGCGTCGATCGATGCGCCGGGCAAGGTCACGGTAAAGCCCGGCAAGAGCGAAGCGCCGAAAGGGGCGCTTGGGCCTGGCGCCTACCAGGCCAAGCACATCATCATCGCGACCGGTGCGCGCCCGCGCGTCCTTCCCGGCCTCGAGCCGGATAAGAAGCTCATCTGGACCTATTTCGAAGCGATGGTGCCGGACCGCATGCCGAAATCGCTCCTCGTCATCGGCTCGGGCGCGATCGGCATCGAGTTCGCCTCGTTCTACCGCACGCTCGGCGCCGAGGTGACGGTGGTCGAGGTGCTACCGCAGATCCTGCCGGCGGAAGACGCCGAGATCGCCGCCTTCGCCCGCAAGAGCTTCGAGAAGCAGGGCATCAAGATCTTCACCGGCGCCAAGGTGACGAAGCTCGACAAGACAGCCGACAGCGTCACCGCGACAATCGATGACGGCAAGGGCGCAACGCAGACGATCTCGGCGGAGCGCGTGATCTCCGCGGTCGGCGTCGTCGGCAACATCGAGAGTCTCGGGCTGGAGAAGCTCGGCGTAAAGACCGAGCGCGGCGCCGTTGTCATCGACGGCGCCTGCAGAACCAACGTGCCGGGCCTCTACGCCATCGGCGACGTCGCCGGGCCGCCGCTTCTTGCCCACAAGGCCGAGCACGAGGGCGTCATCTGCGTCGAAGCGATCAAGGGGCTTGATCCGCATCCGATCGACAAGCGCCTCATTCCCGGCTGCACCTATTGCTCGCCACAGATCGCGTCCGTGGGCTTAACCGAACAGGCCGCGAAGGAGCAGAAGCTCGACATCCGCGTCGGCCGCTTCCCGTTCATCGGCAACGGCAAGGCGATCGCGCTCGGCGAGGACCAGGGACTGGTCAAGGTGATCTTCGCCAAGGATAGCGGGCAGCTTCTCGGCGCGCACATGGTCGGCGCCGAAGTCACTGAGCTCATCCAGGGTTACGTGATCGCGATGAATCTCGAGACCACCGAAGCCGAACTGATGCACACGGTGTTCCCGCACCCGACGCTGTCGGAGATGATGGGCGAGGCGGTGCTCGACGCTTTCGGGCGGGCGCTGAATATTTGAGGCTAGGGCGCGGTGAATTTAGGCTGATTCAGCACCTCGTCATTGCGAGGAGCGAAGCGACGAAGCAATCCACAAACGGAAACGCTGCTTTTGGATTGCTTCGCTTCGCTCGCAATGACGATGTAGACTGGGCAATCTAAAATAATCACGCTCTAAACCAATCCCGCCATCGGCTTCACGTCGGCGCTGCCCGGAAAAACATTTTGCGCCAGCGCCCGCTCGTCGGCGCGCAAATGATCCCGCAACAGTCCCTTGAGCACGGCACGCAGATCGGTGGTCGGCTTGAGATCGCGGTTCTCGTAGAGGTCGGCGGCCTTGAGCCCTGGCCAATCCGCGATCACGCGCCCGCCTTTGAGCGCGCCGCCGGCGATGAGCGCGACCGTCGCGGTGCCATGGTCGGTGCCTTCGGTGCCGTTGATGCGCGCAGTGCGGCCGAATTCGGTGACCAGCGCCACCACGGTCTCGCGCCACGCCGGGCCCATATTGGTCTCGATGGCGGCGAGCGCGCCGTCGAGCGCGCCGAGCAGTTGGGCGAGGCGGCCGTTGGCGATGCCCTCATTGTTGTGGGTGTCCCAGCCGTCGAGCGCCAGCGCGCCGACGCGCGGTCCGTCGGCCTGCGCAAGGAATTTCGCCGCGGTGCCGGCGACATCGGCGAAATAGGCGCGTACCTGCGCCGGACCGGGCGTCGGCGCGCCTGGCTTCTGGTCCATCTCGCCCTTGAGTTCGATCGCCGCGAGCCGCGAATGCTCTTCGAGCGCGGCGGCGAATTTCGCATCGGAATGGCGGTAGAGATCGAGGAGGCGCGCCACCGTGTCCTCGCTTGCTGGCAAGATGCGCTGTGGCGACCAGGGCAGTACCGGCGCCGGGCCGCGCACGACAAGCGGCGTCACCGGGCCGACGGCAAAGGCCCTGCTGCCGGCTGGGTTGACGCGCCCGCCGGGCGCTAAACCCGCGAGCGCGCGATTGAGCCAGCCGCTCTCGCTCACCGTCGGCCTGGCCAAGCCGCTTTCGAGGACGTCCTGGCCGTCGAAATGCGAGCGCTCGCGATAGGGCGTGGCGCAGGCATGGACGATGGCGGCCTCCTTGGCCAGGAATAGGCGATGCAGGTTGGGCATCGCCGGATTGAGCGCGAAAAAGTCGTTGAGTTTGAGCGCCGGCGTCTTGCCCTCGAGCGTCAGCGCGTTGTCGCCGCGCAGTGCCACCCAACCGGGATCGCCGACCGGGGCGACCGCGGCAAGTCCGTCCAGCGCGCCGCGCAGAATGATCGCGAGGAAGCGCGGATCGCGGCCCTCGGCATAAGCGAGCTTCGGCAGGTACGCCCAGGCGAACAGCGTGCCCGAAGCGAGCAGCATTTCCCGGCGTGAAGGGGCATGCAACGCAGTCATCGTCATCTCCGCAGATACTCCGACGCCATCATCAGCAGGGCCAGCGCCTGGGTGCGGCTTTCGGCGCGGGCTACGGTGTCACGGGTCTCGCGCGAGGCGAGCGGCCCAAGCGTACTGTCGATGAGCGCGAACGGATCGGTCTGCGGCGGCAGCCGCTGCGCCGCCTCGCTCGCTATATCGAGCCGCCGCGGCACGCCGTCGATCCACGCCGCCTCGGTATCGGGATAACCATTGGGTGCCGGCGGCCGCCACAACGGCTCGCCGAGCAGGGCCTGCGCGCCCATCACCCGCCCGACATTGCTCGGATGCACGCCGGTGCCGTGCAAGATGCCGGCGATCCATTCCGAGGGACGCTTGAGCTTGCTGCGCTGCGGCGTCCAGCTCTCATCCGCCAGGATCAGTGCTTCGGCAACTTGCTTGAGATCGCCGTCGGTATCCTTGAAGGTCTGCTCCAGCTTGGCGACCAGCGTCGGCGGCGGCTCGTCGGCGACGAAATGGCGCGCCAGCTTTGTCGCGACATGCTGCGCGGTCGCCGGGCGGCGCGCCAGGTCGGCGAGCACGGCGCGGCCCTGCTCGACGCCGCCGTCGGCGTAGCGCCGGCCGAGCACGACCTGCTCACCGGGCTCGTGCAGCCGCTTGACGAAGACGAATTCGCCACCGTGATTGGGTTCGCCCAACGCGACCCAGGTCCAGCCGGTCAGCACGTTGGCGAAGCTGGTGACGTCGGCCTGCGAATAACCGCTGCGCACGCCGAGCGTATGCAGCTCGAGAATCTCGCGGGCGAGATTTTCGTTGAGGCCCTTGTCGCGATTGATGCCGGCGACGGAACTCGCTCCCATCGATTCGATGTTGTCGAGGTAGAACAGCATGGCCGGATGGCTTTCGGCCGCCGTCAGCATATCGGCGAAGCGGCCGAGCACGTGCGGGCGAATCGCCTCGCGCTCATAGGGGCCGGCCATCGAGAGAATCTTGTCGGCCGATATGCAGAAATGATTCGACCAGAACCACACCAGCCGCTCGACGAAACCGATCTCGGCGTCGACGGCGGCGTCGTAGCGCGCCTTGGCTTCGTTCTGGAGGAGCTGCGCCGGCAATTGCGGCTGTTTCGGTGCTTCCGGCTGTGCTGCTGTGGCGGCGGAAGCCGCGCCCGCCGCGGCATCGGCGACGTCCGACATGCCAATCGCCGCGCGCTTGGCCTCGGCTTCCTTCTTGGCGCGCTCAGCAAGCTTTGTCTTCGCCTGTTGCTCGGCGCGATACTCGAACACCGCGCGCGCCGCCTCGCCGCTTGACGGCAGGTCCGCAGCCGCCACGCAGCCGACTTGCGGCCGCTCCAAGTCGGCGAGTATCGCGCCGCGTGGATCGTCGGCGATCGCGACGATCTGATTGCGAACTGGTCCGAAGCCGAATCTGTGCAGGGCAAGCGCGGCCGCTTCTTTTCCGCGGGCGGTCACGGAAATTCCTCCGACTTTCGTCGCCCCGTCCCGAGCGACTTGAGCATTTTATTGTGGCAAAACTTACATCCGGAAATGCGGGAAACGCGCTGAGTTCGTTACAAATTGTTCATCACCGCTAGCGGCGACGTTGTGGCGCCTGCGGTTTTTGCTGGCTTGCGGTCCGGTATGGCGCCTCGTAAGTATCGGTTGAGGTCAAGCACCTTCCTCGGAACCGTTATGGTCGTTGTCTTCGATACAGTGCCGGGCCAAGGGCGGCCGCCGCGTCATCCGGAAAAGGCGCATCGGCCCGACCAGCCTTCGCCGCGCAAGCCCGACTGGATCCGCGTCAAGGCGCCGGTCTCGCCGGGCTATGACGAGACGCGGCGTATCGTGCGCGAGAACGGCTTGCACACGGTGTGCGAGGAAGCCGGCTGTCCCAACATCGGCGAGTGCTGGGAAAAGAAGCACGCGACCTTCATGATCATGGGCGATACCTGCACGCGGGCTTGCGCGTTCTGCAACGTCAAGACCGGGCTCCCCGGCGCGCTCGATCCGGCCGAGCCGGCACGGGTCGCCGCGGCGACCGAAAAGCTCGGCCTCGCCCATGTCGTCGTGACCTCGGTCGATCGTGACGATCTTAATGACGGCGGCGCGGCGCATTTTGCCGCGGTGATCAGCGCGATCCGCGCGCGCTGCCCCGACACCACCATCGAGGTGCTGACGCCGGATTTCCTGCGCAAGGACGGCGCAGCCGAGATCGTGGTCGCGGCGCGGCCTGACGTCTTCAACCATAATCTCGAGACGGTGCCGTCCAAATATCTTTCGGTGCGCCCGGGGGCGCGCTACTTCGCCTCGATCCGGCTGCTGCAGCGCGCGAAGGAACTCGACCCGCGCCTCTTCACCAAATCCGGAATCATGGTCGGGCTCGGCGAGGAGCGCGGCGAAGTGCTGCAGGTGATGGACGATCTGCGCTCAGCCGACGTCGACTTTCTGACCATCGGCCAATATCTGCAGCCGTCGCGCAAGCATCACCCGGTGGCACGCTTCGTGCCGCCGGAGGAGTTCAAGGCGCTCGCTGCGATCGCTGCTGCCAAGGGCTTCGCGATGGTGTCGGCAAGCCCGTTGACCCGCTCCTCCCATCATGCCGGCGCCGACTTCGCCCGGCTCAAGGCGCTGCGGGCGGCGCGCTGATCGATGCCGCAATTGTCGACCACGCGGCGGGTTCGTCACGCCGCATCCGACATGTTCGACCTCGTCGCCGACGTTGAGCGCTATCCCGAATTCGTGCCGCTGTGCCAGGCGCTTACCGTGCGCAAACGGATCAAGGAGGGCGGCAAGGAGGTGATCGTCGCCGACATGACGGTCGCTTATAAGCTCATCCGCGAGACCTTCACCAGCCGGGTGACACTCGACCGGCCAAACATGGAAATCCTCGTCGAGTATCTGCAAGGCCCGTTCCGCCGGCTCAACAATCGCTGGCGGTTTCGCGCCGTCGAAGCCCACCTCTGCGACGTCGATTTTTTCATTGCCTATGAGTTCCGCAGCCGCACCCTCGGCATGCTGATGGGCGCCGTGTTCGACGCCGCCTTCCGCCGCTTCGCCGGCGCCTTCGAGCGCCGCGCCGATGAGGTCTATGGCGGCAGGCCCGCCTAGCGCGACGCCGGGCCTTTTTTCATTGCGGCCTTGGGCGCCTGATCTGCTAAATCTTGCCGACGGGGCACGGGTCGCGTGGGAGGGCATGATGCCAGGGTCGCGCAGGGTGCGCATAGGCAAGCAAACCCGCCTGTTGGACGACGTTTTCAAGGTCGATGAAGTCTACGTCTCGCACCAGGAGCTCGAGGGAAAGATGAGCGAGGAGCAGCGCCGCCTCGTCTTCGAGCGCGGCGATGCGGTCGCCGCACTGCTCTACAACCCCGAGACCAACGACGTCATCATCGTCAATCAGTTCAAATATCCGAGCTTGGTCGGCCGGCGGCGCGATAACCCGGCGACGACCGACGGTTGGATCACGGAACCCGTCGCCGGAATGATCGACGGCGAGGAGACGCCCGAGGAAGCCGTCATTCGCGAGACCCTCGAGGAGACCGGTTACAAGATCCGCAAGCCCGAGCTGATTGGCAAATTCTTTT
>Ga0187769_10001447_pt1 | contig 13600 bp, 14 predicted proteins | sample 0116_SJ02_MP02_1_FD_133140 | JGI IMG/M metagenome (GOLD analysis project Ga0187769, IMG submission 133140) | Tropical peat soil microbial communities from peatlands in Department of Meta, Colombia - 0116_SJ02_MP02_10_MG | ecosystem: Environmental > Terrestrial > Soil > Wetlands > Peat | place... | reverse complement strand
TGGACGACACCGACAAGTACCTGAACGTAACGGCGACCCGGGCATCCGAGTGGTATGGGCTGCATTTCCCCGAGCTGCCACCGATGGTGCAGGACAACGTCGCGCTTTGTAAGCTCATTTCTGACATCGGGTCGAGGGAAGCTCTCACGAAGGAGAACCTCATAGGGAGAGGGTTCACTGATAAGAAAATCGAAGCAATCTTGTCGGCGCGGGACAGGTCGAAGGGTGGGACTATTTCGGAGGGGGACCTCGGGAGGGTGAGGTCTCTTGCGTCCCTGGCGGTCCAACTTGGCTCGCTGAGGGACGGGCTGAACGGCTACGTCGAATCGCAGATGAAGAAGATCGCCCCGAACGTCGCCGACGTGGCGGGGGCAACGATTGGCGCTCGCCTCATGGCCAAGGCCGGGGGCCTCGACAAGCTGGCAATCCTGCCAGCAAGCACCATCCAAATCCTGGGCGCGGAGAAAGCGCTCTTCAGGTCCCTGCGAACAGGAGCCCGGCCTCCGAAGCACGGGATCCTCTTTCAGCACCAGGCCGTCCACACGGCTCCGAAGTGGCAACGAGGCAAGATAGCAAGGACCCTCGCGAACAAGATCGCGATCGCTGCGAGGGTTGACTACTACAGGGGGTCGGAGGACGTGTCCATCAAGGCGAGCCTTGACAAGCGCCTCGAAAGCATCAAGGAGCGATACAAGGAGCCCCCAGAGCGAAGGCCCCAGCCAAGGGAGCGACCCAGGAAAGAGGAAAGGCCCCAAAGGCGCAAGAAGTTCACACGAAGATGAGCCTCCTCCTGAGGGAGGACAGGAAGGGAAGGACGACGCTCTTGACGAGGAACCTGACCCCTGGGAAGAGGGTCTACAACGAGGAGCTCTTGCTAAGGGACGGGGTCGAGTATAGAACCTGGGACCCATTCAGGAGCAAGCTGGCGGCGGCCATTCTGAAGGGGCTCCCTGACGACGTAATCAGAGAAGGGTCGAAGGTGCTGTACCTGGGCGCCTCGACCGGGACCACGGCGTCCCACGTGTCGGACCTGGCGGGCGAGCGGGGTGTCGTCGTCGGGGTCGAGTTCGCCCCAAGGGTAGCCAGGGAGTTCGTTGAGCGGGTTGCGAGGGAGCGAAAGAATGTCATCCCCTACGTCTCGGACGCCCGAGACCCCTCCAAGTACTCGGTCGTAAAAGTCGACGTAGTCTACTGCGACATAGCACAGCCTGACCAAACGGAAATAGCCGTCGCGAACTGTGCCAAGCTGCTGAGGAAGGGAGGGACCCTCCTGCTTGTGGTGAAGGCGCGGAGCATAGACGTGCTGAAGGAGCCCAAGGAAGTCTTCGCCGCGGAGCGGGCCAAGCTGGAAAGTGCCGGGTTCCACGTTCGGTCAGTAATCGAACTCAGCCCTTTCGACAAGGATCACGCGCTTGTCTTCGCCTCAGGCTAAAAGCTGTCTAAAATGCTCTGCTCGATGTTCCGCCAGGTCTTCCAACTCTTGCGGACGTAGGACGGCAGGGGTTCGCCACGTCTGATTCTCTCTGTAAAGAAGGACCTGGTCGTAGGGTCTGAGGGGTAGCCCGAACCGAAATCGCCGTGGGCCCTCCTGAGAACGTCCACCGCCCTGTCCCGCTGGACCTTCGCGACTATGGAAGCCGCAGACACTATCGGGTAGTCCCTGTCAGCCTTGTGGAAAGCGAGGACCTCGCACGGGACCTTGAGGTTCCCGGCTATGTCGTTCCTGAACCTTTGCGGGATGACGTCTGCAGCGTCGACCGTGACTGTGCGGGCACCGAGCCTGTCAATCACCTTGGCGAAGTACATCGCCTCCAAGTAGTTGAGCTTGCGGAGCCTCTTCCCCCTCGTCACGACGGCGTCTATCTCTCTGGGGGGGATGCTCGCCCAATGGACATGCTCCGACAGCTTCAGGATTTCAGGGTAGAGCGACTCGCGCTGCCTCGGCGACAGCCTCTTGGAGTCCTTCACACCTATCCCTGCCATCTCCTTGGAAGCCGAGGATGACGCCGAAACCCCAGCGACCACCAACGGGCCGAGAAGGCACCCCTTTCCGGCCTCGTCGACCCCGCCCAGGAACGCCGTGCTTCGAGTCATTGCACCTTCGGCCCCCCCGCAGCCTCGAGAACGGTCGCGGCGAGCTCCTCCGTCACCTCCTCGCGGTTCTCGATGGTCATGCTGAACGCCTTGGCTGCCTTTGAGCGAAGCTCGTTCAGAAGGTCGTCGTCAAGCCTCTCATGCACGACAGCGAGAATCGGCTTGGCCGAGTCGATGCAATTCCTAACTGCTCGCCGGAACTCGGGGCTGACAAGCTCCATGGGGCCGACCTCGTCGATGATAATCACCTCGGAAGAAATCGCCGCACCGTCCAGGCCCGCTGCTCCCACACTGGCAAGGTCGGTCAAGTTGACTCGGTACCTTCCCACCCTAGGCCCGAACTTCGAGGACACAGACGCGAGCTGACCCGATCTGCCCGTGGTGAGGTCCCTCACCTCGAACCCGACCCGTGAACCCCCGGACCTCTTCTCTGAGGTGGTGCATCCGCCGACTATGACGCCGGCGCTCTTTAGCCTGAGCACCACCTTCGATATCGCTGTCGACTTCCCCACACCGGGAGGGCCTGTGAGGAGCCAGATCCGGGTCAAGCCACGGCCCCTCGCAGGGGAGAAGTACATGAAGGTACCAGTCGGGGAAGGGTAGAATCGTTTAACAGCGCACGCTGGCCCGCAGGACAGACCGAGTTGAAGCTCGTTGAGCACCTGGAGGGGAAGACGAAGCTTCTCGTCCCATCGGCAAGCTTGACCCAAGACCCTCCTCCGACTTCGCCTGTCTTCTTCAACCCTGCAGCGTCGCTCAACCGTGACCTTAGCGTTGCGATCACCTCGGCCGCAGGAGGGAAGACTTTCTGCGATTCGATGGCCGGCGTGGGCGCCAGGGGGCTAAGAGTGGCCAACGAGGTGGCGGAGGTGGAGAAGGTGACCCTTGTTGACTTCAACGCCCAGGCGCTGAAGGCTGCGAGGAAGGCCGCCGGCCTCAACGGGGTGCTGAGGAAATGCGAGTTTTCATGCTCCGAAACCTCGTCGTACCTCTTCTCGAGATACGGGCGGGAGAGGAGGTTCGACTTCGTCGACGTGGACCCCTTCGGGACACCCGTCCGACAGCTTCCCGCTGCTATTGCGGCCGCCTCGGACCGGGGAATCCTGTCCGTGACTGCAACTGACACCGCTGTCCTCTGCGGAGTGTACCCCCGTGTTTCGTCGAGACGATACTGGGCGAGGCCCTTGAACAACCACTTTCATCACGAGACAGGCCTAAGGGTCCTGGCCGGCGCCGTCGCGAGGCACGCTGCGGCCCTCGAAGTCGGGGTCGAACCTGTCGCAGCCCATGCGACCAGACACTACCTGCGCCTCTATCTGCGCGTCAATGTGGGCGCATCGAAGGCGGACGAAGCCCTCGAAAACATGGGATTCGTGACCTGGTGCGCCGACTGTGGCCACTCGTCGGCATCTGGGAATCTCGATGAGCGATGCGCCAGATGCGGAAAGAAGGCGCGCACCGCGGGCCCGCTTTGGCTCGGCGGCCTGACAGACAGGAAGGTGATAGAGCGGGCCGCCAGAGCTGCAGTCGCTAGGGGTCTGGACACGGCAAGTAGAGTGGCATCCTCGCTCAAAGGGATTGATGAATTTCCTCCCTGGAGCTTCAGCGTCGAGCGGGCGTGCTCAGCGCTGAAGGTGCCCTCAGTTTCCGAAGCCACCGTGAGCCGGTGCTTGAGGGAACGGGGGCATGCCGTCATGCGGACGCCATTCGAGAAGACAGGAATAAAGACCGACGCAGGATACGAAGAATTCGCTGGAGCGGTCAGGGAAGCAGCCCGCCAAAACCAAGTGTGACTTGACGAGGATCGACTTCGACTAGGCGCGTGCCTCACTCCTTGAATCGGCCTGGATGAGGTTCTCGCAGAAGTAGTAGAGCTCGGAGCTCGCCTGCCTGCTGGCGGCCGGCTTCACCACCCTAACCGAGCGGAAGGCCTGCCTGAACTCGTTTCGGACCTCCTGCGACCTCTCACCCTCGAAGAGCTTGAAGAACGCACCCCCGTCCTCCTTCAACAGGGAGTGGGAAAGCTCGAGAACCCTGAGAGTGAGGTCAATCTGCCTCGTCTGGTCGAGCTCCCACACCCCAGACACAGACGGGGCCAAGTCGGAAAGAATCACGTCGGCCTTCCCTCCCAAGACCACCGTCGCCTTTCCAAGAAGTTGCGGGTCGTTCACGTCAATCCGGAGAGTGACCACGTTCTTCTCTTTTAGTTTGATCGGGCTAATGTCGACCCCGACGACAAGGCCCGCGGGGCCGACAAGCTCCGAGGCCACCTGCAGCCAACCCCCTGGGGCGGAGCCGAAGTCGATGACCTTCGCTCCTCTGCGGATGAATCCGTACCTCTCGTTTGCCTCAATCAGTTTGAAGGCTGCTCTGCTCTTGTACCCCTGCTCCTTCGCCAGGCGCCTGTACAGGTCCTTCCTGGCTTCGTTCAGCCTCATTTCCTCGATAGCTCTGCGGGCTTGAAATGCTGAGGGAGCAGCGACGCCGCGGTCACGTCCTGAGAGTAGCCGTCCGCCCCCCGCCTTAGGACCTTCATCTTCGGGTTGAACTCTACCATCACCTGCCTGCACGCGCCGCACGGCTTGGTGAAATCCCTGGACTCCCCTGCGACCGCTATCGCAACGATTTTCGTCGCGCCCTCAGACACTGCCTTGAAAATGGCCGTCCGCTCCGCGCAGCAGGAGAGGCCGTAGGATGCGTTTTCGATGTTCGCCCCCGAGAAAATCCTGCCGTCTGACGTCAGGACGGCTGCGCCTATCCTGACCCCTGAATACGGAGAGTAAGCGTGTGCTCTGGCTTTCATGGCTGCTTCCACTAGAGGTCCGAGTTTCTCCTTCAGAGGCAAGTCCCTGGGCACTACCTGGCCGTAACTGGGCTGGGCTCCGGCACTGCTGTGCGAGCTATGCGTGCTTCCTCGATAACCCAGGGGCCGATCCACGGGCACACGTAGGGGCTGACCTCGCCATCGACCGAGCACTTCGGCTCGTATTGGCAGACGATGCAAGGCGCCTTTTCTATCGAGGTCATGTCCGTGGGGAATCGGAGAGGGGTGAGCTTGTAGGTCCACCGGCCCTCTTCCAAAACCTTCACCCTGCCTATCAGGCCCCGTCTCTCCAGCCTGATGGCGAGCCTGGACCCGTCCCTGCTAGTGAGCCCCAGCTCCTTCCAGATCTCGCTCTGGAGGACCCCCTCTCTTCCTCTCTCGACCACCAGCTTGTACACGCGTGAGGTGAGGTCGACAAGCTCCTCTTCCGTCCTCTCCACGGGCTTGGGGGGTTCCGCCTGCTTCTTCTGGGCCTTCGGCTGCTTTTTCGGCTGCTTTTCCTTTGCCTTTTCGGTTCTTGGGTTCGTCATTTTATGGCCATGAGCTCCTGTCTTATCACGAAATTGTCGAGTATCTCCCGGCACCTGTTCCTGACCGTGACCTCGGTGACCTCGGCGAACTCGGCCACCTCCCTCTGGGGCAGATGTTCCCCGACCATCACTGACGAGAGGTAGACGTAGGCGGCCGCCAGCCCTGCAGGAGCCTTCCCGCTTGAAATCTTGGAGTCGCTCGTCTTTCTCGATAGCACCAGGGCGAGGTGCTCCACCTTGGGGTCGATCTTGGCCATGTTGATCAGCTTCGAGATGTACTTCTCCACCGAAGGCGGCGGGACGTAGTCCTTCTCGACCTCCTTCAGCACGAGCCGGAAGTACCTGGCCACGCTCCCCTTCTCCATCCCGGCGGCCCTGGCCACCTCCTTGAGGGTTCTGGAGACGCCGCACTTCCTGCAGGCGAGGTAGACCGTCGCCGCTGTCATCCCGAGTATCGACTTGCTCTTCGCGACCTTCATCTTCGCCGATGTCCTGTATATCTGCGCGGCCGTTTCCGCGACGTTGTCGGGGAGGTTGAGCGCATCGCAGAGCTCGCTTATCTTCGAGAGCACGTTGGAGAGCCCTCTCTCCTCGCTGTTTATGGTCCGCGTCCTGCTCTGCCACTTCCTCATCTTCTCCACTGTGGCCCTCATGGCTGGGTCGAGGTACTTCCCGTGGGAGTCGCGCATGGTCCTGGAGATCTCCGTGGAGAGGCCGAAGTCGTGAAGGGCCAGGGTTGTGGGGGAGCCTACCCTCACCCTCCTGTTCTTCTCCTCAAGGTCCATGGCTTTCCATTCAGGGCCCGAATCAGCCGGGGCCAGGGTCACGTAGCCGCACGTGGGGCACACCTGTTCCCCCTTCTCCGAATCGCCAATCAGTCGGTTGCCGCAGACAGGGCAGGAAGTCCTGAACGCGTCGTCCCTGCTCTCGTTCCAAAGGCTCATCGCGTTCACCTCTCTAGAAAGGCCGGGTCCCCCGGCTTCCCAAGCTTGCTGTTGACCACCGCAAGTGACGCGTACGGAGACTTCACCGGTCCAATCAGCTCAACGACCTTTCCCAGTTTCTGCCCGTTGCCGTCGAAGAGAAAAACCCCTGGCCCGACTTCCCTGGTAAGTTTGACGATGAGCCGGCCACTCTTTGCCTGATGCAGAAGGACGCCGACTTGCAACAAGAAAGTCGAACGCCCCTCGTCTTGCCTTTAAACCTTCGCGGATTTCGCGTCATCTCTTGCGACTTTGCTTGCTTGGCTGACGTTTCTGGGCGAGGCCCCGGACCGTCGAGAGTTCTCTCGCTATCTTGAGCAGAAGGACATGCTTGGGATTCGACTTGACGACCGATGCGTATCCGGACTCCCGCGTGGGCAGACATGGATAGCGAGCAGCCTGGGACTGCGGCTGGAGGTTCAGCCTTCGGCATGCTTCGTCGAGCTCCTGAAGGGTGGGAGCCCTCGTCGCCGCGCTGAGGGGGACGCGGCGGCCTTCGCTGCGCTTTATTTCGGAGTCGAAGTAATCCAGCCAGAAGACTTGCCTGTCGTAGTCTTTCATTTCTTTGAGGTCAGGACAGCGTTGACGACTCCGTCAGCAGTTGGGCGGGAAGTTACGACCGCCTCTCCCGCCTCGGTCTCCAGAACGGCCCCTTTCGTTATCACCCCTCTCCTCTCATAATCCCTGTTGGCCGGGCTCCTCTTGACCCTGAGGATCTTGGACCTTATCACCTTCCCCTTCGAATCAGAGACGTTGGCGAAGTCGGCAAAAATCACACCGACGGACACGCGACCCCCTCTCCTCCGGATTGGCCTCTTCGACGCCGGCCCTACCAGGGGCTCGATTGCATAGCCGTCCTTCTCGTAGGCCCTCCTGCCCCTAGACGGCTTGGATCTCCCGCCCGTGGGCCTCCGCTTGACTAGGTTCTCGATGGGGCGCGTCAATGTTTTGAATCCTTTCAGAGGGGCGCCGTCCTCAGCCTGATGTTAAGCGTTTTGATTAGCGGAGAGTCAGGGTCCTGCTTTCCAGCTGCCTCTTCATCGTCGGGATGTCCGCGCTGAGGCCGAAGTATTCGGCGAACCTGCTGGTGGTCTTGTAGGCCTTGGTCCTGCCCTGCCTTTCGCCGGTCACGAATCCCACCTCCTCGAGTTCCTTGAGATGCTGGTAGACGGTGGAGCTGCGCCTCAGCACCAGCTCGGCCGACGATATGGGCTGGAAGAACGCGATGAACGAGAGGGTTCTCAGGGCGGCCCGCGAAAGCAGGGGCCTGGTCGCGAACCTCCGTGCGGTCTGGGTGAACTGGGCCTTCAGCTGCATCGCAAACTTTGGTCCAGGGTACTCCACCACCTCCACGGCCTGCAGGCTCGAGTTGACGACACGGGCGACTTCGCGGGCGACGGCGGTCGCCTTCCTTTCGGATGTCGTCCCGGCCACGCGCATGATTTCTTCCAGGCCGAGAGGCCGCCCAGCCGCATACATGGCTGCCTCCACCTTCGCCGTCACCTCCTTCTGGGGGAGCTCCTTTGCGGTATCACTCAAGCTGCCCCACCGACACTACCAGCGCGTCCTCGTCCGACTCCTCCTGGTTGATCACCACCTCGCCGCTGTTTGCGGCGAAGAGGAGGAGGATGAAGACGCGGGCGGCGTCAATGGGCTGGAGCCCCCTCACGAGCTCCGAGAGGAGCGTCTTCCCCGTCGCCCTTAGCCTCTCGACGAGTATTTTCCTGAACTCGGAGAGAAGCGACTGAAGCGATATGACGTAGTCGTCCATTCTCGGGGGCGGGAGTTCGGCAACGGCGAGGGGGTTCTGCCCCTGCCCTCCCTCCTCTTCGACCACGATTTCCTGAAGTATCCTGCCGAGCTCGTCGAAGAGCTCGTCGATGTTGGTCGAGTAGATTTCGTAGCGGAAGGGCATCACCACGATCTGGGGAGGCTCAGACGCGTCGAAGAGTCTGTGCTGCATCCTTAGCCTCTCGAATAGGAACAGGGTCTCAACTTTCAGCCTGTAGATGGTGGCAGACGATAGGGCGGCTGTCCCGGCGGCCCTCATATCGATGAGGTCGGTCTGCGAGATGGCCTTCAGGAACAAGTCCAGGAGTTCGGTGAGGTTGATCTCCCAGGGGCTCTTGCGTTTCGCCAGGGACGGGTCGATGAGGACGTTTAGCGGGGGCTTCCCCAGCAGCGAAGAATCAGGCACGCCGCGGCACCTCTGCCGGCTTGTAGTGCACGACCCTGGACATCCCTCCGGCCGCGTAGACTCCGTAGGTCATGTCGCTCTCCGCCACGAAGACGTCCCTCAAGGTTATGGCGATGATCTGCGCCTCGGACGACTTGGTCTTCAGGAACCTGGCGAGGCTGTTAGAGTTCATGGCGTCAAGCGCGGCGTCAATCTCGTCGAAGAGGTAGAAGGGGTGAGTCTGCACCGCCTGCATGGCGAGTATCATCGACACCCCAGTCACAGCCCTCTGCCCTCCACTATGCTGGGAAGACTCCCTGAGCCCGTTGCCGAAGTCGGCCCTAAGAATTACCCCGCCCGTGAAGAGCTCCTCGGGGTTCTCGAGCTCGAGCATTGCCCTTCCTCCGGTGAGCTTCTCGAATATTGAACTGAACTCGGCCCCGACCCTGTCGAAGGCGGACACGAACACCTTCTTCTTCTCCGATTCGACGCTCTCGATGAAGTTGATTATCGAGTTCCGTTCGTTCTCGAGCTCGTTGTGCCTGACGGAGAGGCTCTTGAAGCTGACGTACATCTCCGTGTACTGCTTGTCCGCTCCCCTGTTGACCGAGCCAATGACCTGTTGATACTCCTGCTGGAGCTCTTCAAGGAGGGGCCCGGCAGGCTCGAAGAATTCGAGCTCCTCGGAGTAACCCAGCATCCTCAGGCTCCCCATGGCCTCTTCGACCTTCTCCTGGGTGGTCGACGACTGGCCTGCAAGGGCGAACAGGTCCTTCTGGTTCCCGGCGATGGACCTAGAAACGGCGTCCCTCTCCTCCTTCAGCCTCCTCGCCTTGCTATCGAACTCGTCTAGGACGGGCTGACTGCGCTTCGAGGATTCCATCAGCTTCGAAATCTGTTCCTCCAGGGAGAGCTTCTGTTCAGTGAGCTCCTTCACTCTGCGCGGGGTCTCCTTCACAAACTGCTTGTTGGCCTGGAGGTCCTCGGTGGCTAGCTGGAGGTCCTGCTGGTTGTCCTCCAGGGCCCTCAGCAGCACGTTCTCCAAGTTGGCCCTCTCGCGAGATAGGGCGAGGTGCAGGTCCTGTATCCTGTTCCTGATGCCATCAATCTCCGACGAGAGGGACTGCTTGGCGCCGTCCACCTCGGCGAGCATCGTTTCGAGGCCCAGGGCCTGGGTGTCAGCCAACACCTTTTGCAGCGAGGCCATGCCGTTCGTCATCGATTCCTTCCGCTCGAGGTTGACTTTCAGCTTAGCCTCCAGCCTGGACACGACGCCAGCCTGCTTCTGGTACTCGGAGCTCATGCTCCTGAAGATGCTCTTGTACCTGTTCGCCATCCTTGTGATCGTGGTCGCCTCGGCCTTGAGGCTGGTGGTTGACACTATCTTCTTCACCCTCTCCTTCATCATGGCGCGCGAGTCGGACTCCAGCGTGTCGAGCTCAGACTTCCTCCTCTCTATGGCGCCCTTCAACGCCCCCACCGCGTCCTCCACTTCGCTGATTCCCTCGATGTTCTCCAGCCCCTCCATCAGGTTGACCATCAGCTCGTGGTATCCGTAGCTGAAGGCGCGGCCTCCCGGCTCGAAGGTCTCACCGGAGGGGGTGACTGCCCTGAACCCTTCGGACGCCAGGATGTAGCCTATCGCCTCGGTGTCTACCAGGACGGAATCCCCTGCCAGGAAGTTTACCAAGCCCTCGAACTCTTCTTCGCTCTTGATCGACTCGGAGAGAGGACCCACCACCCCCGCGGACCTCTCAACGTCCACCGCCTTGCAGGACTCGACCTCGCTTAGCGGTATGACCGCGAAGCTCTTCGCCTTGAGGGATTTCGCAGCCTTGATCAGCTGGGTCATTGACTTCAGGTCCTGTACGATGAAGGCGCCCATCCACCTCCCCATGACAGCGTTGACGGCCTTGGAATCCTGCTGCGGGTACTTCACGAGCTGTCCCAGGCGTCCCACGTAGCCTGGGACACCCCCCTCCTCGCAGAATTCCTGGAGCTTCAGCTGGCCGCTCCTCTCGCCTGCTAGGCTCTCCGACATGTGCCGGAAAGCCTCCTCCCTGGACACTTCTGCCGATGCCTTCTCCAGAATCTTGGAAGCGTTCTGTATGGAGCCGACGAGCTTCTCCCTGGTCTTCTCGGCCCCGGACAGGTTGTCGTCCAGCGTGCTAAGATCCTTGGTCGAGGTGTCGTAGAGCTCGAAGAGCTGCTTTGTGCTCGCCTCCAACTTTCCCAGAACCCCCGAGTAGCCGTCGACCCTGAGCTTCAGCTCGTCCAGCCTTTTCCTTTCGACGCCGAGACTCGCATTTGTCGCGTTGACGACGAGGTCAACCTGTGCGAGCTTCTGCCCGAGGTCAGCGAGCCTGACCTGGACCCTGGCTGTCTGCTTCCCCTTCCGCTCGATGGTGCCCCTCAGCTCCTCGCCCGCCCGGAAGAATTCCTTCAGCCTCTGTGCTAGCTCCGCGTGCCTGGCGTCAAGCTTCTCGACCTCGTTGGTCAACTGTCTGACGTTGGAGTTGGCCGTGTTCACCTCACGCTGCTTCTCGGTCACCACTTGTTTGAGCTGGGGAACGGTTTCACCTTCGAGTTCGGCAACGTTCGACTCGGCAGTCTTGAGGTCCTCCTCCAGTGTCTCAAGCTCGTTCCTGAGCTCAGCGAGCTGGAACTGCAGCTCGACATGGCTCGCCCCTCCGCCCTGGATGACGTCGACGATGAACCTGGTTTTCTCGTTCTCGACCTGCCCTATCCGGTTCTCCAGCTCGACCAGCCTCGCGCCCAACTCGCTGAGCCTACCGCCGAGCTCCTGTTCCTGCGACCTGAGGACGGCGAGCCTATCCTTGAGCTCGCTGATCCTCTTCGATGTCATCACTGCCGTGAGCCAGTTGATCTGGGACTCCAACTGGTTGAACCTCACCGTGTCTGTTCGTTGCGAGTCGAGCGACTCCAGAGTGCTCCTCATCTCCCCGATTCGGGCCATGGCCACCTCCAGCCTCTGGTCGGCCTGGCTGAGTTGCCTCTGCGCCTCGGCCTTGCGTTCGTCGAACTTCGATATGCCGACTACCCCCTCTATGACCTTCCTTTTCTCCTCGGGAGTCAGGTCGGACATCCTCGTGGCTGCGCCTTGGGCCACGATGTTGAAGCCTCCAGGGGCGAGGCCCGCCAGGTCTATTACGTCGGTGAGTGCGCCCCTCGAGGTCTTCCTCCCGTTGATGTAGTAGGTGTTGTCCCCGTCCTCCTTCAGCTCTCGGGTCACGGTGACTAGGTCGGAGTCAACGGGTATCGCCCTGTCAGTGTTGTCGAACTGGAGCGTGACGCGGCAGTTGCTTGGCTTTCCCGATGTCGAAGCGTCGTCCGCCCTCGGCTCGTAGATAAGCCCTGAAAGACGTCCGTTGGCTGCCCTGAGCGCCTTCGGAGAGTTCTCCCCTATGGCGAAGGCGATGGCGTCGGCCAGGTTCGACTTGCCACTCCCGTTGGGGCCGGTGATGACGGTGAACCCTCTCTCGAAGTTGACCACTACCGTCCGGGGGCCCGCGGACTTGAACCCGCGCATTTCTAGCCTGCGAATATACGTCACAGTGCGAATTGCCCCGTCTAGAAGACACGATTGAGAATGGATATAAGCACTTGGTTTTTGGAAGGCTCGAAGTTGACGGCTTACGCCCAAAGGCGCGAGAGGCTGCTTTCCCTGGCTCGGGGGAAGCAGGTCGCCGCTTTGACCGCCGCCAACGTGTTTTGGCTCACGGGTTTCTGGGGCGGAGGAGCAGCAATCGTGCTTCCCGACAGGACAGTGGTCGTAACTAGCCCGCTCGAGGCCGGCAGAGCGGAAGAAACGGGCATGGAGGTCGAAGTGGTCGTTGTCAAGAGGTGGAAGGACGTCCCTGACGCTGTCCTGACACAGCTCGCCGGAGAGGAGGTGATAGTGGACGACGACTCGCTGCTCAGGGGCCGGAAGGGCGTAACGTTCAACAGCGAAACCTTCCTTCGGGCCAGGCGAACCAAGGACAGTGAAGAGATTGAACGCATTCGCAGGGCCTCCGAGGGGCTTGACGGGATTTTCGAGGCGATGAGAGGGGAGCTCAGGCAAGGCAAGTCCGAGTGGGAGGTGGCCGCGCAGGTGATGAGGCTGGCTACGGAGAAGGGGCTGACACCGTCAGGCTCGGATTCGGCGCTGAGCCCCGTGATTGTGGCATCTGGTGAGAACGGCGCGCTGCCGCACGCTGAGCTGAGCGGTCGGAAGCTGAGGCAGGGAGACTTCGTCGTCGTAGACATTTTCTTCAGGCACGCGGGCTATAACTCGGACGCGACGCGGACGTTCGCAGTCGGGACTCCAACCTCCGAGATGAAGCTGAGCTACTCAGCCGTCAGAGAGGCCCAGGAGGACGCCCTCGTGGTTGCGAGAGAAGGAAAGGCGTGCGAGGACGTGCACAACGCCGCGGTCGGGACACTAAGGCGCCACGGCCTCGACCGGTACCTGAACCACGGCGTAGGCCACGGCGTCGGCATCGACATCCACGAGCTCCCAAGCATATCCAAGGGAAACAGGTCCCGGCTGCTGAGGAACGATGTCGTCACTGACGAGCCCGGGGTCTACTTTGCGGGAAAGTACGGGGTCAGAATCGAGGACACTCTGGTCGTCGGGCGCAAGGCCGAGGTGTTGACGCGCTTTACGAAAGACCTGGTTACCTGCGGCTAGGCATGTAGGGTCCAGCCCTGCGCCTGCCGATCTCGAAGGCATCGACCCGGACCTCTCGTCCGAAACTTCTAAGCGCCGCGACCACCTTCCTGCATCCGTCTGCGTCGGTCAGGCTGTGCACCGAATAGCCTATCATGTTCTGGCTGGCGTAGGAAGCCCCGGCGGCCTTGGCTGCGTCTATCAGCTTCTTCACTTCGGTCGACTCCAGCCCGAGGCTCCGCGAGAATCGTTCCCCCTCCTGGGCCAGAGTGTCTAGGGTCGGGTCGGCGAGGAAGCTTCGCAATGACTCGTGGCCGAGTT
>Ga0187769_10001446_pt1 | contig 13603 bp, 12 predicted proteins | sample 0116_SJ02_MP02_1_FD_133140 | JGI IMG/M metagenome (GOLD analysis project Ga0187769, IMG submission 133140) | Tropical peat soil microbial communities from peatlands in Department of Meta, Colombia - 0116_SJ02_MP02_10_MG | ecosystem: Environmental > Terrestrial > Soil > Wetlands > Peat | place... | reverse complement strand
CCGGCGAACGGACCCAACAGCGAATACGGCAAGAACAGCACGGCGAAGGCACCGGCAATCGCCATCGGGCGCGCGGCCCGCTCGGGATTGAACAGCAGCGCTCCGGTCAGACCCGCCTGGAAAAGGCCGTCGCCGAACTGACTTGCGGTCCGCAATTCCAGCAGCCGCCAGAAGTCGGGCAAGCTGCGCACCGAGCGCCAGACAGCGACAGGTGCGCGCGTGTGAGTCACTGAACCTACTTCCCGGTGGGGCCTGACGATCGCCGAACGGGCCCGCGGCCCCTGTTAACAACAGTACAAATATCGTGGAGCGCCCTGCTTGTTCACGACAGCGACCCCGCGCGGATGCCATGATGGAGTTGTGCCGCAGCCCGAAGACCCGGAGGACTTTATCGCCCCCGCCGCGCATCGCGTGCGAGCGGGCACTTTGCTTCTGGCTAATACGGATCTGCTGGAGCCGACATTTCGCCGCAGCGTGATCTACGTCGTCGAGCACAACGACGGGGGCACCCTGGGAGTGGTGCTCAACCGTCCTAGCGAGACCGCGGTCTACAACGTGTTGCCGCAGTGGGCCAAGCTGTCGGCAAAGCCGAAGACGATGTTCATCGGGGGACCGGTGAAGCGCGACGCAGCGCTGTGCCTGTCGGTGCTGCGGGTCGGCACCGAACCCGACGGCGTGCCCGGGCTGCGACACGTGACCGGCCGGACGGCGATGGTTGATCTGGACGCCGACCCCGACGTGATCGCCCCGCTGGTGGAAGGAGTGCGGGTCTTCGCGGGCTACTCCGGCTGGACGACCGGTCAGCTGGAAGGTGAGATCGAGCGCGACGACTGGATTGTGCTGTCGGCGTTGCCATCTGACGTTCTGGTTCAGCCGCGGGTGGATCTGTGGGGACGGGTGCTGCGGCGCCAGCCGCTGCCGGTTTCGCTGCTGGCCACCCATCCGATCGACATCAGCCGGAACTAAGCGGGCGCCCGGTCGCGAGACAGTCGGCTGGCGATCACCGAGCACACCACCAGCTGTATCTGGTGAAAAATCATCAGCGGCAACATGATCACCCCGACAGTGGCGGGCGGAAAGAGCACCAGCGCCATCGGCAGACCCGACGCCAGGCTCTTTTTCGAGGCGCAGAACAGCAGCACGATCCGGTCGCCGCGGTCCAGCCCGGTCAATTGACCGATCAGCCAGGTGAATACCAGGACCGCCACTAACAGTGCGGTGTCGACGACGGCGACCGCGACCAATTGCCACGGATCGACGCTGAGCCAAATACGTTCCACCATGCCCATTGAGAACGCTGTGTAGACGATCAGCAGGATCGAGCCTCGGTCGACGACTTTGGTCAGTAGCGAATGACGCGCAATCCAGGCAGCGATCCACGGCCGCAGCAATTGGCCGAGCAGGAACGGCAGCAGCAGCTGGAGCACGATGTCGCGAATCGCGGTGGGGTCCATGCGAGCGGCGCCGGTGGTATCCATCAGCAGCACGACGAGCAATGGCGTCAGCACCACCCCGACGATGTTGGACACCGATGCGCTGACGAGCGCGGCCGAGACGTTGCCGCGCGCAACCGATGTGAGCGCGATGGACGACTGCACGGTCGACGGGACCAGACACAAGAACAACAGCCCGTTGTACAAGTCGATATTCAGCAGCCAGGGCACCAGCCCACGAGCGGCCAGTCCAAGCACCGGAAAGACGACGAACGTGGTGGCCAGCACCAGCAGATGCAGGCGCCATCGCTTGACGCCCTGCCATGCCTGCTGCGGTGACAGCCGGGCACCGTAGAGCCAGAACAGCAACGCGATGACGGCCTTGGCGGCAACCGACATCACGCCTGCGGCGGCGCCGCGGGCCGGCAGCAAAGCCGCGAGGGCCACCGTCGCCGCCATCGCCAACAGGAAGGTGTCTATCGGCAGGGCCGACAGGCGCTTCAACACGAGTGTTGGCGCACAGCGCTCAACGGCAGTTCAGGGTGCAAGTCGCGCAGCCGCCGCCGCAACCGGCCGTGGCCGCTTCCCGGCGCAGCGCGTACCGCGCGCTCTGCCAAGAACCGACGGCCACGGTGCCGACAGCGCCGACAATGCACACACCGACGCACATCCCGACGACCGGCAGCGCGGTGTCCCGCGGCGCGGCGAGTGCCATCGCCCCGCCGGCGGCCAGCATCACCGCGGCCGCCAACTGCGGTGGCGCTACTTTACGCATCACCAGTCGGGCGGTGTCGGGAGCAACCGACCGTGACAGCGACCACAATCCGCGCGCGGCCAAGATGACCGTCGCGCACGCGCACTGGGGCAACCCCAGCGAAGCGAGGGGACACTCCGGCGATGAGCATGGGGTCACAATACGAGGCGGCCCGATACGCCGCAGCGCGCGGCTACTAGTGCGCGAGGGCTGCCGACGGACCGACCGCCGACGGCGGCACGGCGGTTGCGGCCGCCGCCGCGGGCGCCTGCGCCGGAGCCGGCGCTGGGTTGGACCCGGGCGGGCCGACCCGGAACCCGTTGACGATCGTGTCGGTGGCCGGCGCTTCGCCGACCGCAGTGGTGGCGTCGGTCGTTACAGCCAGCGACACTAAGTACTTGTCCGGCCCCGAGGTGACGATGACGTGGCGCCGCGAGGTGTTGAGCGTCATTTGGTTTTCGCGGTAGGTGCCCTCGATGATCGACGACGGGGAGCCGCCGAAGTCGGCCAGCGAGGCGTTAGTGCTGCGCCAGGCGGGCAGTTGCGCGCTGTCGAGATACCCGTGAGTGATGGCCTCCTTCGCATCGAAATCGCCGACCAGCCGGTACACCACCAGCTGGGCATTGGAGGTGTAGAGGCTGGTGCTGTGGCGGTTGGCGGTCACCACGAACGCGTCGGGGACATTGGGGTCGGGGACCTGTGTCCAGCCGGGCGGCATCGGCAAGGTGATGTCGAGCGCTTTGAAGTTTTGCGCCTGTTGCGGCTCCAGTTTGACGTTCTTGCTCCCGAAATAATCGCGCAGCGTCCCGGAACTGGCCGAAACGAGCATCGGCGCTGGCGCCGGGGCTGCTGGGGCTGCCGGGGACAGCGCCCGCGAGACGGGAGGGGGTACCGGGGGGGCAGCGGCCGCTGTTCCCGGAATGGGGTTGCTGACGGCCCCGGGGGCGACCGCGACGGCCTGCGGCATCAGGGGCGGGGCGGGGACCGGAGCGGGATTGGGCCGGGGCGGATACACCGGTTCTGCCGATGCGGTGGGGCACGCAAAGCCCAGCACACCCACGACGCCAACGGCCAGACCCGCGACCGTAACCCGCCAGCTACGGGCAATCTGCATCATGAGAGTCGGTCCTTCCCAAGTCGCTCAGCGGCAAAGCATGAGTCGGACTGTAACCACGCCCAACCAGTGGCAACCAGGCTTGGAATCGACCTGGAATACACCTGGGATAAAGCCCTGATCGGTCTGCAACGCAACCGAGACAAACGTGTGGCTGGCGGGCCCGTCATCGCCGCCCTTATAACCTGTTGGACGTGACCGACTCCCCAACGGCCGCGACGGGCCCCCATCCTGGCGCCAGCTCGGCTGCCCAGGCCGACCCCGATGCGCCGCGGTTTCGGTACACCGCGGAGCTGGCCGGCCGCATCGAGCAGACCTGGCAGGACAACTGGAACCGGCTGGGAACCTTCAACGTGCCCAACCCGGTCGGGTCGCTGGCACCGACAGACGGCTCGCCCGTGCCCGACGACAAGATGTTCGTCCAGGACATGTTTCCGTATCCGTCCGGAGAGGGGCTGCACGTCGGTCACCCGCTGGGCTATATCGCGACTGATGTCTACGCCCGCTACTTTCGGATGATCGGTCGTAATGTGCTGCACGCGTTGGGCTTCGATGCATTCGGTCTGCCCGCCGAGCAGTACGCGGTGCAGACCGGCACCCACCCGCGCACCCGGACCGAGGCCAACATCGTCAACTTCCGGCGCCAGCTGGGCCGGCTGGGCTTCGGCCACGACAACCGGCGAAGCTTCTCCACCACCGACGTCGAGTTTTACAAGTGGACGCAGTGGATCTTCCTGCAGATCTATAACGCATGGTTCGACACCGCCGCGAACAAAGCCCGGTCGATCACCGACCTGGTTGCCGCATTCGATTCCGGTGCAAGGCAATTGGACGATGGCCGAGAATGGGCGAAACTGTCGGCAGGTGAACGCGCCGACGTGATCGACGCCCACCGCCTGGTCTACCGGGTCGATTCGATGGTGAACTGGTGTCCCGGGCTGGGCACCGTGCTGGCCAACGAAGAGGTCACCGCCGACGGCCGCAGCGACCGGGGGAATTTCCCAGTGTTTCGTAAGCGGTTACGGCAGTGGATGATGCGGATTACCGCCTACTCCGACCGGCTGCTCGACGACCTCGACGTGCTGGACTGGCCGGAAAAGGTCAAAACCATGCAGCGCAACTGGATCGGTCGCTCCACCGGCGCCGCCGCGCTGTTCTCGGCACGCACCACGGACGGCGAGAGCGTCGACTTGGAGGTGTTCACCACCCGGCCGGACACCCTGTTCGGCGCCACCTATCTGGTGCTGGCCCCTGAGCACGACCTGGTCGACCGGTTGGTCGGCACCGAATGGCCGGATGGAGTGGACCCGCATTGGACGTTCGATGGCGCCACACCGGCCGCGGCCGTCGCCGCCTACCGGCAGACCATCTCCGCGAAGTCCGACCTCGAGCGCCAGGAGAACAAAACCAAGACCGGTGTGTTCCTGAGCAGTTATGCGATCAATCCGGCCAACGGCGAGCAGCTGCCGATCTTCATCGCCGACTACGTGCTGGCCGGATACGGCACCGGGATGATCATGGCGGTTCCCGGCCACGATCAGCGCGACTGGGAGTTCGCCCACGAGTTCGGGCTGCCGATCGTAGAAGTGATTGCCGGCGGCGATATTTCCAAAGCCGCCTATACCGGCGACGGGGTGCTGGTGAACTCCGGATACCTGGACGGGCTGGACGTCTCGGCGGCCAAGGAAGTCATCACCGCGCGGTTGGAATCCGGCGGTCGTGGCCAGGCGCGCATCGAATACAAGCTGCGCGACTGGCTTTTTGCGCGCCAACGCTATTGGGGCGAGCCCTTCCCGATCGTCTACGACAGCGACGGGCGTCCGCACGCGCTGGGTGAGGCAGCGTTGCCCGTGCAATTGCCCGACGTCCTGGACTACTCGCCGGTGCTGTTCGACCCCGACGACGCCGAGAGCGTTCCCGAGCCGCCGCTGGCCAAGGCGACCGACTGGGTGCACGTCGAGCTGGACCTCGGTGACGGGTTGAAGCCGTACACCCGCGACACCAACGTCATGCCGAACTGGGCGGGCAGCTCCTGGTATGAGCTGCGCTACATCGACCCGCACAACTCAGAACGGTTCTGCGCCAAGGAGAATGAAGCCTACTGGATGGGCCCGAGGCCGGCTGAGCACGGCCCCGGCGATCCGGGGGGCGTTGACCTGTACGTCGGAGGTGCTGAGCACGCGGTGCTGCACCTGCTGTATTCGCGGTTCTGGCACAAGGTGCTCTACGACCTGGGTTACGTCAGTTCCCGCGAGCCATACCGACGGCTGGTCAACCAGGGCTACATCCAAGCATTTGCCTATACCGACGTCCGCGGGACCTACGTACCGGCGGACGAGGTGGTCGAACGCGACGGCACGTTCGTCTACCCCGGTCCCGACGGGGAGGTCGAGGTCTTCCAGGAATTCGGCAAGATCGGTAAGAGCCTGAAGAATTCGATATCGCCCGACGAAATGTGCGACGACTACGGCGCGGACACGCTGCGGGTGTACGAGATGGCGATGGGCCCGCTGGAGGCGTCACGCCCCTGGGCCACCAAGGACGTCGTCGGCGCGCACCGCTTCCTGCAGCGAGTATGGCGGCTGGTGGTCGACGAGCAGACCGGCATCGTCGAAGTGGCCGACAACCCGGATCTGGACACCGACACGCTGCGACTGCTGCACCGCACCATCGCCGGTGTCTCCGAAGACTATGCGGCACTGCGGAATAACACGGCGGTCGCCAAGCTGATCGAGTACACCAACCACCTCACCAAGCAGCACCGCGATTCCATCCCGCGCGCAGCGGTCGAGCCACTGGTGCTGATGTTGGCGCCGTTGGCGCCGCACCTGGCCGAGGAGTTGTGGCAGCGGCTGGGCCACCCGACTTCGCTTGCCCACGGGCCGTTCCCAGTGGCCGACCCCGATTATCTGGTCGAAGACACCGTCGAGTACCCGGTGCAGGTCAACGGCAAAGTGCGCGGCCGTATTACGGTGCCCGCCGGCGCGGACGCCGACGCGGTGGAAGCCGCAGCGCTGGCCGATGAGAAGGTGCAGACGTCTTTGGCGGGCGCCACGCCGAAGAAGGTGATCGTGGTCGCCGGGCGGCTGGTTAACTTGGTGGTCTGATTTATCGCGAGCAGACGCAAGCACCTGATTAGTCGGCGCGTCGGGCGCTTTTGCGTCTGCTCGCGCTCAACGGGGGCGGAGCACCACCTCGTGGAGATGACCGTCGGGCGGGGTGGCCACCGCGCGGGCGACGACCTCGGCGACGGTGTCGGCGCGCAGGAATCGCTCGGGGTCGTATTCGTCGCCCTCGAAGGACACCAACTCACGCTGCATGTCGGTGTCGGTGCGACCGGGGTAGACGGTGGTGACCCGCAGCGTTGGCTCGCTCTCGCGCAGTGAGTCGGCGAACGCGCGCAGCGCGAACTTGCTCGCGGAATATGACGCCATCCCCAGCGAAGCCTTGCGCCCCGACCCAGAGTTGATGAACACCACCTGACCGTGCGCGCGCCGCAGGGCAGGCAGCAGCGCGAGCGTAAGCGCAACTGCGCCAAGGACATTGACCTCAAAGGTGGTGCGCCACTCGGCGACGGTGGACTCGGCGACGCGTCCCGGGAACGCCACCCCAGCGTCGTGGACCAGCACATCGAGCTCGCCGATGGCGGCGGTTGCGGTAGGGATCGCGTCGGTGTCGGTCAGGTCCAGCGGCAACGTGGTGGCGCCCAGCCGGTCCGCGGTGGCCTGCAGCGCAGGCGAGGGCCGTCCGGCCAACAGCAGGGTGTGCGTCGGTGCCAGGGCGGCGGCGATGGCGGCGCCGATCCCGCGACTGGCACCGGTGATAAGCGCGGTTTGCATGCCTGCCAGCTTAAGGGCGGCAAGGGTTTAGGCTGGTCAAGCCCGGATTGCTAAGCCTGTTCGCCGTTGGCTTCGGAAGCCGCGGCGCTGGCTACCGGCTCGCTGGCAGCCAGCCGCTCCAGCGGCGCAAGCGCCTTGGTAAGGGTCTCCAGGTCGGGCCCGCTGAGCCTGCTGAGTAGCGTCGACAACGCGGCGATCCGATTGGTCAGCGACTCGCGGTGAACGGCCAATCCCCGCGGGGTGATGTCGACGAGCACGGCGCGCAGGTCGGACGGATCACGCGAGCGCTTCACTAGGCCGATCTTCTCCAGCCTGCGGATCGCCACCGTCGTGGCAGGCGTACGCACGCGCTCGTGTGCGGCCAGATCGGTCATCCGGATCGGACCCCGATCGAGCAAGGTGACCAGAATCGACAGCTGGGCCAGGGTCAGGTCGGCGCCTGCAGCAGAGCCGCTGGGGTCGCCGCGGCGCAGGATCGAGAAAAGTTTGGACAGCGTGCGGTGCAGACCCTCAGCCAGCTCGGTGAGCTCCGGCACCGTGGCTTCGCGTTCCGCCATAGTTCGCCAGTCTAACCTGTCTGGAAGTTCGCAGACCCAGAAACCGGTTTTGCTGTCAAAGTACTTGCGACAGGAAGCGCTGCAACCGCTCGGTTTGTGCGGCTTCGAATATCTGGTCCGGCGGGCCGGTTTCCACCACCTGACCGTGGTCCATGAAGACGACTGTGTCGGATGTCGACCTGGCGAAACCCATTTCGTGGGTGACCACAAGCATTGTCATGCCTTCGGCGCCCAAGTCCGCGATCAGCGCCAGAATGCCCTTGACCAGTTCGGGATCCAGCGCCGAGGTCGCTTCATCGAAGAGCATCACAAGTGGGGCCATCGCCAGCGCGCGGGCGATCGCGACTCTTTGCTGCTGCCCGCCTGACAGCGCGCCGGGACGGCTGTCGGCCTTGTCTTTCATGCCCACCCGGTCCAGCTGAGCCAGTGCCAGCTCGCGGGCCGCGTCGGTCGAGAGCCGCTTGAGCTTGCGCGGCGCCAGCACGACGTTGTCCAGCACGCTGCGGTGCGGAAAGAGATTGAAATGCTGGAATACCATGCCAATTCGCTGCCGCAGTCGATTGGGATCGTCGTCCAACACCGACCGACCGTCAAGCAGGATGTCGCCACGGTCGGGCTCGTGTAATCGATTCAGAGTCCGCAGCAGGGTCGACTTGCCAGAGCCCGACGGGCCGATCAGCGCCACCGTGCTACCGGCTGGGGCATCGATATCAACCCCGCGCAGCACCGCATTTCGACCAAAGGACAGGTGAATGTCCTTACCCGCCAACGATACTGACTGCAGCTGCGCATGGCCGTCGGTCACGTCATCTCCTGGCTGATCGTCGAGGAGATCCGGTCGAGCGGGTTGTCCGGCTCGGTCGCAGCCCGGCCCTGGCGAAGGCGGTTGTCGACGAAGTTCACCAGATGGGTCAGCGGGATAGTCAAGAGCAAGTAGCAGATTCCCGCCGCCACCAGCGGTGAAAGGCTGCCGGTCTGCGCGTTGAAGTCACGGCCCACCTGAAACAGCTCGCGTTGCCCGGCGATCAACCCGAGGAAATACACCAGCGCCGAGCCCTTCAACAGGGCGATGAACTGGTTGACCAGCGCCGGCAGTACCCGGCGGATCCCCTGCGGTATCACCACCAACCCCATCGAGGCGCGATAGCTCAACCCCAGCGCGCGGGAGGCTTCCAGCTGGCCGGACTCGACACTTTGGATGCCGGAACGGAAGATCTCGCCCACGTATGCGGCCGCCGTCAAGCCCAGCGCGGCGATGCCCAGCGGGTACGGGTTGTTGTGGGTCAGCCCGCCCATGATCGGACCGATCCCCAGTCCGATCAGCAGGATGATCACCACCTCGGGCAGGCCGCGGAAAATGTCGGTGTACAACCGGGCCGGCCAACGCAGCCAACGGGCACGCGAAATACCGGCAACCGCCAGCACGATGCCGACTACTAAGCCGATGACGCTGGAGCTGACGGTGAGGATCAGCGTGTTGGGCAACCCGGTCTTCAAAAGCACTGGGATGGTCTGCCGGTAAAGGTCCCAGTCGAAGAAGGAGTCGCGCAGCTGGGCGAGCGTCGACTTCGGCGGGGCGGCCTCGTCGACCACACGATGATGCCGCTCGGCGATCATCGCGAAATCCGGCAGGTGCGGCATCAACGCCGACTTCGATCCCGGGTGCCAGCCCGGGGGCAACGGTCGCGGAACCCAGTCGGTGTACAGCTGCGCCCAGGTGCCATCGGCGATCACGGCGTCCAGGCCGGCGTTCAGCGCAGCGATCAGCGGCTGGTTGTCTTTGGCCACCGCATAGGCCACGTAGTTGCCCAGGCCGAACGTGTAGCCGGCGATGGCGGCGGTGTCGCCGGGCCGCATCACGTTGGTCGCCTCCATCGCCGGTGCTACCCAAGCGTCGATCTGATGGGTCTTCAGGCTGGTGTACACGGTGGTGAAGTCGGGGAACTTCACCGGTTGCAAGTGCAGGGCGTCGACGACGTAGGCCTCTTCTACAGTGCCCTGAACGACACCGATCCGCTGTCCTGCGGCCAGGTCGTCGAACCCGTCGATCGGCGAACCGGACGGCACCACCAGCGATAGGTAGCCGAAGTCGTAGCCGTTGGTAAATCCGACTGTGCGCCGGCGTGCTTCGGTGGCCATGATCGACGCCGAGCCGACGTCGAAGCGCCGGGACCCGACCTGGGCCAGCAGCCCAAAGAAGTCGGTGCCGACGAAGGCGACTTGTAAGCCCAGCTTGGCTGCGATGGCCCGCAGCAGTTCGTTGTCGTAACCGGTGTAGTGCCCGGCGGGGTTGAGGCAGCTGGTCGGCGGAGACTGGGACAGGGTGCCTACGGTCAGGGTGCGGGGTGTGTGCAGTCCGAGGGCGCCGATGTCCACCGAACTCAGCGGCTCGACGTTGGCGGTCGTGTACTTGTCCTCGTGCGGGCGGTTGGCGGTGGCCAGTTTTCTCGGCAACGCGATCGCGCCGTCCTCGCCGGACGGCGCGCATTGATTGGTGTCGGCCGCGATCGGGGGGGCCAATGTCAGACTAGCCAGGCTGCAGGTCAGCAGGGTCACCGCGACCAGCGCGAACAGCTTTCCGGCGTTGACGTTCATACCCGCAACGTACCGGCCGGTTCAGAAGGAGATCGCGGGCTTCTCCGACGGGGCGAAGACGCCACGGCGAACCAGTTCGGTCACCATCACCTCGGCCATCAATTCAGCGCATCCGCTGCATGCCGCCCGCGCGGCGTCGGGGTCGCGGTGCTTGATGGCTGCGGTCTCGTCCTCGTAGAACGGCAGCATCTTGGCAACGATGCTCGGATAGCTCAGTAAGAACGCGCGCGGAATTAGACCCTGCGAGGCGCGGATCGCCGCGTGCAGTCGCGGCCCGGCGTACTCATCGTCAACGGCACGCCGGTACTCACGCACGGCCCGCTGGAAGGCGCGCGGTTCCTTACAGCTGCGCAGCGTGCGCAACATGCCGTCGAGCTGTCCCAGGATGCGTGGGGTGGGGTTGGCGGCCGCGCGCGCCGAGGCGATGCCGTTGAGCACGCCGTGCAGCTCGTAATGCTCGCGGACCGTGTCTTCGTCGAACCGCTCGATGAACGCCCCACGGTGATAGCTGGTGGACAGCAAGCCATCGTGCTCGAGCTGGACGATGGCCTCTTGCACCGGAACACGACTCATCCCGAGGCGGGTGGCGATCTCATTACGGTCGACGCGGTCACCCGTGCGCAGCTTGCCGGTCAGAACGAGGTTAAAGATGTGGGCAACGACTTGGTCCTTCTCTTTGACCCCGTATTTCTTCGGCATGTGCTTCTTTCGGCCCGATCCGCAAATTCGCGCTGGCAGTTTCTCACGCTACGTCGGCTTCTCACGCTACGTCGGCGTCCGTTCGCCGTTTAACGGGCATCACGCCAGCGGCACAACGTCTCGGCGCCGGTCAGGTCGTAGTCCGGTCCGGAGGCGCCGATGGTCAGCAGGCTGACACCGAGGTCGGTCAGCGCCTCGGCCTCGGCGATCAACCGGTCCGCATCCGCGCTGCCAGTCTCGCCGCCCACCGCGGCCGACCGTTCGATGCTGGCCGGATCACGCCCGACCGCGGTGCAGTGGTCGGTCAGCACAGCCGACTTGGCGGGATAGGAGGTAGCGGTCGTGAAGCTGTGCCAGATGTCGGCGTGCTCGGCGACCAGACGCAAGGTCTTCTTCTCGCCGCCGCCGCCGATCAGCAGCGGAATGTCGCGGGTGGGCGCCGGATTGAGCTTGCCCAACCGGGATTTGATCCGCGGCAGGGCTGCGGCGAGATCGTCGAGTCGGCTGCCCGCGGTTCCGAACTCATAGCCGTATTGGGTGTAGTCCTTCCGTTTCCAGCCCGAGCCGATCCCCAAAACGAGACGCCCGTCGCAGATGTGGTCGACGGTGCGAGCCATGTCGGCGAGCAGCTCGGGATTGCGGTAGGAGTTACAGCTGACCAGGGCGCCGATCTCGATGCGCGATGTCTGCTCGGCCCAGGCGGCAAGCATTGTCCAGCATTCGAAGTGGGCGCCGTCGGGGTCGCCGTAGAGCGGAAAGAAGTGATCCCAATTGAACGCGACGTCGACGCCGATGTCCTCGCAGCGGCGGACCGCGTCGCGGATGTTCTGGTAATGCGGGGCATGTTGCGGCTGAAGCTGTACGCCGACACGCGGGCTTGGAGAGCTCATCCCACCAACGTAGGGGGTGAGCCTCAGCCGCCGTCGAGCACTCCGCGCAGGATGTCGATCAGTGCGCGGGGTTGGTCGCTTTGCACGGAATGTCCGGAATTCTCGACGACGTGCACACCGCGGAACGTCTGCGCGCGTTGGCCGAGCTCGGCGGCGTCCTCGTCGGTGACGAATCCCGATGTGCCGCCGCGCACCAGCGTGACGGGCGCGGCCAAGCTGGCGACGTCGTCCCACAGGCTGTCGAAGTCAGGGATCGCGCGGATGCTGTCGTAGCGCCAGGTCCAGCGGCCGTCGTCGAGCCGGCGGGAGTTGTGGAACACACCGCGGCGCAGCGATTTCGGGTCACGGTGCGGCGCTGCGGCGGTGGTTACCTGCAGTATGGCGGCAAAGCTGGGGAACTCCCGTTCGCCCGCGACCAGCGCCACCGTGCCTTGCTGTTCGGTCGTCAGCTCAGCGTGCCGGCGCAACGATGACGGGGTGACGTCGACGAGGACGAGTTCACGCACGAGGTGCGGCGCGACCGCGCCCAGCCCGATCGCGGTCAGCCCGCCCAGCGACATGCCGACGATGAGGTCGGCGTGCGGCGCGAACTCGTTCAGCACCGGGGCCAGTGCCGCGGCGTTGTGCTGCGGCGAGTAGTCGCCGTCGTCGCGCCACGCCGAGTGCCCGTGGCCGGGCAGGTCCACCGCCAAAGCCGGTTGCCCCAAACCGACAATCACGGTGTCCCAGGTGTGCGCGTTCTGCCCCCCGCCGTGCATGAAGACGATCCGCGGCGAGCGCTCACCCCATTGCAGCGCGCTGACGGCGCCCGCATCGATCCGCTGCACATGCGGCAACGGCCCTTCGACGCCGGCCTGCTCGGCGTTCTCGGGCAGCAGCGCGAACTCGGACAGGCCAACTAATTCGTCGTCGGAAATGTCGGTCACAGTCCCTGACTCTACGATCCGGCCCGACCGCCACACTTGGGTGAGGTTCGGCGCGGAGGCGAAATCTAGCCCTCGATGATGAACTCTTCGAGCCGAGTACGCGCGACGTCGTCGGGCAACTGCTGCGGCGGGCTCTTCATCAGGTATGCCGACGCCGGGATCACCGGTCCGCCGATGCCGCGGTCCTTGGCGATCTTGGCCGCCCGCACCGCGTCGATGATGACGCCGGCCGAGTTGGGCGAGTCCCACACCTCGAGCTTGTACTCCAGGTTCAACGGCACGTCACCGAACGCGCGGCCCTCCAGCCGGACGTAAGCCCATTTACGGTCGTCGAGCCAGCCGACGTGGTCGGACGGGCCGATGTGCACATCTTTGGTCTTGAACTCCCGCTGCAGATTCGACGTGACGGCCTGGGTCTTGGAGATCTTCTTCGACTCCAGCCGCTCACGTTCGAGCATGTTCAGGAAGTCCATGTTGCCGCCGACGTTGAGCTGCATGGTGCGGTCGAGTTGGACACCGCGGTCCTCAAACAGCTTGGCCATCACGCGGTGGGTGATCGTGGCACCGACCTGGCTCTTGATGTCATCACCGACGATCGGTACCCCGGCGTCGGTGAACTTCTTGGCCCACGCCGGGTCGGAGGCGATGAACACCGGCAGCGCGTTGACGAATGCCACCCCAGCGTCGATCGCGCACTGGGCGTAGAACTTGTCGGCCTCTTCGGAGCCCACCGGCAGGTAGGAGACCAGGACGTCGACCTCGGCGTCGCGCAGCACCTTGACCACGTCGACCGCCT
>Ga0187769_10001445_pt1 | contig 13606 bp, 13 predicted proteins | sample 0116_SJ02_MP02_1_FD_133140 | JGI IMG/M metagenome (GOLD analysis project Ga0187769, IMG submission 133140) | Tropical peat soil microbial communities from peatlands in Department of Meta, Colombia - 0116_SJ02_MP02_10_MG | ecosystem: Environmental > Terrestrial > Soil > Wetlands > Peat | place... | reverse complement strand
TGAAGACCTCCGACCGCGAGTTGGAGGTCTTGCTTCGCCGCGCGGCTGAATGTTTTAGGGCACGCGGTCCACGTCTGGTCAAGAAGACGAACTCCATCCGGAAAGCATCCGCGCCTGCGGCGTGACCCCCGTTGGGAGGCGCCTTGGGGCGCCTGCGTGTTCTTGTGTCTCTGTGTGCCTGCTGGATAGTGGCTCCGGGGCCTGGACTCGAACCAGGATAACCAGCTCCAAAGGCTGGCGTGCTACCAATTGCACTACCCCGGAGTTGCGAAAGAAAGTGTAGCAGACAAGCTCTGGATTTGTTCCTCCGCTCGCGGAACCGACCTGCTGTCGTTTGCCGCTCTGGCGCCGATTTGCTAGGCTTCAAAAGGCTTACCTTCGCGGAGAGGTGTCCGAGCGGTTTAAGGAGCACGCTTGGAAAGCGTGTGTTGGGGAAACTCAACCGTGGGTTCGAATCCCACCCTCTCCGCCAGTCTGTGGTCTTCCCGCCAAGATTCAGACGCGGAACTTCTTCGCGAATTCGACCACCTGCCGGCCTACCGCAACGAGTTGCATCTTTCCCTTCTCGTCCGTGCAGTCGCCCGACGCGTTGAAAACGGACTCGGCGGTGTTCAACGTGGCGCCGAGTGGCGTAGGCCAACCGCGCAGGGCATGAACGATAGAGCGGAGAGCGGCGAGCGTACTCCCACAGGTTTGCCATCCCGCCGCCGTGACGACACAGCCGACTGCGCGGCGGTCGAGATACGACCGCCTGTCCTCGCGGAGGTCCTCCAGCAGATCGAGCGCGTTTTTTACCAATCCCGAAACTCCGCCGTGGTAGCCGGGAGTCGCAATGATCACGCCGTCCGCGGATCGGACAGCCTCCACCAATTCGCGTTCTTCCGGAGTGCGCTCCTGCTTTTCCGGCGCGTAGATGGGCAGCTTGCAAAGGAATGGGCCGCCAAAGATTTTGGTTCGCGCGCCCGCTTCTTCCGCGGCCTTCAGCGATATGATCAGCGCGCGTTCCGTGGAAGAAGACGCGCGCGTCGAACCTCCGATGCCGACAATCAGAGGCGTTTCGGAAGAGGAATGTGCGGCCATTGTCGGGGTGAAGTCCCTTTTGGCGCGTGAAGCCGCCCCATACTAGCAGAGCGCGAGAGATTCCGCGATTCGGTCATGAACGAAATTCAATTCGTCCGGCGTGATTGCATACGGCGGCAAAACGTACACGACGTTGCCGAGCGGGCGGAGCAGAACGCCCGATTCGAGAAAGAACTTGTAGAGCTTGGAGCGAAGTTTCGAGCCATATCCGGGGTCATCCGCGCGGAGTTCAATCGCGGCCATCGTGCCGACGGATCGCACGTCACCCACGACTGGGTGGTTTCGTATCGCGGTGAGGCGCTGGCAATGAATCTTCGCGATTGAGGCGATTCGTTCGAACACGGGCTCGCGCTCGAAAATATCGAGGTTCGCGACGGCTGCAGCCGCAGCAATGGGATTCCCCGTATAGGAATGGCCGTGGTAGAAGGTGCGCGCGCGGTCCGTGCTGACGAAGGCCTCGTGAATCTTCGCAGTGCAGACGGTCGCGCCCATGGGCAGGACGCCGCCGGTCAACCCCTTCGATAGGCACATTAGATCCGGCACCACGCCCGCGAGTTCGCAAGCGAACATCTTTCCGCAACGGCCGAAACCTGTGAGCACTTCGTCGGCGATCAGCAGCACCCCGTGCTCGGTGCAGAGTTGGCGCAACCTCTGCAGGAACTCGACGGGGTGAACGATCATCCCGCCCGCGCCCTGCAGGAGCGGCTCGACGATTACCGCCGCGATCTCGTCGCGTTGTTGTTCGAGCAGTCTGGCGAGCCCATCTATGCAGTCGATGTCGCACGTCGCGCGCGTCTTGCCCACGGGACAGCGATAGCAGTAAGCGGAATGAACGCGGTGAACAGGGAATAGCAGGTCGCGAAAGGGGCCGGTGAAGGAAGATGCCGCGCCGACGGACATCGCGCCTACGGTATCGCCGTGATAGGCGTGCTCGAGCGCGACAATCGATTTCTTTGCAGGCCGCCCAGTGTTCTGCCAATACTGCACTGCCATCTTGAGCGCTACTTCGACCGCCGTCGAGCCGTCGTCGGACAAGAAAATATGCGCGAGTCCCTTCGGCAGGATCCTTTGCAGCCCTTCACGCAACCGCTCGACAGGTTCGTGCGTAAAACCTGCGAGCAGCACGTGATCAACCTTCGCCGCCTGCTCGGCAATTGCGGAGACGATGGCCGGATGCCCGTGGCCGTGCAGATTCAGCCACCAGGAGGAGATCGCGTCGATTAGCCGGCGGCCGTCGTCTGTGTAGAGATAAACGCCTTCGGCTTTCGTGACGCGGATCGGAGGAGGGTCCAGCACCTCCTGCGTGAACGGATGCCAGATGCGAAGATCGGGCGCCGTCATCGAAATGCTTTCCGATCGAAGTGTCGCGCGAAAACGGCGATGAGCGCCCGCCGGTTGATTCGCTCAAGCGGGGGAACGAAGCCAATGACCCGAATCTTCCCGTAGTGCTCAATAGCCCTGCGGTTCTCCACGTTGGGCTTCCCGACCATGATTACGCCGCGCACGTCAAGCTGGGCTCCGCAAAGGGTGGCGAGCGAAAGCAGCGTGTGATTGATCGTCCCTAAAGTCGTGCGCGAGACAAGCAGCACAGGAAGCTTGAGACGCTGCATTAAGTCCGTCATCAGCTGGGTGGCGTTGATGGGAACAAGAGCGCCGCCTGCGCCTTCGACGATCAAATTCTGCTCAGCCGGAATGCGCGGCATTTTTATCTTCCGCAGGTCGATGGATACTCCCGCTCTCCGCGCCGCAAGGTGCGGAGAGACGGGCGGAGCGAAACGATAGGCCTCGGGAATCGTGCGCGATGCCGGCAACTGCGCGAGACGCAGGATCGTTTCGCAGTCCGTTCCCTCGCGCGTCCCTGTCTGGATCGGCTTCCAATACATTGCGTCGAGCGCGACGCAGAGCAGCGCGGAAACGACAGTCTTGCCGACCCCCGTGTCCGTACCCGTTACGAAGAAGCGGCTAGGCATGCACGGCGGTTGCAGTCACGGCGCGGGGCGAAGACTTCCACGCCGCATCCATTGCGGCAACGAGGCGGCGAACGTCTTCCATCGTGATTCGGCTGGTGAGGGAGAGGCGCACGCGCGAAGTCCCCGGCGGGACTGTCGGCGGACGGATGGCCTTTACGGCGAATCCGGCGCGCTGGAGCTCGCTCGCCACGTGGAGCGCCGCTTCGTTGCTTCCTAGCAACACAGGGACAATGTGGGTCGTGCTCGTTCCGCAATTCAGCCCCGCGGCGGCAAGCCCTTCGCGCAGTTTCATTGCGATGTGGCGCAGATGCGTCCGCTCGCTTTCAGCCCCGCGCGCGAGTACCAGCGCCGCCCGAATCTGGCGCGCGAGATACGGCGGCATCGCCGTACTGAAGATGAACGTCCGCGCGTGGTTGATGAGGAATTGCTTCAGGGCGTCCGATCCGCATACGAACGCGCCCGCGCCGGCAAGCGCCTTCCCGCAGGTGTGAACGATGGCGAATGCGTCCCGCTCGATGCCCATTTCGGCGGCGATGCCGCGTCCTTCAGGGCCGCAGACACCGATGGCATGAGCTTCGTCGATCACGAGTTCTGCTTCATACTCGCGCGCGAGCTCAGTCAATTCCGCGAGCGAAGCAATGTCACCCTCCATGCTGAACACGCTCTCGGTCACGATCACTCGGGCACCTGCCGAGCCGCCATTTTCGCGCAGCGCGCTTTTGAGGAATTTCAAGTCGCCGTGAGGATAAATGATCTTCGCGGCGCGTGATTGCCGGATTCCGTCGATCAGGCTCGCATGGTTGAGCGCGTCGGAGAAAACGATGTCGGCAGGCCTGAGAATTGAACTGAGCAGCCCGATGTTCGCCGCGTAGCCCGACCCGAAATAGAGCGCCGCCTCAGTGCCCGCAAAGCAAGCAAACTCCGATTCCAAATCCTCCCATTCCGCCGAGTTCCCCGAAAGCAGCCGCGAGCCGGTTGAGCCGACCAACTCCGTCCGCGTCACGGCGTCCATCAGCGCTTGCTTCAGGCGCGGGTCCGAGGAGAGCCCGAGGTAATCGTTGGACGAAAGATTGATGCCCGGCGGCGTTTCCAGCGTACGAAACTGCGAGCGGTCTCGCAGCGCATCGAGTTCCTTCGCGATGCGTTCGCGGATGCCTTCCTCTTCCATGTCACGCACCCTGCATCGCCCTCATGCCGAGATGTTCGAGTAGCTGGTGGTCGGCGTCGGCGGCTGGATTCGGTGTTGTGAGGAGTTTCTCTCCCGTGAAAATCGAATTCGCCCCGGCCAGAAAGCAAAGCGTCACTGCCTCCGGCGACATTTCGCGCCGGCCCGCCGCCATGCGCACCCGCGATGCAGGCATCAGAATTCGCGCCGTCGCAATAGTGCGCACCATGATCAAAGGATCGAGCTCTTCCGCATCGGCCAAAGGCGTTCCCTGCGCCCGCACGAGCATGTTGATCGGAACGCTTTCGGGATGCGGATCGAGATGCGAAAGCTGTTCGAGCAACCCGATACGATCTGCATCTGACTCGCCCATTCCCAGAATCCCGCCGCAGCAGACGGTGATACCCGCCTTGCGGACATGTGCGATTGTTTGCAGGCGGTCTTCATAGACCCGCGTCGTGATGACTTCGCCGTAGAATTCCGGCGACGTGTCGAGATTGTGGTTGTAGGCGGTCAGGCCCGCTTCCTTCAGGCGCACAGCTTGCGATTCGGTCAGCATCCCCAGCGTGCAGCAGACCTCCATCCCCAGCGCCGCCACGCCGCGTACCATTTCGAGCACGCGATCAAAATCCTTGCCCTCGTTGACCTGCCGCCACGCGGCTCCCATGCAAAAGCGCGTCGCGCCCTCGTCCTTCGCGTGCCTTGCCGCTGCGAGGACATCCGCGGGATTCATCAGCTCCTCGCGCGCGACACCGGTCTTATAGTGCGCGCTCTGCGAGCAGTACGCGCAATCTTCGGGGCAGCCGCCGGTCTTGATGGACAGTAGGCGGCAGAGCTGCACCTCGTCCGGCCGATGGAATTCGCGATGCGCGAGCTGCGCCTGAAAAATCAGTTCTGGGAGGGGAAGCTGGTACAGGTGTCTGATCTCGTTGCGCGTCCAGTCGTGGCGGATCCGCATCGGCATCGGCGAAGGATGTTCTCCGGCGTCAAAGATATCAAAATCGGAACCGCGCGAGGCCAGAAAACTGCGCTTCGCACTCTCGTGCGCGCACAGTTCTCATTTTCAATCGGGTTCTATGCTGGCAGGTGGGCGTTACCGGACAGCGGCGCCTACAGTCTTGCGCGATGCGCGCGCTCTCTCGATCTCGGCCAGCCCCTGAACCAGGTCCTCAACCAGGTCTTCCGAATCCTCGCAGCCGGGTGACAGCCGGATCAGAGTATCGGACAGCCCGAGCTCGGCCCGCGCCTCCGGCGGGATGGAAGCATGGGTCATCGTTGCCGGATGGCAAATGAGCGCCTTCACTCCACCCAAGCTTTCGCCGAGGGCGAAGTAGCGGCGCGAGGAAGCGAACGCGACCACTTCGTCCATCGTGCCGTTCAGTTCGAATGAGACCATACCGCCGAATCCGGTCATCTGGCGACGAGCGATGTCGTGCCCCGGATGGCTCGGAAGCCCCGGGAAATAGACCCGCCGGACGAGCGGATGGCCGTTCAGGGCGTTCGCGATCGCGGTGGCGTTCTTTTCGTGCCGCTGCATTCTGAGTTCGAGAGTCTTCAACCCGCGCAGTGTGAGCCAACAGTCGAACGGCGAGGGAACAGCGCCGGTGGCGTTCTGGAGGAACTTGATCGGCTCGAACACTGCTGCATCCTTGGCGAGAACGGCGCCCTGAATGGTGTCCGAGTGGCCGGCGATGTATTTCGTCACGCTATGGACAACAATATCCGCCCCCAGCGCGAACGGCTGCTGAAAGCAGGGAGTGGCAAAGGTGTTGTCTACGACGACGAGCGCCTTCTTGGTGTGCGCAAGCTTGCTGACCGCCGCGATGTCGTTGATCAACAGGCGAGGGTTCGTGGGGCTCTCGAGCCAAACGAACTTCGTGCGGGCCGATAGAGCGCCCTCGACCGCCTTTAGGTCGCTGGTGTCAATCTGGCGGATCACGACCCCAATCGGGAGGAAAACCTTGTTTAGCAGCCGGTAGGTGCCGCCATAGACGTCCAGGGGCATGACCACCTCGTCTCCGGGACGCAGATAAGCCTGAAGCACAGCGTTTTCGGCCGCGAGGCCTGAAGCGAACACGGCTGCGTACGGGACGCCCTCTAGCTCCGCGAGCACGCCCTCAAGGCGCTGGCGCGTCGGGTTGTTCGTCCGCGAATATGAGAAACCCTTGTCCTGGCCGGGAGCCTCCTGCTCGTATGTCGAAGTCTGAAAGATCGGAGCGATAAGTGCACCAGTTTCCGGCTCCGAAGGCTGCCCCGCATGAATCGTCTTGGTCGAGAACTTCATTTTGTAACTCCCTCCATTGCGTTAGCGGATCCCACGGGTGCGGCAAAGCCTCCGCAGGCGCTCGATACGCCGCTTGGGATAAACATGTGCACCGCGCAAGGCCGACGCCCACGCATCCCCTGAATTCAGTTCGGGAGTTGAATCTTCAATCGATCCCGAGGCGTCGGGATCAGTTGAGGATCTTATCTCTCCCCATTCTCCCAAGCTCGCCTTGCCGGCGACTTGGGAGCCCTGTTACGGGCAGGAATTAGCACCTTGGCTCTAGCACCAGGTTGCTGTGGCTTCCTAGGGCCTGTCCCCTCAGCCACTCTGGATAAGCGCTGCCGGTTAAGCAGCGAGGGAATCGTAGCAAAGGCGCTGTGCCCGGTCAATAGTCGGCAGGCCTTTCGGACAGTAATTTCCTCGCGTCCAACGCTGTCAAATGAGTAGACACCGAATTGTGCCGCCGGTCTAATTGGAAGAGCGGGAGATTGACTGCTCGAAGGGCCTCTGGGGGCGGCTATGAGATACGTTTTATTTCCGGTGATGGCAGTCCTTGCCTTCGCAGGCGGCGTACGCGCGCAGTTGAACACTGGCAGCCAGCTATTGCTTGCTTCTCCTGCCCCTGCTTTGGCTGCAGTCCCGGCTGCAGGATTAGCCGCCGCTGAACCGCCCCAGGGCGTCCACGGTGTTCTTCCGAGCTATTACTGGCAGGTCTTCGGTGGGTACACTTTCTTCAGGTTCTATGCACTGCCGAACACGACCGAGAACATGAACGGCTTTAGCTTCGCCGTCGCTTTCTATCCGCGACAATGGATCGCCGCCGACGGAGAGGTCATGGCTGCGTTTGGTTCGCAATCGGGCGTCAATTCGCGGTTCGCAGCAGGCATGGGTGGAGTGCGCTTCCGGTTGCCAACCGAGCGGGAGCTCGAATTCTGGGTCCACGGCCTGGCAGGTGGCGCTCACTTTCTCCCGCAAACAATTTTCGGGGGCGAAAATGCGTTCGCGTACGAAGCCGGTGGGGGGGTGGACCTGAACCCACACCACGGGCGATTCACGTACCGTCTGGAGGGAGACGTAGTCGGAACTCACTTCTTCGGGACCTACCAGGCTAGCCCCAAGGTCTCCGTCGGCCTCGTCTACAAGTTCTAGCGTCCGTCATGCCGCAGTTTTGACCTGCCTCAGATCTTATAGCCAATCTTCCGGACAAATTCGTGGCGGTGCTTGGCGTGGTCCGGGGTTTCGACGCCTTTCGGGGAGCTGCCGTCAACCACGCCGAGAATAGCGCGGCCCTGGTCCGTCTGGCCGAGCACCACTTCGACGGGGTTTGCTGTGGCGCAGAAGATGGAGCAGACCTCGAAACAGTCCTTCACGCGACCGAGGATGTTGATGGGAAAAGCATGCCGTATCAGGAGAACGAACGCGTGGCCTGCCCCCAGGGCCTGAGCGTTGGCCACAGCAACGCGGCGCAGCTCGTCGTCGTTCGCTTCGACGCGGATGAGGCACGGGCCGGACGCTTCGTTGAATGCGATGCCGAACTTTGCGCCCGGCACGGTGTTGACAACGGCTTCATACAAATCCTCGGCCGTCTTGATGAAGTGCGAGTGACCCAGAATCAGATTCGCGCCTTCAGGGATTTCCATTCGCGCAGTCAGAAGCTCCATTTTTTCATCCTCACTTGGAAAGAACTTCCCAGATTTGGAATCGGGAGAAATTCCGGCGAAGTTCGAATTCGCCGAAGTCCATATATCAGCACTACATCGGGCCCACGGCAAGCGAAGACACTGTTGGCAACATGCGTGCTCGAAAATGTTTGAGACGAGTGTGGGATAACGTGCATCTAAACTGACGAAAGAGCGAATTAAATGATTTTGAAGACGCTCCAACAGGCCAAACGGTTCGTGAGAATCCTCTTTGGATTCACGCTGCTCACTCTAGGCGCGTTCCTGGTCTTCACGCCCGGGCCGGGCTGGCTGACCATGCTCCTCGCACTCGGTATTCTCGCCGCTGAATTCGTTTGGGCGCGCCGTCTCCTCGACCGGCTGAAGGAGCACGGCGAGCGCATTCGCCACACTGTCTTTCCGCGAGCCGATCGCGCCGCTTAACGCGACCTTACCCCCTTACTTTTCCATTCCCGAACCCTTTTGAAGTGTGTTTTCATGCCTTTTCATCGAAAGGAGGCATCCGTGGCCGGAAATCCGATTACCCGCTGGAAAGGCAAGTGGGCACTAATCACAGGGGCGAGCGCCGGAATCGGCTGGGAGCTAGCCGAACAACTCGCTGCCGGAGGGGCAAATCTGGTTCTCACGGCGAGGCGAACCGAGCGGCTCGAGAAGCTGTCAAAAGCACTTTCCTCAAAGTATGGAATCAAGACTGAGGTCTTTGCCGCAGACCTTGTCCGCCCGGAAGCGCCGGGACGGATCCTGGCGTTTACGACGGGCCAGGGAATCGAGGTCGAGCTCCTGGTGAACAACGCCGGGTTTGGCGCCTTCGGGTACAACCATCAGATCGAGGAATCCAGGCTGCTGGACATGATTCACCTGAATTGTGCCGCGGTTGTCCACATGACGCGGCTGTACGTTCCCCCAATGGTCGAGCGCAGACATGGCGACGTGCTGATAGTGTCTTCCGTGGCCGGTTTTCAGCCTGTTCCATTCAATTCGGCTTATGCGGCGACGAAGGCGTTCGACCTGATGTTCAGCGAAGGCATTGCCGAGGAGCTTCGGCCCTTCGGCGTCCGCGTATGCGCACTGTGCCCCGGCTCGACAACGACGGAGTTCCAGGCGGTGGCCCAGCAGCCGGATCGCGTGTTCCGAGTCCCGGAAACGGCTGAAAAGGTCGCCCGCGTGGGGCTCGAGGCACTCGCCAAAGGTAAGACCTGGGTCATTTCCGGCGCAAGGAACCGTGTAATGGTCACCGCCGAGCGAATCGCGCCCCGGACATTCGTCGCCCGCATGGCCGCGAACATGATGAGGCCCCCTGAATCATAATGAACCCCTGAAGCGCTCACTCCTCTAACCGCCACTACAGCCAGCCGACTCCTTGGCCGATAAACACCCGAGGAGAGGTCTATGCATGCGCCATCGCTCATTGTGGACGACGACCCGGCTATTTGCGAGCTTGTCCAAGGCGTTCTGACTCCTATGGGGATGGAGATCCTGGCGCTGACCCGCAGCGCGGAGGCGTTGGACTATCTACGGGACGAAAAATTTGTGGTGGCGCTCTTCGATCTGAGAATGCACGCTCCGGACGGGATCGAGCTTGCCCGACGCGCCCGCCGGTCGGGATTCAACAAAATGACCCCCATTATCCTGATGAGCGACGATCAGAGCACGACGGCGGTCTCGGAGGGATTCGAGGCGGGTGCGAGCTTCTTCCTTTACAAGCCCATCGACAAAGCGCGCCTGCTGAGGCTGATCCGCGCCGCGCAGGGAGTCATCGAGCGCGAAAGGCGTCGGTTCCAGCGCGTTCCGCTCGCGGCGAAGGTTCAGCTTAGCTTCGAACAACAGGAGTGTACGGGCGAGACGATCGACGCAAGCTTAAATGGCTTGTCCGTGAGGGCTGCTGTCCGGATCCCGGCGGGTACCACGGTCCAGGTCAGCCTGCTTCTAGCGCCGGGCACGACGCCGATCACGGCCGTCGGGTCCGTGGTGCGCGTGGCCGACGACGGCAGGCTGGGAATCCAGTTGACGCACATGACCGCGGCCGAAAGCACAAGGCTTCAGGAGTTTCTTCTGCCGCTCATACTCAAGGCGATTCCCGATGAAAGGGCCGTACACGCCTAGCACGGCCATGTCCCATGGAGCTGCTATCGAAGCCTTCGTTCGGAGCCGCTTAGCCGCAGGAGCCTCGTCTGTATCGGAGCGCGCTCCGAGCCGGGGCTTTGCTTGTCGTTGACGATCGCGAGCGGCGATGGGACTTCTCGCGGAGGCTCTGCTTGAGATAGCAAAGACGCGGCCTGGCGCATGAGGTCCACGCGCCGCTGGACGTTGAACTTCTGAAAAAGGCTTGAGACGTGGAATTTTACTGTCCTCACCGAGAGGTGAAGCTTCGCCGCGATCTCCTTGTTCGAAAGGCTCTCGAGTACCGCGCGGAGCACTTCCCGCTGGCGAGCGCTGAGGTGGATCGGCATTGTGCTGGCCAGGCAGCCTTGAATCAGCTTCTTCGCACGTGGAGCGAGCCCGTCGAGCAGGTTTTCCGTGGTCGCAACCATGACGCGGAAATCCTCGGGCGCGCGGCCCCGAACCACACATTGCATGGCCAGCATGCTCAGAGCCTGTTCTTCGGGCAACCGCCCATCCGGTCCGGCCTTCACCTCGAATCGAGGGGTGCCTGTCGTCCGGTCGAAGAACACGAAGACCTTCGGATGGACCTGATAGCCCATGTCGTTTGCAGCGCCGTTCCGGCGGCGCTTGGCCCCGTTCATGGCCACCCCCTATGGCAAGTCGTGGGTGAGAGGTGGCGCCGGAATCGCGCCCCGAAGAGCGCCGCGGGCATTTCCACCCCTCGGGAGCAGAATCGGCTGATTGAGGATGTGCTTTAGTTGCAGGGCCGGGCTTGCGGGCGGATCGATTACGGTAATGCGTAAACCATCAGTGCCTGGCCGTCGCCTGAGCCGCCATTAGCCGCCATGACGGCCACGTACTGCTTGCCGTTCTTGCCCTGATACGTGATGGGGACGGCCGTTGCCGTGTAGTCGAGCTTCGTGCTCCAAAGCTCCTTGCCGGTTTTAGAATCGAACGCCCGGAAGCGGTTGTCATTCGTTGCGCCGATGAAGACAAGACCTCCAGCCGTGGCAATAGGGCCTGCAAAAGCACCGGGGCGGCCGGTGTGCTGCTTCGATTCCGGAAGCTCTTCGGTAATTCCCAGCGGGACTTGCCAGACGATGTCCCCCGTGTTCACGTTCACGGCAGAGAGTGTCTCCCACGGCGGCTTTTGGCACGGCCAGGTGCCCAAGACTTTGCCGCTCGCATCCTTGGCCTGTGCACTGAATGCTCCATACTCGCTACCCGCGCCGGTGCCGCGGTGGTATTCGAGCCCTGTCTCTTTCTGAGCCTCGTTGTACTTCAGATTCTTCTCCAGCCAGCCGGTGGAACCGGAATTCTGCATGTTGACGAAGAAATATCCCATTTGCGGGTCGGAGGCCCCGCCGCCCCAGTTTGACCCTCCCGTGGCCCCGGGAAAGATCAGTGTAGTTTTGGTGTCTCCCGGCTGCAGATGAGCCGCCCACGGTGTGTACGGCCCCGCTGTGTAGTAGTTGCTCTTCTCCCACAGCTCCAGGCAGGCCTTGGCGTGTTCCGGCGTCGTGTCGTCCGCAGTGACGATATCGTCGCGACTGATCGTGACCCGAGCGACCGGCGGCGGCTTCACCGGAAACGGCTGCGTCGGTGAGTACTGCTCGTCAGGAGTATCCCCCTTGGGTACGGGCCGCTCCTCGACACTGAATACCGGCTTGCCCGTCACCCGGTCGAAGATGAACACGTAGCCGATCTTGCCCGTTTGCACGACGGCGGGAATCGTCTTCCCGTCGTGCGTAACATCCATAAGCACGGGCACGGGCGGCAAGTCGAAGTCCCAGAGTTCGTGGTGAACGGTCTGAAAATACCACTTCAATTTGCCTGTGTTGGCGTCCACCGCGACCAGCGAATTGGAGAAGAGGTTGTCGCCGGGACGGTCGCCTCCATAGTAGTTCGCTGCGGGCCCGCCGACGGGCATATACACAATCCCCCGCTTTTCATCTACGGACATGGTCATGGACCAGACATTCGTGCCGCCGCGTCCCTTCCAGCTATCGCCTCCCCACGTTTCGTTTCCCTTTTCGCTGGGTTGGGCGATGGTGTGGAACGTCCAGAGCTTCTTGCCCGTGCGGGCGTCGTAGGCTCGCGAATCGCCCGGCAACCCCTGTGATACCTCATCCTGAGGATGCAGGTTGGGCTCTCCCGGCCCGTACACATTGGCGCCGACCAGAATTACGTTCTTGTAGATGGTCGGCACCTCAGCAAACGGCACGTCCATGGCCACCTCGCCGCCGTCGCCGAATGAGAGGTCGAGCTGCCCGGTTTTCGCATTGAGAGCGACGAGCTTGTGGCCGCTGGTGAAGAAAAGCCGCGGAGGATTCTTTGCGTCGCCCGGCCAATAGGCGACGGCTCGCGCGGAAACAAGTCCTGTCTTTCGCTCGTACACCCAGATTTCCTTGCCTGTCTCGGGCTCAAGTGCGACGACGCGGTTTCCCGCAGGCAGATACATCACGTCGTTGGCGACAATGGGCGTAACTTGGCTGAAGGCCGCCCCCGCCGGGCCAACGCCGCCCGGCCGCATCTTGTACGACCACGCGACTGTCAGTTTCGAGACGTTGTCGGAGTTGATCTGCGTAAGGGGCGAAAAGCGCGTGGCGGACAAGTCGTGGCTGTACATCGGCCAGTCGCCGCCCGATTGCGCGCGCGCCACCGGCGCGACTATCGAGCCGAGTGCAGCTGAAACGGCGAGCGCTACCGCGGCAGGGCGCATCACTCCTCTTCCTTGCCTTGCGCCTTGGCCAGGCGCTCGATCACGCCCATGTCTTCCAGCGTCGTCGTGTCGCCGGAAATTCCGCCCTTGTGAGCCAGCTCCCGCAGTAGCCGGCGCATGATCTTGCCGCTGCGCGTCTTGGGCAGGACGTCGCAGAAGCGAACGTCCGCCGGGCGCGCAATCGTCCCGATCGTCACAGATACGTGCTCCATCAGCGCCATCCGCAATTCACCGGAGTGCAAGTGGCCTGACCGCAGCGTGACGAAGCAGACGATGGCCTCGCCCTTGATCTCATCCGGCCGCGCCACGACTGCGGCCTCCGCGACCGACGGATGGCTCACCAGCGCGCTTTCAATCTCCATGGAGCTGAGGCGGTGGCCGGCGACCTTGATCACGTCATCCACGCGTCCGAGGACCCAGATGTAGCCGTCCTTGTCGCATTGTGCCGCGTCGCCCGCGAAATAGACGCCCGGAATCCGCTCCCAGTATTCGCGCCGGAATCGCTCGTCGTCCCCGAAAATCGTCCGGAGCATCGAAGGCCACGGCTTCTGAATCGTGAGATAGCCCGTCTCGCCGGGTTTCACAGGCTCGTTCTTCATGTTCACGACCTTGGCGATGATC
>Ga0187769_10001444_pt1 | contig 13609 bp, 13 predicted proteins | sample 0116_SJ02_MP02_1_FD_133140 | JGI IMG/M metagenome (GOLD analysis project Ga0187769, IMG submission 133140) | Tropical peat soil microbial communities from peatlands in Department of Meta, Colombia - 0116_SJ02_MP02_10_MG | ecosystem: Environmental > Terrestrial > Soil > Wetlands > Peat | place... | reverse complement strand
GACTCTTAATCAGCGGGTCCAAGGTTCGAGTCCTTGTGCGCCCACCAGCCTTCGCTCGCTTCGCGAGCTACGGCTCGGCAGGCCGTTCCCTTAAGCCTGATGCGAAGCGAGCCCGAGGCTACGGCGCCGAAGCCCGGAGGCGAAGGCCCGCGTCGCGCCCGCGAACTGAACTACCGGTGACCTGAAGCACTTGGAACCTAGACCCCAGGGAGGGGATTACCTCGGCGCTATGTTTCGCCCCGGATCGACGCCTTATCCGCCTGGCGTCATCGTTATCGCGGCTCGGTGCATCTGGTCTCGACAGCGGCGAACGCCCCGGCGCCGGGTGCAGAGTGCGAAAGCGGAAGATCGCGATGCCAATAGCCGGCAGCCAAAGTGCGAAAATCTCGCTCGTCGTCGCCGACGTCGACGGCACGCTCGTCACCAAGGAGAAGGTGCTGACGCCGCGCGCCGCCGCCGCGGTCAAGGCCCTGCACGATTCCGGCATCGCTTTCGCCATCACCAGCGGCCGGCCGCCGCGCGGCATGGCGACGTTGACCGAGCCGTTGGCGCTGCAGACGCCGATCGCCGGATTCAATGGCGGCATCTTCGTCAAGCCGGACATGACCATCATCGAGCAGCACGTCCTTGCCGCCGACGTGGCGAAACAGGCCGTGGAGATCATTCTCAAGCACGGCATGGACGCGTGGGCCTATTGCGGCAATGACTGGTTCGTCCGCGATGCCAAAGCGCCGCACGTCGCGCGCGAGCAATGGACCGTCAAATTCGCGCCGACCGTCGTCGGAGATCTGACCACGGTCCTCGACAAGGCGGTCAAGATCGTCGGCGTCAGCGACGACCATGATCTGGTCGCGCGCTGTGAGAAGGACGCCCAGGACGCGCTGGGCTCGCGGGCGTCGGCGGCCCGGTCGCAGCCCTATTATCTCGACGTCACAAATTCGGACGCCAACAAGGGAACGGTGGTGACGACGCTCGCAAAATGGCTCTCCGTCCCGATCGCGGAGATCGCGACCCTCGGCGACATGCCGAACGATGTCCTGATGTTTCGCCACAGTGGGCTCAGCATCGCCATGGGCAATGCCAGCGCCGAGGTCCAGGGTCAGGCCGACTGCGTGACCGACTCTTATGAAGATGAAGGCTTCGCCAAAGCGGTGGAGCGCTTCATCTTGCCGACCGCCGCCGGTTCGCCGGCGCGCCAGCCATCGCCGCGGGCCGCTCGCCGACCGGCCCGATGAGGGCGATCAACCCCCGCCGTAATTGGCGGTGAGATAGTCGACGATGATCTTGGCGTCGGCGGGCTCGATTGGCGCGCCAAAGACCTTGATCATCTTGGTCACTTCGCTCTCCCAGCCCTGGCGGCTCAGGAACGGCGCGTTCTGGCGCGGATAATCGAGCGAATGACAGGCGGCGCAATAGGCCTCGACGGTTTCGCGGCCGACCCCGGCCTTGAGCGCAACATTCTCTTGCGCCCAGGCATTGCCGGAAAACAGCAGCAACGCTGCACCCGTAACGATGCGCCGCATTATCGCCTCGCTCACAGCACGTTGATGGTCAGCGGGCGGATCACGTTGTTGTGGTAGCCCGCGGGATTGAAAATCAGCTTGTCGGCCTGTGTCTGTCCGACGGCGTTGCTCGCCCGCGCCATCACTTGATACGTTCCGGCCTGCGGCGGCGTGAACGCGAAGCGAAAGGCGCGAAAGGCGAAGCGGCCGAGGTCGTTGCCCAGCGCGGCGTCGCGCCAGGTTTCCCCGCCATCGACGGCGATTTCGACGCGGCTGATGCCGTAGCCGCCGTCCCAGGCGAGGCCGCGAATCTCGATCGTCGCCCCGGCCCGCATCGTATGACCCTCGGCCGGCGCGGTGATCATCGAATTGACGACCATCTCGGTGATCGGCTCGTTCGCCGCCGCGACTTGCGACTGAAAATGCTGCATGATCGGGAACTTGCCCGTCGGAATGCGGTAGGCGCTTTTGATCCAAAATCCGTCGAATGGCTTGGTCGAGGCCTCGATCGTATCGAGATGCTTCATCCAGTAGGTGGCGGTCCAGCCGGGGACGATCAGGCGGATCGGAAAGCCGTTGAGATGCGGTAAGGGAGCGCCGTTCATCTCGTAGGCGATGAGCGTATTGTCGTCGAGCGCCTTGGCGAGGGGAATGCTCTTGATGAAGTCGGGCGTCCCGTCGAGCGCCGGGCGATCTGCGCCATTGACGACAATCTCCACGGCGTCGGTGCGCAGGTCGGCGCGGCTTAGCACGTCCTTGAGCCGCGCTCCTTTCCATCGCGCGTTGCCGACCGCGCCGAGGCCCCATTGCACGCCGGCGACATGGGGCTGCGAGAAGCCGCGGCGATTGCCGGAGCATTGACAGACCGCCGCGATTTCCGCCGCCGCGAAATCGGAACGCAGTTCGCTCAGACTCAATTGCAGCGGCTTGGCGACGCCGTCGCCGGCCACCTTGAGCCGCCATTGCGCGGCGTCGATCGCGTCCGGGATTCCGGCGAGGTGGTAACGCACGAAGAAGGATTCGTTCGGCGTGAACTCCGAGGTGAAATGACTAAGCGGCGTCTCGTAGTTCGGCGGCCGCTCGGTGAGCTTGATCAGCGGCTTTTTGCCGGGCAGCGCCTCAAGCGTCGCGGTGTCGTAAACGCCGTCCGCGAGCCCTTGCGGCAGAAACGGTTTCTCGGCCGCGCGCGTGGTCCGCGACGGCGGCAGCGAACCGGCCAAGGCAAACGCTCCGCCCGCGAGGAGGGCGCGACGGCTGATCACTCTTTCCTCCCGGCATAAGTTCCGCGGCGCAGCAATTGCGGCTGTACCGCCTATGCTTTGCACAGTATGCACGGCGGATCGGGCTTGAGAAGCGGGGCGACCCGTGCCGCTTCGCCGCGGACGGCCAGCCTGGGAGCTGCATCGGGTGCCAACGCCGAAAGCCGCAGCAGCCTTCGATTCGCCGGCGTTCCGCTTCGTGGCGACGCTCGGCGTCGTCAATCTGTTCGCCGACATGACCTACGAGGGCGGTGGCAGCATCAATGGCCCGTTTCTCGGCACGCTCGGGGCGAGCGCGACCGCAATCGCCATCATCGCCGGTGCCGGCGAGTTCCTCGGTTACAGCCTGCGCGCGGTCGCCGGATACGTCGCCGACAAGACTGGGCGGCATTGGCTCATCACTTTCATCGGCTATGCGATCAATTTGCTGGCGGTGCCGGCGATGGCGCTCGCCGGCAGCTGGCAGCTCGCCGCGGTGCTGGTGCTCGCCGAACGCATCGGACGCGCCATCCGCAAGCCGACCGTCGAATCGATGCTCTCCTACGCCACCGGCAGCCTGGGGAAGGGATGGGTCTACGCCGTCAATACCGCGCTCGACGAGACCGGCGCCACGATCGGGCCTCTCGTCGTAGCCGCGGTGCTGTTGCTCAAGGGCAGCTATCAGACCGCCTATGCGTTGCTTTTGATCTCCTCGGCTCTGGCGCTTGCCTCGCTCGCGGCGGCCCGGATCGGCTTTCCGCTGCCGTCCGAGCTCGAGCACGGCCGCACCGCGACGCAGACGCGCTTCGCCCGCCCGTACTGGCTCTACATGGCAGCGGCCGCCTGCTTTGCCGCCGGGCTGATGAGCTACGAGCTGATCGCCTATTACCTCACCAGCACGGGTATAATCGCCACCGCCTGGTCTCCCGTCTTCCTCGCCTTTGCGACGGGTTGCGGCGTGCTTGCGAGCCTCGTGCTCGGGCGGCTCTACGACCGCTTCGGAACGCCGGTCGTTGCCGTTGCGGTCGTGCTGTCGTCGCTGTTTGCGCCGCTGGTCTTCGCCGGAAGTTTTGCGACCGCGCTGATCGCGATGCCGCTGTGGGGCATCGGTTACGCGGTTCAGGATACGCTGCTCAAGGCGATCATCGCCGGCGTGCTGCCGGAAGGCAGGCGCAATCTGGCTTTCGGCCTGTTTTACACCGGCTATGGCGTCGGTTGGCTTCTCGGCAGCACGGCGACGGGGCTGCTCTACGAATATTCGCAGCCGGCGCTGGTCATATTCGTCGTTGCGGCGCAGCTCGTCTCGGTGCCGATATTCGTGCTAGCGGCGGCCACGCAGCGCCGCGAGCGCGCGTCAGGCGGCCGCGCGCAATGATGAGGCCGAAGCTCTTGGGAGGGTATCGTGGCTGACGACGCCGACGTGATCATTATCGGGGCTGGCCTCGCCGGCCTGGTCGCGGCGGTGGAGCTCGCGGACGCCGGCAAGAAAATCATCGTTCTCGACCAGGAGCCCGAGCAGTCGCTCGGCGGCCAGGCGTTCTGGTCGTTCGGCGGCATCTTTCTGGTCGATTCGCCGGAGCAGCGACGCATGGGCATCCGTGATTCGCATGCGCTCGCGCTCGACGACTGGATGGGGACGGCGGCGTTCGATCGCGGCGAGGATTTGTGGCCGCGGCGCTGGGCGGAGGCCTACGTCGCCTTCGCCGCCGGCGAGAAGCGGTCATGGCTGCACGCGCGCGGCATCCGTTTCTTTCCGGTGGTCGGCTGGGCCGAGCGCGGCGGGGGCAACGCGTCGGGTCACGGCAATTCCGTGCCGCGCTTCCACGTCACCTGGGGGACCGGGCCGGGCGTTATCGCGCCCTTTGTCGAACGCGTGCGCGAAGCCGAGCGACAGGGGCTCGTGCGTTTCAAGTTCCGCCACCGCGTCAATGCGCTGACCAAATCGGGCGCGGCCGTCGAAGGCGTGCTCGGCGACATCCTGGAGGCCTCAAGCGTCGAGCGCGGCCGCAAAAGCTCGCGCGCGGTCGCGGGCGCCTTCGAGCTCAAAGCGCAGGCGGTGATTGTCGCTGCGGGCGGCATCGGCGGCAATCATGCGCTGGTGCGGCAGAATTGGCCGCAGCGTCTCGGTCCCCCGCCTAAGCGCATGATCACCGGCGTCCCCGATCACGTCGACGGCCGCATGCTGGCGATCACCGAAGCCGCCGGCGGCACGATCATCAATCGCGACCGCATGTGGCACTATGTCGAGGGGATCAAGAACTGGAATCCGATCTGGACCGATCACGCCATCCGCATCCTGCCCGGCCCGTCCTCGCTCTGGCTCGATGCGCGCGGCAACCGCCTGCCGGTGCCGCTCTACCCGGGCTTCGACACGCTCGGCACGCTCCGGCACCTCATGCACACCGGTTACGATTATTCCTGGTTCATCCTGACCAAGCGGATCATCGAGAAGGAATTCGCGCTGTCGGGCTCCGAGCAGAACCCCGACCTGACCGGCAAGAGCTGGCGGCAGGTTTTGAGCCGCGCGACCAAGGGCATTCCGGCCCCGGTCAAGGCGTTCATGGACAAGGGCGAAGATTTCATCGTCGAGCGCGATCTGGCGACGCTGGTCAAGCGCATGAACGCGCTCGCCGGCGGCGAGCCGCTGCTCACGCTCGAGCGCGTCGAGCGCGAGATCGCCGCGCGCGATCGCCAGCTCGATAATCCGTATGGCAAGGACATGCAGATCGCCGCCATTCGCGCGGCGCGCCGCTATCTCGGCGATCGGCTCATTCGCACCGCGCGTCCGCATAAGCTCCTCGATCCCGCCGCCGGGCCGCTGATTGCCGTGCGCCTCAATATCCTGACCCGCAAGACGCTGGGCGGGCTGCAGACCGATCTTGACAGCCGCGTCATCGGCGGCGATGGCGCCCCGGTGCCGGGGCTCTACGCCGCCGGCGAGGTGGCCGGGTTCGGCGGCGGCGGCGTCCACGGCTATGCCGCGCTCGAGGGGACGTTTCTCGGCGGCTGCATCTTCTCCGGCCGCGCCGCCGGGCGCGCCGCGGCGCGGGCGGTCGCCTAGAGCATGATCCGGAAAAAGCCTGCCCCCGGACGCGATCCGGGGGTGGGAACCGGTTTTCCGAAAAGATCATGCTCCACTAAGGAATTAGAGCGCAGCCACCGCTCGCTACAAATTGAGTAGCATGCGGCGACGCGCCGTGCTACTATAATTGTAGCATGCAAGGAGCCGACCATGTCCCGTATCGCCCCGCTCGATCCGCCCTATGCGCCGGAGATTCAGGCCGCATTCGACGCCATCATGCCGCCGGGCGTGCCGCCGCTCGTCCTGTTCCGCACGCTTGCCGTCAACGCGCGCATCTATCAGCGTTTCCGCGCCGGCGGCCTGCTCGATCGCGGCCTGCTCACGCTGCGGCAGCGCGAGATCGTGATCGACCGCATCTGCGCGCTCAACCGCTGCGAATACGAATGGGGCGTGCATATCGCGGTGTTTGCCGCCAAGGCGAAACTGACGCCGCGGCAGATCGAGGCGACCGTCTCCGGCGGCGAGGCGGGCTGGAGCGAGGACGAAGCGGTGCTGCTCGCGGCGTGCGACGAGCTCGATGCGACGCGCACGCTGTCGGACGGGCTGTGGACGCGGCTTGCCCGGCATTTCACGTCCGAGCAGATCCTCGAGATCATCGCCCTTGTCGGCTTCTATCGCACCGTCTCGCTTCACGCCAATGCGCTCGCCTTGCCGCTCGAGCCGACCGCGGCGCGATTTCCGCAGGCGGCCGGCTGAGGTCGGCTAGGGCGCGCCGGCGTCGAATTGGTAGCCGGCCGCGGCGCGCCCGCCGTCATCCATGATCAGCAAGGTCGAACCGGCGCCCGCATTGCTGCGCCCATCGGCGGGCGTAACGCGCCAACCGACATGCGCGACGTTGTGGTGGCGCTGCGACCGCCCCGCGGGCGCAAGAGTTTGGCCGTGGGTGGCCAGACCGTCGTGCACGGCCGCCGCTTTTGCCGCAAGCTGTTCGAGGCCGCGCGTCTGTGTCTGCACATCAAAATATGAGCAGTCTGCAACCCAAAGCTCCGCGAGCGAGCCTCGCTGCCGGCCGGCGTCCGCCTCGTTCCATGGCGCCAGATATTTCTTAGCCAGATCGGCGGCCTCGTCGACCGTGGGATTGAACTGATAGTCGTGAGCAATCCGGTCGTTTTCGTCCAACAGCAGATAGCAAAGGCCCTGCGCCTCGATTTTGCCGTCGGCGGTCGCAACCATTGCAAAGTCAAACTTGATCGTGCGGTGATGGGAGGCCGCCCGGACCGGGCGGAAGATGTATTTGCCTTCGCGCAGCCAGCGCTCCCAGGAGCCGGCGACGCGCGCTTCAATCGCTTCATATCCGCGCGCGTCGAGCAAGCGATAACAGGTGGTGCCCTCCGACGCCCAAACCGATTCGATCAGGCGACGGCGAGTGTCGCGATCCGGCTCGTTCCACACCGCGACGTATCGATCGATCAGGTCGGCAGCGACTTGCATGGTCCGCTCCCGCGCGATCACGCCGCTTTATGTCGCGCGAGCTCGGCCTGGTAGAGCGCCGCCTCCTCGCGGAACGCTTTGGCGATGCTTGGACGCGCCCGCAGCCGCTCGTGGTAAGCCTTGATCGCCGGCCAGGGCGAAAGATCGAGCCGCGTCGGCGCCGACCAGTTCAGGATCGTATAGAGATAGGCGTCGGCGACGGTGAAGCGGTCGAGCAGGAATTCGCGACCCGCGAGGTGGTCATCGAGGAACTTCAGGCGCGAGCCGTATTTGTTGAGCGTGTGCTGCCGCGTTCCCTCCGGCGCCTTTTGATCGAACAGCGGGACGAACATGGCCTTGTGCAATTCGGTGCCGATGAAGCACAGCCATTGCTGCAGATGCGCGCGCCCGTCCTCGTCTGCCGGCGCCAGCCCGGCCTGCGGATAGCGGCCGGCGATGTATTGCAGGATCGCCGCGTTCTCGCTGAGCAGCGAGCCGTCGTCGAGCCGGAGCAGGGGAACGAGCCCAAGCGGATAGATCTTGAGATAGTCGGCGCCGTCGAGGGTGCGTTTGGTCTTGGGGTCGACCTCGATGAAGCGGACTTCGCCGCCGGCTTCGTAGAGGGCGATTCGGCTCGCCAGCGAGCAGGCCATCGGCGAAAAATACAGGTCCATAACCGTTCTCCCTGATTGATTTTTGTACCATCTCGCATAAATTAGACGTAGCATCTGGACGCAGTCAAGGATTTTTTGCGAAATGGTACAAAAAAAATCAAAGCCGGCCGAAGCCGGCCCCCGCCGGCGCGGCCGGCCGCGGCAATACGACCCTGAGCGCGCGCTCGCCGCCGCCGCCAAGGTGTTCTGGAAAAAGGGCTATGCGGCCGCCTCGCTCGACGATCTCGCCGCCGCGACCGGCATGAACCGGCCGAGCCTCTATGCCGCCTTCGGCGATAAGCGCGATCTCTATATCAGGACGCTGCAGCGTTATCGGGATGAGGGCCGCGCCATGACCCTTCGGCTGCTCGACGACCACCCGACGCTGCGGGTCTTTCTCAAACGCTTCTATGACACCGCGCTGGACATCTATTTGTCGGGCGGGGACGACGCGCGCGGCTGTTACTCGATCTCGACCGCGCCGGCGCAGGCGACGACCGATCCCGCGGTGCGCGCTTTCCTGGCCGAGAGCGTCGGCGCGACCGACGCGTTCTTGACCGGCCTCATCGGCAAGGCGCGCGACCGCGGCGAGATCGCGGCGGACGCCGAGCCCTCGGTGCTGGCGCAAGTCGCGACCGCGACCATGCACACGATCGCGGTGCGCGCGCGCGCCGGAGTATCGCGCAAGGAACTCGCGGCGCTCGCCGCCGGCGCCATCGACGTGATCTGCGGGCCGCCGTCGCGGCGCTGAGCGAGCGAAGCTTTCGAGATTTTGACGCAATCCGTCGAGGCGCCGTCGGCGATTCGAGGCCGGATATCAGTTGCCGGCAGCCGATCAGTTCGGATAGTAAGGACGGCGAGCCCAGGGCATTCAACATGGCCGAAGCCGATCTGCGCGCTGAGATTGAGGCGCTGCGCCGCGAGATCGCCGCCATGCGCGGCGAGCGAACGGCGACGGATGCCGCCGGCGACGCCGAAGCAGAGGCTGCGTTCGAATCCGGCGCCGCTCATCTCAACGATGAGCTGCACAGGCTTGGTCGCGAAATTTCGGTATTGGCCGAGGAAGCGGAAAAAGCCATCGCCAGCCACGGGCTCGCCAGCGTCGTCGGCGCATTCGTTCTCGGTATTATGATCGGCCGCGTTTTCCATCGATAGAGGACGATTTACCTTGCAACGCCTCATTCGCCACATCCGCGTGCTCATGCGCGTGCAGTCAGGCATCGCCGAGGCGCGGCTGCGCCTCCTCGCGCGCCGTTCGATCCTGCTGCTGCTGGCCGGACTGATCGCGCTGTTCGGGCTGTGCATGCTCAATGTCGCGGCATTTTTTGCCCTGCGCTCGCTGTGGGGGCCGGTGTGGGCGGCGGCCGCCATGGCCGCCGGCGACTTCGTGATCGCGATCGTCGTCGGCGCGATCGCGGTGGCGGCAAAGTCGAGCGCCGAACTCAGAGCGGCGCTCGAACTGCGCCAGACGGCAATCGACGGCATCGAGGAGGAATTCTCGGGCTTGAGAGACCAGATCTCGCTGCCCCTTGTCCTTATTCCGCTCATCACCGCCATCCTCCGCGGCGTGCGCAAGAACAAGCCGGACCCGCAATAGCCGACAAGCTTCGCCGGTAGAAACTTAAGCTTGAAGCGGCCGCCGCGCCGTTTCGATGTCCTCGGGTTTGCAGCATGCTTGTGACCAAACGGATCGATGGCAAGGCGCGCGCCGCGCGCCTGATCGCGGACGTCACCGCGGCAACCGCCGCGCTCAAGGCCGGGCCGGGTTTCGTTCCCGGGCTCGCCGCCGTGCTGGTCGGCGACGATCCGGCGAGCCGCAGCTATGTCGGCAGCAAAGGCAAGGCGGCGGCCGCCGCGGGCATCCAAAGCTTTCAGCATCGGTTGCCGGAGGCAACGAGCGCGGCCGGGCTGCTGGCGCTGATCGAAGAGCTCAACGCCGACGACCGCGTCGACGGCATTCTGGTGCAATTGCCGCTGCCTAGGCACATCGACCCGCAACGCGTGATCGTTGCGGTCGACCCTGCGAAAGACGTGGACGGGTTCCACCCCTACAATGTCGGGCTCCTTTGGAGCGGCGGCGGCCGGTCGCATGCGCTCATTCCCGGCACCCCCTATGGCTGCCTGCTGCTGCTGAAGGAGATGCTGCCGGACCTCTCCGGCATCGAGGCGCTCGTGCTTGGGCGCTCCAACATCGTCGGCAAGCCGATGGCGGCACTGCTGTTGGCGGAAAATTGCACGGTGATGCTCGCGCACTCGCGCAGCCGCGATGTTCCGGCGTTGGTGCGCCGCGCCGACGTGCTGGTGGCGGCGGTCGGGCAGCCCGAATTGGTGCGCGGCGGCTGGATCAAGCCCGGTGCGGTCGTCATCGATGTCGGGTTCAACCGCATCACGGCCGCGGACGGGACATCGAAGGCGGTCGGCGACGTGGCTTTTGCCGAGGCGCAGGGCATTGCCGCCGCGATCACGCCGGTCCCGGGCGGCGTCGGCCCGATGACCATTGCCTGCCTCCTGCGCAATACCGTGATCGCGGCGTGCCGGCGTCGCGGCAGGGCCGAGCCGCAAATCTGAGTTGATTCAGGACAAAGCCCGCTCTTGTAATTTCGATTCAATGGATTCCGGCGAGAAAGTCATCCGCATCGCCGAAGCGGCGCGCGGGGCGAGGACGATTTCGTGGAGCAGCATGCCGAGCTACTCAGAGGAGCAGTCTGGCACCCGCGGCGCACCAATTGGCGCGATCTCGCGGCGCTCGTCCTGATCGTCACGATCATCCTCCTCATCGGTTCCGGAGCGCGGCAGATGCTCGCGCCGTTTACCGCCGCGCAGCAGCCGGAGATCTCGCTGTCGCCAAGCGCGCTGCCATCCTACGCGTTGCGCACGACGATGCGGATGCTGGCGGCGCTGCTGGCCTCGCTTCTCTTCACCTTCACCTACGGCACGGCGGCGGCGAAGAGCCGCCGCGCGGAAGCGGTTCTGATCCCGCTCCTCGATGTCCTGCAGTCGGTGCCGGTGCTCGGCTATCTCTCGTTCACCGTCGTCTTCTTCGTCTCGCTGTTTCCGGATCGGGCGCTGGGCGTCGAGCTCGCCGCCATTTTCGCGATTTTCACCAGCCAGGCTTGGAACATGGCGTTCAGCTTCTTTCAGTCGCTGCGCACCATTCCGCACGATCTCGACGAAGCGAGCCGCGGCTTTCGCTTCTCGGGCTGGCAGCGCTTTTGGCGTCTCGAGGTTCCGTTCGCGATGCCGGGATTGATCTGGAACACGATGATGTCGATGTCGGGCGGGTGGTTCTTTGTCGTCGCGTCGGAGGCGATCGCGGTCGGCGACCTGCATGTTGCCTTGCCCGGTATCGGCTCCTATGTCGCGCGCGCGGTCGAGGAGCGCGATCTGGCGGCGGTCGGCTGGGCGATCATGGCCATGACCGTGACGATCTTCATCTATGACCAGCTCATGTTCCGGCCGTTGGTGGCCTGGGCCGACAAGTTCCGCTACGAGCAAACCGCCGCCGCGGTCGTGCCGCGCAGCTGGATCATCGATTTGCTCCGGAGCACGAGCCTGTTGCGCTCGGCCGGCGAATCGATCGGAGCTGCGACGCAGGCGGCGGCGCGCGCCAGGCTGTCGTTGCGGTCATTGATGCCTCCACGACTCGCATGGGCGCTCCCGCCGGCGCTGCTCGACGTCGGTTGGTACGGGCTCATCCTTGTTGCCATCGCTTATCTTGGCTGGAAGTTGCTGCAATTTGCCGGCGCCGAATTGTCGTGGACGGACGCCGCTGAGGCCGCACGCAATGGCGGGATCACCTTGCTCCGCGTCGCCGTGCTGATTGTGCTTGCGACGCTGATCTGGGTTCCGATCGGCGTAGCGATCGGCCTGCGTCCGCGGGTGGCCGAGAAGGTGCAGCCGGTCGCGCAGTTTCTCGCGGCATTTCCGGCCAATCTGTTGTTTCCGGTCGCGGTCTATCTGATCGTGAGGTTTCAGCTTTCGCCGGTGATCTGGCTCAGCCCGCTGATGATCCTCGGGACCCAATGGTACATTCTGTTCAACGTCATCGCCGGGGCAAGCGCATTTCCCACCGACTTCCGCGAGGCGGCGAAGGCGTTCCGCATCGGCGGCTGGCGTTGGTGGCGCGACGTCATACTGCCCGGTATCTTCCCGTATTACGTCACCGGCGCCATTACCGCATCGGGCGGCGCCTGGAACGCCAGCATCGTATCCGAGGTGGTGAGCTGGGGCCCGACCAGGCTCAACGGCTCGGGGCTCGGCGCCTACATCGCGCAAATGACCGAGGCGGGTGACTATCCGCGGATCGCGCTCGGCATCGCTACGATGTCGGTGCTCGTTGTCGGCATGAACCGCCTGTTGTGGCGGCCGCTCTACGCCTACGCCGAGCGCCGGACCCGGCTCGATTAAGGGGGAGGGGAGCAGCGGTGCCGGACGACCAGGGCGCGATCATTGAATTGCGCAAGATCTGCATGGCCTTTGCCAAGCGGTCGGGCGAGCCGCTGCCGGTTTTGGACGACATCGATCTTTCCATCCATGACGGCGAGATCCTCGGTCTCCTCGGCCGGTCGGGCTCGGGCAAGTCGACGTTACTGCGGATCGCCGGTGCGTTGATCAAGCCGACTTCAGGCGAGGTGCTCTACCGCGGCAAGCCGCTGCTCGAGCCCGCCGCAGGCATCGCCATCGTATTCCAGACCTTCGCTTTGTTCCCGTGGCTGACAGTACTGGAGAACGTCGAGGCCGGCCTCGACGCGCTCGGCATGCCGCGCCAAGAGAGCCGGCAACGCGCACAGGACGCGATCGATCTGATCGGCCTCGACGGCTTCCAGTCGGCCTATCCGCGCGAGCTTTCCGGCGGCATGCGCCAGCGCGTCGGCTTTGCCCGGGCGATCGCGACCCGGCCCGACGTGCTGCTCATGGACGAGCCGTTCTCGGCGCTCGACGTGCTCACAGCCGAGACCTTGCGAACCGATTTTCTCGATTTGTGGGAGGAGCACCAGCTGCCGACCAAGTCGGTACTTATGGTGACCCACAATATCGAGGAAGCGGTCTTGATGTGCGACCGGCTGATCATCCTGTCGTCGAATCCGGCGCGGATCGCCGCCGAGATTCCGATCACGCTGGCGCGCCCGCGCAACCGGCTCGACGAGGAATTCGGCAATATCGTCGACAACGTCTACGCGGTGCTCACGGCGCGCGCCGTCGCCTCGCTCGGCGCGTTCACGCAGACGCATGAGGCGTTGGCGCGGCCGCTGCCGCCGGCTTCGGTCAATCGCATGAGCGGGCTGATCGAAATCCTCGCCTCGGCGCCCTATGGCGGGCAGGCCGAGCTCGATACGCTCGCAACCTCGCTGTCGCTTAAGATCAACGACCTGTTTCCGATCGCCGAAGGGCTTCACATTCTGGAATTCGCCGAGCTCAAGGATCGGGCGCTGAAGCTGACCGCGTCCGGGCGCGTCTTTGCCCACGGCAACACCGACGAGCGCAAGCGGCTGTTCCGCGAGCATCTGCTACGCTTCGTGCCGCTGAGCGCGCATATCTGCCGCGTCCTGCGCGAGCGCAAGCAGGGCCGGGCGCCGCGCCTGCGATTTGAAATCGAGATGGAAGATCATTTGTCCCGCCGCGACACCGAGCGCGCCTTGCGCGCCGTCATCGCCTGGGGGCGCTATGCCGAGCTTTTCGCGTATGACGACAAGAGCAGAACGTTCTCGGTGATTGCGAAGGCCG
>Ga0187769_10001443_pt1 | contig 13618 bp, 12 predicted proteins | sample 0116_SJ02_MP02_1_FD_133140 | JGI IMG/M metagenome (GOLD analysis project Ga0187769, IMG submission 133140) | Tropical peat soil microbial communities from peatlands in Department of Meta, Colombia - 0116_SJ02_MP02_10_MG | ecosystem: Environmental > Terrestrial > Soil > Wetlands > Peat | place... | reverse complement strand
GATACAATGCATACTTTGTGGGTTTAGGTAAGGAGATTCAGGACGAGATTATCGCGCGAGAATCCCATCAGCTAGAATGACTATGGGTCTGATCTTCAACATCCAACGCTTCAGCACCGCCGACGGGCCAGGAATACGTACCACCGTCTTCCTGAAGGGATGCCCGCTACACTGCGAATGGTGTCACAATCCTGAAGGTCAACGGTCCGCACCTGAATTGGTGTGGCACGACCTCCGCTGTATCGGTGCCCGAGAGTGCTTGCGAGTTTGCCCGGAAGATGCACTAACTCTCACGAACGAAGGTATGCATATCAACCGAGAGAAATGCGACGCCTGTGGCGCATGCGTAGACGCCTGTCCAACGGGCGCGCTCGAAGTCATCGGCCGTCAATGGTCAGCTGAGGAATTGATGCAGGAACTGTTGAAGGACGAGGTCTTCTACGATACGTCTGGCGGCGGGATTACGTTCAGCGGGGGAGAACCTATGATGCAGGTTGATTTCTTAAGCGAAGTGCTGCCCAAATGCCGTCAACACCGTCTTCACGTCGCCTTGGATACGTGTGGAGCTGTTTCTTGGGAGAGCTTTGAGCGCGTTCTACCGTGGGTGAACCTGGTACTTTATGATCTGAAGATCATGGATGGGAAGCGCCACCAGGCAGCCACAGGAGTTGGGAACGAACTTATCTTGGAGAATGCCCGGCGGTTGGCTGAACGCCAAGTCCCGATGTGGATTCGCACGCCGTTGATTCCTGGATTTACCAGCGATACTGGGAACATCTCGGCGATCGCACGCTTCATACGCGAGGAACTACCCGGCGTGGAGCGCTGGGACCTGTTAGCCTACACAAATTTGGGGAGACCAAAGTACAAGCGCTTGGATCGAAAGTATCTGTTGGCAGAAGTGCCACTCCTGACTCGGAATGAAGTGGAGTCGGCTTGGCGAACAGCCGTCGAACAAGTATCTGTGGCACGTTGGTCCGGAGCAACTCGACATATTGAGCGTGGGGAACACTGGGGCAACTGATGTCGGTGCTGGAGCAAGCACATGGTCTTGTCGAAGCGCTGAAGGGGGAGATGACCCCCAAGTTTCTTGCCACGCGCAGCCTAGATGGAACGCCGAATGTGGTTCCTGTTATCTCGATCCTACCTGCAGAAGACAGCCCCGACACGCTCTTCTTCGGCAACTTCCTCCTCCGGAAAAGCATCCGAAACCTAGAACAGGACAAGCGGGTAGGCGTCTTGGTGATGACCCAGCAACTGAAAGGATGGATACTCCAAGCCGACTTCCAGGAATTTCAACGCACAGGCACCTATGTCGACCAACAGATGAAGAGCTCACTTCTACGATACAACGCATACACTGGCATCAGAAATGCGGGCGTTATGCACGTGCGATCTCTGCGGGGGGCCTTCCAAATCCCGAAACTGATGGTGCTGAAGGATTATCTTCTCGCTCGGCTCGCGGGGATTGGTGGAACCACCGCGGATCATGACGGCACGAATATACCGCTACCCGTCCAGCAAGAGTTCAAGAAGATGGCGGCCGCGAAAGTGCTGTGTTGGATCGGGGAAGACGGATGCCCTGTTGTTGTGCCCGCGCTTTCACTCCAACCCGCAGGACCACGGAGTCTGATCTGTTGGCGAGGAACGAGCCTCCCGGCGCCGCCGCAAGGAGCCCCTGTTGCTGCGAACATACTTACGGCTGATGCAGTTTCGTACCAGGTGAAGGGTCGCTGGGCCAGCGGCGGAAAGACGGGCACTATCCAGACTCTTGAATTCTATGCCGGTGGACCACCAATTCCAGGTGGCCAACTGGCTTAGTTTTGCGGTCAAGCACTTCGAGATCGTTTATCGTCGTTGGTAGATCTCGGACGAGCTTTAGGAGCTTGTCGTACCGCTGGGTGGCAGCTCTCCTACCTCTTTCAGCCATCCCATGCTTCTCCTGACAGCAGCGGTCCAACCGCTGTGAAGTTTCTTCCTCTTCTCTTCGTCCCATGTAGGAACGAAGGTCCGGTCGATCTTGCAAATCTCTTGGAGGTCCTTATTGCTGGACCAGAAATCCATCGCCAAGCCTGCAGCGTAGGCCGCGCCTAACGAAGTGGTTTCGGTTACGACAGGTCTGATGACCTCGATTCCCAATATGTCGGCTTGAAGCTGCATCAAGTAGTCGTTTCTTGCTGCGCCTCCATCGACTTTCAGCGCTTTTCCTTTTGCTTGCATTTCCTCAGTCATTACGTCGAAGACGTCCCTTGTTTGCCAACATATGCTCTCGAGCGTTGCGTGAACCAGATGTTCTTTCCTAGTGTAACGAGTAAGCCCCGTCATGATCCCCCTAGCATCGGCGTCCCAATACGGAACGAAGAGTCCGCTGAAAGCCGGGACGAAATACACGCCGCCTGAACCGGCCGCAGACACAGACTTTGCCATGGATTCTGTCTCAGCGGAGGAAGCGATGAGTTTCAAGTTGTCTCTCAACCATTGCACAGCAGCGCCCGCAATGGCCACAGAACCTTCGAAGGCGTATGCACAGCGGTCCTTCTCAAAACCAAAGGCAATTGTCGTAAGCAACCCGCGCTGGGAGAACTTCGGCTTGTCGCCCAAGTTCGCGAGTAAGAAACAACCGGTGCCATACGTGTTCTTCGCTTCGCCAGGATCGAAGCACGCTTGGCCAACCAATGCTGCCTGCTGGTCACCTAGGTCGCCGTATATGGGGACCTCATGGCCAAAGGGTCCGTTAGCCGTGGTGTAGCCGAACGATTCCTTATTGGAGCTCGGTCTTACCTCTGGCATTATTCCGGGAGGTATGCCGAACATTTGTAGAAGATCTTGTGACCACTCAAGGTGCTCGATATCAAAGAGCATAGTTCGTGACGCGTTCGTGTAGTCTGTGAGATGAGCTCCATTCTTTTCGGGTGTTGACTTGTTGGCCGCTCCTCTAGTTAGATTCCATATGATCCACGTGTCAATGTTGCCGAATAGGAGGGTCTCGTTCTTGGCTTTCTCGTACGCCGCGGGTACGTTCTTCATGACCCACTCGATTTTCGAGGCGGAAAAATACGGATGGGCGTACAATCCCGTCTTGAGGTGAGTTAAGGATTCATCTGCATCGTTCTCTCTGATATCCGAGCACCTGCGCTTAGTTCTTGTATCCTGCCACACTATCGCATTATAGACAGGTTGGCCGGTCAACTTATCCCAAAGAACGGTTGTCTCCCGCTGATTGGTGACCCCTACAGCCGCAATTTGATCACCCTGCACACCTGCCCTCTCCATTGACCGCTTGATTACCGACCGAACTTTTTCCAGAATTTCGTTAGGGTCGTGCTCGACCCAGCCGGCTCGTGGGCAGATTTGCTGATGTTCCGCAAATTCACTTGAAACGATTTTTCCTTCATGATCGAAGATAATGCATCGCGTGGAAGTTGTACCTTGGTCGATAACTGCGATGTACTTCTCTACCACATAATCCTACCCCGCGCTGTTAATGAGTTCTCGTCGAGATCGGTTGGGAATCCCTGCAAATCTCGTTTTCATGCCGCGGTCAGCGTTATGGCAATCGTTCCTTGCGTCTATATTCTTCCGGAAATCCAGGTGCTTATCTCACTGAGTAGGGTATCCTTCTGGGGTTCGTTGAGCACTTCATGATAGAATCCGTCATAGACCTTCAGCGTCTTATCCGACGACGCGATTGTTTTGAAGAATTCCTGCGTCACGGAAGAATCAACAATTCCATCGCTGGTACCCACCATGACTAGGCAAGGGAGTGTAAGCTTGTTTCCGTTTCGCACTGTTTCATCTACTGCGCGCATGAGTTCCGTGTAGAATCGTGTGCTGGCGACTCCGTGAACTAGGGGGTCGTTAATGTAGTCGCGGACAATCTGCTGATCGTGCGAGAGCAGGTTTGGATCCAAGCCCGTCTTCATTGACAGTGTTGGTGTGAGGCTTGAAAGCACTCTGCCTAGCGCAACTTTCCATTCTGGCACTTTCATCTTTAAACGCAGTAGAGGACCGGTAGCGATCACGCCCGAAATGGTGCCGCCCATCTTCTCAGCATAATCCAAAACAATCAGCCCTCCGAGACTGTGCCCTAACAGAAACGTTTTGACCTGCGGGTTCGCCGATTTCGCTTTCTCAATGACGCTCCGAGTGTCGGCGAGGTAATCATCGAAATTGTCAACATGCCCCCGTCTTCCGCCCGACCTGCCATGCCCGCGTAGGTCAGCAGCATACATCGCTAAACCTTCGCGAGTAAGGTGCTCGGCCACATGGGGGTAGCGGCCGCCGTGATCTCCTTGCCCATGGGTTACTACAACTGCTGCCCTGATACTGCCTGCCGGTTTCCATGTGCGGTAGTAGATTTCGGTTCCTCGTTCGCCTTCAAACTTGCCCTCAGAATAGTTTGAGCTCGTAGAGGTCAAAGTCGGCTCGAGTTAGTGAATGTTGCACTGCCGTATAAGCGAGCGCGATTCAATTCTAGCCCGGTTTTGAGCTGCCTCAACTGTGTCCCGCGCCTCGGGGTACGACGGATGCGTTGTTGCGCCTTCGCCTAGGCGTTGCCGTTATGTAAGGTTAGGAAAGTGGACAACAGGGTAGTCGCTATATATCCGGTTGCTTCTACGCCGCCGCATGTCTAAGTACGATGCGTTGGTGAAAAACGTTCTTTCGTCAACTCTCGACGTTCAGCCGGATGACAATGTAATCGTCGAAACTTGGGATCATGGTCTCCCTATCGCGGGCGAGTTCGTTTATCGACTGCGTGAAGTGGGCGCGCATCCGATGCTCTTGTTCGAGCATGAACCTACATTCTGGAAGAGCGCCGATTCGCTTCCTGAAGAAAAACTAGGCAAGGTTGGGGAAAATGAATGGGCGGCAATGGAGAAGTCCAAGGGATACATATTCGTCCCCGGGCCAGCCGACTTCCTAAGGCTTTGGAAGAATCGTCCAAAATTCGGTGCCTCAACCGCATACAACGAGGAATGGTACGAGAGAGCGAAACGATATCGCCTGAAAGGGGCGCGGGTTGGGTTAGGATACGCAACGCAGCAACGGGCTCGCGCATTCAAGATATCACTTCCCGCTTGGCAACGACTGCTTCTTGCAGCCTCAACCATCGACTTCACGGCGCTAAAGGAAAGGGCCGAAAAAGTTGCCTCCATGCTGCTGAACGGATCCGTGACGGTCACGAACCCAAATGGGACTAACCTCAGTTTACGTTTGGTAGGTCGGGAGGTCTATCGAGACGATTGCATAGTTGACGCTGACGACCTGGATAAAGGGAGGAACATGGCCAACATTCCGGGCGGCAATGTTCTGGCTTGCCCGGAGGAGACTTATGCGGACGGCACTGTTGTCTTTGATCGACCCAGTCAGTTCATGGGTAAATGGGTTGGGGGAGTAAGATTGGACTTCAAAGATGGCCTCTTGACAAATTACCGTGCTGGCTTGAATGCTGATCTTCTAAGAGCAAGCTACGAGAAAGCTACTGGAGAGAAGAATAGACTCGCAGTCTTAGGAGTAGGCCTGAATCCGAAAGCGCGGATCGGGTTCCTACAAGATAGCATAACCTCGGGTGTCGTGACGGTAGGCATTGGCGGCAACGACGACATAGGGGGATCGAACAAAACCGATTTCTATTTCGGGGGCGTCCTAACAAAGGCGACGGTAAGCGTTGACGGCAACACGATCGTGAAACAGGGCAAACTCATGATTTGACCAGCTTGCCTTCGTCCCTCCGTGTGGTTTTACGACACGTTTAGGGAGCTAAGTTCGACGATTGTCGAGAGTTCGAACCAATCGTCGATGGTTGGTTTAGGTGCGGGTCCATAGTACTTCTCGTACAGCGATCGCTTGCCCAACTCCTTCGATTCGCCCTCTCCGAGTATTGCGGCGTCTGCTTCCAGGCTTGATCTGCCAATCCGGATTCTCGCGCGCTTGTTCTTGGCTAGGTTGCGCATCCAATCCGTATAGTCGCCTTCGTGGCTGAGGAAGATCTTCTGACCAGCAATCGAAAACCACACCTCGACGGAGTGCGGTCTGCCGGTCTTTCTCCCGACCGTCGTGAGGTGGGCGAACTTCTCCTTACTGATAGTGTCGAGGATTTCAGGTGGCACATTCGTCATGCAAATCTGAATCATCCAGTGCCTACCCCGCTAAAAGAGTAGACGGCGACCTAAGGTAGTCAATAAATACACATGACCATTCGCTGCCGTGTGAGACCACTATGAGAGTAGGGATTCTGGGTACTGGTATGGTTGGGGCTACGTTAGGATCCAAACTCATCCAGCTGGGCCATGAGGTGAAGATGGGTTCACGTTCCGCGAGCAACGAACATGCTGTTCAGTGGGCGAAAGAGAATGGAGGCCATGCATCCGCCGGGACTTTCGCGGACGCTGCCGTGTTTGGGGAGATAGTCTTCAACTGTACAGCGGGTGTAGCTTCCCTTGCGGCGATAACGTCCGCAGGCTCCAGCAACCTCAAAGGAAAGATCCTAGTCGATGTGGCGAATCCGCTCGACTTTTCGAAGGGAATGCCCCCCACTCTCACTGTCTGCAACACCGATTCCCTCGGAGAGCAGATACAGAAAGCTTTCCCAAGTGTTAGAGTGGTCAAGGCGTTGAACACGATGAACTGTAAGGTGATGGTTGAGCCGACTCTCGTGGGCGGTGAACACGACGTATTTGTCTGCGGAAACGACCCTGCTGCCAAGGCGAAAGTTAGAGAGGTTCTGACAGCATTCGGTTGGAAGTCAATAATCGACCTGGGCGATATCAGTGCAGCTAGAGGTATGGAAATGCTATTGCCAGTCTGGTTACGACTTATGGGCCAGTTTCAAACTGCAAACTTCAATTTCAAAATCGCGCGATAGTCATCGTTGGCATTGCGCGATCGGCTCGGAAGAACGCTTCAGTCGCAACTCTCATCGTTCGTCTTTTTGGACCTGCCACGCTCTCTCGACATGCTTGGCTCGGTAAATTCGCCATTTGGCATGACGCACCACGTTGGCGAGGTAGATTTCTCCTTGATGGTAAGCCCTTTCCAAGGTCGCTTCTCTCGAGAGGTAATCTTGCTTCAGAGTGGCCATTTCTTTCTTGGGTGAGAACAGTACGTACACCGGGATTCCGACAGCAAGGAGTATCATTGAGATGATGATCTGGTTCCCGTTTACTTGAGTCATTAGTAGAATGGAGAAGAGAATTCCAAGTAGGATCACCAGCCTGTTCCCGTGGGAGCTGTGAGTCTTCGTCCCATGGCTCTTACCTAGGAAGAAGGCGGAAACGCAGGTTGCTAGATAGGCTAGTGACAGGAGAAACACTGATGCGTTGATCAGGGCGGAGAGGCTGTCTGTGATGCTTGCTATGAAGGCCGTTGCGCAAAGTGCGATTATGCTAACATATGGAGTGCCTGAGGTAGAGTGCAGTTTGCCAAAGGCTCGGGGCAACATACCGTCAATCGCCATGGCAAAAGCCAATCTAGACGTCCCGATCGTCCCCGATTCATCAACGCCGAGAATCGAAGCCAACGCGCCAAAAGTAAGAATGAAACCCCCGATAACCGCGAGCGTAGGTGAGAAACTGAGCGCGCTTGCCGCAGCAAGGCTCAGGGGTGCACTAGACGCGCTGAGTCGGGTCTGGTCGACGAGTGCAATCACAACGAAGTTAGTGATAATGTAGAATGCGGCAACAATTAACATCCCGATAAACAGCGCCTTGGGCAGGGTCTTTTTCGGGTTCTCGATTTCGTCCGCTGGCAAGCTGGACAGTTCGAATCCCGCGTAAGCCCAGATAATTAGAATTAACGCTTGCCCTGCACCCGAGAAGTTTCCAGTCACAAACGGATGGAAATGAGAAATCGCTACCGTGGGCCGTAAGGCGATGAATCCTATTCCAAGGCAGATTAAGAAGAAGAGGGGCCCAAGCTTCGCGATCGTCAGGGCGTCGTTGAATCTGCTAGCGGCCTTAACGCCGTAGATGTTGGTGAGAACGATTACGACAGTGAAGACAGCTTTGAGAAATATGATTTCGGGCGGGGTTAAGTTTGGAACTATGGTTTCGAAGTATTGAGTGAACGCGACAGGGAAGACGGCAAGAGTGAACCATTCGGCCAAGAGTAGTGCCCAGCCAACCATGAACCCGGGAAAGGGTCCAGCGACTTGCTTTGCGTACGCATAAGAGCCGCCCACCTTGGGGAGGACGGTAGCACAGTACGCGAAGCAGAGGGCGATTACGATGGCGATTATCGCGCCGATAAACCAGATTAGAATTGAAACGGGTCCGATGAGTCCGGCGATTAGGGATGGTATTACGAAGATGTCGGCTCCAATCGCGGAGCCGACTACCAGGCTTATGGTATCGTAAGTGTTTAGTTGCCTACGAAGTGATACGTGCCTCGCAGGTTTCATTTCGCCCTTCTCGTGTGGCTAGCTAAATTCGCTATAGACTGATGGGTATTGCTGTGTCAGTATGAGGTTCAGTCTTAGCACATTTACGTATGGGTCGCCTGTAACCAAGAGCGTCCACTCGACGTTTTGATCTACGATTTGTTTGAGCGCACGCGCTGGGATTCCTGTTGCGTTAGATATGAGCGGTATCTGGGAGTACGCGTCCTGGAGCGTGATATCCGGGTCCACGCCTGAAGCCGAAACTGATGCGTTCAACGGGTGAAAGAACTTTGACGAATTGAAATTCTCTGCGACGAGGATCGAGCCGGCGTAACGACCTTTGTACTGCACGAGTTCTCCGTTTGCTTGGTAAGGCATGAGAACTTGGGCTATTCCCGTTACCGCTATGGGAAATACCAGACCGCAAAGTATGAGGGAGATTACGGCCATCCTCAACAACGGACTGTAGGGTTCATCTTTCAACTGTCAATCCTCCTAAATGTGAATGGCGAGTAACAGTATGTCGATCAGCTTGATTCCGGCGAAAGGTACTATGACACCGCCGACGCCGTAGATCATCGTGTTCTTGAGGAACAGGGTCATTGTGTCAGTTGGTTTGAAGGAAACTCCCTTCATAGCTAACGGGATGAGGAGCGGGATGATTACCGCGTTGAATATGAGGGCGGAGAGTACCGCTGTTCGCAACCCGAGTCCGAGTATGTTCAGGGCCTCGAGTTCTGGTATTACGCTGAATAGGACCGGGACGATCGCGAAGTATTTTGAGACATCGTTAGCAATGCTGAACGTTGTTATCGCGCCGCGCGTCATGAGAAGTTGCTTGCCGAGCATGACCACTTCAATGACTTTTGAAGGGTTGGATTCCAAGTCCACCATGTTCGCTGCTTCCTTGGCGGCCTGTGTGCCGGAATTCATTGCGAGTCCGACATCGGCAACCGCTAAGGCCGGGGCGTCGTTTGTTCCGTCGCCAATCATGGCGACTATTCGCGTGTTCGCTTGTTCCTTCAGAACTATCTGATGCTTATCCTCGGGCTTCGCTTGGGGGACGTATTCTTGGATTCCGACTTCGGAGGCTATGCTCTTGGCGGTGAGAGGTTGGTCGCCGGTGATCATGATTGGGCGAATACCCATGGCCTTAACGTCACGAATCTTCTCTTTGATTCCTTCCTTGAGGATGTCTCTGAGGCGAATCATGCCGATGACCTCTCGGTTACGGCATATGGCAACAGGGCTGTCGCCTTCGTCGGAGATCTTGTTGACGACTGCGTCGAAGTTCTGCGGGATCTCTCGGGCAATCGCCTTGATGGCGTCTGGGGCGCCTTTGATTATTTCGACCTCTCCGGCTTCAAGCGAAGTGTCCAAGGAGTCGGTGAACTTTCGTCTGAACCTGCTCCTCTCGGAACCCGATCTCGGAGCTTTCGGCAGCATAAACCCGGTACCGCCTGTGAGCTTTACTCCGCTTGTCCTTGTGGTTGCTGAGAATTCGTAGGATTCGGAGAGTGAGAGGGCGTTTAGTTCTTTCGGTATTAGAGCATGGTTGTACGCTAGTCTAATGATGCTTCGTCCCTCAGGTGTATCATCATGCCAGGATGATAGGAACGCTGCTTCACCGACATCTTGCTCCGTGTAGTTTCCAAAAGGAATGAATTCAATTGCTTGTCGGCTTCCGATTGTTATTGTGCCCGTTTTGTCTAGGAGGATTGTGTCCGTATCTCCCGCCGTTTCAATAGCGCGGCCAGATTTTGCCACGATTTTCCTTGCGTATAGTCGTGACATGCCGGAGATGCCGATTGCGGGAAGTAAAGCTCCGATGGTGGTTGGCAGTAGGCAAACGTAGAGCGCGATCAGCACTGAAAGGTCTGCGCCCAGATTCAACGTTATAGTAAGCCCAAGCAGGGCGAAGAGGATGATTGTGAATATCGCCGTTAACGAGATCAGCACGATCTCGACTGCTTGCTCGTTCGGCGTCTTCGGCCTCTTGGCAGCTTCCACGAGGCGAATCATCTGGTTGATGTAGCTATCTTCGGGATTCACAGTCACAACGGCTTTGAGCGTATCGCTGATTACCTTGGAGCCACCGATCAGAGGGTCGGTTGCAGCTTTTCTTACTGGAACGGACTCCCCAGTAAGAAGGGACTCATCGACCATCGCTATTCCTTCAACCACCTCAGAATCTATGGGTATGATGTCGCCCTTCTCAAGCAGAATCCAGTCGCCTTTGCGGAGTTGGGTTGATGGAGTCAAGGTGACCGTGCTTTCGTCTCCACCACGGGAGATCTTCTTCGCAGCCACTTCCTTCTCGAGCTGTCTTAGGCTGTTAGCTGTGTTCCTTGCCTGCCTCTCGGCAAGAGAATCAGATAATGTGCTGAACCATACCGTGACGATTAGGATGATCGCGACTTCCCAGTAGTAAGTCGTTTCGTTTACGTTCGCTACCGGTAGAAATCCTTGCGGATAGATGGCCATTGCTGTTACGATGAAGAATGTGATCTCAACAATGAGCATCACGGGATTTCTGCGTAGAGTCCACGGGTTCAGGCGCACAATGGAATCTAACAGAGTCCTTCCAGACAGCTCGCTTAGCATTGAGCCCGGTTTGCCGTCTTTTGCCGTCATTTGTTCTGCCGCTCCGCTTCACCCAAATCCTGTGGCGTGTCCCTGGAACCATGCAAGAATCGGGCCAAGGGCGAGGAATGGAAAGAATGTCAGCGCAACGAGAATGATTATGCTTCCCACAAGGACTACTGTGAAGGTTGCTGTTTCAGTCTTAAGGCCAATCTCTACGTGTCTCTTTCTACCGATCATTGATCCAGATAGAGCCATTAGAAGGCTAATTGGTGCGAATCGTCCTGCAAACATGACTAGTCCGGTTGAGATGTTGAAGAACACGGTGTTTGCGGAAGCGCCGAAGAAGTCTGATCCATTGTTTGCGGCTGCCGAAGTGAATTCGTAGAAGACCTGTGTAAATCCGAGGGCGTTTCCGCTAACTCCGATCGCGTTCGCGGCCCCTGTCGCGTAGGCTAGTACCGTTGGAATGAGAATAATGATCGGATGAACCAAGAACGCGATCATAACTATGAGGACATCTCGTCCTGTAATTTTCATTCCAAGATATTCAGGGGTCCTCCCCGACATGAGCCCAACAATGAACACAGTAATCACAACATACATGACCATATACATCAAACCAACTCCCTTGCCACCCGGCGTTGACTGAATCAACATCCCCATGAACGCAGCCACGATCGTGAACTGGTTTACGGCATATAGTGAGGCGTTCACGGATCCAGTCGTGACCGCGGTTGTAACTACCGTCCAGAAAGCCGAGAAAAATCCTCCAAACCGTACCTCCATGCCGGGGCCGAAGAGAGGATCCGGAACGAATGCGATTACGAGGTCTATGACGAAGAGGGCATAGGAACCCCACAGTATAGGGCGTGCCTCCTTTCTCTTGCCCAACATCTCCCCGTACACGAAACACATCACAGTGGGCATCAGCAACATCAGTAGAATCTGAATCACGTCAGTTGCAGGAGTCGGGTTCTCGAGAGGGTAGGCTGAGTTGGCTCCGTAGTAGCCACCGCCATTGGTTCCTATCTGCATGATCGAGACCAAAGACGCGACGGGGCCAACTAAGATAGACTGAGTCGCACCCTCTACCGTCTTCACGGTCGTATACCCGCTCAGCGATTGGGGCGTACCAAGCGCGACAAGGATGAGTGCCGCTATGAGGCAGAAAGGAAATAGGACTCTAGTGAGCGACCTAACAAAATCGACATAGAAATTCCCAAAGTCCTTCGCTCCCACCTTTAGACCTCTTATGAACGCTACCGCGGCACAGATGCCAGACGCTGCCGAAGTGAATTGTAGGAATTGGACGGCGCTCATCTGGCTCAGATACGACAACGCTGCTTCGCCGTTGTAATGCTGAAGGTTGGTATTCGTACCGAAGGAAATTACTTGCATGAAGGCGAGGTCCCAATTCAACCCCGGGAACCCCTGCGGGTTAAGCGGTAACTTATCTTGGAACATGAAAATGAAGAAGGCGAGAACCATCTGGACTACGTTGAGAAACATGAGTGAGAAGACGTACTCCTTCCAGCCCATAGAGCGGTTTGGGTTTACACCGCCGAGCCTGTAGATCGTGTTCTCTACGGGGTTTAGTATTCTGTCTAGCCTGCTTGGTGTACGTTCAAAGACCTTCGAAACGTAAGGCGCCAAGAGCCGACCCATCGCGATGGCTGCGCCGAGAATTAGGAATATGGTTGTTCCTTCGATGAAGTTAATCAAAACCTTGAACTCCCGTCAAATTCGTTAATCTCACTACTACGTAAACAGCCCAATCAGCCTCGAAAAATCGCCGTTCGTTATTGGCCCGTGATTGTATGCCCGTTTCTCTGGCCTTTGGCCGCACTCAAAACGATAGACGTTACAGTGCTCTTTATTCCTTTGATCTTCAACAGCTTATTCTTGAGGAAATCTCGAAACTCTTCGATGTCCGCGGCGGAGACGAGCGTGACGATATCGAATTCGCCGGTTACTTCGTAAAGCTCTTCTACGTTCGGAAGCTGGTTAAGTGCCTTGACGACGTCGTCCAGTAAGGGCGACTCGACAAAAATGTCTACAAAAGCTAAGAGGCGTGGCATCGCTAATCATCGATCCTGACTCCGACTTTCCTATCGCGTTTCCGCACACCTCCCCCGACCGTATATTAAGCATTGCTATGCTGCTACGTTGCGAAAACAAGGACCACGTGCTCGACGGTCTCGGCCAACAAGCGGGGAAAGTGGAAGCTTTGTTCCTGAGGGCTGTAAGCGTGTAACGCGAATTCACAAGAAATCAGGCTCAAGACATCGCCTTCATGTTTACTGCGCCGCTCTTGACTCACTGAGCCTCTCCGTCTTCGTGGAGCCACGACTAAATGCCCAACTGCTGATCAGCCAAAGCTGCTGCTCCCATCTGGACGTAGCTGGCTGCCTCACGCAGTGGAGGCTTAGAACGGTCCATAGCGTAGTGGACGTTTCATCCGCATCGATTATATACTTCATCTAGAGGCTTCAAGGAACTACGAGCCGTAGTTGCGAGGAAAAGAAAAATGAGTAACCTGTCTCAAACGAAATACCCCTACATAGTTACTGCTATTGGCGTAGGCCTTATGGCGATAGGTGAAATCTACAGTTTCGTACGCGCAATGATGTTCAGAGCAATGTTTCGTCCCGGTGG
>Ga0187769_10001442_pt1 | contig 13619 bp, 9 predicted proteins | sample 0116_SJ02_MP02_1_FD_133140 | JGI IMG/M metagenome (GOLD analysis project Ga0187769, IMG submission 133140) | Tropical peat soil microbial communities from peatlands in Department of Meta, Colombia - 0116_SJ02_MP02_10_MG | ecosystem: Environmental > Terrestrial > Soil > Wetlands > Peat | place... | reverse complement strand
CTAGGCTACGTCTACACTGGAATCGGCCGAAACACGGGAGAAATCATTTTCGGGGCGCTGATATTCGTGTTCTATTTCATAGGCTTCGAAGTCGGGTATTTGATTGACATACTTACCTACGTGGCTCCGGCGACTCCGGTCAACGTTTCCCCCTACGCGGCCCTCATTTTACTCGCGTTCCTCTTGCCATTCGCTTTCGCCTATGACGGATACCGGAGGGCGAAGTAATCATAGTCCTCAACTACTGTCCGAATTGCGGAACACCACTGGCCGTCGGCCAGAACTTCTGCAGGAACTGCGGCGTAGATCTTAGACAGCAAGTTCAAACAATCCAGACCGAGATACGACAACCAACAACGGCGATACGGGGCCTAGCACGGAACGCAATCGTCTACCTGACTCCCGAAGGGCTGAGCGTGGACACGTTTCGTTCCGCCGGGGTGCTGTTTCTATCCCCAATAGTGCCAATTCCATTGCTGTTCGCCATTTACCTCATCATCCAGGAGGGCGCGTTTGCCGTCTACGCCTCTGTCTGGATCGCACTGTCCTTCATCGTTTACGACGAGCTGAGATGGCAAGGGCTCCGCCGCCTGGTTGGACACTCCTCTTCAGCCCCCCAACAAAAGACGCCACGGCTCATACCGTGGAGCTCTCTACGAATGGCAGACTGGGATGGGAGGACGCTCTGGTTCACGAGCATGAATCCCCGACACAAGATGTCAGTCACCTTTGACCGCAACGACGCGCCTTTTGTCGAAAGAAGTTTAACGTCATGGGGTGTGCGTTACTCACCCAAGTCCCTTAGGGTCCCGAAAGCCCTGACCCATTTCTCTACCTTGGCACTAACCCTGTTCTTGGTCAGTCAATTCATCCTCATTCTCGCTGCGGTCCTTCCCTTCTTCCCGGGGGAGGAGCAGATGTACAACACGATTCTGAACAGCACCCGTTCACAGGTTGCAGGCGCCACATTCATGGAGGCATTCAAGGCAATCTTCCTCAACAACCTGCAAGTCGCATGGGGCGGCATGCTGCCCGTGCTCGGGCAGCTCTCCTTCGGGCTGGCCAGCTACAACACGGGTCGAGTCATTCAGGTGATAGCCATCTCTGACAACTATCCATCGGCGGTGGTACTTGTCACGCTGTACCTGCTCCCACACACCTGGGTCGAAGAGTCCGCCTATCCGATAGCTACAGCAGCGGGGCTGCTGGCGATCACGACATGGCGCTCGGTTTCGCCCAGCGAGTTCGCTCGCAGGGTCAACTGGGGCTCGTGGAAGCTCGTCTTCACCATGGTCGGCGTCGCACTAATCCTGGTGGCAGCGGGTCTGATCGAGACCGCGGGGCTTTACCTCGGGACCGGAGAGCTTGTCCTCTGGATTCCTGTCGGTGTCGTGTCCTTCTTTCTGGTGACTTGGACCCGCGAGCGGAGGCGCATTCGCAGTACGCCGCCGCTAGGTAGTGCTTAATTCCCTCTCCCAAAACGACGGCCAAGCTTGTCCTTCTCTGCCGACCTCGCCTGGGAGCGTGTCAAGACGCTGGCTCCTTTCCCAGCGAAGCTCGAATCCTATTACCGCGACATCCTTTCACAATACGAAGCCGCCCAGAGGGCAGCGTCAATAGCGAGATCGAAGGGGCTAGATCCCACCGATGCCGTGGAGAGCAAGGTAGTCTTCGACCTGGCAGACCGGGTGAACCAGATGCTCCGTCTCGACCAGTTCGAGGGACTTGTCGACAGGCTCCGAGAGTTGCTCCACACGACATCGAAGGAGAGGGCAGCACTAGCAATATCTCAGGAGATTGCTTTAGGCAGGTTCGGTGCCCTCGAGAGGCACGAGGCCCTGAACTACGGCGTCCGCGCCGGACTGGCAGTGATGACGGACGGAGTCACCGTGGCCCCGCTGGAGGGGATATCTGGGGTAAGAATCAAACAGAACGACGACAACACAGACTACGCGTCCGTCTCCTACGCCGGCCCCATGCGGTCCGCGGGAGGCACCGAGGCAGGATTCTCCTTAGTGATAGCCGACCTCACTGCAAAGAAGCTCGGACTAAGCAACTACAGGGCCAGCCGAGAAGAGATTGATCGTTTCGCAGAGGAGCTGAGAATCTACGAACGCGACGTCGGGAACTTCCAGTACAAAGTCACCGACGACGATATCAGAAGGGCCATATCGAACCTCCCTGTCGAGATCGATGGAATCGAAACCGATCCCATCGAGGTGGTCGTTCATCGAAACCTGAAGCGCGTGGCAACAGACAGACTCAGGGGCGGAGCGCTCCGAGTCCTCAATGACGGAGTGATAGGGCGTGCCAACAAACTGTCGAAGAAGCTTGCCAGCCTGAACATTACGGGTTGGGAGTTCCTCAGCCAACTGAAGGGAGGGACCCAACAATCGACCAACGAGACGGAGCAGGCAGGCGCCCACTTCGAGGAGGTCATCTCAGGAAGGGCGGTCCTCTCGATGCCTCACAGCAAGGGAGGTTTTAGGCTCAGGTACGGAAGGTCGATGGACACGGGCCTCTCCACCATAGGGATACACCCCGCCGTGGCCATCCTCCTGGACTACCCCGTCGTCGTCGGGACGCAGGTGAAGGTGGACTTGCCGGGTAAAGCGGCCACAATCGCATTTGTGGACTCGATCGAAGGGCCAACAATACTGACGAAAGACGGGAGCGTCGTCAGAGTGTCTACATCGGCCCAGGCCGAGGAGTTCCACGACTCCCTGGCGAAAATCATAGATCTCGGCGACGCGCTCATAAGCTATGGTGACTTCCTCGAGAACAACAAGGCCCTCCCTCCGTCTCCCTACGTGGCAGAATGGTGGGTACAGGATTTCCGTCGCGCGCTTGCTGCAATTCCCGGCGCGTCGGACATGCTCACCGCGGCAGGCATTTCGTCAGAAAGGGCAACCGAACTCCAGTCCTCTCCCACGACGATTCCATCGGCAGCCGAAGCCATCGCCATCTCACAATCACTCGGGCTCCCACTGCATCCGTCCCACACGCCGCGCTTTGACCGGGTCGCTTCGTCCGACATCGCCGAGCTCAGGAAGTACTCTCTCGTGGAAGGATCCAAGGTCGTGGTAAACGCCAACGTCCCCCAGATTCGATGGATACTCAACACCTGTCTCATCGAGCACAGAATAGAGGGCGAAGTCGCAGTCGTCAGCGGCGAGCCAGCACTTGTCCTTTGTGCCCTCCTCCGTCTCAAGGAGCCGGAGCTAGTCATCCCCTCGGACGAGCCCGAATACGTCAAGAGGCTCTCCGGGATTCAGCTCGGGCGCCAGAGTACTACTACCATCGGAATCAGGGTCGGCAGACCCGAAAAGGCGATGGTCAGGAGGATGAAACCTCCAGTCCACACACTATTCCCAGTGGGCTATGAGGGAGGACCGATGCGGGACGTCTTCACGGCCGCCAAGGCGGGCAGGGTGAAGATCGAAATTGTCAACCGGTTCTGCTCCAAATGCGGCGAACGGCGGACGTCGTTAGAGTGCGAGATCTGTGGCACGTCCACTACCAAATTCATGTCCTGCCCCCGATGCGGCACGACGACGGAAGACGAAGCTTGCCCCAACTGCAGGGCGAAGACCGTTAACTACTCTAAGATGGACTTCGACCTGCGGTCCAGACTCGAGGCCATCAGGACGAAAATCCCGCACAACACAAGCAAGCCTGTCAAGGGGGTGAGGGGACTCACCAGTGCCTCGAAGCAGCCGGAGGCAATCGAGAAGGGAATCATCAGGAGCAGGCACAACACATACGTCTACAAGGACGGAACACTAAGAATAGACGCGACCAACGAACCCCTGACGCACTTCAGGCCGAGGGATGTCAAAGCGGACATCCACACGCTAATCGGACTCGGTTACTCCCAAGACAAGGACGGGTTCCTGCTGCAGCGGGACGATCAGATACTTGAGCTGAAGCCTCAGGACATCATCGTCCCCGTGGAGATAGGGGACGACCTGGTCAGGATGGCTCAATGCGTAGACGACATGCTGCAGAACGTCTACGGATTGCAGCCGTTCTACAATGCCAAGGGGCCGTCCGACCTACTGGGGAGGCTGGTCATAGGACTCGCCCCTCACACTTCCGTCGGTGTGGGCGGGAGGATCATAGGTTACTCTGCCACTCAGGTCTGCTTTGCCAACCCCTACTGGCACTCGGCGAAGAGGAGAGACTGCGATGGCGACGGCGACTCCCTGCTGCTCTTAATGGACGCTCTCCTGAACTTCTCGCTGGAGTACGTCCCTGCCCAGATAGGAGGGTACATGGACACGCCCCTGCTCATCCAGCCTGTCATCCTGCCATCGGAAGTGGACGAGCAGGCGCACAACTTCGACATAGCCTCATCCTATCCACTCGAATTCTACGAGGAGACTCTCGGCTCCCCACCAGCGGCGTCAGTGTCCAATTTGGTGGAGGACATCGGTTCCAGATTGGAGAAGGACACCCAGTTCTACGGCTACGGCTACACCCATCCTACGAGCTCCCTTACCATCAAGCGCTCTAGAGGCTCCTATTCCACCCTTAGGACCCTCAACGAGAAGATTTCCAAGCAGATAGAGGTCGCATCCCTCATCGAGGCCGTCTCTACGCGGGACGTGGTCGAATCAATCATCAAGACACACCTCATTAGAGACATAATGGGGAACGCAAAGAAGTATGCCACTCAGGCATTCAAGTGCAGGAGTTGTGGGCTGACCATGAGGAGGCCCCCTCTTTCTTGGAGGTGCCCCAACTGCGGGAGTGAAATCAGAGGAACCTTGACCAGGGCCTCGGTTGAGAAGTACCTCTACATCGCACAGAGGCTTGCACGTGATTACGACGTTGACCCATACCTGAAGAACCGCCTGGACATGCTCGAAAGGGAGCTCGACCAACTCTTCCAGGGTCCGAGGAAAGCGGACCAGCTGGAGCTGACCGACTTTCTAAAGCCGGCACTAGCGGATCGAGCCTAGTCGGCCGTTGATTCCCACCCTCGACCTGTGGCTCCTTCTCGGCGGGTACATTGTGATATTGTTCTTCTTCGTCGTCCAACGTCTTCTCAGGAGAGGCGAAGGCGCACGCTCATTCAGGGGAGGGCCATATGACAGGGGCAACATGATCCTCGTCGGGTCAGCAACGGGAATCGGACTATGGCTGCCACTGATAATGGTCCTCCTAGGTGTGGCGGCCTATCCCATCAACCTACCCGAAGGGGCAGTCGCCCTTGCGGTCATGGTCTTGGGCGTGGGGATTCGAGTTTGGGCCGCCATGACACTAGGGAAGTACTATACGACGACACTTATGATGAGCGAGGGACAGAAAGTGGTCACCGCCGGCCCCTACGCATTTGTGCGGCATCCAGGGTATCTTGGCGAGATAATGATTTGGACCGGGTTTGCAGTGGTCTCGAGCAATCTGGTGCTGTTCTTTCTCCTTCCCGCCATGTTCGTAGCGGTGTACTTGTACAGGATTTCGGTCGAGGAAAGGATGCTCGTGAAGGGGCTTGGTGATGACTACGTAAGGTACCGGCGTAGGACTCGCAGGTTAATCCCTTCAGCGTACTGAAGTGCCTCCGCCGCTTCACTCACTCGAACGAATATGCCGGCGACTCTCTGAATGAATACTTGACCCTCTGAAAGCCCTTTCTCATTTCCTTGATTCGGCTCACAACTTCACGCTTCTTCGTACCTCCGAGGGCGACGTGCACTATGTCTGCAATCTCCTTCATCTCGGATTTGCCCATGCCGAGGCGGGTAAGCTCGGCGATGCCTAGCCGTATGCCTCCGGGGTTGGTGTAATGTCTCCCCGCTTGGAGGTCGCCGGGAATGGGCTCCCTATTGCATATGATGTTCTGTTCCTCCAAGAGCTTCTCTATGACACCCCCGTCGGAGTACTTCGTGATGTCGAGAGCCACTTGGTGAGACTTGGTGTACCCGTTCTTCTCGCCAAGCACCTTCTCTCCAAGATCGGCCAGCCTTACCGCGAGCGTCTGGGCGTTCACGACAACATCCCTGGCATATCTTCGCCCGAACTGGAGGAACTCTGCGAACACCATTGCCTTGGCCGCCACGTTGGCTAGGTGGTGGTTGCTGGTCATGCCGGGGAACACCGCCTTCTTCAGCGGCTCTGCGAACTCGCCACGAGCCGCGATTGCGCCGCCCTGCGGTCCGAAGAGCACCTTATGCGTGCTGAAAGTCATCATCTGTGCTCCCTCGCGCAGGGGGTCTTGGAACTGGCCTCCAGCAATCAGACCTGCTACGTGGGCGGCGTCATAGCAGATGATACCTCCCTTGTCGTGAATAGCCTGCTCCAGCTCCTTGATAGGATGGGGGAACAGGAAGAGGCTACAGCCAAACATGGCAAGCTTCAGCGAAGATAGCGCGGCAATGCGCTTCTTCGTTTCGTCCACATCAATGTTCATCCCTTCCTTATCGAAGGCGAAGTAGGCTACCTCCAGGCCATGGACGGCGCCCGCCGAGCCTCCAAAGTCCTTCTTACCGTGAGAGATATGTCCTCCATTGGGAATCGCCAGAGCCATCATCGTGTCGCCGGGGCTTGTGAAGGCGGTGTAGACAGCGAGATTCGCCACCACCCCTGACACTGGCCTCACGTCGATGTGGTCCGCTCTAAACAGCTTCTTGCCCAGTGCTATCGCTTGGAGTTCGATTTGATCGATGTACCGGCATCCTGCATAGACTCTCTCTCCGGGCCACCCCTCCGCATACCGGTGCCCCAAGTCAGAAGAGAGTACTCTCCTTACGGGCTCTGAGGCAAGGTTCTCGCTGGCAATCATAGGGAGGCTCTCGGAGAACCATTTCTCATGAGCCCTGACCTTGGTCATGACCGACTTGAATTCCGAAACGTAAGAAGGCATGCGGCGTGACGAATCTCTTTGATAGTTATACATTTGGCAGACCGATGGGTTTTCGAAAGGTTGCTTAATACCCCCACAACCCGGGGACCAAAGCGTCCGCTTTGTCCTCAGGATTCGTCGGGACGGCCTACGGCATCGAGCTTGCCCACGTCAGCAAGTCTTACGGTTCGGTACCAGCGCTCACCGATTTGAGCTTCGAAATTCCAATTGGCGGGAGGTTCGCGCTGCTCGGCCCCAACGGGGCCGGCAAGTCGACAACACTGAAACTCCTTATCGGTTCGCTCAGACCAGACACCGGGTCCATAAGGCTACTCGGTTATCCCCCAGAGAGCAGGGAATCAAAGGCCGTTGTGGGTTATCTCCCCGAGGACGCTCTTCCCTACAGGATGCTTTCGGTGAGGGAAAACCTCGAGTACATTGCAGCTCTGAGAGGGGTGGCCGACATTAAGGGCCGGACCGACTACCTGCTCGACGAGCTCGAACTCCGGCAGTATGAGAAGTCGAACGTGGGCCGACTTTCGAGAGGAAACACCCAGAAGCTGGCAATAGCACTCGCAATCGTGCACTCGCCAAAGGTCCTACTCCTCGACGAACCTCTCAACTATCTAGACATACCTACCCAAGAGAAGGTGATTTCCATGCTTGACAGACTTGAAGGGACGCATCTCGTCTCAACCCACATCATGTCCATCGCGAACAGGCTTACCGACAGCGTCGTTATGATATCGAAGGGACAGTTCCTATGGGAGGGGACCATAGAAGAGCTGAGGAAGAAGGGAACCCCTGACGAGCCAATCGAGAAGGTCGTGGCGAGGATGATGACCAGTGCTCCGTAAGCTCCTGCAATTCGTCCTGAGAACCCGGTTCTCCAGGCCTTTTCTGATACTGGTTGCTATAATGGTCTCGTACTCCTTGATCATTTCCACGACAATCCCCCCATCGGGGGTGAGCACCATACTTGGATACTATGCGGCGGGAATCATAGCGATATTCTTGGCGATGGCCTTGGCGACAGGCGGAGTCATGGTGATGAAGTCTGACAGAGATTACCTGTTTACACTCCCGCTGAGCCCCCGAGACTTATCACTTTCAATCTTCTTCGCCCAGTTCATCGCTTTCGGAACTACTGTTCTCTTCATGTTTGTTTATCTCGCGGAGGCCTTTACATCTCCCCTCCTGGTCGTGGATATGATTGCGCTGGCACTCACATTCACCTCTCTCGGAGTCCTCGCTCCCCTGATTCGGACCCGCATCCGCATCGCGCTCTCGGTGGCCCTCGCTCTCTGGACGCTCCTTTCTTTCGCCGGCTTCCCCCTCAGCCCCGGCTCCGCGTTCAACGGAAACCTGTACGGGGGGACGGCGACTCTCCTGGCACTGGCCGCCGTGACCGTCATCTTCGCCTTCAGGAGCCTTGGAAGAATCGAGCTCGACATGATGAAGAGTCTTGTCAGAACCACCTCCACAGACATCAAGTCTCCCAACAGCTACGTTGGCAAGAGCCCGCTTGGCGCAATCTACTCGATGAATCTGACCAACATGTCGCTAGCCGGGAGAATGAACATGGCAGGGACCTCGCGGTATGTGTCAAGGCGGGTAAAGACCCGCTGGGTCGCATTGGCGTCGACGGCCGCTGCAGTGGCATTCTTCGTCTTCGCCCTTTCACTGGGGCCGGCCAACATGACAAACGACATGCCAAACGGCAACGCGGCGAACGTCATACTCGCAATCGGCCTCTCCTTCATCGGATTCTTCTTCTCCCAGTCTGCAATCACGAATGAGAGGCTCTGGCTGTCCTTGACCTCGCTCCCCGCCGCGACCTACTTCAAGCACCTGGTCGCGTCCAAGGTCGCATCACTTCTGGTCGTCTTGGTACCCTTCGCGGCGGTCGACTCAATGTTGCAGGTGCTCGGTGACCCAGAGGCTCTGGGGGCACTAATGATGATACTCCTGGTCATCCCCGGCGCATTCGTCCTCGAGATATGCTGGGCCGCCTACATTGCACCCATCCAGGTCAAAGGAGACGATATGATGATGCCCGCCCAGTTCAACCTCCGTCAGATGGCCGTTGCCCTGCCGATGGGCGCGGTGGTAATAGTCGCCACAATCGGCGTTTTGTTCGCCCCACTCGCAGCGGCAGCAGGTTTAGCGCTCTGCCTCGTCTCAGCCCTGCTGACGCTGAGTGGAAGGTTCTGGGGCCGAGTCGTCACCAGGCTCACGGAGAACGGATTCGTCTAGGCTGAGTTGCAGGCGCCCCGGGCCTATCTAAACAGTCATCATGATCTCCAACGGCCAAGCGAGGGCGTTAGCCTTAAGAACGCTCGGCGCGTCGCGCCCAATCACTTGAGCAAGAAGGATAACGCCCCGATGCCCGCTTCGAGTGCTGGCCTCCTGACCTTCTTCAACGAAGAGACCCAAGGAGTGAAAATCAGGCCGGAAATAGTCCTCATCGGGTCGATTGTACTGATTACCGTCTCAATTGTCATCATCCTCATTTAAAGACCGGGGTCCAAAGACATCCTCGGCTACCGAGGCCCTTGCAAGCCGCTATAGGCACCTTTTTGTCCTGCCATCAGCCTCTCAGCTGATTCTTTACGGAGGCGCAGCGTGCCTCCTCCTGTCCCTCCTCTCCAAGGGGACCAACGGAATCCTCGCATTCGTCCTCTCTCTGCTTGTCTTCTTGCTATCGGCGTCCGCAATCTCAGGCGTCCTCCTGATGATCGAAAGAAGAACCATCGCCACATTCCGCCGGGTCCTGGCCATGCTGATGACAGCGATGTTGCTCTGGATCCTGATTGCGGCGGTCGGGGGCGCCTATTCCTGGGTGTCCGGGTCGCCATATCCGCTCACCAACGCCATTCTCTTCGGCGCCTTCGTTTCCGTAGGGTTCGAATTCCTAGTCATCCAAGGGGTTTTTCAGAGAAGTGCATCCGTATCATTCGCGCTCGCACTCATCCACCCCGTGGCGACGGTCCTGGTAGTCAGGACTCCCGAACTAACAGAGCACTTGGACCCCATCGCGATTTCGTGCGGAGCCGTGGCTACGGCGCTGCTCGTCGCTTTTCCACTGCTCCTTCGTAGGAAGAAGACTAGCTTGGGGGATGACGCCCTAACCCTGTTTCAGGCTTTCATGAAAACATGGGCGGGGGGAGACCCTGATCAGCTCGAAGAAGTGATTGCCAACCACTCCGAAGAGATCGAAGTAACCACGAAGATTCTGAGATTCAGAACCAAAATCGGAGACACCTACCTCGTCCTGCCAGGGGTGCACCCGGGCCCATTCCATCCAGTGGGGAGCTATGACCTGCCAGGGGACATCGCGAGAGCCTTCAAGGAACTCGGGCCTGTTATGACGTTGCACAGGCCAGGAGGCCACGAGCGGAATCTGGCCACCCGGGCTGACGCCGCGAAGTACGTGCAGGGCTTGACCGAGCTCGCCAAGACTATCACCTCGCACAACGGTCAGAAATTCCTGAGAGGCCCCCTTTACGCCCACATCGGAAGGGCGACTGTAAGCTCGTCGGCCTTCGCCGACGACTTGATTACGACCATTTCATTCGCCCCACTCGGTTCGGACGACATAGACACCCGCTACGAGGACGAACTCGCCAAGATTGCCTCCGAATTGGCCTTCGATTTGTCCGTGGTGGACGCTCACAACTCCATCAACCCTGACCTGCAGTCACCGACGATTGACGACGACGGGTGGAGACATCTGTTCGAAGATACCAGAACATCGGAGGGGAACGGACCAAGAATCGCATACTCACACTCGAACGAAATTGGCTTCGCCGCCAAAGGCGACCTGACCGAGAACGGCCTTGGGCTCTTCATGATTGAAAAGGAAGGCACTAGGTCGGCCCTAGTGCTGGCCGACGCGAACAACTGTGTCTCCGGCCTCAGGGCCCAGGTGGCCGACGCCCTCCGCTCGGCTGGCTATGGCATTATCGAGTTCTGCACTTCGGACAGCCATAACCTGGCCGCGAGGGGGCTCACTGCTGAAAGGGGGTACGAGGCCCTAGGCGAAGCCACCCCACCAGCTTCGGTAGCCGAGGCAGCGGTGAAGATGGCAAACCTAGCCGCATCAAGACTTGCTCCAGCCGAGTACGGCTCTGCCAAGATGAAAAGCAGGGTCAGGGTCTTCGGGTCAAAGGCGCTTGGTGAGTTCGCCTCACTTACCCAAGCAAGCTCAGAGTTCTCAAAGACCTACTTCAAATTCGCAATTATAGCTGAGGCTGCCTTCCTCTTGGTGTCCGTTTTCTTCTAGGAAACGGATTTAGACGCTCAACCTGCGGCTGACAACCATGAGTAGGCCGAAGGGGATTTTCATCGTCATCGAAGGGATAGACGCGGCCGGGAAGAGAACCCAGACCTCCATCCTTCGTGCCTGGTTCAACTCAAAGGGCCTGACGACACACACGCTTTCGTTCCCGGCCTACGAGACCACAATCGGGAAGGAGATCAGGAAGTTCCTAGACGGGAACGTCGACTATCCTCACCAGGTGAGAGCCATGCTCTACGCCGCCAATAGATGGGAGAAGAAGGCGGACCTCGAAGCCATTCTATCGAGGACTGACGTCACCATCGTGGACAGGTACAGCGGGTCCAACCTCGCCTATGGGGTCAGCAACGGGCTTAAGCTCGAATGGCTTCTGCATTTAGAGGAGGGGCTACCGGAGCCCGATCTTGTCCTCCTGCTCGATGCTTCACCCACGAGACTCGTCCCCAGAAGGGGCGACCGGAAGGACTCCTACGAGCGGAACATCAGCCTTCAGGAGAAGGCGCGAGAAACGTACCTCAGGCTGGCGAAGCAGTTCGGATGGAGCGTCGTCAACGCAGACGGAGGCATAGAAGAGACAAGCCGAGGGATAATCTCGGCAGTCTTTCAGTCGCTGGAAACGAGGCTCCCGACCGAGAAGTAAGCGACCACGCGCAAGAAATCGTTTAAGACACACTGGCAACGCTTGGGGCATATTTGACGCTGACCCCCGTTGCAGAAATCAGGGACCCTGTCCACGGCTACATCAAGATAACCGAAGCAGAGAGGGACGTAATTGACACGCCCTTCGTGCAGAGGCTTAGGAGAATCCATCAGCTTGCAGGTGCCTATCTGGTCTACCCTGGAGCTGTTCACACCCGCTTCGACCATGTGACGGGGGCCATGCACGTCGCAGGAGAGATAGCGGACGCGCTCTCGCTGTGGACCGACCTCAATTCCGACGCCATCCAAGAAATCAGGCTTGCCGCCCTTCTCCACGACGTCGGTCACGGTCCGTTTTCGCACACCTTCGAGGAAGTCTTGGAAGACAAAACAACGACCACCCACGAGGACATTTCGCAGCGAATCATAGTAGAGACCTCGATCCGCGACGTGCTGAACAGCCACGGTTTTTCCCCGAAGAAGATGTCCGCCTTCGCAGTCGGAAAACAATCGGCGAAGCCGCCATTCATGAACGAGATCATAGCTGGGGGACTCAGTGCCGACATAATGGATTACCTTCTGCGAGACTCCTACTTCACCGGGGTGGAATACGGCAAAGTGGACGTGCAGCGCGTAATAGACTCGCTCAGGGTCGCCGACAGACACCTCGCCCTGGACAACGCGGCGCTCTACGCCTTCGAGGCGCTGCTTCTTGCTAGGTACGAGATGTTCAAAGCCGTTTACTTTCACAGGACAGTCAGGGCCGCCGAGCTTATGCTCGCCAACTCGATGAAGCTAGCAGAGGAGACACTGCACCTGACAGATCTCTCGGACATCGACGACTATCTCGAGATGACCGACGAAAGGATACTCCACGATCTCGTCTCCCTCAATCCAGCCAGCCCAGAGCAGCAGGAGGCCAAGCGACTTGCGCTCGATTTCAGAGACAGGCGTCTCGTGAAATGTGTTTTCGAGCAGCTCGTCCAGAGGAGAGATACGGTTGTGGAGCAACTCTTCGAGCGAAGCCGCATGAGGGACCAGGTGATTCTCGCCATTGCCGAAAAGGCGAAGGTCGACAAGAAGCACATCTACCTCGACGTCCCCACCACTCCCTCAGTACCGCACACGTCGACAAGGGAGGCACTCACGTCGATCAAGGTTATCTACGGAGAAGGAAAGAGCGCTACGCACCGGAACGTGCCTCTCAGCGACCTTCCACTCGTTGGTTCGATTGCAGGCTTCATGGACATCCTGAGGATCTACACAACGGCAGAATACAGGACCGCTGTTGAAAGGGCGACCTCTCGCCTCTTCTCCGACGGCGGCTACATGACGAAGATATCGGTCTGAAAGACGCTAGCGGCCGAAAGAACCTGGTCGTAAAATACCATTCACGCCTCCAGACTCGTGGCTATAGACGAGAGATTCGCCTATGAAACCTTCCGACCAGGACAGAGGGAGCTGGCCCTCCCGCCTCCATCCCCCATAATGTACGCGGAGTACGCATGCCTCAAGAGGGCGGGAGAGCAGGACTCGTACTTGACGCTCTCTCGTCTCCCTGCACCCCGCAGGGCGTTCCAAGCGGCAGGGAGGCACGTCAGGCGTCCCGGTAAGAGAGGGACAGTGTTCTTCCTCGACGAAAGATTCGGCTCACAAGCGGCGAGAGACCTGATGCCTTCATGGCTCAAGAGTGATCTCACCATAGGAGACATGACGCCAGGGCTCATCGAAGAATTCAGCCACGAGTTCTGGTCGTCCCAGGGCTGACCACCTCGCCCTTCCGGAAGGCGATCTTGGCGGCCGCGACTTGGTCCCGCTGCACCCCTTTCATCTTCG
>Ga0187769_10001441_pt1 | contig 13620 bp, 6 predicted proteins | sample 0116_SJ02_MP02_1_FD_133140 | JGI IMG/M metagenome (GOLD analysis project Ga0187769, IMG submission 133140) | Tropical peat soil microbial communities from peatlands in Department of Meta, Colombia - 0116_SJ02_MP02_10_MG | ecosystem: Environmental > Terrestrial > Soil > Wetlands > Peat | place... | reverse complement strand
CTCGCTGATCCCGTGCAGGCGCCCGGCGTGCTGCGCAACGACACGAACCTGCACCTCACACCCGGCCGGGAAACCGAGCATCTGTACCAGCTTTCGACCGGAGCGAAGGTCTCCGTGCTAAAGCGCGCAACGGCGGAGAAGCAGCCCGGCGCGACCTCGCTGCCTGCAAAAGTCGGCGGAAAGCCGCCCGGGCCGGTGCTGGAAGACTGGTGGCTGGTGCGCGATGCGGAGAACCGCGTGGGCTGGGTGCTGGCGCGCATGGTGGATATCGATGCCCCGCTCGATATTGCGCAATATGCCGAAGGCCAGCGCTTTGTCGCGTTGTTTGTGCTGAATCAGGTGCAGGATTCGGGCAAGGATGGCACCGGCAAGAACGTTCCACAGTACTTGTGCGCCATGACCGAACCGCACGACGGCCTGGATTACGACTACGATCAAATCCGCGTTTTTACCTGGAACATCCGAAAGCATCGCTACGAGACCGCCTACCGTGAGCATAGGCTGAATGGGGTTCTTCCCGTAACCGTGACCAGCGAGAATTTCGACAAGGAAGGCGCTCTGCCGGTGTTTGTTCTGCGGGTGAAAGAGGACAGCGGCAACATGAGCGAGCGCAAGTACAAGCTGAACACGCCCATCGTGAGGCGAGTGCTGGCGCCGGGGGAGAAGAAGGAAAAGCCAAAGGCGGCGAAGAAGCGGCGGAGCTAGGCGGCAAATTCGCCCGTTCAAGTTCGCGATCTAACCCTTGATTCTCGTCGAAGCCGCGCCGATGATTTCGCGGCTTTTTTTCTTCTGGATGAAAACCGTTACGTGCACATTTTCAAGCGCCCAATGGGAGTTGACCTTGACGACGGGATCTCCGGTGAACGAGACCTGCGCGCCGTTCGCATCCGCGACGCCAATCTTGTGCAAGGAACGCAGCGTGGCCACGTGCTGAAGCACCTGCCCGGAATTTTCGCCCCCGCTCACTTGCGAATGCAGGCCGTCTTCAGTTACTGCCAGCCATATCTCGGCGGCGTCGCCGGAGGTTGCGCCCACAAGTTTTCCCACCGAAACGTGGAAGCGCGAGCCTTTTGCATCCGACTGCGCCGCCGTGATCGCCACCTCGGTTTTCGCGGCGCGCGCGGCCTTTTCGATTTCGACTTCCGCCTCCTGCGGATCGTTGCCCACGAATTGGCTCTGCCCGTCGATGACAAGCTCTGGCGTATACACGTCTTTCTTTATTAGGGCGACATAATTTTGTTGCCGCAGCGTCCAATCTGCCGACGAAAAGGCATCGACCCAGCCGTCGTGATTCCAGTAATCGACGTGCTCTTCCAGCGGGATGATCTCAGCCCCGGCCACGGGTTGCTGCGCTTGCAGTTGTTGCAGCAGTTTATCCGCCAGTGGGCAGGAGGAACAGCCCTCCGAGGTGAACAACTCCACCACTACGGGCTTGCGGACCGCGTCTGGAGCAGAGGTTTGCGCATTTGCCGGCAGCGCAACTGGACACACAATAACCAGCACGAGAACAAGCTTTAGGATTAGCCTTGCAGAATTTCTCATCGCATTTCCCTCCTGATGCGCATTAGACGCTTGGGGCGGTGGAAAGTTGCCCGCTCTTCTGTTGCCGCCTCCATCGTTCCGTGCGGGTGGAGGAGCGCCTAACAGTAAAAGTCCGCGACGCTGTTGACCACCCAGCGCTGTTCCTCTTCTGTTAGCTCGGGAAACATCGGCAGGGCGAGAACTTCTTTGGCCGCACGCTCGGCCTCGGGGAGATCGCCTTCGCGGTAGCCCAGATAGACGAAACAGGGCTGCAGGTGCAGCGGGGTGGGATAGTAGATTTCCGTCCCGATCTTGCGCGCGGTAAGGAACTCGCGCAGTTCATCGCGGCGGTAGGCGCGGACCACGTACTGATGGAAAACGTGATGAGCTTGCGCCAACGTGTGGGGCAGGCTGATCGGGCCATCTTGGATAGCCAATTGCCGATTGCCGATTGCCGATTTGCGCAGAGACATGGTCGATTGCTGATTGTTGATTGGTGATTGAGACCCCACGAGCCCTGCTTCGCTGAAAAGTTCATCGTATTTCGCGGCACACCGGCGGCGGGCCTCGTTCCATTCTTCTATGTACTTCAGCTTTACGCGCAGGATAGCGGCCTGCATCGCGTCGAGACGGCTGTTCCAGCCAAATTCTTCGTGAGCATAGCGTCGCGGGCTGCCGTGGTTGCGCAGGCGGCGCATGTGCGCTCCCATTTCTGGATTGTTGGTGGTGACCAGACCGGCGTCGCCGTAGGCGCTGAGATTCTTTGTGGGATAGAAGCTAAATGCGGCTGAGACACCCATCGATCCCGCAGTGCGGGCCGTATTCCGCCTATCGGTCCAGCGCGCGCCGATGGCTTGGGCGGCATCTTCTATGAGCGATAAATGGAATTCGTCCGCCAGGCGCTGCAACGAGTCCATGTCGGCGCATTGGCCGTAAAGATGAACCGGGAGCAGGACGTGGAGCTTGTCACGGTGAGCGCCGCGCAGCAAGCACTCCACTTGCGCGGGATCGAGATTGAATGTCTTCGGATCGATATCGGCAAACACGGGGCGCGCGCCGGCGCGCACGATGGCGCTGGCGGAGGCGAAAAAGCTGAACGGCGTGGTCAGAACCTGATCTCCGGGTTGCACGCCTGCGGCGGCCAGAGCCAGCCAAAGCGCGTCCGTGCCGGAGGCGCACCCGACGGCGTCGCGCGCGCCGCAGTACTCCGCCAGTTCGCGCTCGAGCGCTTCCACTTCCGCGCCTAGAATGTATTGCTGCGAGGCGCACACGCGTCCTACCGCGGCCAGCACCTCGGCGCGAATCCGCTCATACTGCCGCTGCAGATCGAGCATCGGGACCGAGTCCAGCGCTTTGGCGGCCTGCGAATTTGCCTCCGGCTTAGGAGATCCCAGCTTGGTTGAAGACATGTTTCGAAGACATAATCACGGAAAGGGCGATTGTAGCAGGGACGGCGGCACTCTCACGGGCGAATGATAGACCGGGTGTGAGGTGAGCGGCGGGGACTTTCTTCGCCGACGTTCCATAGAACGAGGGGTGGTTAGCGTGACAATCAGGTGGTGGGTCAGTTTGACTTTTGATTCCGGACACAACTGCAGGCGTCATTCCGAAGCCCCGCGTTTTCACCAGCGGGGCGAAGAATCTCGTTGCACCGCAACTACCCCTCGAGCCAACTGACCCACTACCGACAATCAACAGGGCTTGCCCCACAAGGAACCGGCCTCGCATCTACGGAAAACCATATAAATCAAAATGCTGATCTTCCAATTTAGGGGGACGGCATCATAACCATGTTCACAATTTGTTGAAAACAATGGATGTTATATGTGCTGTGCTTTGGTGTGTCAGTTGCTAGGTAGCTACGTTCTGCAGCCATAAGTAATGGGGCTCCCAGGTGAGCTATGGCCCCGGCTTTTCAGGAATCGCAAGAAAGAACGTAACAGAGCGACCAAGAAATCGTTCATCTATACGGAGACAACACTATGAGCCGTACATCAACAAAGTTCGCGATGTTTTTGCTTTCTATCCTCTCTGTGCTGCTTCTAATCTCTGCCGTGTTTGCGCAAGAGACCACCGGCGGGCTGCAAGGAACCGTGAAAGACCCCAGCGGCGCCGTGGTTCCCAAGGCGTCGGTCACAGTGACTGGTACTACGCTGGTTGGCGCGAAAAGTCTGGAAACCGATAGCAGCGGCTACTATCGCTTCGCCAACCTGCCACCGGGGGTTTATACGGTAACGGTTAAAGCCGCAGGATTCTCTGAATTGAAGCGCGAAGGCATCACCATCGAGGTAGGGCACCTTCCCACCCTCGATCTCGTGCTGGCGGTTGGTGCAGCCGGCACAGTAGTGGAGGTGACCGGTGCAGCCCCGCTCGTTGACGTCACCACCAACACGAACCAGACCAACGTTACCAGTGATGTGATCGAGAACGTTCCTCATGGCTACAGTTTTCAGTCGGTGATTCAATACGCGCCTATGGCACGGAATGAACCGTTGGCCGGCAATTCCCTTGCGATGGGCGGAACCGGCGGTGCTATTCCCGGCAGCAGCAGCAATGGCTTCGCTAACGGGTACATGATCGGCGGCTCGGCAGACTCGGAGAGCACCTACCTCGTTGAAGGTCAGGACACCGAGGACATCTCCGGCGGTGCTTCCCGCGCCCAGGTTCCCTTTGACTTCATTCAGGAAGTACAGGTTAAGACCTCCGGTATCGAAGCCGAACACGGCGGCGCCCTTGGTGGCGTAGTCAACGTCGTGATGAAGAAGGGCGGCAACTCCCTCCACGGTTCGCTTTATGGCTCTTACGAAGCCGCTGGCATGGACGGTTCTGAAAACCCCACCCTGCGTTACGATCCCAATGATGCCACTCCAAACCCCGTAACCGGCGAGAACAGTCCACAGATCTATGTGCCGCAGAGAGACGCATTCCACTATATTCAGCCCGGCGGTACCCTCGGCGGGCCTATTTTGAAGGACCGCCTCTGGTTCTTCCTCGGTTTTGAACCTTTCCTCCAGTCCATTGGAAGATCGGTAAACTTCGCCCCGGCTGCTTTCCCCGGGAACTCATCGCTGGGTGAGCAGAATTTTACCCAGAGTATCGACACTTATTACGGTACAGCACGCCTGGATGCCACGTTGACGCAAAAGATTCGCGTCTTCGGTTCCTGGCTGTATCAGTACCAGCGCGAGACCGGCGCCAACCTGCCGGGACGCGATCCCATCGCCAGTCAGGCGGCCGCAAACTACCTGAACACGTACATCAACAGCCCGATACAATCGTATTCGAGCGGCATCGGCTACTCTGAGCCCAACTCCACCTATAACGTTGGCGCTGACATCACCCTTACGCCGAAGTTGGTTTCTACCACGCGCTTCGGATACTTCTTCACCAATTATCACGACTTCGGCTGGCCTACCACCGGTGTCGACCTTTTTGTGGTTGGTGCACCGGGACTGTTTGATAACTCGGGTAACCCCGGGAATTGCAATGGCCTTGAGTGCGAGCCGGGGCCGCTGCAACTGCCGAGCGCAAACACCAATGCATACGATATGAGTTATACCGATGTAAATGCCAGCAAACACTACCAGTTGAACGAGGACATTGCCTACTTCAAGGGTGGCTCGGCGGGAACTCACAACTTCAAGTTTGGCTATCAATACAACCGTCTGTGGAATATTATCAGCCAGCACGGTAATATCCCCCAATTTGTAGCCATAGCTATCCCAGGCTACAGCTATTCGTTTTCTACCGCGTACGGCGCTTCCCAGTGTGGGTCGGCACCAACGACGACCCCTCCGTCGCCAGGGTCAGGGCTGGAAGCGAATCTGTGGTTCAACTCCGCGGCCGAGGCCTTTGTAGGAGGCACTTGCGCCGGGCAGTATGGCGTGGGCTTCAGTAACGACTTTGCCACCATCCTGAAGAATACCTCAGGAGGATACGCGCCCGCCATCGATAACAACCATGCCTTTTTCGCCCAGGATGCGTGGACAATAGGACATGGCTTAACCCTTAATCTTGGAGTGCGTATCGAGAAAGAATCCCTGCCTGCCCCCGCAGGGGTCGGAACTGCAAACATCAGAACCATCGATTTCTCGTGGAGCGACAAAATCGAGCCGCGGCTGGGCGCTGCCTGGGGATCGCGCGATGGCAAGATCAAGCTCTTCGGCAGCTATGGCGTGGTCAACGACGTCATGAAACTGTTGCTCGCCCAGAGCTCGTACGGAGCGCAGCTTTGGAATCGGTGCGAGTATCCCATCGGCCCGGATGCCAACAATACGTTCAGCTACTCTGATGCCACCTTTCAATTCTTCGGCCCCGGCTTAAACCAGGAGCGCGCCTGCCCCACCGCCGCGGATAACGTCGGAGCGAACTTCGCCAACGGCGTAATACCACAGGCCTTTACGAACGTGAACCCGCTCGACCAAACCACGCAGTTGATCGAAAATGTCAACTTCCGGCCCGAGGAGCCGGTTATGCCGAATCTGAAGCCATACCGGCAGCACGAGTTCGTAGCCGGCGGGGATTATCAGATCACCAAGGATTGGGCCTTGGAAGCGCGCTATGACCGCCGTCGTCTCGACCATATCATCGAAGATGCCTCTCTGTCCGCTCCTTGCTGCTTCGAGTACTACAACATCGTGAATCCGGGCGAGGGAGTGAATAAGACCCTCGATGGCTATGCCGCCTATCTGAGGGGTCTGGGCTCCGATTTCGGCCTCGGAGTTCCTCCGTTTGATCCCGGGAATGGGTTCGATCCGACAGGCATCTGCGCTGCTGCTGGCTCATGTCCCAACAACCCAACCGCGATCCGCGACTATGACGGGGTGGAAGTTCGTATCACCAAGGCCGCGTCTAAAGGATGGGCGGGAATGTTCAGCTACACTTGGAGTCGGCTGTGGGGCAACTACACTGGCCTGACCACCACCGACCAACTCGACGGTGGTATCACGGGGCGCGACTCGCCGAACACCACACGTTCATTCGACGAGCCGTTCTACTATTTCTCCTATCTTGGCAAGTCCAATGCCGGGCCCCTGCCGACCGACCGGCCGAACGCCTTCAAGGGCAATGTTTACTATACCTTGCCATCGAAGCTCGGCAAGACAACCATCGGCATCTTCCAGACTGCCTATCAGGGCAGCCCGATGAGCTCATGGGCTAATATTGCAATTGGCGGGGAGACAATCGAAGGTACGTACATCTGGGGTCACGGCAACTGGGTCAATGCCACTACTGACGCGACAGGGGCGGTAACCTTCGGCAACCCCTATGCGCGCCGGACTCCGTGGCTTATCCAGAGCGACCTGAACGCGCAGCACGCGTTCAAAGTGAACAAGAACAACGACCGCCAGGAACTCACCATTTCAGCCACGTTCATCAACCTGCTCAATCAGCATGCTGTTGTTTCGTACTGGGCTGGTCTCGACTCAGATTGGCTCTCAGGCCCGATATTCACGGACCAGATCGCCACTGGCGCTTCTTTCTACAAGTTAGTCGAATCGGGCTACAGCCCGCAAGCGGTGATCAACGCGCAAAGTGTCGCTTGCGCACCCAATCTCGGGATCAACACCCCTTGCCCCTTCATACAGAACTCGCAGTACAATTTGCCGAACGTGTGGCAGCCGACGCGGAACATTCGCATCGCGGCGAAGTTCACGTTCTAACCTGGTTGCACGGCGAAACAGCTTCGGGAGGCCCGATGGGCCTCCCGATTTTTTTGGCTTCCCAAGAGGGCTTAACCTCGTAGTTGGTGAAGGTGCGTGCCTACTGACTCTCATAGGCAGCCTCCGTAAACTCATTCCTGTTTCCTGAAATTCCGTAGAGAGCCGTCGGCATGTCTATGATACTGAACGTCTTACTTTGTTACTGTTTTGGAACACAAGCTGCTTCTCTGACTGTCACCCCAAGCCCTGTCCCCGGTTCCCAGTTCGGCTTGGCAGGTGAGCCATTTTGCAAGTGGATCACTTGGAAGATTCAGAGCTGCTCGTCCCTCGGAGGCGGCAGCTACTTCTTAGGAGGCAGTCTATGCCATCTGCCATTCGTCCCGCTCTGACCCCAATTCTTCTCCCATTGCTTGCCTTCGCCCTAGTGCTGGGGTTCGCGGCGTCGCCCGCGAAAGCGCAGGATAACGCCATTGTCACGGGGGTGGTTACCGATCCCTCCGGGGCCGTCGTGGTTAACGCGAAAGTGACGCTTACAAACCCTTCGATCAGTTTTTCGATGACGAAGACGACAAACGCAAGCGGCGTGTATGAATTCGTCAACGTTCCGCCAGCCAGTAATTACTCGCTTGCGTTTTCAGCGGCAGGTTTCTCTACTCTGACTCTCGGCAAGATCACGGTGAACGTCGGCAACAAGGAGACCCGGGACGCCAAGCTCCAGGTCGGCGCTACCGGCATGAGTATCGAAGTAACCGCCAGTGCGGCCGAAACCCTGAACACGACCGACGCCACAGTTGGGTCGAATATCGACGGCGATCGCATTCAGGAGCTTCCAAATATCTTCGTCAACAACGCTGCCCAATACCTGGCTCTGGCGCCAGGGGTCACCCCGGACGGTTCCGTGACGGGAACCCGTTCCGACCAGACCAACATCACTTTGGACGGTTTAGATGTGAACGATCAGCGCGGCGGTTTTTCCTTCTACACCACCATCAATACTCCGCTCGATTCCACTCAAGAGCTGAAAGTTACCACCACCGGCGACGATGCCACCTACGGCCATAGCGCGGGCGGACAGATGGAGCTGGTCACCAAGAGCGGGACCAATACGTTCCACGGTCAATTGTTTGAGTACAATCGGCTTTCGAACTATGCCGCTAATGACTATTTCAACAATCTCCAGGGGGTCCCAAATCCTCAATATATCCTGAATCAGTTTGGCGGCGACGTGGGCGGCCCCATCGTCAAAAACAAGCTGTTCTTCTTCTTCTCCTACAACGGCTTGCGGCTGGTTCAACCTACGCAGATTCTCGAAACCGTGCCGATGCCGTCCTTCTACAACGGACAGCTGAACTACTGTAACCAGGTGGATAGCAACGGTAACTGCACAAACTACGTGCTTACTCCCACGGGGAGCGCGACGGTCACGAACTCTGTTGCCAACCTAGATCCATGCACGGCTGCCGATACGTGTCCGTCATGGGGACCGGGTGCCGACCCGAATTTGTTGAGCATGCTTCAGACTCGCCCTTATCCGCCGCTACCCAACAACAGCGGGGCGGGCGATGGCATCAACACCTCCGGTTACTACTTCGTTGCTCCTCTGCGCCAACCCCAGAACACCTACGTCGTCAGGCTGGACTATCAGGCCACGACCAATCACCGGTTGTTCGCCCGGGGCACGTGGGAAAACGGGAAGGGCGGCATCGGCGGCGTAAATGTCGTGGTTTTTCCCGGCGACCCCAATCCAAGCGAGAGCTATCAAGACCACTCGCGAGCTTTGGTTGGCGGCGACACCTGGACGATCTCTCCCACCATGACCAACCAGGTGTCCTTTGGCGAAACCACCCAGATCAATTACTTCGAAATCAACTATAAGCCGACTTTTCCCAACAGTTTGGGCTTCTTCGACGGTTTCATCGGCCAGAACGTTATCACCAATCCCTATCTTGGACTAAACGAGCAGTTTCCTGTAGTTCCGGTATACCAGGGCCGCGACACCTTCACTTGGCTGCGCGGCAGGCATGTGCTTCAACTCGGAGGCATGTTCTCGCCGGTCATCTTCAAATCCGGAAACTTGACCGATACGAACGGGTACAACGTGGGCATCGGAGGCTTCCTCACTGGACTTACCGGGGCGCAACGCCCGTCCGATTTCATGGGAAACTCCTCGGAATGGGACCGCTTATACACCACGATATTGGGGCGCTACTCGGGTATTTCGTCGGGCTACAACTATGATCTGGCAGGAAACCCGTTACCCCAAGGCATCGTTCCCATCAGGGATTACCATGCCACGCAGTATGAGGTTTTCGCGCAGGATAGCTGGAAGGTACGCCCCGATCTTACTGTTACCTATGGCGTCCGCTGGCAGTTCCACAAACCGCTCACCGAAGTAAACGGCTACGAAGCCATCCAAAACCAAAGCCCGCAAAGCATTTTCACGGTTCGGCAGGCGGAGGCGGCGCAGGGAATATCCGGACCATATGCGGTTCCGTTTCTCACCTATAGTCCGGGTGGCAAGACAAATCATGCGCCTGGGTATTACCAGCCCTCGTACGGCAATTACGGTCCACGGATTGGAATTGCATACGCGCCCAGCGCCACCGACGGAGTGCTTGGCCATCTGCTCGGCGACCACAAGACCAGCATCCGGCTCGGATTCGGCATCGACTATGACAACAACCTGATCGGGCAGGGATTTGAACTGGATGAAACCAGCTTTCTCTTCAGCAATAGCCCGACCACGAACTACGGCAACCTCGCAACTGACCCTCGGTTCACGTGCGCTTCGCCCTGCAACACCGCGAACCTGAACGCGGCCTTTCCAGCGCCGGTTCCACCCGGCACGGCTCCCCGTCCAGCGTTTACCCCAAATCTGGACGCGAACGGTTTCCCCATCGGGTTCTTTAACGGTGGGTTCGGCCAGGGAGAAATGTTTAACTTCGATCCCAACTATAAAACACCCTATGAGATGCATTTCACGTTCGGGATTCAACGCGAGTTGCCCGGAAATTGGCTGTTAGAGGCTGATTACATCGGCAAGTTCGGCCGTAGGTTGACCGCGCTGGGAGATCCTGCCCAGACCCTGAATTTTGTGGATAAAACTTCCGGCCAGTCATTCTACAACGCGTTTGGTTTGGTAGAGCAGCAGGTTCAAGCCAACCCAGGCGCCATCTCAAACCCAACCCTCATCACGCAAGAGCAGCCGTGGTTCCTAAACCAAGTGAACGCGGCACTCGCGCCCTCCGGCCTTACCTGCGCGTCTATTGGTCTGACGTGCACCCAGGTAGCGCTCGCTTTGGGCGGCTTTTACTTCTACGATGGAGACGCGTCTTCGCTAATTCTGTCTCTCGCCGACTACCATGGGTTGAGCGCCGGTAACAATCTATACCCGCCAGGCTTCAACCTGGAGCAGGGACTCTTGCTGCCTAACGTAGGCCTGCTCGCTCAGGACGGAGCTGCCGGCTACATTGGCAACTTCAGCGCCTCCGACTATAACGCCCTGCAAGTCCGGGTTAATCACCGCATGTCGCACAATCTGACGATGGAATTGAACTACACGTACTCTCACTCCATTGACAACGATTCGGGCGTGCAAAATAACTTGATTACTTTCGCTAGTTCGGAAATCTGCGATCTGCGCAACCTTCGCGTGTGCCGGGGCAGTTCCGATTTCGATCACCGTCACCTTCTGGCTTCGAACTTCGAATACGCCCTGCCGATCGGTCGCGGAATGTGGCTCGCCAGCGGTACACCAAAAGCACTCGACGAGGTAATCGGAGGCTGGCACGTCTCCGGTATCTTTACGGCGTATACCGGGTCCCCATTCAAAATTGACTCCGGTGCTTATACGATCGACTTTACCCAGACTCAGCCGGCCGTATTCATCGGTCCATGGTCAGCCGTTGCAAAGGGAATCCATCAGGTTCCTCAGAGCTCGGGCCCGCCGGTCGTCCAGTTCTTCAAGAACGAAACCAACGCGATCGGAGCATTCACCGCCCCGATTGCGGGTGGCCCGGGCAACCGCAACATCATCAGCGGCCCGGGGTTCTGGGATCTGGATTTTGCCTTGCTGAAGGACTTTAAGCTGCCTTGGGAAGGCCACAAAATACAGTTCCGCACGGATGCGATCAACGTGTTCAATCACGTGAACTTCTCCAATCCGAGCAACGCATTGATCATCAACCCGGTCCCCTTCGGCACGATCACTTCAGACGTAAACGGGCCTCGGCTATTGCAGTTGGGCCTGCGGTACATCTTCTAACCCCGCATCGAATTCGGAACCTTCGAGGCCAGCCGAAAGGCTGGCCTCTTCATTTCTCCCGCATGGCGCGTGTCGGTGTCCAACTGTGGGGGCTGTGGTTCGCTCCTATTTCCCGAACAGCGGGTAGTGGCTGGCCGCGCCCATGAAGAACAGCATCACCACGGACAGGAAGGCATTGGCTCGCGATGCCAAGAAGGCTTGGCGGGCCATGGCTTTGGCTTTGTCGGGCATGGGTGTACCGTTGGTGGCGTTGTCGCGCGTCCACTGAATCATGCGCTTCTGGATGCGCCAGATGACTCCCCAGACGTTCAGCAGCATTACCCAGCCGATACCACCGCCGATGCCGATGCAGAGCAAGCGGCTGCTCTCCCAGCCGTGGCTGTTGAGGCTGAGGAAGAGCCAGGCCGCCCCCGCGACCACCACGGCGTAGACCACGCCGATGAATGCTCCGTTGTCGAACATGCCTTTGCCGGGGATGAGCGGGGCGTAAAGCAGCGCCCAGACGATGGTCCAGATCAGAAAGAAGCTGCCCATGGCGAGGCCGCTGGAGGCGCCGGCGTTGTGCGCGTCAGCCCTGACCACGTTTTCCCAATAGATCAGACCGGCAAGGACCGTGAGCGCCGCCGACATGCGAAACCACCACAGGGCGCGGGTCATGAGGGCGGGCATCACTTTGCCCTTGGTGGTGGCGTCCAGCTCTTTCATCAGCGGGATGTTGACCAGGTTGAAGAAATACAGCAGGCCGATCCAGGTGATGCCGGCCAGAAAGTGGATCCAGCGGACCAGCATCAGGAAGTTGGTATTGAAGTCCGGCGGGACGGTGATTTGGGGTCCTAGAAAGGTCGCGGGAGAGATGCCTACCATGATGCCTCCTGAAGTTTCGCCTTTATGGATTTCATCTGGCCGATTTGGCCCACGCGGGCGATTGTACACAACGGCGAGGTCGCCGGGAGCTTCCAGCATTGACACAAAATGCGATTTCCGAAAGTTCGAGGTTGAAAAGCTGGTTAGGACGCCGTATCGTACTCCCATTGCCTGCTGGGCGGACGACCCGGAATACCGGGCGGCGAGAAGGCAGGTTATCCCCCCGTGTTCCTTGGTGCGGAAGGCCGCGAGGAAACGCTGTTGTTTTGAGCTGGTCCGGAGGCGCATGCCGAAGGAACAGGTTGATGCGGTGCAGTTCAAAAGAAACTAAGGAGATCGGCTATGGATAGCAGCAAGCCGGCGCAGAACATTCAGGATTCCTTCCTCAACACAGCCCGCAAAGAGAGATTGAGCATTACGATTTATCTGCTGAGCGGGGTAAAGCTGACGGGCCGCATACGTTCCTTCGACAAGTATTCCGTGGTGCTGGAGGCCAACGGACAAGAACAATTGATCTTTAAGCACGCCATCTCTACGGTGGTGATGGGCCGGACGGTGCCGCATGGGACGCATGCTGAGGCGAGGGCTGCGACCGCGCCAGCGCCGGCGGCAGCGCCCACGCCGACGGCTGCTTCGGCAGCCAGCGCTTCCGGCAACGAAGGATAAGGCGTTTTCGGCTTGCGCAAGTCTCATCCCAAGAAGACTCGCGACCATGCCTTCGCCGCCGGGCGCGCGCCTTTCGGCGCGCAACCGGCGCCCGCGGAGGACGCGCAGGAGCGCGCATTCCTGGTTGGCCTGGACGTGCGGACACGCGGGCGCGGCGGCGCAAAACTGACCGCACAAGCGCAGGCGGCGCGGGATGCCTCGCCAGGTTTGTCCGACGCTGGCGGAAGAGCTCCGCAGGCCACAGGAAAGTCCGTTGCCCGCAAGCCCAGCATTCCAGAGTTTGACGCGGACGAGTCGCTGGCCGAACTGCGCACGCTGGCGGAGAGCGCAGGCGCGAAAGTTGTCGGCGAAATCCTGCAGCGGCGCGACCGGCCTGATCCCGCCACGCTTATCGGCGCGGGCAAGTTGGAGGAAATTGCCGGCGCGGCCGCGTCGGTGAATGCCGATCTTCTTCTCTTCGATCACGATCTGACCGCTTCGCAGCAGCGCAATATCGAAAAGATTGTTCACCGGCGGGTGATCGACCGCACGCAACTTATCCTCGACATTTTCGCGCGCCATGCGCGCACCCGGGAAGGTCAGTTGCAGGTGGAGCTGGCGCAGCTTCAATACCTGCTGCCGCGGCTGGCGGGGCGCGGCGTG
>Ga0187769_10001440_pt1 | contig 13625 bp, 10 predicted proteins | sample 0116_SJ02_MP02_1_FD_133140 | JGI IMG/M metagenome (GOLD analysis project Ga0187769, IMG submission 133140) | Tropical peat soil microbial communities from peatlands in Department of Meta, Colombia - 0116_SJ02_MP02_10_MG | ecosystem: Environmental > Terrestrial > Soil > Wetlands > Peat | place... | reverse complement strand
CGAGGTCTGCGTCCGCTTACCTCGAACCCGTGCCTTTCATAGAAACGTAAAGCTGCAAGATTTGACGCACGCACTTCGAGCAGCGCTTTTTCAGCGTGGAAGCCTCGTCCCCACGTGAGCGCCGCCCGCAGGAGAGATGTTCCAATCCCTTTTCTCCTGGATTCGGGGCGAACGGCAAGATTCAACACTTCCACGTCGTTCGCGATCTGCCTTGCGATGACGAAACCAACGATCTTTCCGGATTCCTCCGCAACCCATCCGGCCATTTCGCTGCGTGCGACTCGCGCGTAATCCAAGGCCGCCCATTGTGCAATCTCGGGTGACGACTTTTGGACGGCCAGGATCACATCCACATCGCGCTCTTCGATGGAACGGATATTCAAGGCTACTTTGGCTCTTTCCAGTGGAGCTCGGCATCCGAGCGCCGGACATAGTTTGCATCCAGCGAGAGCGAATCGGCCAGTTCGCCCCGCTGTGCTCGGAAATAACCGAGCCGCCCGACCTCGGGAGCCAAAATGCTCGAGGCCTCTTCAATGCGGATCGGTGCCCCTGTGGTGCGCCCCGTCTCAAACCGAGACAATGCGCCGGAAATCAAAGAGGGAGTCGGAGTGATAACGGCAAAGTCTGCTTTGGGACTTTGCTCTTTTAGCGCGGCTACAAATTCGTCAGGCGTGGCCACGCGTTCTTCTCCTTCGAGTGCTAAACCGCTCCCGTCGGAAGTTTGTCGCCGCGTATAGATTCCGAAGTAGACTTGGCCGCGGCGTGCGTCGAGTACTGGTATTACGAGACAAGTTATCGAATTTGATTGTGCCGCAACGGCTTCCAGCGCGCTGACCGCTGCTATTGGCTTTCGATATACCTCCGCCCAACCCTTCACCGCAGCGAGCCCCACGCGCAGCCCCGTGAACGAACCCGGACCTGCGGTTACTGCAAACAGGTCAAAGGCGTCGAGACTCAAGGAGAGTTCCCGCAGCAGGAAATCGAGCTGGCGAAACATACGCGAAGAATAAGTTTCTTCCGTCCATGTGGAGATGCTCCCGATAGTTTGTTTGTCACGCAGTACCGCGAGGCTTCCCGACGCAGAAGAAGTATCGAGAGCGAGGATCAGCACGTGCCGATTATATGGCAATTGCGCTGCCAAACCCCGCACAAAGCCGCATCCTTCAAGATTTGGAATCGTCTGAAAACGCGCGGATTTGCTTGACCCGCGCGGCGCATCGGCCTAGAATTTTTCAAGGCAGTTTGGGGAGGGAACTTCGACTTATGGACTTCAAGCTAGGCGAAAAAGTCGTGTATCCGAACCACGGTGTTGGGCTCATTGAACAGATCAGTTACGGTTATGTGAACGGCAGATCGGAACGCTTTTACATGTTGCGGATTCTTTCGAGCGGCTTGAAGGTGATGGTGCCTCAGGCGAACGTCGGAAGCGTAGGATTGCGACCTATTATCCGCTCTACCCAGGCCGGCGCGGTGATTTCGTATCTCGAGAAGGGCCGCTCCGATTCCCACCACGATTGGAAACACCGTTTCAAAGAAAATTCGGATCGCATGCGCACAGGATCGCTAATGGAAGTTGCCACAGTCCTGAAGGGCCTGGTTGCGCTGAGCCGCACAAAGCCGCTTTCTTTCCGCGAGAAGAAGATGCTCGAGCGCGCGAAGTACCTTCTCGTGAGCGAGCTCGCGACTGTGCGCAACATCTCCGAACAAACGGTTGAATCCAACATCGTTCGCGCTCTGGCGAAGGCCAAACTGCAGATGCCTGAAGTCACTCCCCTGCAGGAATAGTTTCCTTTTCTCTCCGTTTCGGCCGGGCACAACCTTCGCGGGCTGTGCCCGGTTTCGTTTTCGGCGGGTCACCACTTCTTGAATATTATGAACACGGCGAAGACGATCATTCCAAAGCCCACGGCGTAGTTCCACCGGATTGGCTGCCCCAGGTAAAGGACCGAGAAAACAGAGAACACCACCAGCGTAATCACTTCCTGGATGGTCTTGAGCTGCGCCGCGGTGAACTCGTAAGAGCCGATGCGGTTCGCCGGCACCTGGAAGCAGTACTCTGCGAACGCGATTATCCAGCTTATAAAAATCACTTTGGGCAGGGGAACCTCGCGGAATTTCAGGTGCCCGTACCATGCGAAGGTCATGAAAATGTTTGAAAGTATGAGCAGCAGAATCGTGATCATTTTGTCGGTGAACTCTCCGTTTCGTTGGGAATGGGAAAATCATGACATCAATTCAGACGAGCGGTTCAGGAATCCGAGTTTCAAATTAATCTATGCCGGTTGCGGCAGTAAAGTTGACGCCGTTCTCGCCCCCGTTTAGAATTTTCATAGTGGCCGGCAGAGACGTGTTTCTCGGGTGTGATCCACGCCGTCCCGAGATCGTTAAGTCGGAATCATGAGCCCAACAGTCCTGCAACAGAGGCGGCACCAGCAGATTCTTACCGATGTCGTGCGCACGTACATCGAGACGGGCGAGCCTGTCTCCTCGCGCAGCATCGCGCGCCGCCACGTCGAGCCGCTCAGCCCCGCGACCGTCCGCAACGTTATGGCCGACCTCGAGGAGGAGGGCTATCTCTATCAGCCGCACACGTCCGCAGGCCGCGTTCCCACGGCCTCGGCCTATCGCTTTTTCGTCGAGCAGGTTACGGCCCAGGCGACGGCCAGCCCCGAGGATCGCCAGTGGATTCGCCGCGAGCTCGAATCGGCCCAGACTCCGGAAGCCGTGATGGAACGCGCAAGCCATGTTCTTTCCGCCGTGTCTCGCGGTCTCGGCATTTTCATTTCTCCGCCGCTTGCGCGGAGCGTCGTGGAGCACATCCGTTTTCTGCTTGTTCCGGAGCAGCGCGTTCTCGTCGTCCTGGTCACGACCGGCGGTCTGACGCGCGACAAGCTGATCCGCCCCGAGCGGTCATTCCGCCAGGAAGAGCTCGACCGCGTCGCTGCCTATCTTAACCGCCACTACGTCGGCCAGACGCTCGAAGCCATGCGCGCCGACCTCCGTGCACAGGTCGAGCGCGACCGCGAACAGTACGGCCGCCTGGCGAACGACGCCCTGATGCTCTGCGACCCCGCCATCCTTGGCGATGCCTCCGAGCGCAAAGTCTATGTGGAAGGCGCGGCGCAGATTGCATCGTCCGTCGAGTTCACGAACCAGGCGCAATTGCGCGAGCTTCTCGAAGCCATCGAGGAAAAAGACCGCCTCATTGCCCTCCTTAGCGGCTGCATCGAGGCGCCCGAGCCCGTTCACGTTGAGCTGGGCCTCGACCAGATGTCCGATGCCGGAAAGCACCTCGCGCTCGTCTCGGCGTCCTACTCGTCCAAGGACCAAGTGCAGGGAACGCTCGGCATTCTCGCCCCGATGCGCATGCACTACGAGCGCGTTATTACCGCCGTAGCGTTCATGGCCCAATTCTTCTCCGACAACGAGCAGGGGAGCTAGTTTCCGTGCCGCCCAAAGATCGCGACAAACACGAAACGCCTGATCACCCCTCGCGTAGAGCGGTCGTGAACGTGGACTTTTCCGCCTCGGCGTCGAATGAGGCGGATCCGCCTTCCGGGCCCTCGAATTCTGCGGTTGAAGCCACTCCCGCGGCGCTCTCGGAGCAACTGGAAAAGCTCGCTGCGGAAAAGCAGGCGCTGATGGACACGCTCGTCCGCCGCCAGGCCGATTTCGAGAACTACCGCAAGCGCGTCGAGAAGGAAAGGCATCACGAGCGCCATCGCGGTGTGGAAGCGCTCATCGAGCACATTCTTCCCGTGCTCGACGCGTTCGACCGCGCGCTCACCGCGTCGGGCGATTCCGCCTACACGGAATATCGCAAGGGATTCGAGCTGATTCGCCGCCAGCTCTGGGAAACACTCGCAAAGCAGGGTCTTGTCCGCATCGAGGCGATGGGCCAGGAATTCAATCCGCACTTTCATCATGCGATCGAGCGCGTGGAAACAACCGAGCACGCCGACGGCATCGTGATCGGCGAAATGCAGCCCGGCTACATGTTTCACGACCGCGTGCTGCGGCCCGCGATGGTGCGCGTCGCGAGCGCCCCGGAATCGAAATCCACGCACGCCGCAAAGCGCAACGAATGAGCGCCCAGAGCATCTAAAGAGAATCCATGGCAAACACCCAGGCAGACTATTACGAAGTCCTTGGCGTCCCGCGCGACGCTTCCGCCGACCAGATCAAATCGGCTTACCGCAAGGCCGCGCTCAAGTGGCACCCGGACCGTAATCCCGATAAGAAGCCTGATGCGGAACATAACTTCCGCCAGGCCACCGAGGCCTACAGCGTCCTTTCCGATCCGCAGAAGCGCTCCATCTACGATCGCTTCGGCCACGCAGGCCTCGGCAACCGCGGCTTCGAAACCGGCAGCGTTAACCCCACGATCTTCGAAGACTTTCAGGACATCTTCGGCGATCTCTTCGGCTTCGACCAGTTTTTCGGCGGCGGAGGCCGTCGCGGCCGCGGCGCGCGCGGCCAGCGCGGCGCTGACCTCCGCTACGACATGTCGCTCAGCTTCGAAGAAGCGGCCACCGGGGTCTCGACTAAGATTCGCATTACCCGACACGAAGAATGCGAGACCTGCCACGGGACGGGCGCGAAGGCAGGCAGCGGCATGGCTGCCTGCCGCACGTGCGGCGGTCGCGGCCAGATGTCCTATCAGCAGGGATTTTTTTCAATCACGCGCACGTGCCCCACGTGCCAGGGCGCGGGGCAGGTGATTCGCGAAGCCTGCGCGGCGTGCCGCGGCCAGGGACGCATCGAACGCGAGCGCACGCTCGAAGTCGGCGTTCCTGCGGGCGTCGACTCCGGCACGCGCCTGCGCATGGCCGGTCAGGGCCAGCCGGGAATCAACGGCGGCCCCGCGGGCGATCTCTACATTTTTCTTGAAGTGAAGGAGCATCCGCTCTTCGAACGCCGCGGCGCCGACCTCTACTGCACGATTCCTGTCAGCTTCCCGCAAGCGGCGATGGGCGCAACGATCAAAGTCCCCACGCTTCAGGGCGAGATCGACTTGGACGTGCCAGAAGGCACGCAGTCAGGCCAAATCTTCCGCCAAAAAGGGAAGGGACTGCCCGACCCGCACGGCGGCCGCGGCGATCTCTACGTGAGCATCCGTGTCGTCGTTCCTGCGAAGATTTCCCGCGAGCAGCGCCGCATCCTCGAGCAGCTCGGCGAATCCATGAAAGTCGAAAACAAGCCCGTCGAGCGCTCCTCCGGCTTCTTCGACAAGGTCAAAGACATCTTCGGCTAGCAATTAGGTATCGCGCCGTCGTTCTGCCTGCCCTGAGGTGGCAGTTTCGCCGAAGGGAGGGCCGAGTTTTGGCCCGAAGAATCCGTCTTGTTCTTGGCCCTTTGCCTGAATAGTCTACAATCCCTCTCATGCGCCGCCGTTTCTTCGTGGACCGCTTCGATTCGAATTGCGCCGTTCTTCGCGGCGAAAGCGCCGAACATCTTGGCCGCGTCCTTCGAGCCGAACCGGGCCAGCTCTATGAATTGAGTGACGGTTCCCGCGCCTGGCTTGCCCGCGTCGAACGCGTCGCGCTCTCGAAGCGCGGCGAGAATCGTATCGAGTTCGCGCTCCTCGAACCCATTCCTGCGCGCGAGCCGTCACTGCAGATTCAGCTTCTGCTCTCTCTCGTGAAGTTCGACCGCTTCGAATGGTGCCTTGAAAAGGCAACAGAACTCGGCGCCGGCAGAATCATTCCTCTTGCCGCCGCTCGATCGGACAAGCCGCTCATTGCTGCGGCGGGGAAGCGTCGCGAGCGCTGGCAGCGGATTCTTCTCGAATCCGCCCAGCAGTCCCGTCGCCTTCGTCCGCCGGAGCTCGCGCCCGTCGCCCCACCGGAGGGCGCCTTTGACGCTTCCTCAGCTGCGCTCAAGATTCTGCTTTCGGAGCGCCAGGGAGCGCCGGCACTCCGAACAGCCCGCGCGGCTGCCGGACGTCCGGCCACCGCCTCCCTCGCCATTGGTCCCGAAGGCGGCTGGACGGACGAAGAAATCTCCGCCGCTCGCTCCGCCGGATTTGCGGAGGCCTCTCTCGGCGAAAACATCCTGCGCACGGAAACGGCCGTCATTGCCTCGCTGGCGATTCTCGGTTTTGCCCTTACTATCTCTTAGCGTTTCCCGACGCCTTGCTTTGCCTCCGCCGTATCCCCATGCTATAAATGTGAGAGCGCCTATGGAGGAAACTCCTCAGTCCGCCCGGACGAACCCGCCAGAAGCGGCATCTGCACCCCATTTGCGGCGCGAGCTTCGCGGGTGGACACGAGATCTTGCCGTTGCCCTCGGTCTCGCAATCGTCGTCATGATCTTTCTGTACCAGCCGGTGAAAGTCGAGGGCACCAGCATGAACCCGCTCCTCTCCGATCAGGAGCGCATCTTCATCAACAAGTTCATTTACCGCTTTGAGCCGATCTCCCGCGGTGATGTCGTCGTTTTCTGGTATCCTCTCGACCGTTCGAAGTCGTTTATCAAGCGCGTTGTGGGACTGCCGGGCGAGAGCATCGAAATTCGCTCCGGCCATGTGTACGTCAACGGCCAGGAGTTGCTGGATCAATATGTCCCAGCCGGTTATCTTGACGGCTCGAACTTCGGGCCGCGCCGGATCCCGCAGGAGGATTACTTCGTGATGGGCGATCACCGCGACAGCTCGAACGATTCGCGCGTCTTCGGCCCTGTCTCGCGGTCTTACATCTACGGCAAGGCCGTGTTCGCCTACTGGCCGGTGGACCACTTCGGATCGCTGACGGAAACTTCAACGGTCAACGCGGCGTCGAAATGAAGGACTCTGGAGGACACACTGACGGAGGCCCTCGCAGGAAGCGCGATACTCGCGCTCGAGGACGGAAAAGTATTTAACGGCCGCGCCGCGGGCGCTCGCGCCCGCCGTGGCGGCGAAGTCGTTTTCAATACTAGCCTTACTGGATACCAGGAAGTCTTCACCGACCCGAGCTACGCCGGGCAGATCGTCTGCTTGACGTATCCCCACATCGGCAACGTCGGCACGAATCACGACGACGAAGAATCCGGGAAGCCCTACATCGAGTCGCTTGTCGTGCGCGAATTCTCGCCGCTGGCATCGAACTGGCGCTCGAGCGAAACCGCCCAGCAGTACCTCGAACGCTACGGCATTCCTGTCATCTGGGACATTGATACGCGCGAGCTGGTCCGCCACTTGCGCAGCGTTGGCTCGTTGCGCGGCGTCATCGCAACCGACGGCACGCCCGCCGAGAAGCTGGTGGCGCTGGCCAAGAAGCTCCCGACGATGGCCGGACAGGACCTCGCCAGCCGCGTCACCGTGGCAGAGAAATACCACTGGTCCAAAGGCTCGATTGATCTCGCCGCCCCCCTCGCTGCGGTTGCCTCTGCATCGGCGAGTAGCCTGAACCGTCCCGCAGGTCGCGGGAGTGTAGGGGGTCGGAGCTTCAGCTCCGACATATCGTCGCAAAGGAAAAAGGGGGCTTTAGCCCCTGAGGCCGGTCCGCGTCATCGTGTCATCGCCTACGACTTCGGCATCAAGCAGAACATCCTGCGCCTGCTCGTGGATCATAACTGCGCCGTGACGGTTGTGCCGGCGCAAACCTCCGCCGAAGATGTTCTCGCTCTCAAGCCCGACGGCGTCTTCTTGTCCAACGGCCCCGGCGATCCCGAGCCCATCGGCTACGCCATCGCAAACATTCGGAAACTGGTCGGTCGCGTGCCGATCTTCGGCATCTGCCTCGGCCATCAGTTGTGCGGGCTCGCGCTCGGTGGCCGCACATTCAAGCTGAAGTTCGGCCATCACGGCTCGAATCATCCGGTGAAGAATCTCCTCACGGGCAAAGTCGAAATCACGGCGCAAAACCACGGCTTCTGCGTGGACCCTGATTCGCTTCCATCAAGCGGCGTCGAAATCACGCACCTGAATCTGAACGATCACACGAACGAAGGCCTGCGCCACCGCTCGTCGCCGCTCTTCAGCGTGCAGTATCACCCGGAGGCCTCGCCCGGCCCCCACGACGCCCGGTACCTCTTCGACGATTTTGTCGCCATGATGAAGGAGAAGGCCTGAATGCCTCCGCGAGCTCGTCGTACCGCCAATGAGATAAATGCGGCGCTCGGCACTAGAGCCAACTATGTGCAACCTGTCATTCCGAGCCCGCCCGGGCGGACAAGGAAGGCGAGGTCTCGAGACGGAAGGGCGGGGTTTCAACCCCGCCGTACCGCGACCAAGTGAGGACGGGCTTTAGCCCCTGAAGCCAGATGGCTCGACCCAAGCATCGCACGCAATCGGACCAGTACATTGCCAACTACATGCAACCTGTCATTCCGAGCGAAGCGAGGAATCTGTTCTTCATATGGAACGGCGCTATTACATTTACATGATGGCGAGCCTTTCGCGACGGCTCTACACAGGGGTCACGAATAACCTTTTTCGGCGAGTGCGCGAACACAAGGAGGATCGAATTCGTGGTTTCACGTCGCAATATCGGATGCACCGCCTCGTGTATTTCGAATCTTTCCAGTACGTCCGGTCCGCGATTCGAAGGGAGAAAGAAGTGAAGACATGGCGGCGCTCAAGAAAGGTCGCTCTGATTGAAGCGGTGAATCCCACGTGGGCCGACTTAGCAGAGAATGGAATTGTGAAGCCAATTGACAGAGAGCAGATCCCTCGCCCTGAAACAGGGCTCGGGATGACAGCGAAAAACCCTAGCCGATACTAATTATGCCCAAGCGCACTGACATCAAGAAAATCCTGATCATCGGCTCGGGTCCGATCATCATCGGCCAGGCCTGCGAGTTCGACTACTCCGGCACGCAAGCATGCAAGGCCCTTCGCGCCGAAGGCTACGACGTCATTCTCGTCAACTCGAATCCTGCGACGATCATGACCGACCCCGAAATCGCGGATCGCACCTACATCGAGCCGCTCTCGAAGGAATATCTCGAAGCGATCATCGCCGCCGAAAGGCCCGACGCCGTGCTCCCGACCGTTGGGGGCCAGACCGGCCTTAATCTTGCCGTCGAACTTGCCGAGGGCGGCGTGCTCGAAAAGTACGGCGTGAAACTCATCGGCGCGCAGCTCGACGCCATCAAAATTGCCGAGGACCGCCTGCTCTTCAAGGACGTTTGCCGCAAAGCCGGCCTCGAAGTCCCGGCCTCGGAAGTGGTCGAGAACGTCCCCGACGCCGTTCGCCTCGCCGACGCGATGGGCTATCCCGTGGTGATCCGCCCGTCGTTCACGCTCGGTGGCACGGGCGGCTCTATCGCCTATAACCACGAGGAGTTCGTGGACGCCATCGCGCGCGCCCTCGACGCAAGCCCTGTTCATCAAGCGCTCATCGAAGAATCCGTCATCGGCTGGAAGGAATTCGAGCTCGAAGTGATGCGCGACTGCCGCGACAACTTCGTCGTCATCTGCTCGATCGAGAACTTCGACCCGATGGGCATCCACACGGGCGACTCCATCACCGTCGCTCCCGCTCAGACGCTCACGGATAAGGAATACCAGCGCATGCGCGATGCCGCCGCTGCGATCATCCGCGCCGTCGGCGTCGAAACGGGCGGCTCGAACATCCAGTTCGCTGTTGACCCTCAAACCGGCCGCATGGTTGTGATCGAAATGAATCCGCGCGTGTCGCGCAGCTCGGCCCTTGCCAGCAAGGCCACCGGTTTCCCGATCGCGAAGATCGCCGCCAAGCTTGCGGTCGGCATGACGCTCGACGAAATTCCGAACGACATCACGCGCAAGACGCCCTCGTGCTTCGAGCCGACCATCGACTACGTTGTCGCCAAAATTCCGAAGTGGCAGTTCGAGAAGTTTCCCGGCAGCGACTCGACTTTGACTACGCAGATGAAGTCGGTCGGCGAAGTGATGGCCATCGGGCGCACCTTCCAGGAAGCGCTCTGCAAGGGCATCCGCGCCCTCGAGCCCAGCACCGCGTGGCGTCCGCCGACTGAAGTCACCATGGCGCTGCTCCGGGAGAAATTGCACGTGCCCGGACCGGATCGCATCCACTGGCTCTTCGAGGCCCTTGAGCGCGGCATGACGCGCGACGAAGTTTGCGAACTTACAAAGATTGACCCGTGGTTCATCCGCCACCTGGAAGAAATGCTGGAGGTCGACCGTCGCACCGCGGCTACAACACTCGAAACGGTTTCGCGCGAACTGCTTCTCGAATCCAAGCGCTCCGGCGCGAGCGACGAGGAGCTTGCCAAGCTCTGGAATGTAAAATCGTCCGAAGTTCGCGCACGCCGCCGCGAACTCGGCGTCAAGCCCGTCTTCAAACGCGTGGATACGTGCGCCGCCGAGTTCGAGTCCTTCACGCCGTATCTCTACTCCACATACGAAGACGAAGATGAAGCGGACGCCGTGAACCGCCCAAAGATTGTCATCCTCGGCAGCGGCCCGAGCCGCATCGGTCAGGGCATCGAGTTCGACTACTGCTGTTGCCACGCGGCCATCGCGCTCAAGGAAGACGGCTACGAGACGCTCATGGTCAACTGCAACCCGGAAACCGTCTCTACCGATTACGACACGTCCGACCGCCTCTACTTTGAGCCGTTGACTCTCGAAGATGTTCTCGCTGTGCTCGATCGCGAGAAGCCACAGGGCGTGATCGTTCAATTCGGCGGGCAGACGCCTCTGAATCTCGCGCTCGACCTCAAGCGCAACGGTGCGAAGATCATCGGCACGGCTCCCGAGTCCATTGACCTCGCGGAAGACCGCCGCCGCTTCGGTGCTTTACTCACAAAACTGGAGATTCCCCAGCCGCGCGCAGCCACGGCGCTCGCACCGCAAGACGCTGTGCGAGCAGCCTCCGAAATCGGCCTGCCCGTGCTTGTCCGTCCGAGCTATGTTCTCGGCGGCCGCTCGATGGTGATCGCATACGATCTGAAAACCGTCGAGGAATACGTCACGCAGGCCGCGCAGATCGGCACGGCGTCCGATCCGAAGCGCCCTATTCTGATTGACCAGTTCCTCGAGGACGCAACCGAAGTGGATGTGGACGCCCTCGCCGACGGCGAAGATGTCGTCATCGCCGGAATCATGGAGCACATCGAAGAGGCCGGCATCCATTCCGGCGACTCCTCGTGTGTGCTTCCTGCGGTCACGCTGAAGCCCGCAGTGCTCGAGCGCATCCGCGAGTACACGGTGCGGCTTGCCCGCGCGCTGAAAGTCGTCGGCGTGATGAACGTCCAGTACGCGATTCAGCACGACACGGTGTACGTTCTCGAAGTCAATCCGCGCGCCTCGCGCACGATTCCCTACGTCAGCAAAGCTACCGGGGTGCCCATCGCCAAGGTCGCGGCTCGACTGATGACCGGCCGCAAACTGAAGGAGATGCACCTCCCCATCGTCGAGCTGAACGGCGTGAAGGAATTCGCCGTGCGCGACTTCTACGCCGTGAAGTCGCCCGTGTTCCCGTTCAACAAGTTCCGCGGCTTCGATCCGGTCCTCGGCCCCGAGATGCGCTCGACCGGCGAGGTCATGGGCGTTTCTTCATCCCTCGGCCTTGCCTTTGCCAAGGCGCAGCTCGCCGCCGGCCAGCGCCTGCCGCTCGAGGGAACGGTCTTCATGAGCGTGAACGACCACGACAAGCGCAACGCCGCCAGCGTCGCGAAGGATCTCGCCGCGGCCGGGTTGAAAATCATCGCCACGCGCGGTACCGCCACAGCCCTGACGCGCGCAGGCATCGAAGTCGAAGCCATCTACAAAGTGAACGAAGGCCGCCCGAACATCGTGGACCTGATCAAGACCGGCAAGGTGAATCTCGTCATCAACACGCCGCTCGGCCGCGAATCCTTCTACGACGAAAAATCCATCCGTCGCGCCGCCGTCCGCTACAACGTTCCCTGCATCACGACGCTTTCCGCCGCCAGCGCCGCCGCCCGCGGCATCCGCGCCATGGCTGGCCACGCGCTCGACATCGCCGCACTTCAGGACCTTCACCGCCGCAAGTCCGCGGCCTTGCCCTGAGGACGAGCCAGTGGCTCGTCCGAAGGGCTGACCCTGACGACCTTCCAGTGGGGCGCCCGAAGGGTCTCCCCCTCTTGCGTTGAGTGCCCTGGCGAAGCAATAGCGTGGCAGTGCCGTGTTCGAAGGGCCGCCCTACGCACTTTCTTCAAAGGGTATGCCCTTTCTCATAAAAATGTCCGGTCGGTTCTCTCTTCCTCTGCGTCCTCTGCGCCTGTGCGGTGGGAAGCCCTGTCGCTTTTCCTCTGTGAACTCTGTGCCTTCTCTGTGTCCTCTGTGTTTCCGCGGTGCTCTTCGTTTCAGTATTCTTCTGTCACGGCGCGGAATCCTTTCCTTCAGCCAAGTAATCCAATGAAAACCGTGCCATCCTTTCACGCACAATTCGCCGCATGCGCATTCGCGAAGCTCAGTTGCTGCTGTTCGGAGCGCCGTGTATCATGACTGCCCGCATGGAATCCCACTGTATTCCGTTCCGCGAAATCCCTCACACAACGAAGCTCTATTCCGCCTTTCTCGATGATTTTCAGCGCATCTCAGCCTTCTACGCGCATCCGCCTACGATTGCTGGGGTCGAAGCGGCGTCCAAGCAAGTTCGCCTCGACCCCGCCGTGCGCCGCAACGTTGTCGGGATTTTGCGCGAGCAAAACGCGCGCTTCAGCCCGGGCAACTCCCTCGATCCTGCCACCGCGCGCAACCTTGGCCGCCTCGCTTCAGGCGCCTTTGCCATCGTCACCGGTCAGCAGGTAGGCCTCTTTTCCGGTCCTGCCTACACCTTCTACAAGGCGATTTCGTCTGTTCGCTGCGCAGAGGAGCTGTCCGCGCGAGGAATTCAGGCAGTCCCCGTTTTCTGGCTGGCAACGGAAGATCACGATCTTGCCGAGGTGAATCACGTCTCCTGCGTCACGCGCAACGGTCTTGCGCGTTACGAACTTCCCGCGAAGGAATCCGACGCCGGTCGCCGCGTCGGCGAAGTCGCTCTCGGCGAAGAGATCCAATCCATCGTTGGAAACTTGTCCCAAAGCCTTGAGGGCGCGTTTGCCGAGGATGTCGCCCGCGCCCTCCGCGAATCTTACGCCGTGGGCGAATCCTACGGCTCAGCCTTCGGAAAACTGATGACCTGTCTCCTCGCAGGGAGAGGAATCATCTTCATCGACCCTTTGGACCCTCGTTTCCATCGCCTCGCGAGCGGCGTGTTCTCCCATGCGCTCCGGGAGGCTGGCCCGCTGCGAGATGCGCTGCTCACGCGCTCGAAGGAACTCGAACATGCCGGCTATCACGCGCAGGTAAAAGTGACGAGCGAAACGACTCTACTCTTCATGAACGTCAACGGTCGCCGCGAGCCGCTCCGCAGCCGCAACGGAGGATTTGTCGCCGGCGACGCGGAGTGCTCGCAGGATCAGTTGCTGACTGCCATAGAAAAGACGCCGGAAATATTCTCTCCCAACGCTCTGCTTCGCCCCATCGTCCAGGACACGCTTCTGCCGACCGCAGCTTACATCGGCGGCCCTGCCGAGGTCGCCTACACGGCGCAATCCCAGGTCGTGTATCACAAAATTCTTGGCCGCATGCCTGCCATTCTTCCCCGTGCGAGCTTCACCATCGTCGAACAGCCGATCGCTCGTTTTCTCGCGCAATACGATCTCGAAATGCGCGACATCCTCTCCGG
>Ga0187769_10001439_pt1 | contig 13631 bp, 11 predicted proteins | sample 0116_SJ02_MP02_1_FD_133140 | JGI IMG/M metagenome (GOLD analysis project Ga0187769, IMG submission 133140) | Tropical peat soil microbial communities from peatlands in Department of Meta, Colombia - 0116_SJ02_MP02_10_MG | ecosystem: Environmental > Terrestrial > Soil > Wetlands > Peat | place... | reverse complement strand
GTCAGCGGCGGCAGCCGGGGCGTGCCCGGTCATATTGCCGACGTGGCTCTCTGTGTTCATGGTCTTCTGCAAGTCGATCGTAGTGAGCTGCGCCCGCGAAGCCAGCGGGAGCGTCAGGAACGCAACCGCGCCCAACCAAAGCGACCACTTTTGCAATCTTGTTCGCATGTCCATCCCTCTCTTACGAAATCGACAGCCTAGAAATCAAAGTCAAAGCCGATCAGCAATTCGCTGATGTTGAGGTTGGTGCCAGGGACCGGCCCCGTGCCATCGGTGTGCTTCCAGTTGTATTCGTTATGCCAGGCAAAACCGGCTCGGTTGGTCATGAACGGGTTGTAGCGGTAGCCGATGGTATAGGTTGAAACATTCCCCAGGTTGGAAGGCGACTGACCTCCCGGTCCTGCATAATCTGGACCGTTTGCCTGCCGTGACATCCGGATGGTCTCATAGCGTCCGATGAAGATGAGCTGCGGGCTGTAGACGTAATGCGGCTCAAACAGAACCCCATTCCAAGTCGGCGCCTGCGAGCCCGCGTACAGAGTTGTGCCCGGTGTGTTGTTGAGCAGAGGGCTGCCCGCAGCGCCGTTGCTGGGGTTGATAGCGTTGCCATAGCCTTGGCCGAACCAGACGTTGTCCCAGCCATGTTGTGTGACCACCTGAAGATCCACATGGGGACCGAAGTAGAACTGCCCAACGAAACCTTCGCGGCTGAAGGACTTGTTGCCGATTCCAGAGCCGCCGATGGGGGTTCCGCCAGTAGTCAGATAGTAGGTTGAGGCTTCTCCGACCATGGCGTAAGCGCCGATGCGCTGCACGCCAAGTTTGCCGGTGTCGAACGCCTGGCTGACGTGGAAGAACCCGGTGTAAGCGTTGGCGGTAGTGACAAGGTTCACATTCCCGTCGCTGGAGCTGACAATCGAAACCGAATAGCGCGTACGGTCGTCGTTGGAGTGTCCCAGGATCTCTATGCCCAGCTGGTTGTCTCCAATCTGCCCGTAGATATTGCCGTCGTTTACCGGGATGAAGTGGTAGAGCTGATAGATGCCGCCGTTGGCGGTCAGGGTCAGAATACGTTTTTCAGAAAGCAGATTGTCGAGTTCGAAGCGGCCAAACTTCACATTGAGCCAAGGACTGCCGAACAAGTTATCGAGGCGCCCCATCACGGTTTCGAAATGAAAAGCCGCGGTGGGATCTGAAGAAGGCAACACGTAGAACGAAATATTTTTTTCCAGCGTACCGCCAGTGTGGAAGTCGAGGCCGCTGAGGTCAAAGCCCGAGGTTGAGATACGCTGGATCGCCGACCCGGTGATCGTGGAGGCGCCGTCCACCGACCCGTATGTGTCAACCGCAACCTTACCGGTGCTCACGCGGTGCCAGATGGGCGTGATGCGGAAGGTAACCGGCCAATAGCCGGGGTTCTGCCAGATCGGCGCATCGCGGTCGTTCATGAGCTGGTAGCCGTTGTCTTTGAACTTTTGTCCAAAGTAATTCAGCATCGGCCAGGACTCGTGGCACGCCGAGCAGCGCAAGCCATACTTGCGGGCGAAGGCAGGCAGCGCGTTCGCCGGCTGGCTGCAGGTGAGAACGATGGATACAAGAAACAGCACAACTGCTGAGAGCGATGTCGCAATGTGACCGAGATTGCGAATCTGCAAACGCTTCGTAACGCGCATGGCCGGACTCCTCGGCATCAGATCAGGATCTGTTTTTGTTGAACCGCATTCCCACAAAAGCGATGAGGCGCAGATACTGCGAAAAACGCGGTGACGTCAACGGAAAAAACCCCTTTCCCCGTTGATCGACGCCGAAGCTAGGCGGCGAGTTAAGGTCGTACCACCGTACCGGGGGTGAATCCTAATAAAAACCTCCAGCCGTTTGCAAGACTTTTTTTACAAATTTTTTACAAGGTCTTTTCCAAGCCTGTGCCGCCGGGGTTCTCCGTCCGAGTTCAGACCCCTCCCCGGCCAACGCAAATAGCTCCCTTGGGATCACGGCGTAACGCAGGCTATCGTGCGCCCGTCTCGGCCATGTCACCGGCCGGTCAAAGGTTTGTATATTTTCTTGCTGGTCTCGTCCCGTTGGTGCGTCCGCGTTCTCATGTTGACAGCTTTGTGCCCGCAGGACGAGACTCAGTCTGGATACGGAGAATGCGGTGAATTCGTGCATAGGACGAAATCGAGGGTTAGCGCGGGCTGGAACCCGCGCCCTTGCCGGGCTGCTGCTGATTTTGGCGGCCGCCGCTCCGCTCACAGCCGGCGCCAGGGATAAAGAGAAGCTGGCTTATGGCGAAGGCTTGATCGTCAACATTGCCTTGCCCGAGGCGGAAGTAGAGCAGGTGGTGGCGGACGTGGCGCAGAATGGCCTGATCCGCGGAACCAAGGAATACAACAAGGACGAGTTCGTCTCCGGCGCGAAAGCCGCCGATTCCACGCGCGTCTTTCCCGAGTGGAACGAGGGCGGCAAGGTCTTCTACAAGGTTCGCATGCAAGCCATCGATCCGCGCAACTTCAAGGACAGTGGCGACGTGGGAACTCTGGTGGTGCGATACGTCGTTCAACCCCAGGGCGACAAAAACACCGTGCTGCACATCGACGCGCTGTTTCAAGAGGACTTCCGCCACACGGTGCACCAATCCAATGGATCGGTGGAAAACGCGGAGTACAAAGACATTCGCGAACACCTCGATACCATCGAGGTCATGAAGAGGCAGGACGCTGAGGCCGAGGCGGAGCGCCGGGAGCGGCTGGCGAAAAAGCAGGATCAGGCGCTGCAGGATAACGCACCCACCAGCGACACGCTTGCGCCGGCGCAGTCCGCGCCTCAGCCGGCGGAGAGTGGTTATTCCAGTTCGCGGGTTGAGGTGCCTCCGGCAGCAGAACAGGCGACCTCAAGCCAGGCGCCGCCCCTGCATACCCTGGAAGAGCGCGTCAAGGAGCTGCGCAGGCAGGTCCAGCGTGTGGTGAAAGCCCCGGGCGCTCCGCTCAAATCCGCTCCATTTCACACGGCGAGCACGCTGCAGTTGCTGACGCCGGGCACGGAAGTCCTGATTCTGATCGACACTCCTTACTGGTACGGAGTGGAAACACACGAGGGGCAGCACGGGTGGATGATGCGCGACGAGTTGGAGTTGCCATGACACACCACGGGGCGGGAGAGAGCCAAACGTTCTCCAGGACGCTGCGGGTAGCCGCGATCGTTTGCTGCGCTTTTTTCTGCTTGGCGGTTTACGCGCAGGGCAATGGATACGAGCGCAGTTTTCCGCAGTCCAAGGCCGCCGTCGAAAAAGCTCTGAAGGAGATGCAAGCCGGGGGACGGCTTCCCGTGCTGGATGGCTTTGCCACTTCACCTGCGGCTGATCGTCCCCTGGACCGCTATAAACGCGGCTACTATCAGGCGAAATTTCAAGTGAGCGAAGCGCCCTCGGGCGGATCGACGGTGCGCGTAAGCGTGCAGGTTACAGCCTGGTATGCCGATCCTGTTGCCTCAAAGTCAGGATATCAATCATTGCCCTCGAATGGCCGCCTGGAGGGAGATCTGCTCGATCAATTGGCCGATCAGTTGGCTGCAGGGGCCCCGCGCCCGAGTCCGAATGCTCCTGCAGCGGCGCTGGCCAAGCCCCCGAAGCCTTCTGTGGCCAACCCTTCCACCGCCTCGGCCGAGCCAACCATCTCCGCGCCCATGCCCAGACTTCCGGAACTTGGCAGCGGTCTCTCCGCGTCGCTGTCCCAGAGCCGGGAGGCGCAGGAAAAGGCCGGGCCTCAAACCGGATCGAAACCGTTGGAGGATAAGAACGGTGGTCCGCTGCAAACTGAAGTCCAGAGCCTGGAAGAAATTCTCAAGAACCAATCGCATCCCAAAAATCTGGTGGCCGTGAAAAATTCCGGTACACCCGTGGTAGCCTCAGCCAGCCTGAATGCCAAGACTTTATTTCTGGCCAGCGCCCACGATGAATTCGAGATGCTCGACTTCACTCGAGATTGGGTTCACGTGCGCATCTCCGGCTTGTCGCGGGGATGGATTTGGCGCAACAGCCTGGAAATGCCCGACAGCGTCCCCGACACCGATGCGCCGCCGAGTGCGGCCGCCCTTCCCACCGCGGCGCAAATTTTCCACGTGACCCGCGAAGAAACCGCGCCTTTCCCGGGAGACTGGGCGCCCCTGCGCGGCAGGTACGTGAAAATCGTCTCGGTGGAAAAGACCGACGAGAACGCCAGGGATGCGGGCCCGCAGCTCCGGCTGGAGTTTGCCAAGTCCGTGCTCGACAAGGACTACGCCGAACTGGCGCAGAAGCCACAGCAGTTGTTCGGCATTGTGCTGATCTTCGACTCCGCCGATGGTGGCATGATCGCCGCCACCTTCCCCACGCTGCAACAATGGAAGGCGGGCAAATTGACGGACGCCGCGTTGTGGCACCAGTGCTTTTTCGATCCGCCGGAAATTCTTGGTTCCTCCGGTCCCTCCGCGAGCGAATAGACGGCGAGAAGAAAATGTTAGCTAAGAATTGCACCCGCCTGTCAGGTTCGTTCCTTAGCTTCTGGAGGCTAGCATGCGCCCTTTACTTCGCGTCGCCTTGGCCCTCGTCGCCCTAGTCGTTTCTTCCGTTGATGCTCAGACCGCACCCTCGCAGGCCGCTCCCCCGCAAACCGCACGCCAGGCGCTGCTCGAAATGTTTTTCGGTCAAGCGCCAAACCATCTGGAAAAGCATCTTCCCGATGTTACTCGTCGGGCTTTCGAGAATCTCGAAGGAACCAATGGCCAGGGTTATCTAAGCGCCTTCTCCATGCTGGCCGCGCAAGCCAAAAACGGAAAAGAGCGGTTGGAGACCTTCGACACGGGTTCAACCCTCTTGACCGTCGCCGGTCTTAGCGGCGGAAACTACGACAAACTGGACATCACCGTCGAACGGGACGACCTTTCCGGCGACGAGGATGAGATTGAACTCGGCGTGCACCTGACTCGCGCTGGAAAGGAGGAAGCGCTGCCCTTCATTCCGCGCTTCACCTTTTCGATGAAGATGGAATCCGGCGTCTGGCGGTTAAATGAAATTAGCTTCGCCGTACGCATGCCCCTCGCCGATCCAGCTTTCCTGAATGCCCTCCTGGAGCGTCAACGCAGTCAGAATGAACAGATGACCATCTGGTCGATGCGTTCCGTGATCTCTGCCGAGAAAGCATATCAGTCCGCCAACGGCGGCTTTGCTTGCACGCTCTCCGCTCTCGGTAGCACCAACAAACAACCCGGCCATGGACGCTACTACCTGTACGACTCGCAATTGCTGAGCGGCAAGAAAAACGGCTACGTGTTCGCCATTTCAGAATGCGATGTTTCCCACTACCAGTTCGTCGCCGAACCCGCGGTCCCGGACTCCGGCCAGCGCGCGTTCTGCGCGGACGAAAGCGGCACGCTGCGCGCCTCTGCCGATGGCAAGGCGGCTACTTGCCTGAGCAGCGGCGAAGTCGTGGAGGAAGCTCATACCGTTGTGGGCGGCATTTCAGCAGGCGCTCCTGCTCAAAGCGCTCCTCCGGGCGCCGCTTCTTCCGGAACACCGCCTGTATCTTCGCAGCCTGGACAACGGATCCGCGTTTCTCAAGGAGTCGCTCAGGGGCTTCTGGTCAGCGAGGTGGACCCAACTTACCCGCCGTTGGCGCGCAACGCGAGGCTCCAGGGGAACGTAGTGCTCAAGGCGGTGATCGGTAAAGCGGGTGATGTTGAAAGCGTGGAACTGATCTCGGGCCATCCCATGCTGGCTCCCGCCGCCATTGATGCGGTGAAACAATGGAAATACCGCCCCTACCTGTTGAACGGAACTGCGGTGGCAATGGAAACGGAGATCACGGTAAACTTCACGCTGAGCGGAGGCTAGCCGAGTTTCGACTTGACTTTCGAAGGCCAGAGGATTATCTATGCAATCCTTGGAGTATTTGGGCGGTCCTGTGGGGATCGCCCGCTCGCGCGTCTCAGTTCGCCCTATCCATGGAAGCGGTGCAGGGCTTTCGGCGCACGGGTGAAGGGGTACGACAACCACACCATTAATTGCACATGAGCACGATGATTAACCAAGCAATGACCCAACCCGTGTCACTCCTTCGCAGGCAGGCTGGTTCACTACTGCGCGACTACGCCGAACTGATGAAAGCCCGCGTCACCACGCTGATTGTGATGACAGCGTGGTGCGGCTATTATTTCGGCGCGCAGAAATCCGGCGTCTCCTCGGTGTCTTGGGGACTTTTTCATGCCTTGCTGGGAATCGGTCTGGTCTCCAGCGGTACCGCCGCGCTGAATGAAGTAATGGAATACAAAGTGGACGGGAACATGCGGCGCACCGCGCAACGTCCGCTGCCCACCGGCCGCATGAGCTTGCTTCATGCCACAGTCGCCGGCCTGGTCGCGACTCTGGGCGGGTCCATTTATCTGGCGATCTTCACCAATCCGCTGACCGGACTGCTCACCTTCCTCACCTCGGTGGTTTACCTGGCCGCCTACACTCCGCTGAAAAAAATCTCGCCCATCTGCACCTTCGTCGGCGCTTTTCCCGGAGCTATGCCCGGAGTTTTAGGCTGGACCGCCGCGCGCGGGCAACTGGAGTGGGGCACTTTGATTTTGTTCGCGATTCTTTTCGTTTGGCAGTTTCCGCATTTCTTTTCCATCGCCTGGCTCTACCGCGAAGATTACGCCGCGGGCGGAATTCGCATGTTGCCGGTGGTGGAAGAGGATGGACGTGGGACAGCGCGGCGCATTGTGGCGTACTCGTTGATCCTGATTCCGCTAAGCGTTTTGCCCAGTGTTTTCGGCATGGCGGGGAAGATCTATATGGTAGGCGCGGTGGCGCTTGGCGTGGCTTTGTTCTATTTCGGAGCGCGCCTTGCGTTCCTGAAAATGCCTGTGACGAGCGGCCGGTCGAAGATGCTGGCGCGGCACGTGCTGCAGGCTACGGTGATTTACCTTCCTCTGCTGTTTGCCCTGATGATGGGAAATTCGGTTAGACCCTAGAGGTGCAGAATTCCGATGGGGGAGCAGAAGCCGCCTTGATCAGGCGGTTTTTTGTTTTGGGTCATGCCGCCCTAACAGGAACGGAAATTGCGTGCATACATCCCATGGGATGTGGTATCCTATATAGGATATCAGCGTGCTGAGTATCGTCCTGGATACGTCGGTGATCGTGGCCGGACTGCGGACGCGGCTCGGCGCGGGGAACGCTGTTTTGCGGCTGGTTGCGGAGGAGCGCGTAAGGTTACTTGCGACTCCGCCGCTGTTCCTGGAATATGAAGACGTCCTGAAGCGGCCCGAACATCGTCTGGCGCATGGTCTCACTCCGGAAAAAATCGATGAATTTCTAGCCGAGCTGGCGGCGTGGGTCGAGCCGGTGGAGGTTCATTTTCAGTGGCGGCCACAAACCTCGGATCCGAATGACGAGATGGTTCTGGAGGCAGCGATCAACGGTCGGGCAGATGCCGTGGTCACTTATAACGTAGCCGACTTCGCCGGCGCGGCGCGGCGCTTCGACATTCTGGTAATGCGGCCGGCGGATGTGCTGAGGCGGGTGAAAAAATGAGTAAGGCAACGTATCCGTTAAAACTTCCGCTCTCCATCAAGAGGGCGGCGCAGCGGCTTGCCAAGGAAGATGGCGTGTCCTTGAATCAGTGGATTGCCGCAGCGGTTGCGCAGAAGGTAGGTGTAGTAGAAACTGCGGCTGACTTTTTTGCCAGGCGAGCGGGCAAGGCCACCGGGGCGGGGTTGATGAAGTTTCTGCGTACCGCTCCGAAGGTTGCGCCTGAGCCGGAGGATGCGGTGCGGTAGGGTGCCGCAGTCGGGTTCAAGCGAAACGAGGTCGAAGATGCTGGTGCGCCACGTGCTGCAAGCTACAGTGGTCTACCTTCTTTTGCTCTTCGCGCTGATGATGGGGAACTCGCTGAAACCCTAAGGCATTTACTCTAAGAAAATCCTTTCATACTATGCAAGCGCGCGTGTAGAGTTGTCGTAGTTTTTGAAGTCAAAATGGAGATTCCTCAAGGAGGCAACCGTGAAGAAGCAAGAGAAACTCCAACTCAAGAAAGTGACGCTACGAGACTTGGATCCATCCCAGCTTGAGGCGGCCGTCGGTGGCGCTACTGGCGATATATGTTATAAGACACATCCAGCAAACTCGTGTGTCATATGTCACCCCGTGCGCGGGGCGGCAGACCCGCGTTAACTGTTGAGGGTTCGTCCACTCGGGGCTGGCCCAGATTCTCTGCGATTTGAGCTACGGATGCCCCCGCCGCTTGAAAGGCAGAAAACCGGGCCGCCCCTCGCATTCCTCAAACTGCCGCTAAAATAGGCAGTGATCGATTCAGCGGGTCCGATCATGTGCTTTCTTGTAACCTGCGATCGGCCCCTGACTCGTAAAGTTAGTAAATCCTTTTCTCTTCGTCGTATGCTCGCGCCCCTGTTCCTGCCAGTGCGGCATAACTCTCGCTGCGGCCCTGATCGATCTACTTACTCTGCCAGAAGACTTATTTCCTCGCAGTGTTGAGACCATCTGCGCCCAACGCTAGCAGGCCGAGGGTTGATTCCGGGGCGGAATCGTCCGTCGACGTAGATTCCTCCGTTCCTCCGTTGATCTGGCCCGCGCGTATCATATGATCAGAAGTCGTCTCATAGGCATAACCCGTCAAGGTCACTTCGCGATCGTTGGTCGTATACGAGCCCACATCGAGCCGCGCCCAGCCATAATGTATTTGGCCTTCGACAAGAAATTTTAGGCCGAGGTATTTCCGGGTGGCGTTGATCCACGCCCCACCCTGGTCGCTGACAGTGCCGTAGGCAAAGCCGAACGCCATGAGGGCGCCGCCGTAGGAAGTTGCGGTTGTGAAGAATTGTGATTTCCCGATGATCGCGCCCGCCGGCAAGGCTCCCGCCCCCGCTTCGGATTTTACCGGAGGACGAACTGCGTTGCCTTTGGCGTCGAAATCGAGCAGCAGAAACGAGGTATGTGAGCCCGCGCAGCGGCAACGGACAATCGTGAAATCGGCAATTCCGTCGCCGTTTAGGTCCAGGGCATAAGAGGTCGTGATTGAGACATTGACGGGTGTATAGACAATTTCAGCGGAGGCTGGCGGTGCGGCGGCAAGCACGCCAACGGCGGAAGCGCCGACCGCAGCAACATAAGCGCCAAGTTGTTTTTCGAGTTTTGGATTGACCTTGATGAACCGCTTGTCCGCTCTTTTGGAAGACGCAGTCTGTTCTGGGAGCATGGATCTGAATCCTTTCCGGGGGAGGTCTCGGTGGGTAGGGTGAGATTATCCGTTGGGCCTGGAAGCGTGTCAAGATGAAATAATTTGCAGACGGTGGAAAACGCGCCACTTCGACTGCGACGAAGTCAGGCTCCGCGAAGTCGTCTTCGTTGAGCGCCAACAGCCAACCTAAAACTCCGGGGCCTCGAACAACTTCAACTCCGGCATCGGGAAGTCTTTGCGATTGTCGGTAATCAAAGGACAGTCTTGTTCGATCGCTGTGGCGGCGATGATTGAATCTGCAAGAGTGAGCGTGCGGCCTTTGCGCGACCACTGGTTCTTAAGACGACCGGCTTGCTCCGCAGCGCTGATTGTGATGGGGTGAGTGCGGAGCGCGCCAAGGAACTCCCGGGTTGCGTTTTCTTCTTCGGGCCTCATCCCTGCGTAGACTTCCGCAACGTTGAGCGCAGACGTTTCCAGGCGGTGTCCGGAGCGCACTAACTCCGCCAGCCAACGCCGGCGGTTGCGACGCGAACGAAGAGCGTCGATCAAAACACTGGTGTCCAGCAGCAGGCGCATTGTCTACCTACGTCCACGCCGACGCCGCGATTGCGGGTTTTCCGCCTCGATTCGGCCTTCGCTCTCCGAACGCAATTTGCGCACCCACGCGGCCGAGTCCTCTTCGGCGCGGGGCTTCTCTTTCCAGGTGGGCTTCTGACCTTCCAGAAAGCGCAGCAGCTTGCGCCGCCGCACTTCTTCTCTTGCCGTTTCCAGAAGAAATGCAGTGCGGCCGCGGGGGCCCACTATGGCGTCAATTTCGCGCAAAAGGTCCGAAGGAATCACAATGTGCGCACGCTGTGTGCTGTTCATATGTGCATACATATTGTGACACACAAGTCGGTTTTGAGGAAGGCAAATCTCCTTAGCTGCCTCCACGCAAAATCGGGCATCTCGACCCAAACTTAAGGCTCCTGCTTCCCGCGCCACCTGTAGTACACTGAACCACCCCCAGGGATTCTTCCCCGCATTGGACCTCCATGAGTGCACTCGCCAAGAAAGTTCTGCTGATCGGCTGGGACGCAGCCGATTGGAAGATCGCCAACCCTCTTCTCGATCAGGGACTGATGCCCACGCTGGACGATTTCATCAATCACGGCGTCATCGGAAACCTGGCCACGCTGCGGCCCATTCTTTCGCCCATGCTGTGGAACTCCATCGCCACCGGGAAGCGCCCCGATAAGCATGGGATTCTCGGCTTCATGGAGCCTGATCCGCAAACCGGCGGCGTGCGCCCGGTCACCAGCACTTCGCGCAAGGTCAAAGCCATCTGGAACATCCTCACGCAGAAGGGATACAAAACCCACGTGCTGGGCTGGTTCGCAGGCCATCCCGCCGAGCCGATCAACGGCATTTCCGTCTCCGATCTTTTTCCCTACGCGGTCGGCCCGCAGGATAAGCCCTGGCCCCTGCCGCCGGGAGCGGTTTATCCCGAGAGCCTGCGCGAGAAATTCGCGAAGTTGCGCATGCATCCCGCCGAGGTGAGCGAGGCCGCGATTCTGCCCTGGATTCCTTTGGCAGCCAAGATCGATCAGGAAAAAGATAAAGGCCTGCAATCGTTCGCCAAAATTCTGTCGGAGAATTGTTCCATCCACAACGCCGCTACCTGGATTCTGCAAAACGAGCCGTGGGATTTTCTCGCCGTCTACTACAACGGCATCGACCACTTCTGTCACGGCTTCATGCACTACCATCCGCCGCGCATGGAAGGAATCCCGGAAGACAGGTTCGAGACCTACAAAGACGTGGTAAACGGCGCCTACCGCTTCCACGACATGATGTTGCAGACCCTGCTCGACCTCGCCGGTCCGGAAGCGACGGTTGTCATCGTTTCCGATCACGGCTTTCACTCCGATCATCTGCGGCCCCGCGGCATCCCCATGGAACCCGCGGGACCGGCCGTGCAGCACCGCCAGTTCGGCATCGTCTGCATGAGGGGCGAACACATCAAGCAGGACGAAAGAATTTACGGCGCCACGCTGCTCGATGTGACACCGACTATTCTCACCCTGTTTGGATTGCCCGTGGGCGAAGACATGGACGGCCGCGTGCTGGTGCAGGCCTTCGAAAATCCGCCGCAGATTACTCGCATTCCGAGTTGGGAGAAGGAAGAGGGCGCGTGCGGAATGCATCCCGCCGATCTGCGCATGGATCCCGCCGCAGCGCAGGCCGTGCTGCAACAATTCGTGGCCCTGGGCTACATCCAACCGCTGAGCGAGGATCAGGAGAAAGCCGTCGCCACTGCCGTGCGCGAGCAGCAGTACAACCTGGCGCGCTCTTATATGGATTCGCGCCGTTATACCGAGGCGCTGGCGATTTTCGAGGAACTCACGCAGAACAATCCCGACGAGGCGCGCTTCATGCAGCATCTGGCGCAGTGCTATCTCGCTCTTGGGAAACGGGCCGATGCGAAGGATCTGCTGCAAAAGCTGTTAGTGCTCAAGCCGAAAGCGCCTCCGCAACCGAAGCAGCCACCGCAACCCGCCGGCCAGCAGGAAACCGCGGAGCACGGAATTGTGGCGGAAGAACCGCTGCGTCATCCCGAAGCCCCGCGTTCTCTCCAGCGGGGCGAGGGATCTCCCTCTCAACAGGCCGCGACGGAGCCTGAGCAGACCACCGAACCTGTGACGACCGAGGCCGAGTCCGCCCAGCCCAAGCCGCGCCCCTGGGCCGATTTACTTATGGGAATAATTCAATTCGAAGAAGGCGATATGGACGCGGCCCTGGCTTGCCTGCTGAAAGCCGAGAGCGCCGACCCACACCTGCCCGATCTGCATTTGCGCATCGGAGAAACCTACCTTCGCCAGAGGCGCACCGATGACGCGGACCGCGCCTTCCAGCGCGCGCTCGAGATCGATGGCGACAGTCCCGAAGCGCATTTGGGATTGGCCGTGGTCCGCCTGCGCCAGCGCCGAAACGAAGAAGCCGCGGAACAAGCTTTGCTGGCGGTCGGGTTGCAGCATTTCCTGCCGCTCGGCCATTTCTATCTTGGGGTAGCGCTGGCGCGCCTGGGCCATCGCGACCGTTCGGCGCTGGCCTTTGAAACCGCTCTCAGCATGTTGCCCGGCCTGATCGCCGCGCATCGCTGGCTGGCCGCGTTGTACACGCATCCCAGCGGCGATCTGGAAAAGGCCACGCGACACCGGGAGATTTTCTTACGGATGCGGCGGCAAAGGCAGATGAAAGTGTAGGAAACCGCCGCGCAGCCAGGCAGGGCCCGCACTATTGTTTGCAGAATTATTTGGGGTTCATAAATCACTTATTAGGGTGTACCCTCCAAACAGGGAAGTGTAGCGTGCGAACCTTTGCAAAAACGCAGACTCCGTCTCGAATCATACCGTCTCCTCCTACCCGGTCTAGCCTGGAAACGCTACAGGCGAGCCATCGCACAAATCGTATTTTGTACTTGCAGGGTGTGATGGGGAATCGAGCAGTGCGGAAGATGTTGGAGACGACTGCTGGACAATCCCAAGCAGGATTTGCTCTCTCGCGATCATTGCGTTCTACGCAGCAGATAGTGCAACGCAACGTGTCACCCGTCAAGCCGACTGACAAAAAGCAAACGGCGGCTCAGGCGGAAGCTGATGCGCCTTATGTACTCTGGGTCATGGATGACATCTTCGAGGGTCGCGCCCGATTGATCAAAGAAGCCCCTCAAGCTTATCGCGCGGCGCTTGGCAAATTATTGACTGTTAAGAACGGCTCCGAAGGACAATACGGCCTCCCGATCCCCGGCCGCCGCCGACGCGAGATGTTCGACGAGACCATGCAAGTCCTCGGTCCCATCATGGCTTATGCGAGCGCGGACCAAAAGCAACAGATGGAAGAGATCCGCAAATCGGTCCTCTTGAGCGAAGCGAGAGATCGCGTGGAGAACTCGTTCAGCCCCGACGGGAAAAAGGCGATCGAAATTCCAAGCGATAGCCATCCCCGTGAGCAAGCCGAGTTATTACGTGCCCAATTGCCCAGGCTGATTTCAACCATGCACGATATCCACGAGATGGTCCTCAAATATGGAGAGAAGCAGATCGAGGACGTCGCCGAGCATATGGAAGAGGGGCACGCGGGGCATGGAGCCGGCAATACGCTGGGCCGGCTTCAAGAGCTGCAAGCCATACTCACCTTGGCGGATGGCTGGCTCAAACTCAACGATGAGGAATTTCAGCACGAACTTACCCATATTCGGGGCGTGTTCCACGGAGTTGGCACTTACGCCGAGTTACTCAAGGCCGTTCTTGAGATCGGCGGCGGGAGCCTGAGTTTGACGGCCAGTTTCGCAGCCGGAATCGCCAAGCTTAGCGGTGATGCCGCATTATCGATGGCCGCATCAAGTGTTGCCCGCCAAGTTGGCGCAAAGCTCGG
>Ga0187769_10001438_pt1 | contig 13632 bp, 12 predicted proteins | sample 0116_SJ02_MP02_1_FD_133140 | JGI IMG/M metagenome (GOLD analysis project Ga0187769, IMG submission 133140) | Tropical peat soil microbial communities from peatlands in Department of Meta, Colombia - 0116_SJ02_MP02_10_MG | ecosystem: Environmental > Terrestrial > Soil > Wetlands > Peat | place... | reverse complement strand
TCATTCAGTCAACTCCTGGCGGAAAAGGAGTAGGATTGATGTACATGGTCATGTACGTGATCATCACCGTTTTCATTGTTGGGCTAATGTCAGGCAGGACTCCCGAATACCTCGGCATGAAAATTACTGGAAGAGATGTCCTACTGGTAATGGTGACATTTCTCGTTCATCCAATAATCATTCTAATACCTACGGTTCTGGCTTACGCGACCGGAGCGGCAAACGCGATAGGTGTGAGTGGGAATTCTCTTGGGTTTACTCAGGTTCTATATGAGTTCACTTCAGCCGCGGCGAACAACGGCTCCGACTTCTTCGGATCCTCAGCAAACACGGTTTTCTTCAACCTTTCAACCGGATTCGTAATGTTTGCAGGCCGGTTCGCCCCAATTGGTTTGTTGTTTGCCCTTGCTGGTTCGATGATCGGTAGGAAGAGGCATGTGGAGATCGGCCTGAAGACCGACACCGTAATCTTCTCAATCGTGCTGATTGGAAGCATCGTAATTCTTGTCGCTTTGACATTCTTCCCGTTTCTCGCACTGGGTCCGATTCTTTCTTGGTTCCAAGGCTATACCACAGGCTTTGGGTGAAGATGGCGGCTGAAAATAAATGGCAATTAAAGATTACAAGCCTGGTTCATTGTTTACCAATTTATCGAGCAGGACATTAGTTGACTCCATTGTCCGCTTGAACCCGGTTTACCTGCTCGCAAACCCAGTCATGTTCATAGTAGAGATAACATTCTTCATCGTGGCAGCGATGGCCATTTATCCCCAAGGATTTCTACCCGTCGCCAACCCCAACGAGACAACCTTCTACGTGGAAGTAGCCATCATCCTGCTAGTTACTGTTTGGTTCAGTACGCTTTCGGACTCGCTTGCTGAGACCCAAGCCAAGAATACGGCACGCAGTCTGCGGAAACTGGAGAAGGAAGTCATGGCCAAGAAAATTCAAGCGGAAACCAAGGAACGTACAATCACTCTTACCGCTTCAACTAAACTGCGTAAAGGAGACGAACTTCTACTCGAGAAGGGGGATATAATTCCGATAGACTCGGAAGTACTCGAAGGGATCGCGATGGTTGATGAATCCCTGCTCACGGGCGAATCCACCCCCGTGAGGAAAGCCGCCACCGACCCGTTGATTGGGGGAGCAAAACTCATCAGCGATACGCTCATCGCAAGAGTTACGGTGAACCCTGAGGACAGTTACATCAATCAAATGATTCGGCTGGTAGAATCCTCGAAAAGGCCGAAAACTCCGAACGAACAGGCGGTTGTGATAGTTCTGATTTCCCTTACGGCGATATTCACCATAATCATTTTCGCACTACTAGGAATTACTGTCGTTCTAAGTTTAGGAGCCGACCTTTCAGTTCTAATCGCACTCTACGTCTGCTTACTGCCCACAACCATCGGAGCACTACTACCCGCCATAGGCCTTTCAGGGATGTCTAGGCTGTATGCAAGGAAGATCGTCGCCAAGTCGGGTAGAGCGATAGAAACTGCGGGAGATACAGATACGATTCTCCTAGACAAGACTGGGACAATAACGGTTGGAAGCAGGCAGGCGGTAGAATTCATACCGTTTGGAAATCACACCGAATCAGAAGTTGGAGAAGCAGCATTCCTCTCATCTTGGCATGACGACACACCAGAGGGCCGAAGCATAATCAGGTTGGCGTACAACGATGGGTTGATACCGAAAGAGCTGAATGCCTTAGCACTCTCCGAAACCTACGAATTTTCTGCAACTACTAGAACTAGTGGTGTGAAGTTCACGACCGGTACGGGCTTCATGCTTCCGAAGGCAGGTAGTGGTTACGAACGTAGCAGATTCAGGCGTAAATTCACCGACTCAATAGATAGCTCCGTGGAAAGCGGAGAAATTGAAATTATCAAAGGAGCTCCGGACGCGATCAGGAAGATTGCGGTGAAATACCCGGACGATTTCGATAAGACGGTCGACAAGATTTCAGCAGAGGGAGACAGCCCGGTCGCGATTAGTAGGAACCGCGAAATAATCGGTATAATTCGTCTAAGGGACATTTTGAAGGAGGGTATACAGGAGAAAATTCGAGATGTAAAGGCAATGGGCATTCGGCCAGTAATGATTACTGGAGACCACCCTCTTACTGCGAAAAGTATAGCGTCCGAAGTCGGAATCGACGAATACGTTCCTCAAGCGAAACCCGAGGACAAACACGGAATAGTCCTCAAAGAACAGGCTAACACCAGGATCGTCGCCATGATAGGTGATGGAACGAATGATGCGCCCGCGTTGGCAGTTGCGGACGTGGGACTCGCCATGAACTCAGGGACCCAAGCGGCTAAAGAAGCCGCGAACATGGTCGACCTAGAATCCAACCCGTCGAAAATCATAGAGGTAGTTATGCTCGGAAAGCAGCTCTTGATGACTCGGGGAGCGATAACAACTTTCAGCATCGCAAACGACGTGGCCAAGTATTTCGCAATAGTTCCAGTAATGTTCGCAGTTGTCCCGCAACTCGTTGCTCTAAACATCCTTCGGCTTGGGCTTCACACGGCAGTGCTCTCAGCTTTGATATTCAACGCCATCATAATCCCCCTCCTAATCCCGCTAGCCATGAAGGGTGTTTCGTTCAAACCAACGGACACGATGACGCTGTTCTTGAAGAACACGATGATCTATGGTGTAGGTGGGATTGTAGCTCCCTTCGTCGGAATCAAACTCATAGACCTACTCTTGCTTGCAATTCACATCTAGGAGGATTGGCAATGAAGAAAGACATCTATTCCCCTTTGGTCAGGATGGCGATAATCTCACTCATATTGTGCGGGTTAGTGTTTCCTATCGTGGTAACTGGGCTTGCACAGGTCCTCATGCCCTATCAGGCGAATGGGGAGATAGTGCAGTTCCATGGGCGAAATGTTGGCTCGATACTTGTTGCAGAGAACTTCAACTCATCCATGTTCTTCCATCCCTGGAACGCCTCAGCGTCCGGAGTTGATCCAGACATCACTCTCCAAGACGCTTACTCACAGATACCAAGAATACAGGCAGCAACCGGTATCTCTTCAAATGCGCTGAAGCAAATCGTGGACTCAAACATTGAGAGAACGCTCTGGGTAACAGGCGACCCCTATGTCAACGTCCTCAAACTCAACCTCATTCTCATCCAACAATACCCATCAATCTATAGCGCGTTCAATTAACACCTAGCGAGTATCAGGATGACCCGATTGAGCCGAAAGGTCTTTCTCCGCCGACAGCTCAACACTTTTGACACGACAAGCCTCGTGGTAGGGTCCGCAATCGGGGCGGACATCTTCGTCATACCCGCCCTCATCGCCCAAATCATAGGGCCTGTTTCAATCGTCATCTGGTTCGTCGGGGCCATAATCGCGATCGTCATCGCCCTTTGTTTCGCATACTGTGCAACTATTCTGCCTAAGGTTGGGGGCTCGTACGCTTATGCGACGAAAGTTGCAGGCCCGTTCCCCGGCTTCATGGTAGGATGGGCGCTTCTACTGGCAGAATGGTTCACGCTCGCAGTCTTCCCGGTTGCCTTCGTACAATATTTCCTAACATTGGTTCCCAATCTCCCGCCCTCCTATCAAATAGCTCTGAAAGCTGCGTTCTCAGTGACGATAATTCTAACAAATATCTACGGCGTCAAAGCAGCGGGGCGCTTCAACGACATACTTACCATCGCAAAGTTGGGGCCACTCTTCTTCCTAATCTGCTTAGGAATAGCAGTTATTGCCTTACGACCGAACTTGGCCGTTTCCCATTTCGAACCGTTCTATAATGGAAATATTTCTGGAGTTGGGCAAGCATTAGTATTGATTATCTGGGCATACGCAGGCTTCGAACTTTCGACTCTTCCAGCCGACGAAATCGAGAACCCTAAGAAGACATTGCCTAAGGCTCTGTTTCTCGGCATGTTGATTGTCGCAGCGTTCTACATAGTTACTAACGTCGTTGTGATGGCAGTCGTGGACCAGGCAACTCTAGCCGCGTCGACCGCCCCTTTGAGCCTCGCCGCGGCCAAGGCGCTCAGCTTCTCTCCTACCCTTTCGATAATTGGGGGTTTGATTCTTACCTTTGGCGCGTTGGCATCGATTCTCGGCGTGGATGAGTCTGGAACGATCGGAACGTCTAGGTTGGCCTTTGCCATGTCACTGGACGGTATGTTACCACGGGCGTTCAGCAAATTGCATCCAACAACCAAAACCCCCTACGTAAGCATAATCGTTCTCTGTTCAACGGCTTTCATCGCGAGCATCACAAACAGCCTATCCGCCCTGATCAACGCTTCAGTCTTTCTCCTTTCATTCGCCTACTTCGCGACATGTGTTTCATCGTACTTTCTGGAAAAGAAACATTCTGCGAAGTCAGGCATTTCACTCGGCGTTAAGCTTGTTATCCTTTTCGGCGTTGCCTTTTCAGTGCTTCTGATGACCCAAGTGAACGCACAGCAAGTGCTTATTTCCATGATTCTGTTCGCTGTTGGTGTTCCGGTCTACGTATTCTTCGCGCCCAAGAAGGACATCACCTTGCTGAAGCATCAGTACTTGTCTAGACAAGCGATTCTTGAAAGAGCCTACCATCAAGGAGAGGTCTATCTGGGCAACGTCGTACGTCACGTGAAATTGCGAATCTACAAGGCGAAACGGATCAAGACCGCGTGGAAAGTCGAACAAGTCAAGTAGCACCAGTTCGCACACACAAGTCTGACTCTCAACAATAACCGAATTCCGGGCATGCAATAGAAAAAATTATTTTCACCAGTTAAGCGCCTGCCCAAGCATGCCAAGAATCTCTCCGAACTTCAAACCATTTGCTGAACACTGGCTGAATTGACTAAGGTCGATTAGCGACCCGAAGCAAGCGATTGGTTCAGTTGAAGTGCCGCTATAGCAGTCTCTACTTTAGCCCCACTTTCGTCGCATACTTGGCGATGAAAAAGATCACGACCACGACGATCATGAAGTTGATGATTACGCCCACAAAGTCTCCAAGGGCGAAATTCATACCATTACCGATTGGAATTGAGATTACCGCTTTGCGCCAGTCACCGCCGACCACGAAGGCCCCTGGAATCGGCATGATGATGTCTTGAACTAGAGCGGATACTACCTGCCCAACATAAGAGCCCATGATGAAACCGACCGCCAAGCCTATCACGCCAGCCTTTCCGAGGAACGCCAAGAACTCCTCCTTCAAACCCTTCGGGGCCTTTGGGGGAGGTGCTGGAGTCAGAAGTTCCCTGATCTTCTTAAGTTCTGAAAGAATCTCATCTTCACTACTCATTCGCGATCGAACCCTCTTTCTCGTGAGGATGCTAATGAAAGTTTAGAACCAATATGCTAAACGAGAATACTAGGGTTGACGCACGACTTTGAAATTGAAATTAGGACTCTGAAAGAGCCCCATCAACCTTAACCACAACGGGAGCACCATCTCGGTTCCTCTCGCCGCCGTTATGTCGCCTAAGTCGATTATGGATTTCCAGCCAAATGATTTCAGAATCTCCTTCACTCTCTCCTTAGCTTGTGCGTCGTTTCCGCACACAAACGCATCGTGTTCGCCAGGGATTTGGGAGGGTTCAACCATCAACGTACAGCGCATTGTGTTCAACGCCTTCACAACCTTAACACTTGGAAAGACGCGTTGTATCTGTTCTCCCAGCGAGTCGGTGTTACATACGGTTAAGGTGGGAGGCATTCCTTTAGAGAAGTCTAGCGGATTGGCAACATCAATCAAAACTTTCCCCTTGAGATTGCTCGCGCCCGCGGCGTTCAGAGCAGCTAACGATGCTGTTCCAGCGGTGCAGTTGAATATAATTTCGCCAAATTTCGCCGCGTCATCGAACGTTCCTTGGGAAGCCCTTGACCCGTTCCCCTTCACCCACTCCACAGCCTTCTCGTTGTTCGTCGAACGAGATCCCATTCTTACGTCGTGGCCTAACTGAATGAGTTTGGAACCAATCGTCGCTCCAACCATGCCAGTGCCTAAAATTCCAACTTTCAATTTCTCATCCTCAAGAAGGCATACCCTGTTGCTTCATATTTATTGACTGGCCTCGTGAGACCCTTTTGCTTTTAGCCCTGAACTCGTCTAACAGTGGCCTGGCCGACAAGCTTGGATCCACGAGATCTAGAACCATTCAAAAAGGAAAAGCTCGCTTACCTGACTACGATCGGTAGAAAGTCAGGAAGATCACATACCGTTGAATTATGGTTTGCACTTGCCGACGGCAAAATATACCTCAGCCATGAGGGCGCGGCTACGGACTGGATGAAAAACATAACCAGTAACAGCCGAGTCAGCATCAAGGTTGGGAGTGTACACCTAGAGGCTGAGGCAGTGATACTCAACGGAGGCGTCGCAATCAAGGCGGGTCAAAGGTCGCTGTACGAAAAATACTACGGTCGCGCCCCGGAAGCCACAATAGACGATTGGTTCGAACTTTCAAAAATCATTGAACTCACACCGTCAAAGAACCGCGGCTAAACGCGGATAACGCATTCTACCACTTCCTTTTGGGAATTCACACTGGTGCCCTCAATAGTCTTCAAACGAAGGTAACGTGTCGGCAACCCATCCTTTGTATTGACCCCTGATCATCCGTGGTTCTGAGAGCTCGTAGTGATAGTGGACTGGTACGAAGCTTTGCATATGATATTGTACCGCGACCCCTCCTACCCAATTTACATATGTAAAGCTACTAACCAGGTCCGAGAGGTTTGTAAAAGACCCGCCAGAATATTCGTATAACAAGCCTCTATTCTTCAAGTACCCGCCGATTACCCATGAGTTCGACGCGGCGGTAACACTCAGTATGCTAGAGTTCGAAACGAATTCAGCCGCAGTCGTACTGATTCTTGGAGTGAGGTTTACAATAGTCCCTGAAGAGTAGGTCACGAGCCAACCTTGGCTATAGTCAGTCTGCGCGACGGGCGTGCCTCCGCCGATCATCCATTCGGCCCCGTTCCAAGCTATCGCATTTACCGTTGAACAGGAGCCCCCTGATGCCAATACTGAATCCAGTCGATTGGTCAGATCAGTAAATCGGTACCCGTCATACGCCGCCAAGAAGTTCACTCCTCCAATCAGCCAATAGTAACCATTCCACGCAAGCGCTTGAACGGACCCGAAGTCTGGCACTGCTTGCGCGAGCTTTTTGGTTAGGTCAACGATTTCTCTCCCATCGTACAAGAACAGAACTCCTGTGCCCTTGTATCCGCCACCGACCAACCAATACCAACCGTTCCAAGCACTCGTGTACAAGATCGAGTCCTGTTGCCCTGGTAAAGACCCTGATAGGTCCGTGAAGTTATTGCCGTCAAAGGTTGCGAGAGCCATATGGTTTCCCAGGTCGTAAGACGATAGGTTGCCAGACCCCAGCCCCGACAGCAACCATTCTTTGCCATTATAACTCGCCGCGAACACGTCTCCTCCATTCCATGACGATGCTTCGCCGTAGTAATCGAGCGAATGCTCAGCTACGGCATTCGCCCCGTCATATGTGAAAATGTATGGTCCTGCGGAAGCGTCATCTGAACCCCATCCCGAAATCAGCCACTGGGATCCATTCCACCCACCACCCCACACAGTTCCTCCGCCAGGGACTGGGGTCAAAGGCGTCACGGAATGATTGTCGAGATCGACCTTCTCCAAACGAGCTGCCTGACCGTCTACAAACCATGTCCCATTCTGCCCACCGACCATTACATAATCTAAATCCTTCATCGGCGTTCCTGGTACGGAAACAAATCTGTCCCCAGGAATAGCCAACGCTGAGATGGCGACGACAATCACGAAGGTGGACAGGGCGAAGCGCAGTGTGATTCACGTCCAAGATCCTGTTCGGACTGCGAAGCGATAATCGCAGGATACGATTAGACGTTTTATAAAACCATATTTATGCTCACAGATGCGTGACGCCCAAATCAAGTTGATTAACAAAGCCGACTGGATTCTGGGAAGCCCTGGCTCCAAAAAATCACGTTTGCTTAGCCTCTCTCGATCAAATCAACGGCAGCGCTTCAACCGTGACTCGGCTCTAGAGTTGGAATGCTCCAAAATGAGCCTTTGCTTGCCGAGGTCGCCAAGGGTTATATAGGTTCAGATTACGCCCTGTTCTCAACCAGTATGAGTACTGAACCGCCCAAGCCTATTAGAACTGTGCAAAGCGACAAATAGTAATGCTAGGCTTGATTCCAGTATCTGAACAGCCGCAGCCTAGGAAGCGAGATGTATGAATCCGTTTCGCTATATCTTGCGCAGGCTTCTCTTCGGGATCCTAGTCCTAGTTGCGGTTGTAACAGTCACATTCGTATTGTCACGCAGTCTAGGCGGCAATACGGTTGTCGCATGGCTTGGAAAGAGCGCGAGCATTCACCCAGAGCTTGCCGCCCTCTATGCGAAGGAATATCATCTCAACGATCCAATCCCAGTTCAATACTACTATTATGTACTGAATCTGCTTCATGGAAATCTGGGCTTTTCTCCATCACGCGGGTTCCAACCAGTTGCTGAAGTTATTTCGATAACTCTGCCATTCACTTTGCAGATAGCGTTTTTCGCTTTCGTAATTTCAGTCGTTCTTGGAATTGTGTTGGGGGTTTTGTCGGCTCAATACCAACATAAGCCTTTGGACACATGTATTCGAGCCTTTTACCTCGGAGGCTACTCCTCCCCTCCATTCTTCGTTGCCTTGATCCTTCTCATTGTATTCGCGTTCTGGTTCCGTTTACTGCCCACCGGAGGCGCCTTCGATCTTTCACTAACACCTCCCACCGTGATCACCGGCATTCCGATGGTGGACGCTGCAATCGAGGGGAACTGGCCATATCTGCTCAGTTCTTTGGACCACGTTATCTTACCGAGCATTGCGCTCGCTTTGGTTACGTTCGGAGTTCTCACGCGGGTTTTGAGGAGTTCATTGCTTGACGTAATGCACTCGAACTATATTCGAACGGCTAGGGCCAAGGGTCTCGATGAAAATTCTGTATTTTTCAAGCACGCACTCAGGAACGCGATGATCTCGGTAGTAACCATCTCCTCCCTGATGGTCACTTGGCTAATAACGGGAACGATATTCGTCGAGAACATTTTTGGTTACCCGGGAATGGGGCAATACCTCGTAATCGCATTAGCCGCAGAAGACTACCCTGGAATATTGGGAGTCACAATAGTGTTCGCTGTGGTTATAGTAATCACGAATCTGATTGCTGACATCTTATATGCCGTCGTTGATCCCCAAGTAAGATTAGGATGAATCGCCTCTGAAGTCAAGTGCCCGACAGAGAATTCTCGGCCTGCTCCAATTGTTCAGAAGGAGCAAAGAGGCACTGATCGGAGGCATAATCGCGCTAGGGATTCTACTGATGGCGGCCGTAGTTACAGTGGCCGGTATACTAGGAGTCAGGATTACACCATATGATCCTATCCAACAGGATGTTGGTCCACCTCTGGCTCCGCCTTCCCTTCTACACCTGATGGGCACAGACAATCTCGGACGTGACTTGCTAAGCCGCATCATAGTAGCTACGCCGAATGACGTGGCTGTCAGCCTCGCGGTCGTGGGAGTTGCACTGGCGGTAGGAGCGGTCATCGGTTCGGTAGCAGCATTTCAGGGGGGTCTGCTCGATGAGGCCTTGATGAGATTCACTGACGTGGTCTTCGCATTGCCAGCGCTTGTTCTCGCAATGGCAATAGGAGTAACTTTGGGCCCAGGCGTGACGAACATGATGATTGCTCTGATGATAATCTGGTGGCCGCCGTATACGAGGCTGGCGCGGGGAGAAGCTCTCAGAGTTGCACATCAGAACTACATTGAGGCAGCTAGACTGTCAGGGATGGGAACGGCGAGGATACTCTTCAAGCACGTATTCCGAAGCATTCTTGTGACGCTGCTAGTCTATGCGACACTTGACATTGGAACCGTGATACTGGTCTATTCAGGACTAAGCTACCTAGGCCTCTCAGTTAAACCACCTCAACCCGACTGGGGAGAGATGGTCAGCTCCTATCAAGATTATCTGATTGTAGCACCTTGGCTGCCCGTCATTCCGGGATTCATTATTGCTTTAGGGGTAATAGGATTCAGTTTACTTGGCGACGGTATACGCGACGCTCTTGAGGCCAGATGAAATGGCCCAGCTCATAACCGTACGAGATTTGACAGTTAACTATGAATCAAGAGGAGGCGCGGTCACCGCACTTGATAGAGTAAGCCTCGACATCAAAGAAAACGAATTGCTCGGAGTCGTGGGAGAGTCAGGGTGCGGGAAATCTACCTTAGCGCTAGCGATGATCGGCTTACTCCCAATCCCTCCCGCACGCGTGCAGAACGGGACGATTGAATTCAAGGGAACCGATCTCGTTCAACTTGGACCTACACGTATGAGAGAATACAGGGGAACCCAAATCGCGATGATCTTTCAAGAACCCCTCAGCAGCCTCAACCCGGTTTACAAGATCGGTGATCAAATTGCTGAGGCAATCACAATCAAAAGGATGCGGGAAGACGGACATTCCACCGTCGATTCGGAAATAATGCAGAAGACCCACAAGGTAGTCCCACCCGGAGTCTCAAAGCTTCCCAGAGCCAAACGGAAAATCAATGCAGAGATAAAGGAAGAGGCGATTGCTTCACTGAAACTTGTGAGAATCCCTGATCCTGACCAAGTGATCGATCGCTATCCATTCGAGCTTTCTGGAGGAATGAGACAGAGAGCCATGATAGCGATGGCTCTGTCACAGGAACCCGTTTTACTTATCGCAGACGAGCCGACCACTGCGCTGGACGTCACGACACAAGCGCAGGTCCTAAAGCTCATGAAGGAGCTAATGAACAAAGTCAAAACAAGCGTCCTACTGATAACCCATGACTTAGCCGTCGCCTGCCAAGTCGCTGACAGAGTCGCAGTCATGTATGCCGGCGACATTGTAGAAACCTCTAACGTCTACGACCTTTTCTCCAAGCCACTGCACCCATACACGCAGGGACTCCTCTCCTGCCTACCTACCGGATCAAAACGCAAGATCACCCTCAAACCGATCCCAGGATCTGTGCCCGACCTCAGAACCCCCATAATTGGTTGCAAGTATGAAAGTCGATGCGCTTACGCGATGAAATCCTGTTCGGAGAAGAAACCGAGCCTGATCGAAGTGGAAGCAGACCATAAAGTGTCATGCTATCTTCATGGTGAGACAAATGGAAGCAATACTAGAAACAGTTGATCTGAAGAAATATTTCCCGGTTCAACGTGGCATCAATCCGTTCTCAAAGACCAGGAAATTCGTTAGAGCCGTTGACGGGGTCAACATGATCCTGTGGAAGGGAACAACGCTAGCGGTCGTTGGAGAATCGGGATGCGGTAAGACAACTTTAGCGCGAACGATAGCGCTCCTCACCAAGCCGACCAGCGGAGACGTGATCTTCAATGGGAAGAGCATCGTTGACGGAAAAACCGATACGCGTGTTGTATACAGGGATCTGCAGATCGTCTTCCAAGACCCAGAATCATCCTTAGATCCAAACATCACGGTGGGCGCGTCCATCGGAGAGCCACTATTCGGTTTGATGAAATGGAGTAAAGAGGCTGTCGACAAAGCGATCCAGAAAAGCCTAGAAGTCGTGGGCCTTCCTCACGACATTGCGGACCGATTGCCTAGTCAACTTAGCGGAGGACAGAAGCAGCGCGTAGCAGTAGCCCGCGCGATTGGGCCGCAGCCGAAACTTGTTATTCTCGACGAGCCCACAAGCGCGCTTGACGCGTCTGTCCAGGCTCAGATACTGCGGTTGCTCCTAGAACTTCAGAAAGAGTTTTCCCTATCCTACATGCTGATAACACACAACATCGCAGTAGCAGAGTACCTCTCGGATTTCATGCTAGTTATGTACTCAGGCGACGTCGTAGAGTACGGTCAAACCGAAGAGATCATGGCTAAACCTCGTCATCCATACACGATCGCTCTAATTTCCTCAGCCCCAATCGCTAACCCCTGGAAGAGGAATTTGCTCCAAGTAGACATTCGAGGCGAAGTACCAAGCGCAATAAACCCTCCCACCGGCTGCAAGTTTCACCCACGCTGCCCCTACGCAGAATCCATCTGTTCACAGGAGCGACCGAAGCTCAGAGAAATCTCTCCAGGACGACTCGTCTCCTGCCACTTCGTCGAGAAAACTGCGTAACCGCCCATGTTGTGACCCTGAAAATGCTCACGGACTTACCTATTCACCCAAAAACCTAAGCCCCCGACGAGTATGTGTTGTATATATGGCAAGATTCGCGTCAGACAAATTGTTAAATACGTACGAGCTAACTCAAGTTTATGTCAAATTTTAAGAAGAAAGCAATAACACGAACACAAGCCGCCATAATCATCGGAGTAATCGTCCTAGCAATAATTGCAGGTGCAGTATACACTTCAATGCAGCCTGCTCCGCCTACTCAGATGTCAACTACCGCAGCTCAAGCTGCATCGAAGATGATTAATACACTCACTATCTCTGCCGCATACTGGCCATTAGATGACCTCAACCAACTTTATTCTGTTGGTGAGTTGCCTTGGCCAAATCCCTTAGCCTTCACAGTCTATCAACCACTAGTCACTATGAATATGACCGATGAATTTCAAATGGGTACAGTACAGTACCTACCAGGCCTAGCCACTTGGACAGTTTCCCCCGACGGGACGACATACACGTTCAGTTTGAAACAAAATGTAAAATTCTCCAACGGCGATCCACTCAACGCCTACCAGGTCTGGGCAGAGATGTATGGATGGTACTATCTCTCCGGTAACAGCTCAGCGTGGCTAGAATCATACGCACTTCTCGATATGTCGAATGTGAACTTCGGCCCCGCAACAATCGCCCTAATGACAAGTAGTGGTCTCATCAACCCCACGCAACCCCTGCTCAACATAATGATGAACAGCACTTGGCCCATTTACGTTACTGATCCAAACACAATCGTTTTCCGGCTAATCGCACCGTTCGTCTGGTTCCCAGGAACACTCGTAGTCTACTGCGGGCTAATTTACGACACACAGTGGCTTCTCCAGAACGGAGGCTTTGGAACACCAACAGCGTTCAACTCATATTTCAACCAGCACCCGATTCCAGGAACAGGCCCATACGTGGTGACGGGGATGTCAGAGAATTCCTACGTGAAATTCGCCCAGAACCCCACGTATTGGGGCGCGAACTTGACCGCTGACCAGATCGCCCAGCAGCCACTTTTCGACCCCGGACACGCCCTAACTGTGATCGTCAACTACAAACCAGATGACGTTGCAAGATACACCGACCTGTCCACTGGAGCTGCTCAAATCGCAGACATAGAAACACCAGACTGGAACCTGATAACCCAGAACCCGCAAACATACTCCTACTTCAAGCCCCCGTCCTGGAGCGGAGAAGTTGCCTTGGTAGGTCTGAACACTCACGAGTATCCTACAAACATCACACTAGTAAGGCAGGCGATAGTGCACGCACTTAACTACACCGACATTGCGGCGAAAGCATACGGAGGAGAACTCGCCTCCTATGTAGGCCCCGAATACCCATGGTGGAAGGATTACTACGATCTAGGCAATTTCCCACCATACCAATACAACCTAACCTTAGCGAAC
>Ga0187769_10001437_pt1 | contig 13633 bp, 12 predicted proteins | sample 0116_SJ02_MP02_1_FD_133140 | JGI IMG/M metagenome (GOLD analysis project Ga0187769, IMG submission 133140) | Tropical peat soil microbial communities from peatlands in Department of Meta, Colombia - 0116_SJ02_MP02_10_MG | ecosystem: Environmental > Terrestrial > Soil > Wetlands > Peat | place... | reverse complement strand
TGCGGTCCTTACGCGCGACAGACTCGTGCGCGCCCTTACGGCTCGCGATGGTCGCCCTGTCTTCGTCGTGGATCTCGGTGTGCCGCGCAACGTCGCGCCGGAAGCCTCCAGCCTCTACAATCTCTATCTCTACAACATTGACGACCTAGGCGAAATCGTCGAGCAGAATAAGCGCGCCCGGGAGGCGGAAATTCCCCGCGCCGAAGCCATCATCTCCGAGCACGTGGCGAAATTTGAGACCTGGCGCGCCGCGCTCGAAGCGACCTCGATCATCGACGATCTGCGCGGCCGCTTTCGCAAGGAGCGCGAGGCGCTCTTACGTGAGCGCCTTGACGCCATCGAGGCCGCCTCGCCCGAAGAGCGGCAGCGCATTGCCGACATTACCGAGGAACTGATCGACCGGGTTCTCGCTGAACCGAGTGCGCGTCTCCGCAACGGCCGCGCCGTTCCAGGTCGCCTGGGCGCGATTCAGGCTCTGCGTTCGGTTTTCGGCCTCGATTTAGAAGGCGAATCGGACGAGGAATCGGAGTGAAGCCTCTGCGCATCGGTACGCGCGGCAGCGCGCTCGCTCTGTGGCAAGCGAATCACACGGCAAACGTTCTGAAGCGTCTGCATAGAATTGAAACCGAGCTTGTCCTCATCCGCACGACCGGCGACCGCTTGCAATCCGCCCCCCTAGCCCAAATGAATGAGCAGATCGGCGCCGAAGCAGGCACGAAAGGCATCTTCATCAAAGAACTCGAAGAAGCCCTGTTTGCCGGCACCATCGACCTCGCCGTCCATAGCATGAAGGATGTACCTACGGAAATTCCTCCGGGCCTCGTATTGGCTGCCATTACCCGCCGCGAAGATCCGCGCGATTGCCTGATCTCACGGCACGGCGGCACGTTGAAGACTCTGCCCAGCGGTGCTCGCATCGGAACCAGCAGCCTGCGCCGTCAGGCGCAACTCCGGCATCACCGCCCAGACGCGGATGTAGTGGATTTACGCGGCAATGTCGACACGCGCCTGAAAAAGCTCGAACGCGGAGAATTTGACTCGATCGTTCTGGCCATGGCAGGCATCAGCCGCCTGGGCCTGGCGAATCGGGTCACGCAGGTTCTGGATGAGGACATCATGCTTCCTGCGGTCGGTCAGGGCGCGCTCGGCATTGAAACGCGTGCCGATGATTCCCTTACGTTGGAATTTGTCTCGGCCCTCGGTGACGAGGAAACGCGGGCGTGCGTCACGGCCGAGCGCTCCCTGCTCGAGGCATTGCAGGGCGGCTGTCAGGTTCCCCTCGGAGCCCTAGGCTCTCTGCGGGGCGGCGAGTTGCATTTAGAGGCGGCCGTCTTTTCTGCGGCTGGGTCGGAGTACATACGGTGTTCTGAGAACGGGCCGGCCGAACAAGCTCGCCCGATCGGTCTCCGCCTCGCGGCGACTTTGATCGAATCGGGCGCCGATAAGCTGCTGCGGCTGGCAGGAAGAACCGTTGGGCAGCGCTGAAAAACCTTTGGCAGGGAAGTGCATCGTCGTCACGCGCGCTCCCGAACAGGCTCGCGAACTGGTCGACAGCCTAGAAAAGTTAGGCGCCCGAGTGGTCTTGCTTCCGATGGTTTCTTTTGCGCCCCCGCGGGACGGACAGCGACTCGATGAGCAGCTCCGCCAACTCGCATCGTTCGACGCGGTCCTTTTCCTCAGTAAGAACGCGGTCGCATATATTTTTGATCGTTGCGCCCAACTGGGCATACAGTGTGAGGTGCTGCTGTCTGGGGATCGCTTCGTTGGCGCCGTAGGGCCAGCGACGGCTCGGGCGCTCGAGGAAAAAGGAGTTCGCGTGAGTTATGTCACGGAGAAGGGAACCGGCGAGTCTCTGGCTCGCGAGTTCGGCCCTTCACTGGCTGGGCGTCGCGTCCTCCTTCCGCGCAGTGACCGCGGCGATGAACGCATCCCGAACGCCTTGCGAGCTATGGGCGCACAGGTGACCGAGGTGATCGCCTATCGTACTGTTGGCCCTGCGGTGGTGGATCCGGATTTTCTGGATCGGACCCGACGCGCAGGGGTAGACGCCATTGTCTTTGCCAGTCCCTCCGCCGTCCACGCCTTCGCTCGCGTGATTGGTGAATCCGATCTTCCGGCTCTCTCGGCGCGTGTCCCCTTCGTCGCCATCGGCCCCACCACGGCTGCCGCGATCCGCAGCTCGGGTGCAAGCGCTCGAATCGAAGCGGAAGAATCCTCCGCGTCAGGAATCGTGAAGGCTCTCATCGAGCATTTCGCGCATCGCTCGGCTCCTGCGAGGCGTGCATGACGTTCCCTACGCACCGCCCGCGCCGACTGCGCCATTCCGACGCGCTGCGCCGTCTTGTCCGCGAAACACAGCTCTCCACACACGGCCTGCTGTATCCGATGTTCGCGTGCCCGGGAAAGAAAGTCCGCACCGAAGTTCGCTCGATGCCCGGTGTCTATCAGCAATCGCCCGATCAGATCGTCGAGGAGTGCCGCGAGGTCGCTGACCTCGGTATCCCCGGTGTGATTCTGTTTGGGCTGCCCGAGCACAAGGACGAGACCGGCTCGGAAGCCTTTGCACCGAAAGCTGCCGTGCAGCGCTCGATCGAAGCGATCCGCAAGGCCAAACTTAGCCTGCTGGTCGTCACCGATGTCTGTCTCTGTGAATACACGAGCCACGGCCATTGCGGGGTCGTCAAGGATGGTGAGGTTCTCAATGATCCGAGCCTGGCACTGCTTGCCGAGGCAGCTCTTTCGCATGCGCGTGCGGGCGTCGATATCGTTGCCCCGTCTGACATGATGGATGGTCGTGTCGCCGCGATTCGCCGCAAGTTAGATGAAAACAGCTTTCAGGATGTGGCAATCCTATCGTATGCCGCCAAATACTGTTCCGCGTTTTACGGCCCGTTTCGCGAGGCCGCTCAGTCGGCACCCCAGTTCGGTGACCGCCGCAGCTACCAGATGGATCCCGCGAACTCCCGCGAAGCCTTACGCGAGGTTGCGCTCGATCTTGAGGAGGGTGCAGACATCATCATGGTCAAACCCGCGCTGCCCTATCTTGATATCATCACGCGCGTCCGCGAGCGCTTCGACGTGCCGGTCGCTGCCTACAATGTCAGCGCTGAGTTTTCGATGGTTAAGGCCGCTGCGGAGAGGGGCTGGATCGACGAGCAGCGCATCGTGCTAGAAATCCTCACCAGCATCCAGCGCGCTGGCGCCTCCATCATTCTGACCTACCATGCCAAAGACGCGGCCCGCTGGCTCCGCCACTGCTGAGGTTGCTCCTTCGGGACCGCGAGACGTCTTGCCGAGGCGACTCCGCGGCGCACTTCGAGCCCAATTCCCAGGGTCAAATCCTAACAGAGAAGGTAAGATGGTTCGGCCGTGACTCTCTCGCGTGATCTCCTCGAGCGCGCCCGAAACATCCTCGTCGGAGGCGTGAACAGCCCAGTCCGCGCCTTCCGCGCCGTGAGTGGCTCCCCGCTCATCATTGATCACGCCTCCGGCTCCCGCATGTGGGATGTGGATGGTCGCGAGTATCTCGACTACGTCTGCTCCTGGGGTGCGCTGATTCTCGGCCACGCCCATCCCGACGTTGTCGATGCCATTGCTGATCAAGCTCGTCGGGGTACGAGCTATGGCATGACTTCTCCGCTTGAAATTGAGCTTGCCGAGCGGATCGCACGGGCCATCGTTTCGATCGAGCGCATCCGTTTCGTTAGCTCCGGCACGGAAGCAACGATGTCTGCGATCCGCGCCGCACGCGCCTTCACAAAGCGCGACCTCATCGTCAAGTTCGAGGGAGGCTATCACGGCCACGCCGATAGCTTCCTGGTGGAGGCCGGCTCTGGTCTTGCCACACTCGGCCTTTCCTCAAGTCCTGGTGTGCCGCAAGCCCTGGCGGCGCTGACGCTAAACGTTCCCTACAATGACGCCGCCGCTGTGGAGCGGGTCTTCGCCGAACACGCCGGAAAAATTGCTGCCATCATCACCGAGCCGATCGCGGCCAATATGGGGGTCGTTCCGCCCGAGCCCGACTTTCTGCAATCCCTCCGCCGCATCACCCAACGCGAGGGAGCGCTGCTCATTTTCGACGAAGTCATCACCGGCTTTCGGCTCTCCTACGGCGGCACGCAGAATGCCTATGGTATACAGCCGGATCTTACCGTTCTCGGCAAGATTATCGGCGGGGGGCTGCCGGTCGCGGCGTACGGGGGCCGCCGCGACATCATGGATCAGATCGCCCCGCATGGCCCGGTCTATCAAGCGGGCACCCTGTCTGGCAATCCTCTCGCGATGCGGGCGGGACTGGCCACCTTGGCACTGCTCGAGGATGCGACATTCTACAAGCCGCTCAACGCCAGAGCCGAGCGCCTTGCCAACGGCATCCGCGAGGCTCTGGGGGAATCGGGACTGGCCGGCCAGGTCAATGCGCGCGGGTCGCTGCTTACCCTTTTCTTCGCCCCCGACCCGGTGCGAGATTACTCGGGCGCGAAGAGGTCTGACACAACACGTTTCGCCACCTTCTTTCGCGAAATGCTCGCGCACGGGGTGCTCTTACCCCCTTCACAGTTTGAAGCCATCTTCGTTTCGGCCGCGCATAGCGATGAAGACATTAGTCGCACGCTTGCCGCCGTTCGCGAAAGCCTGAAAATGATTTCATAGGGCTGCTTGCGGGGCAGGGAAGTCCGCAGCTACCTGCCCGGTGAATAGTGGAAAGCGACTTCCACTCCGGTAGTACCCGTGTTCTAGATTTCTGCCCCTAAAGCCCCCTCTCGCCGAAGCCAAGAACCAAAACAAAAGGGTTAGCTAATCAACCTCCTGGTATCGTCCGTGCTTTTCTTGCTCGCGAGCAGGATCTTGAGAGCAGGGAGACTTCGGCATCATGTTTCTTGCGACGGTGGCCTTGTTGCTGCACTTGGCGTGGGTGCCAGAGGCTGCCGATGCCCGCCCCGACATAACGACCGAACCAGCGATCGTATCGTCGACGTCCGCAACGACTAGCTCCCCGTCCGAGTCCGATGATCGGCCTGCCAGGACGCCCGCGACTTCTTCAGGTGGGGTGAACTCACCGAGATTGACAACCGTTTCTCTGGATGCTTCGTCACAGAATTCCCAGGCACTCTCGACCATCCGTGTCCCCTCGATCGAGCCCGGGACGCCGAGGAAGTTCATCTCCGTCGAAGACCAGCACCCGCGGCGCAACTGGCTGATCCTGACGATCGTGCAGCACAGCGCCGCGACATTCGACGCCTATTCGACCCGGCAAGCTGTGTCGGCAGGGGCAAGCGAGGCTGACCCGCTGATGCGGCCGTTTGCCCAATCCCCCGCCATCTACTTCGCGATTCAGGGCGGCCCCGTGATCCTGGATTACGCGGCGCGCCGGATGCAGCGCAGCTCGAACAGCTTCCTTCGTCGGACGTGGTGGCTACCCCAATCCGCCTCGACCGGGCTGTTCCTATTCTCCGGCGTCCATAACCTCCACGTTGCGAATCGGCCCTAAAGGCCCCAGACACAGACCCTCCCAGGGGCGCCTTGGCCACCCTGGTCTACAACATAATACATCTTCGCAGAAGTAAGAGAACGGGAGGTATTTCCTAGGGCTTGCAACCGCGAGCGGCCGTGAATCGCTAAAAAGGCCCAAGCCTTCCCCCTTCCCTGGTTTGCCGCAGATAGCGTCTTATGCGCGCGCTTCGAGGAAAGCCTGAAAAAAGTCGACAATGATCTGCGGCAATTGGGCGCGATTGCGGGACGTGATGAGCTCGTGTCCGGCTTGTTCGATCGGCAGCAAATGCGTGCTCGCTGGGATGAGCTTCCGTGCCGCCGTCATCTCGTCGATTCTGCCAAAGCCATCGCGTGTACCGTGAACGAACAGCACGGGAGTGCGAAGCGCAGGAAAGTGAACCGTCCGGAGCTGTGTCGGGTCCTTCGGTGGATGGAGCGGGTATGACAGCAGGAGGAGCGCATCGATAAGTCCGGGCTCAGAAGCCGCCAGCATCGATCCTTGTCTGCCGCCGTAGGAGTGGCCGCCGAGGAAGACTCGCCCGGTAACTCGCTTCCGCATCACTTCGACCGCCCGCCGCAAGCCCTGCTGGTCGCGCTCGGCAGTGCCACGGGGTGGCCCGTGCGGTTGGGATTGACGAAACGGCAGATCGCAGCGGAGGACGGTCAGTCCAGCTTTGCAAAAGGCGCCCGCCAGAGCCACAAGGAGGGGCGACTGGCAGTTTCCGCCAGCGCCGTGGGTGAGGATGAGACCATCGCCAGAAGAATGTGCCGGTGGGTGAAGATAGCCCCGTACAGAAAAGGGGCCGAGAGGCCCATCTTCAAACGGCCGGAACTCGGGCTCTGTCATCTTTCACCGCTCCAGGTCTGCTCGCGAGTGCTATCGTTAGGCTAGGAAGCTCCCAGGGGACGATCCTTTCTACCCCAAGCGCTACGAGGAGCGCCACCGATCATTCGCAGGCCTTCCATACGAAAATGAACGTTCGTGTCAAAAACGCAGAGCTTTTCTATTCACGACGAGGCAACGGAACTGTCTGCCTCGTTCTAACCGCGATCGGCACCAAGCCCTACGAGCGTATGATGCCGGCCTCACTGGACGATTTTCTGGAGCTGGTCTTCGTCGATCTGCGCGGTGGGGGACGATCGAGTGGCAATCCCACCGAGCTTACCTTCGACGTGCTCGCTGATGATTTGGAGGCCATCCGCTCTGATCTCGGAGTCGAGCGTGTTGCCGTCTTAGGACATTCGATCCTAGGCGTGCTTGCGATTGAGTACAGCCGACGGTGTCCACAAAGTGTTTCGGGCGCGATTGCCGTGGGCACTCCGCCCAGGGGCGATATGACTTGGCTGGCCGCCGAAGCGGCAGAATTCTTCGACCGTGACGCGTCGGATGACCGAAAGCAGGTGCTGCGAAAGAACCTGTCCGCGCTGCCACAGGGGACATCGATGGGCCGTGTCCTAATGGCCCAGACGCCGATGCGTTTTTTCGACTCGCATCTGGATGCCACTTCCCTCTTCGCGGAGGCGGACGTTAAGCCCGCGCTTCTCGAGCACGTGATGGGCGAGTGGACTCACGGGTGGGATGTCACGACCGATGCGGAGTCAACGCGCACACCGTTTTTGCTCCTACATGGGCGCTACGATTACACGGTTCCCTACACGCTTTGGCGTGGTGTCGTAGAGAAGCTTCCCGGCGTCACACTGCGAATTTTCGAGCGGAGCGGCCACCATCCTTTTTTCGAAGAACCGCAGGCCTTCACTGCGACTGTGGCGGATTGGATGGCAAGGCTTCTCTAAGGTGGGCGGCTGAGAGAGCTACGCGCGGCATTTCTTATCATGCGTCGTAATGTAGTAAGCTTCCCCGGCCATCAAAACAGTTGAGGAGCCAACATGACCGAAAAAGAGATCGAAATTCGGACGGCCGACGGAAACTGCGACGCCGTGCTTTATTCCGCCGAAGACGGACGGAAGCGCCCCGGCGTCATTCATTACCCCGACATCATGGGGATACGCCCGTCGCATCGCGCGATGGCAAAGCGGCTTGCCGAGCAGGGCTACACGGTCGTGCTTGTGAATCCGTTTTTCCGCACGGCCAGGGGGAAACTTTTCGATTTTACGCCCAATTTCGCCGGTGACGAGCGCACCATGAAGCGTTTCGGCGAGCTGGCGGGGCCACTGACGCCCGAGGTGATGGAGCGCGACGCCAAGACCTATGCGGATTTCCTCGCAGTGCAGAGCTCGGTGAGTGGCGCGAAGATCGGTGCGGTCGGCTACTGCTTTACCGGACAAATGGCACTGCGCACGGCTGCGGCCTTGCCGATTAAGAGCGGTGCCATCGCGTCATTTCATGGCGGTGGACTCTACACCGATAAACCAACGAGCCCGCATCTAGTTCTTTCGCGGATTCCAAAATCCGAAGGCGCTCGACTGTATTTCGGGCACGCGGTGAATGACCACTCGATGCCACAAGAAGCGATCGACAAACTCGACGCCGCGCTGAAAGCGTGGGGCGGAAAATATGAGAGTGAAGTCTACGCCGAGGCGCTTCACGGATGGACCGTTGCCGATAGCGCTGCCTACAATCCACTCCAGGCCGAGCGCGCATTCACCAAGCTGAAGGATTTGTTCGCCGCATCGTTGAAGTGATCCATTTACCGAACTAGCGCCTGCCGAGGAACCGCTTGGAGTTCCTCTAGGACCACCTACATTCACTAGGCACTGTACCGCGAGCGCTGCTATGATGGGCGGATCGAAGCCCCGACGAAGCCGGCACGGGCTGCCGTCGGCGCAACCCAAACGCCTTCGCGTGAATCCAAAGCTCGAAACTTTCTCAATCAAGGAGAGCCTGGTGCGGCGACTGCTGGCCTTTTGTGCGGTGGGAGTGACGATCTTTGCGGTAGTGGCGGAGCTGCGCGGGAAGCACGTGGCCACTGTCGCCGCCATGGAGAGCAAGGGAGGCCTCAGTCGGGGCGCGTTCGCTCAACAACGAACCATTGCAGCAGCGGACCCGCTTGGTTTCAGTTTTAGCTTCAGCGCCGACATGTCGGTCGCCGCGCCGGGATGCCCTTTGGGTCCGGCCATGACGTTTTGCAATCAGATTCCGGGCACCATCAGTCCGGTCGTACCGTTCACGATAACTTTCAGCTCGGCGGCCAGTAATGTTTCGATTGGACTTGCGGCGGTCCCCGGGTATTCAGCGGATTTCAGCGCGGGCGACTTTACAATCAGCAACGACAGCTGCACAGGTAACTTTGCTGCGAACGGGAGCTGTTCGTTCGACGTCGCGTTTTCGCCGACCACACTGGGTCCGCGGCAGGCCAGCCTTACACTCAGTGGCACAGGTTTTGTGAACATTGCAGGGACGGGTGCGACGTTCGTCATGGAGCCGCCTACCCCGCCCTCCTGCCCAGGTCCGAGCCTTCCGGGTGATGCCTTCACGTATTGCGCGCAGGCCGTCGGCACTGTCAGCGGACCGCAAACGTTCACAGTTACGTCTACGAATTCCGTGACAGGTCTCAATATCGCTTTCACCGCAATTCCCGGACTCTCGGCTCAATTCAACGCCTCGGATTTCACGATCGAAACGACGACCTGCGGCCCGGCGCTGCCGGCGAACTCGAGCTGCACGCTTGCGGTCGCGTTCACGCCGACCACCAGCGGGCCGCGCTCAGCCTTACTGACTGCAACCGACTCTCAGGGCGATAGCGTCTCGCTCAATCTTTCTGGATCTACCTCCGCGGCGCTCGTGTTTTCGCAGCCGATTACCAGCGCCTGTCGATTGAGGCTGTTCAATTTCTGCAACGAACCGCAGGGCGGGGCGACTCCACTGATCACCTACACGCTTCAGAACAATTCCGGGACACAGATTACGGGCCTGGCCGTCACGCCGCCGGTTCCCACGAGTCCGCCGACACTGCCGCCGACGAACTTCACGGTCCAGAGCACGACCTGCACACCCACTCTCGCGGCCGGTGCGAGCTGCACACTGAGCATCGCCTTTACACCCCAGAATACGGGCCTCATTCAGGCCCCGATCATTGTTACCGATGCGCAGGGCGACATCGTTGGCTTGAACCTCGCCGGCACCGGTGATGACTATGAGTTGTCTCTTGCGAGCGGCCAGGCCACGGAAGTCACCATCGGGCAGGGTGGCACGGCCACGCTCAATGCCCAGGTGGCCGCCGACGGCGTCTTCGGCGCAAGTGGCGAAATGGTCATGCTCGCTTGCCCGTCGAAAATGCCCATCTCTTCGACGTGTGCATTCACTTCATGTCCTCTCAGCATGACGCCTAACTCCACAAGCTCGTTCAGCATCGTGATCGTGACATCGTCGACGCACGGGACTGCGCCCCCGGTGACAAATCCGTGCGGCGGAACGGCGTCGAGCGCGCACGTGACAGGTGCGCCGCAGCTGGCGATTTACTTCGCACCAGAGATCCCTCGCCATCGTGGGCACTTCCCTCCCCTGCTGCTGATAGCGGTAGGCCTTTTGATCGCAATGTTTGTGATTTGGACCAGAGCCAACGGCAGGAAATCGATACGCCTGGTTTTCGCAGCGGCCGGGCTCGCTGCGCTCATTCTCGCAGGCTGCGGTGGCAGCGGCCCAAGCCCCAACATCCCTACGCCGGTCGATGTCTACTCGCTGGAGGTGACCGGCAATGCGCTGGATGCCAGCGGCAATCCGCTAAACGCTTCGCGCGCGCTTGCCTTCACGCTCGATGTCATTGCCGGTCCTTAGTGGTTCGTTCTCCGAGGTGCAAGTCTACTGGGAAGCAGGTTTGCTGTTCTTGGGCTTTGCCGTCAGCTCGGAGATTTCAGGCGCGGGCTGCGCGCCACTCCGGGTGCCGGCTACGGGGTATTTCAGCGCGAGCCATTTTTCGATGCCGCCGTCCAGGATCTGGATGTTGAGGTAACCGAATTCGCCGAGCTTCTTTACCATGTCGCTCGTGTCGTTCGGACACGAGCCGTAGAAGATCAGGAGCTTGTTGCGCGGAACGGGAATCGGAAAATTCTTGATCTGCATGACCCACGGGTAGTTGATTGCCCCGGGGATGTGCTGTTCGGCGTAACCGTCGGGGGGTTGCGTATCAACGAGCGCGATATCGGCGCGCTTGTCGTCGATCATTTTGAGAACGTCAGCAGGCCTGATGGTCTCGGGAGGCGCGGCTGAAGCGGCGACAAAAGCGGGGTCGGAAATTCCGGCGTCGTCCTGCGCGCCCGCGATCGGAATGCCGAAGATCATGGCCAGCAAGATCGCCGATCCACCTGCGAGCCAAGTCTTCATCGCTAGCTCCTGGCCTTCAATTTCCCGTCGATGCTAACGCGTCTTATCACAGGCAGTCAACGGCGCTCGCTCGTACCGGTCCCCCACGCCTGACCGACACGTCCCGCAACTATTTCCCCCTGGGTGGGTTTTACCAATTGGATATAACGGTCCCAGTTTGAGCTTACGGGAAGTAGCACTTATTTCATAATACTAGTACCTGGTCCGTGTCCCGATCTGCCCATCTCGAAGTGGCAGCGGGACCAAGCATGGGAGGGACTGATACCATGAGGTCGCTACCGCGGTTCCGTCATCTTCTGCTTCTGTCCTTGGCCCTAACGTTCATCCTGCCAACCATTTCGCATGCGCAGGTAGCTGTTTCAATCACGCTTGCCCCCCCAGCCATACCAGTTTACGTGCAACCAGCCTGCCCTGTTGAAGGCTATCTCTGGACGCCTGGCTACTGGGCCTGGGGTTCGGCTGGCTACTACTGGGTGCCGGGCGTTTGGATTGCGCCTCCCCACGTGGGGCTGCTGTGGACGCCCGGCTATTGGGGGTTTGTCGGCGGAGTCTATGCGTGGCGCCCCGGCTATTGGGGACCCCACGTAGGGTTCTACGGCGGGATTAACTACGGCTTCGGCTACGGGGGCGTCGGTTTCGTTGGTGGAGCGTGGCGCGGCGGCGTATTTGCGTACAACACCGCCGTGGTTCATGTGAACGAGACTGTCGTTCATAACGTGTATGTCGACCGCACGGTCATCAACAACACGACCGTCGTCAATCGCACCAGCTTTAATGGCGTTGGCGGCGTGACGGCGCGTCCGACAGCGCAAGAACAGGTGGCCATGCGCGAACAGCACTTCCAGCCAACGCCTGATCAAGTTTCACACCAAATGTCAGCGAGCCACGACCACACCATGCTGGCATCGGAAAATCACGGCATGCCGCAGCATGCCGCGTTCGCCTCAGTGAACCAGCGGCAGTTCAATCAACAACAGCGAATTGCCAATGGCGTTCGTTCCGGCCAGCTGACACCAGGCGAAACCGCGCATATCGAGCATCAGGAGGCCGCGATTCACCAAGAAGTCCACAACGATCGAGCGGCCAATGGCGGTCACCTGACGCCGCAGGAGCACAACCAGATCGAGCACCAACAGAACTCCGAGAGCCACGAGATCTACAAGGACAAACACAACGACAAGACGGATCATCACTAGACAGCGGCGATCGGAATCGATCGGTAAGGGGCGTCCGTCATCGCGGACGCCCTTTTTTCTTGCGGCGCCGATTTTGACTTTGACACACGGCGCCCAAGAGATAAGTAAGTGCTTATTGCCGAGTCACTTACAGGACGGACGCGGGCTGCCAAAAATCGGAAAATTGTAACTCTCGTACTATTTCGCCTTTTTAGGACTCTCGCTAGATTGGAACGTGCGGGCTCGCCAGCAGACCAGCAATGTTGCCCAAGACCCGCAAAAAATCCTGGGGGGTATCGCACGAATGGAATCGACCACCGCAGTCCACGAAACAAATACGAAATCAGAAGGAGGCGCTCCGTCGACCTTCGTCGAGCGCCGCCGGCGTCGCCGCGCGAAAATCTCCGCCCAACTCCACATCCGCACGGCGAACACGCCCGAGACGTTTGAGGAAGTCTGCATGACGGTCGACGTCTCGCGCGATGGCCTGCTGTTCATAGCAAATAGGCGGGGTTATTGGAAAGGCCAGGCCCTGCATGTCACCTTTCCCTTCTCGACCGATGCGAACGCGATCAATCAGGCGCAGTCCGCAGAGGTCGTGCGCGTGGCGGAAATGGCCGGAGGGAAGTGGGCAGTCGCCGTGCAATTTGAGGCGGCGGCCGTGCAGGCAAAGGACGCCGACAAAAGCGGAGCGTTTTCTGTCAACTCCGTCGCGCTGTCGCAGGCCAAACAGCAGCAAATGGTGCTCGCGGTCGAATCCGACGGCCGTACTGCGGAAATCATGCGCAACCTGTTGCAACAGGATGGCTACAACGTTGTCCTCGTCTCGACGGCGCAGGAAGCCCTGGATATTCTTCGTACCGCAGTACCCGCAGTGTTCATTGCCGAAGTGGAAGCACAGGACATGTCCGGGCATGATCTCTGTCTGATCATCAAGCGCAACGAGCGGCTGCAGCGCGTGCCAGTAATCCTACTGACCCGTGCAGCGCAACCCGCGGATTACACGGCGAGCCACCAGTTGGGGGCGGTCGTTTGCATGGCGAAGCCGTTTCAGCCGGAGCGGCTGCTGCACGTCGTGCGACTCGTCGCGCCGCCGCCATCGATGAAGACGGTGTACGGCGCGTCCCGCGCGATGTCCAACACCATCGAGCGTACTCTATAGCAAGGTGCGAGCTTCGAAACCATGACTTGTGGGCATGGTTCGCCTTGCCTGTAAGCGTTCCCCCCACCCGTGTCCGCTCCTTAGCTACCGCCCCGCCATCACCAACACAGGCATAGAACCTGCCTGCGTCACCGACGGAACAATTCCGCTTGAATCTCCTGTGCTGAGCTCGACCGCAAGGTGATGACGAAGGCGTTGGGACTGTCGTGCGCGCGTGATACGATGGCCGAGATGAACGAAAAATTTTTTGTAGGGCTGATCCAGATGCGGTGCACAAAGGATGCGGGAGAAAATCTCGCGCGTGCCTGTGAAAAAATCCGCGAGGCAGCCCGGCGCGGCGCCCAGATCATCTGCACGCAGGAACTGTTTCGCAGCGAATACTTCTGTCGGACCGAAGACGCGGCACGGTTCGATCTGGCCGAAGCCGTTCCGGGGCCGGCAACCGACGCACTGACAAAGGTCGCCCGCGACAACAAAGTGGTGCTCGTCGCTTCCTTATTCGAACGCCGCGCCGCCGGGATCTAT
>Ga0187769_10001436_pt1 | contig 13636 bp, 13 predicted proteins | sample 0116_SJ02_MP02_1_FD_133140 | JGI IMG/M metagenome (GOLD analysis project Ga0187769, IMG submission 133140) | Tropical peat soil microbial communities from peatlands in Department of Meta, Colombia - 0116_SJ02_MP02_10_MG | ecosystem: Environmental > Terrestrial > Soil > Wetlands > Peat | place... | reverse complement strand
GGGCGCCGGGAGGTAGAGCGGCGCGGATCGAATCGAGCGATGCGGCCTCGCGGCGTTTCAATGCAGCGTAATCGGCGAGATTGCGCTTGAGCTTGCGCTTGAGCGCGGCCGAAATCTCCGCGGCCTCCAGTTCCGCCACATCGGGCAGCGGCGCCATCACGCGATTCACGATCACCGCGCTCACGCGAAGGCCAAACCGCTTGAGCGCATCGAGGAACTCGATCGCTTGCGAAATCCGCGCCTCCTCGGCGGTCGTGACGACGAACACTGCGGTGTCCTCCGCCCGCAACATCGCATCCGCCCTCCGCGCGCGCTCGCCGAATCCGGCGTACATGCCCTCGAAACTTCGCACGAACGATTGCACGTCGCCGAGAAGATGAAGCCCGGTCACGCGATCGAACGCTGCGAGAACCGCGCGCGCCGCCAGATCGACCATCCTAAGCCGGCTCCTCAACATTCCCGCGGGCGCGCCCAGCAGGGTCACCGCGCGCGAGTTGAGGAGATCGATCAGGCGGCGGGGCGCATCGAGGAAGTCGAGCGCTTCGGCCGCCGGCGGAGTGTCGAGCACGATGAGATCGGTTTCGGGATCGCCCGCCAACTCCAGCAGCTTCTCCATCGCCATGTAATCCGCCACCCCGGCGAGCGCATTGGAGATATTGCGGTAGATTCGATTTTCCAGGATCGCGTCGCGCGCCGCCGGCGACGGAGCGTGGCGGGCGACGATCGCATCGAACGTGCGCTTGGGGTCAAGCCTGAGCGCGCGAAGCCGTCCGCGCCTGCCCTCGGCGCTGCGCGACCGGCGCACGCCGGCCAGACCGACCTCGCGAGGTTCGGTCGCATCGCCCTTAAGCCCAAGCGCATCGAGCAGGCGCGGCGCCGGATCGACGGTGAGCACGTCCACTGCGCGGCCCGACGCCGCGCCGTACACCGCGAGCGCGGCGCTCACCGTGGTCTTTCCGACTCCGCCGGGGCCGAGGCAGATGACGACGCGGAAATTTTCGAGCTTGAGCGCGGGCGCCTTCATCGGCCGAGCAGCCCCGCCTCGATCTCGCGGCTCAGCCGGGCGAGTTCGCCGGCGCCGATCGTCTCGGTGAACATCATCGGAAGTTCGATGCTCTCGACGCCCGCGCGGCGGAGTTGCCCGCGCGCGGCGCGCGCGAACTTGTGCTCGCGGCTGCGGCGGCGGGCAAGCTGCGCGTGCGCCGTGATCCGGCCGAGCGCGCCGAGTTCGGCCTCATCGAAGAGCGCCTGCGGCGTGCGGTTCAGGATCGCCGCGACGGTTGCGATGCCGAGCCGGCCGCGCAGGGCCGATACGGTTTCGAGCGCCTCGCGCAGCGCGAGCGGCTCCGGGGCGACGGTTACGATTACGCCGAAGCGGCTGGGGTCGGTCAGAAAGCTTTGGACCGCGCCGGCAAGGCGGTTGAGGGTGCCGGCGGGCGCGATCCCTTTCACCCCCGTGGCGACTCCGAGCAGCTCCAGGGCGGTTCCCGATGCGGGCGCATCGATTACGATGAACCGATCCTCGAGCGCGGCATCGCCGGCCATGATTCTCAGCCGCTCCAGCAGCAGGAACGCCTCGAGTCCCGGAAGCGCCGCGGTCACGTAGCCGAACGTGCGGCTCTGGAGCATCCGGCGCGAGATTGCGGAGATCGGAACGATGCGCCGGATGAACGCCTCGAGCTCGGTCCGGGTCGATAGCGCCAGAATGTCGAGCGAACCGGGGGCGCGAGCCAGGCCCGGTCCCGCCGCCGTCGCGCCCACCAGCGTCGCGCCGCCGAGCCGGCCGTCGATATCGGCAAGCGTCGCACGCCCGCGCCGGGCGAGCGCAGCAGCAAGCGCGGCGGACACGGTGGTCTTTCCGGTGCCGCCCTTGCCGGTCACGAAGATGAGTCTCGGGAGCGCCATCGGCTAGAATCTAAGGTCGCGGCGAAGCGTAGTAAACGGGGGGCAGATGGCTGAGCGGCCGAAAATGGAAAGCGTCGTGATTTGGATACCGCCCGAGCGCATCGCGCTCTTCAAGGCGATTATCGAATCATACGATAATCTCGCTACTTTGCGCACCGAGGATCCGCGCCGCCATCATTTGAGGCTCTACTTCGCGGCGAGCCAGCGCGATGAGGTCGAGGCGCTGCTGGCGGCGCTCGCCGGCCAATTCGCGATTCGGCGGATCGAGGCGTAAAGGATGCTCGGGCGCGGACGCCCGCGCATCTTTCGGCGGGCACGGCGGCCCGCGCTACTGAATTAATCAGCACAGAAAACTCAATGCAGCAGCGGCCTGTGCGTGGCCGCTGAGGCGCGCCGAGCCGCCGGCTCAGTGATTCACCTCTACGGCGAAATCGCGGCCCTCCCATTCGCCCGTGTCGCGCCATCGGAACGTGAACCGGATCGGCGCGCGATCGGCGGCGCCCACCTGGATATCGACGTAGTCGATCGCGATCGGCGTCGGCGTGGACATCGTGTCCGCGGCATGCTGCCATTCGTCCTTGGTCCAGTGCAGCGAGAAGGGGCGGTGCGACTGGATGCGCAGCCGGGCCGGCGCCCGGATCGCGCGCACGCGATGGCGCATCATCTTCCAGACCTCGACCGTCTGACGCCGTCGCGGCCGCAAGTATCGCTCGGCGACCTCGGGAATAAGATCGAAGACGCGCCCGTCGGCGACCGATCGCAGGAGCTTGATGTACTCGGCGTGCGCCCACATCAGCGGCGTCGCGCTTCCGGTCTGACATCCGAGGTAGAGCAACTGGCTTGGGATATCGGGTTGGTCCCACACCTGCTCGGGAAGGAGCCGGTTCACGCTCGCTGAACGCTCCATCACGTTCAGGTAGGCGACCGGGTCGCGGCCCGCGGCAAGCTCGTAATGGCCGCGCTCGCCGGTGAGCAGCGGCCACGGGCGTCCGCGGCCCCAGTGGATGAACGGGCCGCCGTCATCGCACTGGCCGTAGCCATCATGGGTGTATCGGCGCCAGCACGGGCCCTGCGGCAGATCGACCTTGAGGACCGCATCGACGACGCGCAGCGAATCCTCGATCAGCGTATCGCCGGGCCGCCGGATTCCGTAACGGACCAGCTCGAGGAAGCCCGCATCGACGATCTCGGCGGCGGGAAAGTCGATCTGCATCCCGGGCGGCCGATTGAGAATCCTCACGGTGCCCTGGTCGGGGTCCTCGTGCGGGTCAGGGATGCTGAGATCGAGCGGGTTGATTCGCACGTAATGGCGCTTGATGCCGGGGACGAGGAATCCGCGGTTGGTGACCGTCCAGCGCTCGATGTGAGACTCGAGGAAATCGGCGGACTCCTCGAGAAACTCGGCGGTCTTGAGGTCGCCGTGCTCGCGCGCAAAGCAGGCCGCGCATATGAGCGCCGCGATATTTGCGGCCATCGTCGAGGGCGAATAGCCGCTGTTCTCTTCCCATCGTTCCTGCGGAGTGGCAGGGCCGTGGCGGATCAGGTAGCGCGCCGCCGCGCGCACCATCGGGTAAGGATCGAAATTTAGCAGCGCGCCTGCCTTATGCAGCCGCCACGCCAGGATGATCGGCGCGGATACTTCATCGAGCTGAATTCCCTGCCAGTAAGGCTCGCCGTTGATCCAGAAATTCTGTGCAAACCCGCCGTCGGGACGCTGCGAGCAGGCGAGGTAAACCAGCGCGCGCGCGGGCGTCGACGTGTCGCCCGAGGCGAGCAATCCGGTCGCGCTCGCGACCATGTCGCGGGTCCACACCAGGTGGTACCCGCCGAGGTCCTCATCGCCGCGCACTTCGCCCCATGGGATGCTCAGCGAGGCGATGATCGCGCCGGGGTAGGTCTTGTCCTCGTGCGCCAGCAGCAACTCGTTGCTCCGCCGGTAGAGCGCGCCCCCATCGCCCGACCATCGCGCGAGCGGAATCAGATGGCGCGAGGCGCGATCCCATTGTTCGAGGAACCGCTGGCGCTGGTCCTCGAAGGGGACCCCGAGCGACTGGAACAGCGCGGTGACCGCGCGATGCAGCGAGCGGCCGAAGGCGAGCCCCAGGGTGAAGGTGTGTCCGTAACTCAGATCGATCTCGCCGGTCAGCGCGATGTTCCCGTCGGGCGCCGCGGCGAACTCGTAGCCGAGCCGGAAATCCTCGGAGAGGTCCTGCCATCCGTCGGTCGTCCCGACGTAACCGCACGAGCGCTTCACGAATGGCGAGGTCGCGGCGAGCGCGAGCCAGGTATCGCGCTTGTGCGCGGTGAGGAACTCGCGGCCCACGATACGGCCGACGTTGCCGTTGTTGCCCCATCCTCCGACCCCAAGATGCGGCGCGAGCAGGACGTAAAGATGCAGCCGGTTAAGCAGCGCCGGGTCGCCCTCGAGCATCACCTTGAGCAGCACGCAGGGCTGATGCGGGTCGGTCACGATTTCCTTCACGATTCGGTAGCGGCCCTCGGGATCCTCGCTCACCACGCGGACGCCGAGACCGTGGGAAGCCAGATAATCGGTCGTCGCGATCAGGTGGCGGCGCTCCTCGTTGAAGAACGTCTCGCCGTCGGAGATGAGGAACTGGAGGTCGCGCACCTGCGGTTGGTCGATGGTGGGATAGTAGATCTCGTTGAGCACGCCCTTGGACAGCGTGAACCATACGCGGCTGATCGACGAATAGGCGGTGCCGATCACATCCTTGGCGCTGCGCGTCCATCGCGGTGCAATTCCGGGCGCCCCGAATGCCTTTGGCGCTTCGTCAATCGTTGCCATCGAAGGACCCTCTCGTTCGCTGTGAGAGCGGATTTGCGGTCAGACGGTTTCCGAACGACCCTCGGCCGCGGTCTCGGCCTCCGGCGCGCCCGGACGCTTTCTGAACACGTAGGCGACCCCGATACTGACGGCATAGAGGCCGAGCAGCGGAATCGCGAGCAGGAATTGCGACACCATGTCGGGCGGAGTCAGCGCCGCCGCGACGATGAAGATGGCCAGGATCGCGTAGCGTGTGTACGAGATTAGCTGCTTGTAATCGACCATCCCGAGCCGGGTGAAAAAAAACGCGAAGATCGGCATCTCGAACGTGATCCCGAAGGCGAGCATCAGCTTGGCCGAAAACGCGAGGTACTCGCTGATCCGGAGCGTAGGGGTCACGCCGATGCTCGCATACTGGCTTAAGAAAAACGCGTAGCCGATCCTGAACACGACCGCCCAGCAGAAGTACCCGCCGAGCAAAAAGAAAAACGTCGCCGAGATCACGAACGGCCGCGCCATCCGCCGCTCAGTTTCGTACAGACCCGGCATGATGAATTTCCAGACCTCGTAGAAGACCGCCGGGCTTGCGATGAACAATCCCGCGATCATCGCGACCTTGAGCTTGGTGAAAAACGCCTCGCCCACCCCGGTGCCGATCAGCAGCACCTTGCCCTGGGAAACTTCGCGCAGCGGCCAGGTCAGCGCGGAGAAGAGCGGGTTGGCTATCGCGTATGCGATGACGAATCCCACGCCGAGCGCGATCAGCGCGCGGATGAGCCGGACACGGAGTTCCTTGAGGTGCTCGATGAGCGACATGCGCCCCTCATCGGGGGCCTGCGTGCTCTCGGCAGGTGGCGTGATGTCGTCGATGGCCACGATTGCGTTTGGCAACTACGCTTGCGCCGGCGGGCCGTTTGCTTTTGGCGGCACGCCGCCCGCATTCGGCGGCAGGCTGCCCGCTTTGGGAGGCTCGGGAGGACCGATCGGATGGGACACCGGCGGACGCGGCGGGTTCTCGTCGAGCGCCTCGGTCAGTTCGCGCATGACCGTGTTGCTCGCCAGGCGCAGCTCCCTCAGCACCTTCCCGGTGACGCGCAGGACCTCGGGCAGGCGCTCGGGCCCGATTACAATCAGCGCGATTGCGAGAATCAGCAGTATTTCGAATAGGTCCAAGCCGGGATGGCGGCGCGCCGCCCGACGAATATAGTGTCAGATCGGACTTAAGATTACATGCGGCTCCGCCAGCCAGATCATCTTGGTTGCCGATTGGGGTGTCAACGATGCTCAAGACCGCGATCGTGACCGACCGCTCATACCTCAAACACTTCGCCGGCCGGTCGCATCCCGAGCGCCCCGAGCGTGTTGCGGCGCTGATCGAAATGGCCGAGTCGCTCGGCCGCCCCGGGCTTCAGTTCCGCGCGCCGCGCGAGGCTGCGCTCGATGAGATTGCGCTCTGCCACACGCCCGAATACATCGAGACGGTTGCCCGGACCGCATCGCTCGACCGTTACGACTTCGATTTCGACACGCACGCATCGCGTGACACCTACCGCACCGCGCTGCTCGCCGCCGGCGGCGTGCTGACCGCGGTCGAGGCGACGCTCGATGGCGGCGCGGACAACGCCTTCGCGATCGTCCGTCCTCCGGGCCATCATGCGCTGCCCGGCCGCGCGATGGGCTTCTGTTTCTTCAACAACGTTGCGATCGCGGCGGCGTGGCTTCAAAAGAAGCGAGGGCTTAAGCGCGTGATGATCGTGGACTGGGACGTTCATCACGGCAACGGCATCCAGGATATCTTTTACGAGTCGCGCACCGTCCTTTACGTCTCGACCCATCAGTTTCCGCTTTATCCGGGCACCGGCTCGATCTACGAGATCGGCGCGGGCGCGGGCGAGGGCTTCACGGTAAATGTGCCGATGCCGTCGGGATTCGGCGACGCTGAATACCTGCGCGTTTTCGACGAGCTGATTGTGCCGATCGGGCGCAAGTTCAAGCCCGAGTTCATCCTGGTCTCGTCCGGCTTCGATGCACACTCCCGCGACCCGCTCTCCGCGATGGCGGTGACCGAAGCTGCCTTCGCCGCGATGTGCCGGCGGGTGAAACAGCTTGCCGCCGAATGCTGCGCCGGGAAGATGGTTGCCGCGCTCGAGGGCGGCTACGACATCGAGGCGCTGGTCAGCTCGGGCCGCGCAGTGATCGAGGAACTCGGGCGCGAAGCCGGCGAACCGATCGCTCCTGCCAACGGCGGCGGCCGCGCGACTGCGATAATCGAGGGCGTCGCGGCAAACGTCGGCCGTTACTGGGGAATCACCTGATGACGGTCGCCCGCGAAGCGCCTGGCGCCACCGGCGAGCGAGGAATCTCGGATCGCTCAAAACCATTGAGAAGATCATAATCCGGCGATGGCGACGAAAAGGGGCGAGGCGCGGCGCGGCACGGGGCCGCAGACAAAATCGCAGGCGCGGCTGGTAGCGGTCGGCGCGCCGCGCGAGTACCCGCTTGGCAGCCGCGAAATCGCGATCGGCAGCGCCGCAGACAACCAGGTCGTGGTCTCGGACCCGACTGTCTCGCGCCATCACGCGCGCATCGTGCACACCCTCGGCGGTTTCCGGATCATCGATCTCGATTCGACCAACGGCACGTTCGTAAATGGGAAGAGAATCCGCCGGCCAAGACGGCTGAGCGGCGGCGATGAAATCCGCTTCGGCACCGCGCGATTCAGGTTCCTGCTCACGGGCGCGCGCGCCGGAGCGGCGCCGATTGGAATCCGGCTTAAATTCGGGACGAAGCTCGGGCTGCTGGCCTTGCTCTTCGTGGCGGGATTTGCCGGGATGCAGCGTGTAATTCGATGGAGAGCTTCCGCCGCGCCCGGCGCTCCGCCGGCTTTGGAAGCCAGCGCCAACCCACCCCGTCCCGCACCGTCCGTAGCGCCAGCGGTCGCACCGCTGCCCGCACCAGCGCTCGCCCCCCTGCCCGCACCGGCGCCCGCACCAGTACCCGCACCCGTCGCTGGCGAAGTCGAATCGCGCGCCGCCGCGTCGTCGAGCGTTGCGAGCGCCCCGATATCGCCGCCGGTTCCAGAGCCCGAGTGGCTGGCCCGCCTCAATTATTATCGCGCGCTCGCCAAGCTGCCGCTCGTGGCCGATGATCCCGAGCTAAGCAAGGGCGATCGCGCGCACGCCGAGTACATGGTGCGCAACTACGGTTCAGCGATCAAAAGCACGGGGCTCGGCCCTGAGGCGCACACCGAGGATCAGGCCAACCGTTGGTTCACTCCGGAGGGGCTGGCGGCGGCGAAGACCAGCGACGTCGATGCATGGTATTTCCCCGCCGGCAAGATCGCGGTGCCGGCCGGCGTCGCCCCCGACATGTGGAGCGCCAAACGCGCGCCCGGCACGCCGGCATGGTCGATCGACGGATGGATGTCGATACCGTTCCATCGCCTGCCCATGCTCGGTCCGTCTCTGCGCCGGGCGGGGTTCGGCGACTATTGCGAGTCGGGCATCTGCGCCGCGGCGCTGAACGTCGCAGGCGCGCTCAGCGGACCGATAGGAGGCGGGGAATCGGCCAATTCGATAGAATTCCCGCCCGACGGTTCGACAATCGAGATGAGGTCCTTCGGGGCCGAGTGGCCGGACCCGCGCACAAGCTGCCCCGGATTCGAGCCGCCGAGCGGACTTGCGATCACGCTACAGGTCGGCAGTTTCACCGATGTCCGCCTTGGGTCGTATTCGCTCAGCCGGATCGACGGTGGCGCCGCGCCGGTCGAGGCTTGCGGCTTCGACCAGGCCTCATACGTGAATCCCGATCCAACTGCGCAGGATCGCGCGCGCCGCGCGTTGAACACGTTTGGCGCGGTCGTGATCGTGCCGCGTCATCCGCTGGCGGCGGGCGCGAGCTACCAGGTCTCGATTGAGGCCAACGGCAAGCCGTACCAGTGGACGTTTTCGATTTCGCGCTGAGAGGCGTCCCGCGCGGACTCATTTTGCGGCGCCGCGGCATGGAGACCGCGGCGAAGAATCGCACGCCGGCTATCCGGACGCGGTCGAGGTGCGCAGCTCAGCTCTTAGGCAGGCGGCGAGGGACCGCTTTGACTGCCGGTTTTTCCTTGGCCAGCAGGCGGTCAAGCTTGATGCTCACGTTGAGGAGCTGAGAGCTAAGATGGTCGAGGCGCGTCTTGAGTTCGCGCACGTCGCGCTTGGAAGGGATGTTGATGAAGTCCAGCACGGTATCGACGTTGCGGTCGAACGACTGCTTGTTCTTCATGAAACGTTCCCCGGCGCGCGCCAGGCCCTTGCGCATCCGCTCGTTGGACATCGCCTCGCTGAAGACGCTGGCCAGACCTTCTTCGCTCATCTGCCTGAGTTTCGCTATGAGGTTTTCGGGGTCGGAGCGTGGCATGATGGTTAATTATACATACACCGCCCGCCGGGGCGCAAAACGATGGTGACGATCGCAAAGCTGCTGGGAGTGACTTCCGGATTCGCGCTGATGGGGTCCGGCGCACCGCCTGCGACGCTCCTCGCGACCTCGCTCGCGATCGATCTTGCGCTCGCGCCGCTTACCGCCGTGATCGCATCGCGGCGCGGCCGCAACGTCACGCTATGGACGGTGGCCGGTCTCGCCTTCGGGATGTGGGCGCTGGCCGCGGTCCTCGTGATGAGGGCGGCCCCGTCCAGGACCTCGGGGCGTCCCGAGCCGCCGCGCTATCCGCCTACTTCTGATGCCGCTTGAGCCATTCGGCCAGCGGCGCATACACCTCGGCCTCCGACTGCTTGCTGCATAGCACGTCGATATGACCCCATCCGGGGAATTTCTTGAACGTGACATCATCGCTGCCGGTCGAGTGAGCGGATTGCTCGACCAACGACGGCCACTCCGGTTTGATGTTGGTGCTCGAGAACGCGATTACCGGAATCTTCGACGCCCTCAGCGCAGCGACCAGCGCTGGAGTGAACGGGTTCTCGTAGTCCTGCACCGCGGGCCAGTAGCGATCGTATGCGATGAGCAGCCGCGCGAGCACGGTCGCATCGGAGACCCCGCCCAGCGCGTTGGACTCTCCGCCCTGGCCGCCGAATTGGCGCGCGTCGTACAGGACGTGCTCGAGATTTTCGCGCGCCGTCTTGTATTTCGGAATCGGCGCGGGCCCGTCGGGATTATCGATCACCGCCTGCATCAGAAAGCGGCGCTTGTCATAAGTGAGATGCGGTCCGCCGATGTCATCGGCGACGCGCTCGGGTGCGCCCGTGCGCATCGGATGCTCCGGCGAAAAGAAGCCGTCGAACGCGACGATTCCCTGCACCTTCGCGGGATGCATCGCCGCGAACAGGTAAGCGAAGTCCACCCCGCGGCTGAATCCCGCGACGAACAGCGCGCCGCGATGCGTCGTGCTCATCACCAGGTCGGCCGCCGCCGCGATGTCCGATTCGAACCGATCGTCGGTCCAATCCTTGAGTTCCGAAAGTTCGGACTCCGATGCGGTCGGAGGAACGAAATGCGTCCGATAGTCGAGCGCCCACACATCGGCTCCATGCGCGGCGAGATAGATCGGGAACCAGTAGTGCGCGTCGTCGATCGCGACCTCGCCGTTCATGTTGGTGCCGGGAAGGTAGAGCAGGACCAGCGCCGGATGCTCGGGCGGCTTGGGCCCGGTTGCGATTCGATGAAGCGCGATCCGGTTAAAGGGTGGTTTGCCGACGATCGCATCGAAGCGCCATTCATAGACCCCCGCCGCTCCCTTCAGCGCCCGCGACGGTCCCGGCGTCCAGCCCGCGGCGGCGCTCGCCGGCGATATCGCTGCGATCGCGCAGAGCGCCGCCGCAATCATCGCGAATACCGCCACGCTCCGCATGCGGCGGCGCCGGTGAACGGTCAGCCGATCGATGTTCATCGGATCGAATCCTCCCTGGAATTGAGTTCGCCCCGGCGCGCCAGCCTGTTCAATATCCGTTCGGCACCCGGTCAGGACGCCGAGGTTATACCATCCGCGCGCCGGCCTTGCGATTACGATTCGGTTGACCCTCTGCGGCCCGCCGTGCGAAACATTGCGGGCGGAATCGTGCGAGAATCATCAGCGGGGGTCCTCAAATGACCAGGAAGGTGAAATTCGCCCTGTTCTCTCCACAGGCCGGATTCGGCTGGCAGGCGCTCGTCGAACGCGCGCGCCTGATCGAAAAACTCGGCTTCCACTCGATCTGGCTGGTCGATCATATGTGGACCGGCGCCGCGCCGGACATCGACCATCACGAGTGCATGGCCGCGATGGCGGGGCTGGGCGCTGCGACCGAAAAGCTGCGCATCGGAACGCTGGTCATCTGCAACTCGTACCGCAATCCCGCGTTGCTCGCGAAGTCGCTCTGCACGATCGATCACATCAGCGGCGGGCGGCTCGAAGTCGGAGTCGGCGCGGGCTGGATGGAGCCGGAGTATCGCGCGTACGGGTACGAGTTCCCGCCGATGGGCGTGTGGCTCAAGCAGTTCGAGGAAGGCGTGCAGATCCTCAAGCTGATGTTCACCGAGAAGCGCGCGACGTTCAGAGGGCGCTACTACGCGATCGAGAACGCGATCAACAATCCCAAGCCGGTCCAGCAGCCGCATCCCCCGATCACCATCGGCGGCAGCGGCGAGAAAGTTATGCTCAAGATTGTCGCGCGTTACGCCGACCGCTGGAATTGTCCCGCCGGCTACCGGAGCTTCGAGGAGAAGTTCAACATTCTCAAGGAGCACTGCAAGACCGTCGGCCGCGATATCGACACGATCGAAATTTCCGAACAGATCCTCATCTGCATCGGCAGGACCGATGAAGAAGTCGCGCAGAAGTGGGCGATGGCTCAGCGCAATCCGTTTGTGAGGACCGGGATCAAAGGCACGCCGCCGCAGATCGCCGCCGAACTCGCCAAGCGCGTGCAGATGGGAATCACCACGTTTACGATTTTCTTCAGCGACCTCGCGCCGCCGGCGACGCTGGAGATGTTCGCCCGCGAGGTGATGCCGGCCTTTGCCTAGGCGCTCGCAATCGTGCGACGCGCCGTCGCGGATGTTGGCGTCCGCCGGCGCGCTGATGCTCGCAACCGCGGTGGCGGGATGCGCGCAGCCGTCGCATTTCACGACCATGCTCGGCGGCACCGGCGGGCTCGGACCGGGCGACCCGGTGACTCATGCTGGCGCCGTGATCGGCAAGGTCACCAGCGTGTCGCCGACCGCCGGCGGCGACAGCGAGATCGGAGTCGAGATCGATTCGTCGCACGCAAACGTCGTCCGCCAGGATTCGATCTTCCTGCTGAGCCAGCTTGGCGGCACGCCCGGACTCGAACTCTCCTACACCGACCCGGCCGCGCAGCCCGCCCCCGACGGATCGTTCATCGACGGGGCATCCAACCCCGCACAGGCGCAGATGCTGATCGGCGCACGCGGCCAGCCGTCGCTCTCTGCCGCTTACGGACGCTTGCTCGGAAACCTGGCCGGAGGAACCGGGCCGCAGCCAACGTCGGCGACCGCGATGCACATGTACAATGATTTGATGGCGCTGTGGCAGGCGACCGCCGGCGCGGCGGCTGCGAACGCTCCCGCGGCGCGCGACCAGCTCGACCAGGTGCAGCGCGATGAGCAAACCGTCGAGCATGAGCTTAATCGGGAAGGGCACACGGATGAGGCCCGCAGCCTGCACGACCAGATGGACCGGTTCCTCGCCGCGGTAAATGCCCGCTCCAACACTTACGTCGCACCACAGGTTTATCCAACACCATCACCATAGGACCCCATGGAGCACGGAAGACTCACCGATTATCTGAGGCGCAAGATGACGCGCGCCGGCGACCTGCGCGTCACCGGCTTAAAGCGCATCGCCGGCGGCTCGTCGCGAGAAACGTTCTCGTTCGATCTCGAATGGACCGGCGAGGGCGGGCCGATGATGCGTCCGATGATCGCGCGCCGGGATCCCACCGGGGGGCTTCTCAAGACCGAACGGGCGCGCGAATTCAGAGTCCTCGAGGCGATGCATCGGGCGGGACTGCGCGTACCCGAGCCGCTCTTCCTCGAGCTCGACGAGTCGGTGTGGGACCGCCCCTTCTTCATCATGCATCGCGCAACCGGGCGCGTCACGCAGGGCGCCTTGCCCGCCACCGAGCCCGTCGCTCTGCGCGAGAAGATCGCGAACGATTTTCTCGACGAGATGGCCCGCTTGCAGTCGCTCGATTATCGCGCGCTCGGACTGGAATGGCTGGGCGATCCGGCCGACCTCGCCGAGCCCGCCCGCATCCAGGCCGCGCACTGGCAGGAAATCTACGAGCGCGACCGGATGGGCGAGCATTATCCGGTGCTCAGCGCCGCCTTCGCATGGCTGCGCGCAAACCCGGTCACGGCCGACCGGATTACAATCGTCCACGGCGATTTCCGCTCGGGCAATTACCTGTACGACGACAACGGGATCGTCGCGATGCTCGACTGGGAGATGGCGCACCTGGGCGACCCGATGGAGGACCTCGGGTGGGCCTCGATGATGTTCTGGGGCCGCGAGGAGCTTGCCGGGGGGATGATGGAACGCGAGGCGTTCTACCGTCTCTATGAGAGCAAGACCGGGCACCGAGTCGATCGTGATCGGCTGTTTTTCTACCAGGTGCTCGGCAACGCGAAGATGTCGGTCATCTGTCTGACCGGCATCCGGGATTTCATCGAGGGGCGCACCTCCGACGCGATGATGCCATTTCTGGAACTGCTGCTCGCGCCGCTGTTCGAAGACCTAGCCAACCAGCTAAAGCTGGTTTAGCGCGGAGTCGCGTTTTCTTCAGGAATGCCCCGCTCGAATCGCCGGGCGTTTAAGGCGTGGCGCGATCGTCATCGAGCGCGTTTCTTCCTCTTTCCCTGCCCCCGCATTCTTTTGCGGGGGAAGGATAGGAAGGGGGTCCTCGGCGTCGCGCGCGCGCTCTGAGAGCGCACGACATGTGATTC
>Ga0187769_10001435_pt1 | contig 13644 bp, 14 predicted proteins | sample 0116_SJ02_MP02_1_FD_133140 | JGI IMG/M metagenome (GOLD analysis project Ga0187769, IMG submission 133140) | Tropical peat soil microbial communities from peatlands in Department of Meta, Colombia - 0116_SJ02_MP02_10_MG | ecosystem: Environmental > Terrestrial > Soil > Wetlands > Peat | place... | reverse complement strand
TTCAGGTTTGCCCATATAGCCAGTATTCCAGAGGTCGGCATACTGAGCAGTCAGCTTGAGCATGCGCGGGCCTCCTTCGCTTCCCACCATCAATGGCGGCCCTTCTGACCGCGGACCGCGCGGCACGATGTCGCAGTTTCGTGCTCGATAATACTGTCCCGCGAAATCGACATGCCCCTCATGCAGCAGTGGCTTGAGGATCTGCAAGGCTTCTTCGAACCGGTCGACGCGATGATCGAAGGGCAACCCGAACGCCTGATACTCCGGTTCGTTCCATCCCGCGCCGACACCCAAGATTAAGCGCCCGTGGCTCACCTCGTCGGCGGTCGTCGCCATTTTCGCGAGGATCGCCGGATTGCGGAAGGAATTGCACAGCACCAGCGTGCCGATCCCCACGCGCTGTGTCGCTTCGGCCAGCGCTGCCAGCATAGTCCAGCATTCCCAAATTCCCCGGGTCGGCTCACCAGGATTGCGGTATAAGAGATGGTCAGCGAGCCAGACGCTGTCGAAGCCATCCGTTTCCGCCTGTTGCGCGACTGCGCGGATCGTATCATACGGCCGCTTGCTGTTGTTTTCGCGGCCGTTCGCCAGGAAAACCATTAGCCCGATTTTCACGGCTTACCCTCAGTTTTCTTGTCAAACAATTGGCTTACCCTTGTTATTTCCTTACCTTGCCACGGGCTAGCCGGTCTACACTCGAGAAGGTACGCGTTTACAGAGGAAATCAATGAGGATTGCTGTCGGAAAATCGACGCGGCCGCTCGGAAGGTTGCCCATCCACACACTCGACCGACAGTTCGGTCATGTGGTTCTCGGGCTTACCAACCGCAGAGAACTTACGCAGACACAACTTTTCATCCATTCACACGCGAAAAAAGTTATGGGGGGGAGGAGACGAAAGAAGTTGTGTCCAGGAAAACATGTCTCCTGGGCCTCAGATTTTCCTGAACGGATTACGTGGTGTGTGCGCCGAAGGCTTCGTTGAGTTTTGCTTCTTGCTCGGTGGATAGAGAGCTGCGAATAACTTTCGGATGAAGCGGGTTGAGTGCCTGAACCACCTTGTCGACGGTAACGTTGGCGGCGATGATTGCGAGAGCCGAAGTTCCAGGTTTCATCGTGTCCTCGATCTGCTTCAAGAAATCCTTGCTAACACCGAAGTGCGTAAAATGACCTGCGATGGCGCCTGATACTGTTCCGACAGCAAATCCGACCAATGGCATGAAGAATAGGAGACCAAAAAGTAGCCCCCAGAAAGCTCCACCCATGGCTCCGATACCTGTCAGGTTGCGAATATTCTTCACCTTCACCTTGTTATCGGCATGTCGAACGACCTCAACCGCATCAACGAGATTGAGCACGTATTCATTATTCAGCTCTACCAGTTTCTGTCTTGCCTGATCCGCACCATTCTCACTATCAAACGCAAGTACAACCATATCTGTCAAATTAGTTCACCTCCATTTACATAACAAAGTCGTGTGAACGTCGTCTCGTACGAAGTGCTTTAACATTTCCGTATTGATTCGTATTCACTCGTATTGGCGAACAGCTGAAATCTCTGTGTGGGGGCTAGTGGCGCGCTTACCAACCACGAGAAATAACCCGCACGCTCGAACTTGATTTTTCATCCTTTCACGCACAAATTGAACGACGACGACGCCAGTACTTAAGAACCGGTGACCCGCTGAACTGGACTCGAGAGCCGATGGGAGGTAAATGCATGGAAGAGAAAAAAGACATCATGACGGCGGCCAGGGCCTTTATGCGGAGTAGGATTATCCTCACCGCCGCCGAGTTGGATCTCTTTAGCAACATTCAGGACCCTCTCACGACGGCGGAAAAGATTGCCGATAGATTCGGCTTCGACCCCAGAGCGCTCGAACGAGTCCTCGACTGCCTTGTAACATTCGGGCTGCTCCAAAAGAACGGAGAGGCTTATGCTTTAACCCATGAAGGCGCTAGATATTCGTCAAAACACTCCGCCTCCGAGCTTCCAATGCTGCTCCACATGAGCCATCTGTGGGACAGTTGGAGTAATTTAACCGAGGTCGTAAAAAACGGTCCGGGCTCCGAACGGAAAACTCCAAAGCAGATGGACATGGGTAGCAGGCGGGCTTTCATCGGGGCGATGCACGTCAGCGGCAGGAGTCTGTCAGAGGAGATAGCCGGTTCTTTGGACCTGAGAGGCTACAGGAAGCTGCTCGATATTGGCGGAGGGTCGGGGACATACACCATCGCATTTCTAAACCACAATGCCCAGTTACAAGCGATTCTGTTTGACTTGAAAGATGTTATTCCAATGGCGAGGGAGCGTCTTTCTTCTGAAGGTTTACTCGATCGCGTCGAACTAATCGTCGGGGATTTCTACTCGGACGATCTGCCAGGAGGATGCGATCTGGCGCTGCTTTCCGCGATAATTCACCAGAACAGCCGGCACCAGAACCTGCAACTATTCGGGAAGGCCTGTCGATCCCTGGAGCCAGGCGGCATGCTCCTGATACGCGACTACATAATGGATGAACGACGAACCTGTCCGTCGGCAGGGGCCTTGTTCGCCATAAATATGCTCGTCAATACCCCGGGAGGAGATACTTACACCTTTCACGAAGTGGCACAGGACCTCAAAGAAGTCGGTTTCACCGATGTCAGGCTCCTCCGCTCCGGTGAGAGGATGGATTGCGTTGTGGGAGCAGTTAAGCCCAAATGAATCCGCAGAACACCCAGGCGAGAACCGTCGTTTCGTCGTTTTAGTGTATGTGTGCGCGTACCATTGATACCACATGAGCCTTAGCCGGTTTCAAGTCATCGAGGCTTTTCCAGCGTGACTTCGAAGTTTTCTCCTACGTCCAACTGAATCGACTCTCGGTTGTAGTGGGCATTTCGCATGGATCTGATTTGCATTAGGTCCTTAATCACGCCGCCTGACTCATTGATTTTGAACTCGATGATTCCATCCGCTGACCCTTCCAATTGCTTATAGGCCCATTCAGTGTGAACACCCTTCATAATGCCGAAAACTAACGTCGACTTTTTCACAGGCCCAAGTGGAAGCACACGAGTGAGCATGAATTCCACCCAAGATTTCTCATCGTTAAACCTCGCCAAGGTGGAGAAATTGTCTGCGATCCTTATGGATTCAAACCACTCAGACTCTGAAGTAGTCAGATCATCTTCCGTAAGCCTGAATGATATGCTCTGATCCGCAACCTTCAGCGAATCAATCCCATACTTCTCCTTCGACTTCCGTCCCAAGGTGGGCGTATACCAATCATAGACTCGCAACCGATCATTCCTCTCTAACTCATCTACATTCAACCCCAACCTAGTGAGTTGCATACGAACCGCGTCGGGCGGTGCCATGAACCCATTATAACCAACATCACCTCCCTGTTTTACCCAACCCGCCGCCATGGTCAGGCAGGAATTATACCACTGCGAAACCGGATCAAATTCCACTAAGAGATTTGAGCCCATTGGGACAGGGCTCCGGGTCAAGTCATCGATTAGCGGAATTAGGGGAATCTTTGACAACACTCAAACACAAGCTGAGTTACAGATTTGCAGGCTTTTTGCGTTGCGTGAGTCGATCGCTAGTTGATTCCTGCGCGTTACTCGTTGTGTCCGGCAGGTGAGAGGCCGCCGTTTACGAGAATATGCATTCACAGCTTGGGGTGCATGCTCTTGTTAGGTGTTCGTGCAGAATGTAGAGGTCGGTACTGAAGTATCTTTCAGCCCTATCAGGGAGAACCGTCACCGCGACCTTGTCTCGACCAAACTTCTCAAGGCCCTGAACAACCCCAAGCATATTGGCTCCCGACGAGACGCCAACCATCAGTCCGTACTGTCGGCAGAGGCGCTTCGCCAACTCCACGGCATCGTCACTCTTCACTTTGGCTATGTAATTCAATTCATTCAGATGAACAATCTCCGGTACGAAGCCGTCTCCTATGCCAGTAATCTTGTGATCTCCGAGCTTCGTCTCTCCGGAGAGTACGGCCGATTCGGCTGGTTCAACCGCGACAAGCTTTAGGTCCGGGTTCTTCTCCCGAAGGGCTTTACCAATTCCGAATAGTGTTCCGCCCGTACCCACCCCTGCCACTAGGATATCAATTCGTTCTGGGACTTGCTTCAGGATCTCTTGTCCAGTCGTCTGATAATGAGCCGTAACGTTTTCCTCATTGCTAAACTGCTTTGTCAGATACACACTCGGCGACTGCTTCGCGATCTCTTCGGTCCTCTTCACCGCTCCAGCAAAACCCTCGGCTTTCGGAGTGAGGCAGACAGAAGCGCCGAAACTCTCCATCAATCGAATTCTTTCTCTACTCATGTGCGCCGGCATGAAGGCGACCATCTTGTACCCCTTCGCCGCAGCGACCATCGCCAGCGCTATCCCTGTATTCCCACTCGTCGCTTCCACAATTTTGGAATCCGACTTGAGAATACCACGGCTTTCAGCGGATTCGATCATGTATTTCGCGATTCTGTCCTTGACACTTCCGCTCGGATTCATAAATTCAAGCTTCGCGTAGGTTTCGTAGGTGCTGCCGCCGAGCTCAATTTGTAACTTCATAAGCGGAGTGTTGCCTATGAAACTCAGGACCGAAGAACTGATGAGCTGGCTTTCGAGCAACGTTATCGAGTATGAACGCGTGGAATTCGCATTTGTTGCTTTCGTTCCCGACCCTTTATCGGAAATGACAGAAAGGGCTGCGGTTGAGCCCATCCTATGGTTGCGGTTAGAGCCCTTTCACTACTAGATCGCGTATGACTTCGTAGCGGGGCAGAGGGTCGATCGTTAAGTCACCTGTCACCTCGGTATGACAGGATAGGCCCGGCTTGTTGTTGATTACGACATTGCATCTTGCGCATACGCGTCTATGACATGAGGTGTGTGAGTGGTAGGCGATTGAGGGATCGATGTTCTCATAGATGTAGTCTAGAACATCCATAACAGTCATCCTCGGTTCCAAAGGAACTTCGTAGGTTTGGTAGTGTGCGGCATTGTCTAATTTCGGATCAAAACGCGAAACTCGAACCTTAATCGTCCTCACTCTTACTCACCTAGCTCCTTTACGGCTCTTATGATGCCCTGTTCGAAACTGAATTTCCCTTTCGGAGACTTCAGCTTTGTGACCGTGGCAGGTCTGGATGATAGCGTGAGTTTTCCTCCGACTGTTCTTGCAACTATTTCTCGTAGCCATGTGTTATTGTTTGTGAGTGGAAAGTCTGAGCGATTATGGACTCCCCGACTCTCAGTTCTATAGAGGGCCGAGCGCGCTGAGGCGAGCAGAACTTGAAGGGTGCTTTCAATCTCAAGTGCGTCAATCCATTCCTTGTTGTATGAACGTGTGACAGTTTCGATGGAGAGTTGTGGAATATCTTTGGATAATATTCCCTCTAGTTCTGAGATGCCGATTTTCAAGCCGTGTTCGTTCCTCAGTACCCACAGGTAGTCATCGGCAATCTTCCGAACGCGTTTCTTAAGGGCCGGCGCGCGAACATGCCCTTTGTTTCGGAAGGGAGAAAGAAGTCGAGTTTGAATCTCGTCGATTTGCTTATTATTCGCTTCCTTCGGCTGTCGGTTTTTCGAGAATTCTGCGGCTGATTTGCCGGCTATTGCTCCTTGAACGAGAATTTGCGTGATAGCCGACGCGACGCGGTTGGCTCCGAATAGCCCTCCTGAGCATTCACCTGCTGCGTAGAGTCCTTTCAGCGCGGTTGCGGCGTGTTCGTCGACTAAGATTCCGCCTTCCATGTAGTGTGCTGCCGGAGCCACTTCAACCGCGTTTCCGGCCTTCAACCAATCCATTAGGGATGAGAAGTCGGTGCGTAACCATCTCCATCCAGGGTATTCCTTCTCGGCCTCTTCTAGAATGTTATCTGGGACGGTCTTGATGGAATAGTATGTGCCGCCGCGAGGGGATCCGTCGCCCCTCATAACAATTCTAGTGCACGCCAAGGAGAAGATTAGCTTGTTCCATTCGGTGCTGGTGGCGATCCGGTAGATCTTCGGATCATATTCATCCCTCAGAAAGGGTCGCCCATGCTTCTCGAGAAGATCGCCAAACCTTTCGATTAGAATGTATGGAAAGATGTCGCCCCTGAGGGCTGGGGGCCAGAGAATCACATTGGGGCAGAAGGTAACCATTTCCATGTTCACGAGGCTTGCCCCGGCGCGAAGAGCGGCGCCATGCATCGCGCCGGTATTTCCCCCTGGCGCGCTTGTGAACGAGTAAGCTCTCTGCCATCCACCCGTCGCCACGACGACAGATTTCGCCTTGAAAACTTGAACCTCGCCAAGATTCACATCGACACCGACCACTCCCACTACGGTGTTCCCTTGGGTTAGGAGATCTGTCACGTATACATCGTCAAGGAACGCTATCTTCCGCTTTCTAGTCTGCTCCGTAAGAACACGGTTTAGTTCAACGCCTTGCGTCAGAAGGGCTCGTTTACCGTCCCAGCTGTATTTAATTCCCCAGTCAATCAATTCCTTAGTCCTAACCGGTGCGTCCCGGACGTAGGTTTGCACGAGCCTCTGATTGTTCAGATAGTAACCCTGAACGATAATGTCGTGAAAGAATTTTTCCTCAGTATCTCCCTCATTTCCAGACAGGCCTATTCTGGCGGCGCCCGCACCATCAAGAGTAACATCCGCGCCAGCGAGCATTGTAGCGCCCGACTTACCCGTAGCCCCGTAAGAGACTAGAGCCGTGGAAACGCCAAGATCCGCTGCTTCAATAGCCGCGCGCAGCCCCGCGCCTCCACTTCCAATAACAAGAACATCAGTCGAAACAATCTCGGACATAGCACGCACTCAACCGCCAGGCGCCCCGGTCAGTTTATCTTCGTTTTGCCTCCCGACCTCACTTGAAAATCATGAGGCTTGAATTCGGAAAGAATCCAGCAGAAGAAACGCAGGGTCTCCATCCGATTTTATTGGAGCAATTTAAGCGACGCTTTCATTTTACTGTCAAAGAGCACTTGCCTAAGCTTCGTGTCAGACATCTGTCCCTTAATCGACCTGGCTCGGAAGGTGTTGATCATTTCACCGTCGTGTTCAGTTAGCCGAACCTCGAATACTCCATCCGACACGAGTTTCATTTCCTGGTAGAATTCGGGTGGATGAAGGTCCACCGCTAGGCCGGCGATCATTACGGTTCCCTGATTTCTCCACACGGACACCATTTTCCTGGAGAACTTCCCGAATATTTCTTCCTGATTAAGTGCCATGTTCGAGAACGATTCGCCGATAACTAAAGTGCCCGCTGGCCATTGTGGAACAGCTTCGCTTATAGCAATAGATGCCTCGTTAAGATTTAGGGCCGTGGATCGATATTTCTCCGACGACTTCGAACCCATCTGAATCGAGTATACATCAAACAGAACCGCCTTATCCTTGGCTTCATACTCCTCAACATTCACTCCAAGGTCATGGAATTGTTGCCTAATCTCTACCACGGGCTTAGATGAAACCAGATAAAGTAAGTCGCCTCCCGATCGTATGTGCCCCGCGGCGATATTGACCATCAATGAACTGTACTGACTATCGGGATCGTACATGGCGAGTATGACTCTTCCGTATGGAATTCGACCGAAAACCTCGGAAAGAATCGGCAAATCAAGGCTTAGATTCTCGACGCTCTGCTTGCTCGAAGAAATCGACAAACCCAACACTGCCTCCCGGGTTATTCATGAGGCATGTTATCAAAGCTTAGCTCAGTTCGAGTGCGTGTGGGCCGGCTGGTGCACCGCCCCCGTCTCCCGGTTTTATATCTGATCAGGGAACCGCCATTGCCGGGGCGTCGCTATTTCTTTCCTTTGGAGTTCAGCTTGACTGCAGCGCGGATTATTTCCTTGAAGGCAGATTCATTGATCTTGTCGCCTTCATGCAGATCGATGGCGCGCCTTGCGTTCCCATCTAGGCTGGAATTGAAGATGCCGTCGGGGTCTTTGATGGAGGTGCCCTTCGGGAAAGTGAGCTTCACGTGAGTCTTGTAAGACTCGCCTGTGCAGACGATCCCGCTGTCAGACCAGACTGGAACTCCTCCTGGATTCGAAGGTTTTCTCCACTTCAATTCTTCCGTAATCTTCGGGTCTGCCTCCTTGATGAGCTTGCGGACGTGGGCAAGCGTCTCGCCACGCCAGTCGCCTAGCTCCGCGATTCTCTCGGTGATGAGTTGAGAAGGCAATTTGCTTTGATCAATGTCGGGTTTCTTCATCTTCTAAACCTTCGAGATGACCGAAATAAGATGTACATTGGTAAGTTAAAAGTTACCAACCAAGGAGAACGCCCAATAATTGAACAATGCAAAGAATTGTACGCGCAGAGAGTATCCTAACCCCAAGGGAAGGTCATTAGTCCCACGATTTGTGAGTTCAAATTCGATTGGCTCCACAACTACCCAAGCGCGCAACGATATGCAATGACGATGACGGAGACGATCGGTAGCGGTTAATTTGGGTATGTTTTGGCGGTAATCTTGGTTAACGAATTTTACGAGCGAAACAATTGATGCGTGTGTTCGCTAATGGTCACCGTCAAATTATATGCGCATGGGGTTGAATGTAGGGAATGCTTTGTTGTTCGCAAATTCCTAACTGACTATGCTATAGCGTTCGACGAGTTCGACATAGATAGATCTTCTAAGGCTTTACAGGAACTTGTTGAGTTAACTGGTTCAGCCACTCACGTGCCTGTCATCGTCGTTGATCAAGAGACGTTTGTGGACTTCAATGAGGAGATAGCGTCTAGAGTGCTAGAGCTTTCTGGAAAATGAAAGAATTCATGACGTGAATATGTGCATGAAGACGGCGGTAATTGAATTCGGAGATGAGGCTCAAGACTTCGTCGCTCAAGATCTGGACGGAAAACCACGAAACTTCAAGAGCTTCAGCGCGGGCCGCAAGACTCCATCTTTCAGGCGGAGATACTTCCTAAAAAGCTGGTGTGTGTAGGCCAGCTGGCCCTGGGCCTACCGGTGCGAGTGTCCTGATTTGAACCGTTGGGTACTTCCTGCCACAAATCTTCGAATAAACATTCGTTCGTCAAATCAATGGGAAGAAGCCAGTCATTTTCTGCGAGACACTCATCCTTAACTTCTCCAGAGCATCATAGTTGATTAGTGGTGCAAGGGAAATGAAACTCGGTCACGTGATGATTTTCCTCGCGCTTGCATTTTTTTCTATCGCTCTGATGCCCAACGCAAACGTGATTCCGAGCGTTTCCGGTGGCGCGTATGTTCATCCAAATGCTGGATTTTATGGGGTTCCAGTCGATCCTGCTACGTACGGAGTGGCCGTGAATCCGATTACAAACAAGGTCTACGTGGCAAACGGTTGGACTCAATCACTTCTCGTCATCAATGGTACAACTGACACCTTGATAGCAATCGTACCAGTGGGGAATGTCCCCTATTGGGTCGCCGTTAACCCAAAGACAAATAGAATCTACGTGACCAACATCGGATCTAACTCAATGTCCGTGATAGACGGTTCAAACAACAGAGTGATCGCCAACGTCTCTGTAGGTGAATCACCAAGAAAAGTTGCGGTTGACGTAAGTTCGAACGAAATTTACGTTGCTAACTCTCTCAGCGGCTCGGTTTCGGTGATAGATGGCCCAACGAACACGGTTGTAGCCACTGTTCCTGTTGGAAGTTCAAACGCGTCCCCATTCGGCATTGCTGTAAATTCAAACACACATAGAATTTATGTTACAAATCGAGGGTCCGCTTCCCTTTCAGTCATAGATGGAGCGACGAACACGGTTGTTGATACCGTGCGCATACCATATCCGTGGGGAGTTGCGGTGAATCCAAACACCAACCGAGTCTATGTGAACAGCGTCGTCTCAAATGCAACCTACGTCCTCGACGGCTCTACAGATCAGGTGTTGACGACCATACCTGGCGCCAACTACCCAGTGGACGTGGCTGTGAACCCGCAATCAAACATTGTCTATGTCGTCAATCGTTTGTCTCACACGGTCTCGGTGATTAATGGTTTAACGAACACTATTGTCGCTTCAATGCAGGTCGGTTACGAACCATGGGGTGTCGATGTCAACCCGGTTACAAACATGGTGTACGTGACGGACCCGCCCAGCTTCCAGCTATTCGTGGTTAACGGGTTATCAAATGCAGTTGTTTCAACAGTGCCTGTGGGGCTGTATCCTGCTGGCGTTGCAGTCAACACCCAAACAAACACCGTCTACGTCACATACCTACGCACACATTCACTCCTCACCATGGATGGAGAAAACAACACCGTGATAACAACCGTCCCAGTCGGGTTGACATCGTATGGCGTAGCCGTCAATCCAAACACCGACAGAGTCTATGTCACCGACCTCTCGTCCAACACCTTGCTCGTCTTGAACGGCTCGTTGAACACAACAATTGCTTCCATTCCAGTCGCTCAGCCTTTTGGTGTGACCGTAGATCCCAATACTAACAAAGTGTACGTAACCAACCTTGGTTCAGGTACGGTCACGGTCATTGACGGTTCAACATATAGCGCCGTAGCGCAGATATCGGTCGGCTACATGCCAATCGGTTTGGCCATCAACCCGACCACAAGCAAACTTTACGTAACGACTCTCGCTAAACGCTCGATTTCGGTGATAGATACCATAACGAACACCGTCGTATCCAGTATTCCGGTCGGGTACACAATGTATGGGCTCGCTATCAACCCGAACAGCAATGAAATATATGCTGCAAACGGAGGCGCTCATTCGATTTACGTAATCGATTCCCGCACAGGCGTCCTCATCAAAGACATCGCTATGGCGCTTGTACCGTTTGGTGTTGCTGCGAATCCAAACACTGGCAGAGTTTACGTATCCGCTCTTGGATCAGGGGTCGTTTCCATCATAAACGGTACGACTAACACGCAAATCGTCACTGTTGGCGTGCCGGAATTCCCAAATGGTGTTCTAGCTCCGCTAGTACTCATACTCTGCATTACATTGCTGGCGCGCTCAAGAAAGCTCAAGAGGGATTGGAATGATCGGAGGGGAGATATGCACAATGTTGGATGAGTTGGATGATTAGTCGAGCCCACGATGAATAGGACAATCCAAACACTCAACCGAGTTTTGGATGGAGTCATGCGCGCCGTAATGAGCCGTCGTTTTTTGTGATGCGATGAGAAAGGGGTAACTTGGCGGGCGAGCTCAAAGCATAGCATGAACTCGTTGGTATGCGGTTCGGACATACACAAGAATAGCGTGTACGCTAGCGTGATGAGTTACGGTAGACAAGTGGTCGAGAAACGAAAGCTTAGCTGTCAACCGCTCGAATCACCGCTAATAATTCGGTAACAGGATCTACCTAGCGCTCAGCTAGGTTTCTGAGCCATCCACGCAATACTCTTTACTTGTAGGCCCTTCGACATCATTTCTTCGTTTATCGGATGTGTTTCATCTAAGGCTTTGATATCTCTGAATCCAGTTTCCTCAAGAATGTCTTTGTATTCCTTGAAAGTGACGGCGCCTGCAATGCACTCGGCCCATTCGTCCGGGTTGATTATCTTCATACTTTCCTTGGTTGCAACCATGTCGGATATTGAAATCCTGCCGCCGGGTTTGAGGACCCGATAAATCTCTTTGAACGCTGACCGTTTGTCAGGAACCAAGTTCAGAACACAATTACTGATAACTAAGTCTACGGAATTGTTCTCGATGGGCATGTGCTCTATCTCACCAAGTCGGAATTCGACGTTACGATAACCATGCATCTTGGCGGTTGCACGTGCCCTGAAGATCATCTCAGGCGTCGCATCAAGACCGATAACTTTCCCTTTCTCTCCGACAAGTTTTGATGCTTGGAATACGTCAATTCCTCCTCCGCTGCCTAAGTCGAGTACAACCTGCCCTTCTTCCACCTTCGTATGTGTTAGCGGGCTTCCGCAACTAGCTCCCACCTCCAGGGCCTCAGATGGGATGTTGCCATTCTTCTCGGTCGGTGTGCAACAGCTGCTGTTGCAGCACGGTTCGTTCAATACAGCCAAGTCGCTGTACCTTTTTCTTACGGCATTCTTGATTTGTTCTTCACTCAGACTCACGGGTCGTTCACACCTAGGAACAACAGGGTAACGTATTTAAGAATGTTGATGTGTGTTCCCATTGCTGATTATGTTGAGTAAGACAGTTGCCCAAGCTAGGGTTACGAGACTGGTGAGTCTGGGTCTTGCAGATACCACTTGTACCCCGTCTGAACGAATTACCGAGTTGAAATCAAGGATAAAAGAAGAAGATGATGGAACCTATCGTGAACTGGAAGCGTTCTTCGCTGCACTCGGCGACGCTACCAGACTGAAGATGCTTAAAGTAATAGCCGATGAGGAATTGTGCTCATGCGAAGTAATGGCCGCTCTTGAGCTAACACAGCCAACCACGTCTCATCATCTTGGCATACTCGAACGAGCTGGGCTTTTAACCTCAAAAAGAAACGGCAAATGGGTATTCTACAAGATAGCGAATTCGAGAGTCCACAACCTCATCAATAAGGGATTCAGCTCTGTGGAGGAACTAACATCATGAAGAAGGTGCTCTTTGTCTGCGTGGAGAATGCGGGCAGAAGCCAGATGGCTGAAGCTTTCGCTAGGATGTATGGCGTAGAGGCTTCCAGCGCAGGAACCGTTCCAGCCGGCGAAGTAAATCCGACAGTCGTTAAGGTGATGAAGGAGAGAGGCATCGGTCTTCCGGGTAAGCCGAAGATGCTTACTTGGGATATGATTAGAGAAGCAGACCTAGTTGTGACGATGGGTTGCTCTGTTCAAGAAGTCTGCCCTGCGCCCTTGGTTCAGGAAATGGAGAAGAAGCTCGTAGATTGGCACATCGAAGACCCGAAAGGAAAGTCGGTTGAGGAAGTCAAGAAGATAGCCAGCCAGATAGAAAACAAAGTTCTCGAATTGACTAAGAAGAATTAGGAAAACTTAGCGGCTTTAAGAGAGGATTTAGTGAAAACGAAGGCATACTCTTGGTTACTGAAAAGGCTGAGAAGGGTGGCCGACTCTATATCTGCGATTGCGGCCTAGGATACTATGATGCACATGTCGCTTATGCTTGCGACCAATACTGCCAAACACATGGCGTGGCATCTGGCGAGATAATCAAGAAAGCTGTTCGTCAATCGCCTCTCACTAACCTGAAACTAGAAAGGCCATAATGAGCAACGCTGATACTGCGCTCAACGAAAGGCGGTCTGAGGACGAGATAGACGAATGGTGTCGGTTCCCTGCTCGAAATGTAAGCGAGAATGCTCCGCAGAGTTTCTTGGAACCTATCTACTCGTTCTCTTCGGCGCAGGCTCCGTGATAGTTAGTTCAGTTATAGAGGGTTTTACTGCGCTCGTCTTCGTTGCCGGAATATTCGGCGGTACAGTTGCGCTAATCATCCTACTTTTGGGCAAACACTCTGGCGCTCACATTAACCCTGCAGTGACCATCGCTCATGCTTTTACGAAAAGAACCCGAAGCGACCTGATTCTACCCTACCTTTGCTTTCAAGGTCTGGGCGCTGTTGTCGCGGCATGGACACTTCGCATGTTCTTCTTGAATCAAACGGTGTTTCCGGCAGACTTGGGTTCTACTGAACTTGCCCGCGGTGTGAATCCTCTTTACGGCATAGCGATTGAG
>Ga0187769_10001434_pt1 | contig 13645 bp, 12 predicted proteins | sample 0116_SJ02_MP02_1_FD_133140 | JGI IMG/M metagenome (GOLD analysis project Ga0187769, IMG submission 133140) | Tropical peat soil microbial communities from peatlands in Department of Meta, Colombia - 0116_SJ02_MP02_10_MG | ecosystem: Environmental > Terrestrial > Soil > Wetlands > Peat | place... | reverse complement strand
GTCTGGAGACATGCAAGTGCTTGAAGGCTCGTCCGAGAACACGTAACACTCCCGTGATTATTTTCAGCGCACTTGGCAGAGAGGTCGATAAGAAGCAAACTGCCGAGGCTGGAGCGAGCGCACATGTAACCAAACCCTTCAACAACATCGGATTACTAACCGAGGTCAAAAGATGCCTAAACGAGATACGTGGCTGGAAGTTCTCAAAGCAACTAGGAGTTGAACACAGCAAGCTAGTAGGGAAGAAGATTCTACTAGAGTTTGACCCAACCACCGACTATGAGAGAGTAGTGCGAGATTTCGTTTCCGAATGCACATTCTTGGAGGAGGGTGTAACCATCCTAACGCGGAAAGGCAGCCGGCTACGACAAGCCCTGGAGGGTGACGAAGGCGCTAAATTCGCCGAATTAGAACGAGCTTCAGAACTTCTACCCGTGCTGAAGGGTAACTCCGAAGGACCCCTCACCATTGTCATCGACAGCCTCACCGACTTAGTTTTGAATAAAGGCTCCAACGGCACTCCTCTCACCACCGTGCATCCATTCATCCAAACAGCTCTTGAGACATTGGACGAGGAGCGGATCACCGCTGTTTTCCTGATCAATCCTTCCGCTCACGATCCGAAAGAGGTTGCGATCGTCCAAGGCGCATTCAGCCACCAACTCATCTATGAGAAAGGCGGAGTCACGGTTGCGAGGTTCGGATGAAATGCGCAAAGAAGAAAATCCGCCATCTCTGCTGGGACTGGTCATGCCTAAGGGTGTGACAGTTGACAAGGAGGACATCGGCCGTCTTATCCTGGAGGCCCTGGATGGTGTTCTCGACGAGACCCTAGGAAAACCAATGCGGCAAGCATTCTATGATCTACTGGAAAGAAACTACTACATGAGTAGAGATGACATTCCACGTCGGTTGGGAGACTTCCTTCTCATTCTAGAAAGGAACTTCGGAAAGAACGGCAAAGCAATCCGACTCGAAATCGCCCAAAGGCTGACACAAGACTTAGTGCCTAGAAAACATTAACTGCACGTAAACGCCTACGCGCGAAAGGTCTAGCGACATCGTGTAGGCTCAGATAGTGCTGTCTGTGATGTGACAATTTGCGATTAGGACCTACTGGTAGTAGTCACAAGAATCCAAAACTAGACCACTTCAAATCGAAACGTGTTTAGGATCCTTGGCGCGCACGCAAACACACGAAGGGCCGGTTGTTCAACTGGACTAGGAAGCTAACAGCTTCACTGGGAGCTGCAACACGAAGATCAAGTTCGTATAATCAGTTCTTTAATTTCTGAATGCCAAACCTCGGCGTGCAAAAGCTTACATATGCACGAACTCGTCAAGGAAGTGGCCCACGATTTGGTAAGAGAAGAAAATCAGACCGGCAAAACAGTCTACGTTTGCAATTGTGGATTAGGATATGTTTGGTAAGTGCCGCGACTTCCGCTACTTGAGGATTTGACTAAGGGACCTGTTCAACCTGGGTCTAATATCCTCGTCGAGTATGACCCAGCATCTCAATGGTACAACGCTTCTATCACAATGGCTGCGGGTTGGCTCAGAACCGGTGGGTCTGTTGCCTACAATGCGTCCGCGCAATCTCCCGATAAAGTCAGGTCTCAACTCATCGCGCATGGCATACAGGTGGGGGAACTCGAAAAGTCCGGGAAGTTCAGCATCATAGACTTTTACACGGCCACGCTCGGACAGAAATCTAAAGAGAAGAACGCAGTTGCCTCACTGAAGGTCGCCGACATGAGCATCTTCGTGGCCAAGAACATCATGCAGGGCGCACAAGCTCCTGACCTTCTGAGATTAACGGATGATCATTCGGTGCTGAGTAGGTTCAACGAAGAGAAGATGTGGGTAGAGTACCTACTAACCCGATCGGTTCCAAGTGTATCGATGACTAGCCAAATCGGCGTTCGTGCCGTAATGAAGAACGTGCATAGCGATTGGGTTTACAAGAAACTTGAAGGAGCACATGACGGCATTCTAGAATTCAACCTTGAAGAAGTGGGCAACACCTCCAAGGACGTGCTGCGAATCAAGACTATGCGAAACGCGATATTCGATCGACAATGGCATGAACTGAAGATAAGTGACAACTTCGAGGTCACCCTGCAGAAGTAGCCATTCTAACTAGGAAAAATCGAATAAGCTAAATATGATCTAAGTGTTCTTTCTCCCTACACAGGCGAGACCGAGCTAGGCCCCATTTTTCGTTCGGTCGGCAATTGAATCTGCGGAGTTTTGCTGATCATTGGGGGACTCGGTTCGCCTTTTCAAATCCATTCGTGAATCATTATCTTGTGCCGGACGATCTTTTGGTTTTTCTCCTGGCGAAACTCTGTATACTTCTACTGGGTGTTGCACGTTCTTGAGATTCTTAGGCCCAAGAGGAGTTATTGTGTAATCCGTTTTGTTCAAGATCTGATCGTACACTTGGCGTGAAATGCAGATTTCACCGGGTTCAGCTAACGGTTCTATGCGCGCTGCGATATTGACCACATCACCGAAAACGTCGCCGGCGCGATGTATTACCTCTCCGGCATGAATGCCAATGTGCAACTGCGTCTCGTGTCCGGCCAGCTTCTGGCCCTGCAGTGTTCTTTGGATTTCAACCGCGCAGTTAACCGCATGGAGAGTGTCAGTAAACTCTACAAGGAAGGCGTCTCCGATCGTCTTGACCTCTAACCCACCCTGTCTTTCGAAGATTGGGCGGAGTATTTTTTTTTGCGCCGTTAGGATTCTTAGTGCGAGTGCTTCGTCGTTCTGCGTTATCGCCGTGTATCCGACGATGTCGGTGAACATTATGGTTGCATGTTTTCTCACTTGGTTCAATTTTTCTGCTATGGGCTCGAAATACTTGTAGGTGGGCGGAATGGCGACGCTGACAGCCAGTGCAGCGACTATCCCTAACAGAGGAGTCTGTGCGAAGAGGAAAGAGACGATTGCCGCTGGCATGACTCCGAAGAGTGCTGATGCATAATATGCGTTGCCCTTCAGTCTTGCTGCTAAAAGCGCTGTCAGAAATCCTGCTGTCGCCCACGTGGCTACTACGGCGTATATGTGAAAGTCGCCCAAACTCGAGACTAGAGGCGCATAGTAATCGCTCAGATGGGCCGTAGTGAACACGTCAGCGCTTGGTATGAAGCTTGTGAAATTCCATGGATCTGGGATCGCTCTCGCAACGTAACTGCTCGGTAAGGGGACTAGCATCAGACCGGCCCGCAGCATACCTCTAGTCCAAGCTAGGAGAAAAATCGATAAGCCCGAAGCCACCCCTACCTCCAACGCATCATTACGACTTCGATGAAGCCCAGCGAACAGCGTTGGGGCGATCGCAAGCGTAGGCACAGGTGTCAAAAAAGCAAGGATCCAAGAGGCAACAACGCATGCCATATCTAGCCAACGAAAAGTCAACACCAAAGTGATGAGTAAAACGACGAGAAACGTCAGCCCAGCCGAAGCGTCCTGATACATAGCACCCAAGACCGAAAGCAAAATCGCGACTATCAATGCAACATTTGGGAGTTCTAGGCCTACGGCCCCAATTACCAATGCTAGGATAATCACAATGTACGACGGGTAGTATGGATAAAGCATCAAAAGCAATCCGGACAGAACGGCTACTACGCCAAAAGTTGCAAGTCGGCTGAGCAATAGTTTGACCATGCATAAACTCCGAGATTCACTTCATTTCTCACTTTCTTATGGGTTTCCATCTCCGCGGTCGGCTTGCTTCCGGACGAGTTGTGATGCCTACTAAGACAGGTGGAGGGCATGTCAAGTGCTTTGACGGATGACTACCAATATCCTACAGAAGAAAAAATCAAAGTGAATCAATTTATTGCCGAGGCGCGCGACTCATTGAAAAGTGGTCTCGGATGAAGGTGGTAATAATTGGTTCGGGTGCCTCTTGGCCGGACTCCGAGAGATCTTCGCCAAGCCAAGTGATAGTTGTAGACAACGAGCCCCTGCTCTTCGACTGCGGTCCAGGATCCGGAATGAACTTGATGAAGGCAGGCATCAATCCGGCGACGATAAGTCTGATGTTTCTCACACATCTACATATCGATCACAGCTTGGAGTTCCCCTCCTTGGTTTTTGCGGGTTATCTAGTCGGTCGAAAAAGGAAAGTGGACCTGTACGGTCCAACTGGCACGAAGGATTTCTGCAACTCGTTGTTCGAGGAGGTCTACCCATCAGCTCCCGCTATAGTACGAGGTATCCGTGAAGACGGATGGAATGTTACCTCGCATGAGGTATCCAAAGGACTTGTATGCCAGCAGCCCAGTTACCGAGTGCTTTCAGCGCCGGTAGAGCATGGAATTCCAGCGATTGCATATCGAATACAGACTGGAGAAGGCGCGGTAGTGATCAGTGGCGACACGAGGCCCTCCCAATCCTTAATCGAGTTGTCCAAGGGAGCCGACGTGCTAATTCATGAATGTTCATTTCCCAACGATATGATCGAACTCGCGCAACGGACGAATCATTCTGCAGCATCAGAAGTTGGAGAGGTAGCCAACCAGGCAGACGTGAAAACCGTGGTTCTGACGCATCTGTTTCCAATATGGAAGGGCAGAGAGAAAGAAATGGTCGAAAGTGTCAACAGAGAGTTTCGGGGCGAAGTCATAGCCAGCCGCGACCTCCTCGAAATCAAAGTCTGAATCGGGCGAAATCAGTCTCCTTACGCTTCGGGTGGAAGCAGACGACGCAGCAGGGAACATCTACGTTACTCCTCCGGCTTCAGCTTCTGGTCTCGTCTTTGCGTTTCGACGGGGAAGGTAGAATCAAATTAGGATTAAGTAAAATCTTAAATTCGGCAAGCCCACAAGGTTTTTCCGAATGAAAAACCGTGCAGAGATTTACGTCGAAAATTACGGTAGCCGTGTTGCTAGCTACGCTTCTAGTTGCGACGGTTCCAACTATCTTGATACCACTCGCCTACGCGACAGGAAATGACCATCACCATGACCATCACCATGACCACTATGACCATTTCCGCAACCGTCGCCGGGATCATCGTCGGGATCATCGTCGGGATCATCGTCGGGATCATCGTCGCGAGTCACACCATCATGGCGGAACCGGTGACCATGACCCTGTCAAAGCCCCGGGCAGTAAGACACCGTCTACGACTCCCACCCCCACGACTTACGTGAATCAACCTCAACCGCAGGCACGTGCGCAATACTATCAGTACCCTCTCGCCGTGTTAATGGTAAATGTGGTAATCAGTCCCGTTAATCCGTCGCAGATTCAAACCGGAACGCCTTTCATAATTCAATTTCGCGTCACCTATGGCTCGTCCGAATACCCGGTTACGCTATCTCCTCTCAGAGCCTCCTTCAGCTTCACAAATAGTTCAGGGGCCTCATATCTTTTCACCGGAGTACCAGTTAACCCGGTCCCAAACCAACCCGGCAACTACACGTATGCGTCGACTGTTACATCAGCTTTTCCACACGGGGTAGTTACAGCTTCTGTGGTGGCGCGCAGTCTGAGGGACGCTGAGGGGAACATAGGGCCCGCAGCGACAATAGCGTCCCACAATAGCCTTCCTCCTCTCGATCAGACGCCAAGTCCGTACGACAACTCTATCTTTGCAATCGAACCAGCACAGGTGACTCCGCCATCAATTATATTTCCCCCATTAACCTTCCCCTCTTTAATCCTCGTACTCATCTTAGTAGCTCTAATCTTACAAGTCAAAAGACGACGTGGAAGGACTAAAGCCAAGCAGTATTAGGCTAGGGAACTACCTTTCAAATTTAACATGTCGCACGAGAGGTTCCGCGCCCTGCCTCAATTTACTAGCGGCAATGAGATGTATGAAGAACGTACCACGATGCCACCTTTCATGAACTCACAGTCTAGCAGGAAACGTTGGAACTCTTCACTAGGACAGAGGGCTTAGTGACGTATTACTGAATTCGAAGAATGCGTTTCTGCGGCGTTACTCTCGTCGTTGCCACGGTTGGAATACAGGCGTCCATCGGTAAGATAGAATACTCCAAACGCGTTAAAAAAGGGGGAAAGACGGAGTACACATTCCAAATTGGCATCTCCCCACTAGATGGCTAGAGAAGATCCCCATTTTGGCTCATCTGCAACACAGCACCAACCAAAATATCGTTTGGGCCCTCAAAAGAAACTCCACCCGTATACTGATTTCGCAATAATACACAGTTTTAGTTGCCTGGTCTTAAGCCGGCTACCCTTTACACGCCAACGACTGCTAGAGTCGGTTCCTCGACTGACACTTGCCTTTGATGGAGCTTTGGAATTTGATTCGCTAGAATTTGATTCGCTCAACAGACGAGGAAAGTATTGTCGCGGCGCGTCGTTAAGTCCGAGCTCTCAAACTTCACTCATATTAGGTCGATCAGTACCATGCAGGTGCATGAATGCCATGAATTACAATAATATCGTTGAAACGGTTTTCGGTAGCCTAAGGCTTGAAGAACGATGACCGATTCTATTGTCGAGATGCTTCAGAATACGCCCGTCTGGTCCGGTTTAACTAGCCAAGACTTGGGCTTAGTTGCCAAGTATTCTGAAGAACGCAAAGTAGAGACTGGACAGACTATCTTGAAGAAGGGAGCACCGGGGGACGGATTCTACCTCCTCCTTGACGGCGCAGTAGAAGTAAGATCCGGCGCAGAAACCCTCTCCAAACTCGGACCTGGACAATTCTTCGGAGAGATGGCGATCTTTGATAATCAACCACGATCGGCCGACATCGTCACAGTTGAACCATCACGGATTCTGTTCCTTTCCGCGAATGCATTCAAGACATTACTCTTCGCGAATCCTAAGATAGGATTAAAGATGCTTCAGGAGCTTACCCGTCGGCTGCGCAACACAAACGAACGCCTAAGTGACTAGTGGAACGGGCAACCGTGCCTAGCCTGAACTCATCAAAGAGTGCGTCCTCTTTTCATTTCGGACTCGACGAGAACATTGCCACGTTGTGAAGTGGTGGGACGCTGAATCAAAGTTTAATTGGTCGGCCTCAGCGAAGGTTGACCTGACGCAGCCATGTCGGGCGCAAGAGAGAAACGTCGGAAGAGAGAGGCACCGATGCCTGCCGCTAGCGCTGGCTTGCTTCGTTTCTTCGAGGAAGAGACGCCCGGGGTTAAGATTAGGCCGGAGGTCGTCGTTATGTTCTCGATCGGGTTGGTGGCTGTGAGTCTCTTTATGTACTTGACGTTTAAGCCGTGACTCAGTTCAGCAACCGGACTTCTGGAAGTCAACTAGTTTCGTTTGTGCGTGAGCGGGTAGAGGGCCCGCTTTGATGCCTAACTTTCTTTGTATCTGATCGGACAAGATGTCTATGTATCCCGTGAAGATGTACACCGTCTTCGGGTTCGCGCCAGCTATGAATTGTAAGAGCTGGTTGTAGTCCGCATGGCTGCTCAAGGGGAAAGCGGTAAAGCTGCGGAAAGCTTCCCTAAGCGCCCATCCGGTCGCTACGGCCCTGGATGCGTTGTGCGGCATATGGTCTCTGCGGGTTGTCGTGACGTAGACGCAACCTCTCCTCTTCAACGCGTGGCGTCCGTCCGCAGTTGACGAGTCCAGGTACTCAAGGTGGAATCCGTTTTCGTTATGGACGTCGTTCGCACGCGATATTCCGGGCGCGCATACGACGGGTATCTTTGTGTAGACATTGAAGAGACGAACTATGTCTTGCGGTTTACCGGAAGAATAAACCTGGAAAGTGGGGAGTCGATCTTCTCGAATCTCGGTCATGGTCCATCGGATTATGTCGGCGTAAATGGTATCTCTGCGAGGGAAAACATAGGACGGATGCCCGTACGTGGCTTCTATGATTAGGAAATCGCATGGGACGGGCTGTGCGGGTTTCGTCGTCAGAGTATCGACGCAGTTAAGGTCGCCCGTGTAAAGAGCGGTGAATTCGGGTGTGATGAGCTGGAACTGGCATGATCCCAGCATATGGCCTGCATCCAACACCCTAACCTCGACATCGTCGAACTGAATTCTCTCGCCGATTCTCAGAGTCCTATCGTTCTTGACTTTACGGTTTGAGAGCGACTCGTAGATATGCAATGTCTCCGGGGTAGAATGTTTCTTGGCGGAGGTAGCGAATCCGTAGGTGTGGTCGGAGTGCGCATGCGTGATGAAGACGTTCGAATCCACTCCGAGGCGTCGGCCTAATGTGGGGTCGAAGTGGAGGCGGGAGGATCCTGCATTAACAACTAGTCCATTGCTTGACGCGATCGGATCTTCCTGCGTGGTGGTCACCAATCTCATCGGTCAGTTTAACGCCTAAGCTCCGCGACGGGTTAGGGCGCGGCGAACTCCCCGAATTTAATCTTCCGAAGCTGACGGCGAGTCAAATTATGTTTCCTGACTTTCTTAGGGTTTGAGGAGACTATCGCGCTGTTACCCAGCGGATCCTTGATTACAAGCGTAAATTCTGGCTTCGAATCCCTTGCCGCCCGCATCTTTCTGAGCATCACCTCGCCCTTCTGTAGGCGTCGGCCCTTCGCAGTGTTGAGCATGAAGGTTAGAGCGTCTTCAATCTTACCGAGAATTCCTTCCACATTGGAGATGTATCCTTCACTGTATTGGCCGGGGGTTATGGTTGCACCGAATTCCGGAATGCTAACGGTCGCCGTCCCAGACTTGATTACGCGGAGGTTGAGGTCCTCTATGGAGTTGATATTGGATCTCAGCTCGATGGGTTCGCTGTTGGTGAGTGCGATCACGTCATCATGCCTGTACCCGCATCGTCCGCATCTGGACACGGATAGTAGTACTGCCCCGAAATGGTCCACTTCATATTCCGTCTGACTCGTCACCATGGATTGACTGTCGCAGGCGGGGCACTGCTGAGCCAGATTCGCATCCATAACTGAAGCCATTTCAGCTAGCGGGTCGTAACATATGAAGCTTGAAGGAGCTTTAGTCAAGATAGTGGAGCCAACGTTAGGTCATTAGAAAAGAAACAAATCGCGACCCTTCGAAATCAAATCATTAACCTTGCGCAGTTATCCTGCTCGACATCCCGTTCATCCATGGAGAGCTGCGACGTACGGCATCCAGAAGAGTCAGCTTCGCCAGGTTATTGTAGCCGACGTAATCTGCGGATTCTTTAGAATGGTTTTGATGCGCCTAAGATCTGATTTCGAGAAGCAGGTGGCACACTGTTATCTAAGCGCTTGGAGATGAGATGTTGTGTAAGAATTTGAAGTTCGCAATCATTGGCGCCGGCGGCGTCGGCCAAGTCATCGTAAATCGTTTGGTGAAAGTAGAAGGAGCCAAAGTGAAGGTCGGAGACCTTGACCAGACACGCCTCCGAGACGTGAAACGTTCGGCGGGAGAAGTCAGTGCTCTCAAGCTCGATGCGGGAAGCGCGGCTAAGGTAGAACATTTCATCAAGAGATCTGATCTCGTGGTCAATGCTTCAGACCCTCGCTTCAATCAATTGATCATGAAGCAGGCGATCAAGAGGAAAGTCAACTACATTGACCTAGCCGGCGAGAACCCTCTCTCCGTGGGGCAACAACTCAAACAGGATCGGCTCTGGAGGAGAGCCGGGCTCGTGGCTATACTTGGGATGGGTGAGGATCCCGGTTTCTCGAATATATTGGCCCGACGAGGATGCGACATGCTTGACAGCGTAAAGGAAGTTCGAGTGCGCGACGGCGAGACCTCATCCACCGATGCATATCCTTTCGTGGCGCTATTCGCTCCAGGCGTCTTCTTAGAGGAGGCAGTCTCCCCATGCCACTACTTTGAGGGAGGAGAACTGAAGACGAGTCCTGCAATGTCGAGAAAGGAAACATACCATTTCCCACACCCGATCGGGGAGATACCGGTTTATGGAATGGATCATGAAGAGGTCCACACGTTACCATATTATCTTCCGAAGAAACCCAATTACGTCGACTTCAAACTCGCCCTGACCGATGATACGGCGGCCGCCATCAAACTGTTTCATGGCGTCGGCCTCTTGAACGCGAAACTATTGAAGTTCGGAAAGGCCGAAGTCAGTCCTCTGAAAGTCCTACTCCACCTGCTACCCACACCGTCGCAAGTAGCGGGAAAGATTCATGGAAGCGCGGGCATTTCAGTAGAAGTTAGAGGAGAGAAGTCGGGGGAGCAACAAACGATAAAGCATCATGTCATCATGACACATGACGAAGCTTACGAGAAACACAGAGCAAACGCAACCTCCTACCTAACCGGAACCCCAACAGCCATCTGTGCACGCATGGTTGCGGAAGGGCGGATTGAGAATCGAGGCGTCACAGTGCCCGAATGCCTAAACGCTGAAAGTTTCCTCGCAGAAGCGCCGGCATACGATTTACGAGTACACCTCGAAGTAATGATACGTGACGCATAAAGCGTCGTAGCGGGTGCTTTTCGCGTAGAGAAAATAATTACCTCAGCCTGAAAATGGTTATAGGTAGATGACGACCATCAATCCTCAGTCGGAAGGGCTCGAATGCAGATAAGGTTACGATTGAGCCGAAAAGCCATTGGACGCACTCAGGGTATCATAGTAATCGTGGTTTTGGTAGTTGCGATAGCCGCCGGGGCTTACTATTACTCCACAAGCACAACGTCATCGCAATCCACCAGCGCGAGCTCAACCTCGCAACAACCCACTTCGCTAGTCGCGGAGGAGGAAAGCCAGCCTGACTCTATGGATCCCGCGGTAACCTATACGACTCCCGGCTGGGAAATTGTCGAGCAAGTCTACCAGGGGTTGCTAGCTCCGAATGCTGCCAGCTACACCACATACATCGGCGACCTCGCCCAGAACTGGACGGTTTCATCAGACGGAATGACGTACACATTCTACCTTAGGCCCGCAGTAACCTTCAGCAACGGAGATCCATTCAACGCGTACGTGGAATGGTTCTCAATATACCGAACGCTCTTAATGAATCAGGCGCCGGCGTGGATTCTAGGCCAAAACCTAGGTACAACAAATGGCGCAGGCTTCAACGTAACGGACAGCATACTCAATTCCATCAATTACACGAACCCAACGTCGAAGGATCTAAGTTACATGACCTATGCCAACCAATCGGTGCAAGTTATTTCCCCAACCGAATTGGTGCTGCATCTCGGATACGGCTACAATGGCATGGTACCCTACTCCGCATTTCTCGCCACCCTAATCACGCCGATGGCCATGGCCGTCGACCCAATCGTTGTGGAAGCAAATGGAGGCGTGGTGGCAGGGCAACCGAACAATTACATGGAAACCCATGCCTTAGGAACAAGCTTCTACAAGCTGCAGTCCTGGGTTCAAGGACAGAGCATCACGCTGGCCAAGAACCAGAATTATTGGGGCTCGTCCGTCCCGATGGCGGACCTCAACGACGCAATCCAGCCAGCGATCATTGACACGATCAACTTCTACTACAAAGACACGTCCGCGATGCTGGCTGACTTGCAATCTAACGCAGCCCAGATGGTGATAGCCCCTGCAACGCAGTACAGTGTTTTGAAGCAGGTTACAGGCGTCACCGCCAGCATCCTGCCCATTGTCTTCGGATCGTCGGAGAGCATAATTTTCGTTTACATGGACCCGTACGCGTTTCCGCCATTTCAAGACATCCGTGTTAGGCAGGCGGTCTCCTACGCTATTGATTACAAATCCATAATCCACTCGGTCTACGATGACCTGGCCACCCAATGGATAGGGCCCGTGCCCCCGGGCTTCCCTGAATACAACGCATCCACGGCAGGTTTGCAACCCTACCAGTACGACCCCGCGATGGCCGCGTCTTTGCTAGCGCAAGCCGGTTACAAGTCTACCCTCCCGAACGGAACAACTCTCAACTCCGGCGGGAAGGCGTTTCCATCCGTAAACTTCCTGTACGATGCGGACAATTCACCGCAGAGTCAAGCTGCGCAGATAATATCCTCCGAACTGCAGGCGGTGGGGATAACGGTTACACTTAGTCCCCTCACGTTCAAGCAATATGCTAACGTGATTTATACGAGTGGAAACGTGAACAGTACCTCGTACCCATTCGGCATAAGTTACTATAGCGAGGACTACACGGCCGCCATCGACTACGTGACCGCCCTGACCACAACCGGCCAGGTGGGCTTTTCCGGGTTCATGAACTCAACCGTTTCCGGTTGGACGGTGACGGCAGCATCCGCCCTAGACGAAGGCACCATAATTCAGAACTACCAACAGATAACCCGAGCCATGTACTATGATTACACGAACGTCTGGCTCGTTGTACCATATTTCATGGCTGCGAACAGGAGCAATGTGGTCGGAATGATTCCGAACCCCGCTGGATCGGGCATGGGTTACTTCATGTTCTACAACACAGTACAGTACAGTTCATAAAACGAAGATGTAACAGAACTGGTCTACTTCAAAGATTTCCTCCCAGTTCTCGCGCGAAGAATCGTAGGGTCGATACTAGTATCCATCGGAACGATCACAATCATCTTCCTGATCTCCCACGTTCTCAACCCCGACCCTGCACGTCTCTGGGCTGGGCCTAGAGCGCGTCCATCCACGGTACTTGCCGTAGCGATTAGATATCACCTGAATCAACCGCTGTACGCACAATACTACTACTTCATGCGTGACCTCTTCACAGGAAACTTCGGTATCGACCCATTAACCGGTCAGAGTATACTGTCGGAAATCCTGTTCTACCTACCGAACACACTTGAACTGGTGCTGTTCTCGTTCGTTATCCTTGTGATCGTGGGTGTGGCGGTAGGTTACGTTGCTGGAATGCATTTCAGCACATTCAGAGACTCGCTCGCAAGGGTGACTTACCTAGTCTCTTGGTCCACGCCTATGTACCTGGGGGCCATAGTCGCAATACTCGTCTTCGCAAACTGGGTGCCCGTCTTTCCGTCGGGCGGAATGTACTCCCTATCCATCCCACCACCACAGCCGGTGACGGGCTTCTTTCTTGTCGATGCGCTGATCGAATTCAACATTCCCGCCTTCCTGTCAGGCCTGCAGCACCTGATTCTGCCAGCATTGGTGCTAGCGTTCGTGAACTTCGGCCTGATCTCCCGCGCCGTCCGTTCATCCATTCTGAACGTTCGGTGGTCGACTTATGTGAAGACTGCGAAGGCGAAGGGGTTGAGTGAGAACGAAGTTAGGCGCAAACACATCTTAAGGAACGCTTTGATCGATGCAACCAGCCTGAGCGCTGTGATCTTCGGTTGGGTACTGACGAGTACGGTGGTAGTGGAGGAGCTCTTCGCGTGGCCCGGCCTCGGCCAGTTCGCTTTCCAATCAATTTACGGGAACGATTACCCGGCTCTGATTCCCGTAGTCGTCGTGTTTACTCTCGGCGTGATAATTGCTAACTTCGTCGCCGACGTTACCTATTCGCTCCTAGACCCTAGGATCGCACTGGGTGGCCACAACGTCACAGTCACTTAAATTCAAAGACCTAGTCCTCTCCAGCCGCCTCTCCTGCCTAGGCCTCATCATAGTTGTGGTTTCAGTGGTTGCGGCCTCGGCATTCATGGTCTTCGGCCCGCGGGTTACCCCCTACAACCCATTCACCCTAAACCTCATGGAATCAAACCTCGCGCCGAGCCCTACACATTTCTTCGGAACAGACTTTCAGGGACGCGACGTATTCTCCCGGGTGATCGCCGC
>Ga0187769_10001433_pt1 | contig 13653 bp, 10 predicted proteins | sample 0116_SJ02_MP02_1_FD_133140 | JGI IMG/M metagenome (GOLD analysis project Ga0187769, IMG submission 133140) | Tropical peat soil microbial communities from peatlands in Department of Meta, Colombia - 0116_SJ02_MP02_10_MG | ecosystem: Environmental > Terrestrial > Soil > Wetlands > Peat | place... | reverse complement strand
TACGACAGTGACGTCAACGAAGTCTATGTCGCTGACGGTAACACGAACCTCGTCAGCGTGATCTCGCTCACAAATTTCACTGCCTTTGCCAATGTCACGGTGCTTGAAGATCCGGGCGGCGTGGCATTCGACCCCGACAACGAGTACGTCTACGTGACCGGCACTCTGGACGGCTATGTGGTCGCGATCGATGATCTGACCAACACCGTCGCGCACCAGATCGAGGTCGGGGCCTACCCCGTCGGTTTGGCGTATGACAGCGCAGCAATGGAGCTGTTCGTGGTCAACGAGGCCTCGACCACCGTGAGCGTGGTTTCGGGTACATCGAACAGCGTGGTGGCGACGATCCCGCTCGCAAGCCTTCCGTATGCGGAAACCTACGACAGCGGGAACGGAGACGTGTACGTGACGAACACACTTACGAGCACGGTCAGCGTGATCAACGGGACCACCAACACCCTGGTCGGCTCTCCGATCCCCGTCGGAGACCAACCCTTAGGCGCCGCGTACGACGGCGACAATGGCGAAATCTACGTCGCGAACGAGGCCTCAAGCTCGGTGACCGCCATCAACGGGACAACGAACACTGAGGTGGGTTCTCCCATCTCCGTCAAGGATCCAATCGGCATTGCCTACGACAGCGGGAAGGACGAGATCTTCGTCACGGCCGTGGGCGCCGCCCCCGGTACGGGCGAAGTCGTCGTTATCTCGGGCGTGAACAACACCGTTGTGGCGACGGTGGCCCTACCGCTCGACTTTGGTCCGGAAGGGCTCGCCTATGACAGCGAGAGGGGGGAGGTGTTTGTCGCCGACGAGGTCGCGCACAACGTGAGCGTGATCTCGGACGCGACGAACCAAGTCACGGCGAACGTCCCTGTAGGGAACTTCCCGCTGGGAATCGCGTACGACAGCGGGACCGGGGAGGTGTTCGTCGCAAACCAGATGTCGAACAATGTCAGTGTGATTTCGGACGCGACGAACCAGGTCGTGGCGACCGTCACCGCAGGGTCAGTCCCCGCCGCGGTCGCGTACGATGAGGGCAAGGGTGAGGTGTTCGTCACCAACGCACTCTCGGACAACGTCAGCGTGATTTCGGACCTCACGGACATGGTCACAGCGACCGTGGAGGTCGGGAGCGATCCCACGGGAGTCACCTTCGACAGCGCAAACGGAATCACGTACGTATGCAATCTCCACCAAGGCACGGTCTCGCTTATTTCGGGCGGGACTTCGACAGTGACCTTCACCGAGACGGGACTCCCTTCGGGGACGGAGTGGTATCTGAACGTGACGGGACAAGCACCCGTCGCCTCGGCCACCGGGGTCGCCGTCATCGACCTGCCCAACGGCCCCTATGCGTACACCATCGCCACCGCCAACAAACAGTACGAGCCGTCCCCGGGAGGCGGAGGCTTCACTTTGAAGGGTCGACCCCTGACCGAATCCGTTACGTTCTCTTTGTTGACCTACGAGGTCACTTTCACTGAACACGACCTGCCCTCGGATACTCCTTGGTGGATCAACGTCACGGGGGGCCCCTCGACGACCTCGTTCACAACGACTCTCTCCTTCCCCGAGCCCAATGGGACGTACGACTTCAGCGTGGCCACCTCGAACAAGTCGTACGTTTCGAACGGAGGGGCCTTCACGGTTAGCGGGGGGTTGGTGGCGGTGTCCGTGACCTTCAGTCGCGGCACCTACGCGCTCACGTTCCAAGAGAGCGGGTTACCGAGCGGTGCGACCTGGTACGTGAACCTCACGGGCGGCCCGTCCGACAGTTCGACGGGAACCACCATCAGCTTCGCCGTCCCCAACGGCACCTACCCGTACTCGATCGGCCCACCCCGGGGGTACATCGCGAACCCCGCAGGGGGTAGTGTCGCGGTGACCGGGGGGCCGGCAAGCAGGGACATCTCCTTCTCTCCGGCCCTTCGGCCGGGCCAGTACCGTGTTGCCTTCGAGGAGTCCGGTCTAACAGGCGGAACCTCGTGGAGCGTGACTCTGAACGGTACCCTGTTGGCTTCGTCTTCCATCTCGATCAACTTTACCGAGTCTAACGGCAGTTATTCGTTCGAGATCGGAGCGGTCCCGGGTTATTCCGCGAGCCCCAGCACTGGGACGGTGCACGTGAACGGGGTTAACGTTCCCGAGTCGATTGCGTTCACCGTCACGCAAACCACTCCACCGACCAACGCAACGGGTTCCCCGAAGCTTCTCGGCCTCCCGCCCACGGTGGCGTATGCTTTACTGGCCGGAATCGCGGCGGCGGTGCTCCTGGTCGTAGTGGCCGTGGTCGCGCTCCGACGCCGCAGGAGCAGGTCTCCCCCCACAGACGCGCTCTCCCCGCCGTCGCCCGATGCTCCCGTCCCTCCGCCGCCTCTGTAGTCGGAGGAGGACCTCGGCCATCTCTGCGAAAGTACCCCTTTGTGATGCAACATCTGGCGGATTCGCTCGGGGCTACGTGCAACGTGAGTTGCGACCACTGCGAGTCGCGGCACTAATCGAGTGGCGCCTGCTTCCTTTCCTGACGGATTAGTCAGCGAACTCGCTTCGGGCTTCCCGTCAGAGAATCTGGCCTTCCGACACGAAACCCGGATGGTCCCCTCGCACACGTAGATCTCAAACAACTCGCCCGTGGCTTGGCCGCTCGACTCCGGGCCGGAGAAGTTCGTCAGACCGAAGTGGGTACCTTCTCTCCTTTGAGCACCGATTGGGCGGCCGCCAGCCGGGCCAGCGGAATCCGGAACCCCGAGCAGCTGACGTAGTTCAGTCCTATGCGGTTGAAGAAGTCGATGCTCCTCGGGTCCCCCCCGTGCTCCCCACAGATTCCGACCTCGAGATTCGGGCGAGTTTTCCTCACCTCGGCGACCGCCAGGGCGACCAGCTTCCCCACGCCTTCGACATCCAGAACCTCAAACGGGCTATCGCGGAGTATCTTCTCTTTCAGGTACTTCGCCATGAACTTCGCCTCCACGTCGTCCCGACTGAAGGCAAAGGTTGCCTGAGTTAGGTCGTTCGTCCCGAAGGAGAAGAAATCGGCGTACTGGGCGATATCTCCTGCGGTGAGGGCCGCCCGAGGAGTTTCAATCATGGTCCCCACCTTGTACTCGAGGGCCTCGCCGAGTTCCGTGAGGGTTCTCTTGGCGGCGGCGTCAATCACCCTCCTCAGCCACACCAGCTCCTCCTTGTCGCTCACCATGGGGAGCATGATGTGGACCCTGGCCGTCTCCCCTTCCTCTCGCCGCACTTGGACTGCGGCGCGGACGATCGCCTCCACCTGTACATCGTAGATGAGAGGATACGTCACCGCAAGTCGGCAGCCGCGGTGCCCGAGCATCGGGTTGTGCTCCATCAGGTGCTCGAGTTTCCCTAACAGCTTCAGCCACCGTTCGACTTCCGCTGGCTCCGCACCATGGCTCCGCAGGGATTCGATCTTCTCCAGTACCGCTTCCAGTCGGGGGAGAAATTCGTGGAGGGGCAGGTCCAGCAGCCGGACGACGACGGGGCGTCCTTTCATCACACGGAAGATCCCGACGAAATCGCTCACCTGAAATGGGGCAAGTTTCCGGAGCGCGCGGCTCCGCTCTTCGTCGGTCTCCGAGAGGATCATCTCGTGCATGATCTTCAGCCGATCCGGTGCGTTGAACATCCTCTCGGTCCGGCAGAGCCCGATTCCCTCGGCGCCGAACTCGAGTGCGCGGGCGGCCGCCTCGGGAGTGTCGGCGTTCGCGTACACCCCGAGTTTCCGGAGGTCGTCCGCCCACTCGAGGAGCTTACCGAACTCCGGTGTGAGCTTGGGCTCGACCGTAGGCACCGCGCCGAGCATCACCGTGCCGGAGGTGCCGTCGATCGTAATGACGTCCCCACTCTTGACAACCTCGCCACCTTCGACCGTGAAGAAGCCCTTGAGGGGGTCGAGGGTGATCGCGCTGCAACCCACCACCGCCGGCCTTCCCATGCCCCGAGCGACGACCGCGGCGTGCGACGTCAGTCCCCCTTTCGCCGTCAGGACGCCCTGAGCCGCGATGATCCCGCTGAAATCATCGGGCGTCGTTTCGGGCCGGACGAGAATCACCTTCTGCCCCCTCGCCCCCATCGCGACCGCTACCGAGGTATCCAGGACCACAATTCCCGAGACGGCGCCGGGGGAGGCGTTCAACCCCTTCGCGATGGGTTTGACCCGGACGGAGGGGTCGATGGCCCGGTGCAGCAAGCGTTCCACGTCCGCTGGGTCCAGTCTCTGGACCGCCTCTTCCTTCGTGACCAACCCTTCCTTCGCCATCTCATAGGCGATCCGGACGGCGGCCTGGGGGGTCCTCTTGCCGGTCCGGGTCTGGAGCAAGTAGAGGTGCCCGCTCTCCACGGTGAACTCGAAGTCCTGCATGTCCCGGAAGTGCTGCTCGAGTCGCTCCGCCACGCGCTCCAGCTGCGAAAAAAAGGAGCCGCCGACCGAATCGATGGGGACGGGGGTCCTCGAACCGGACACGACGTCCTCGCCTTGAGCGTCCACGAGAAACTCCCCGTAGAGCCTCTTCTCCCCCGTGTTGGGGTTGCGGGTGAACCCTACACCCGACCCCGAGTTTTTCCCGCTGTTTCCGAAGACCATCGTCTGAATGGTCACCGCGGTCCCGAGGTCGTCCGCGATCTTGTAATACCGCCGGTACTCCCGGGCCCTTGGGTTCTCCCACGACCGGAAGACCGCACCCACCGCTCTCTCGAGCTGCTGCCAGGGATCCTGGGGGAACGGTGTGCCCGACTTCTCTAGGACCACTTTCTTGAAGGCGCGCACAACATCCTCCATCGCGCCGGCGGGGATCTCGGCGTCCTGTCCGAGCCCGAGTACCCTCTTCTTCTGGTCGAGTACGGTCTCGAAATCCACTTTGGGAATGCCGAGCACCGTCGAACCGTACATCTGGATTAGTCGTCGGTAGGCGTCCATCGCGAAGCGTTTGTCGCCCACTTGGGCGGCCATCGTCTCGGCGACACTGTCGGTCAAACCCAAGTCGAGAATCGTATCCATCATTCCTGGCATGGAGAACGGGCCCCCGGACCTCACGGACAGAAGGAGAGGGCGATCCGTGCCACCTAGCGTCTTGCCGGTCGTGGTCTCCAGCTGGGACAGCTTCGACCTGATTTCGCCGAACAGCTCGCTGGGAACACTCCCGGTCCGGAGGTACTCTCTGCACGCCTCCGTTGTGACGACCAGGCCCGGGGGGACGGGCAGGCCGATGGACGTCATCTCAACGAGGCCGAGCCCCTTCCCACCGAGGACGAACCTGTCCAGCCCTTTGGCGTCTTCAAAGAGGTATACGAACACTATCTGTACGGAACGTCGCGGACTGATAGATGTTCTCCCCGCTCGCCCAAAGAGTCTCCAGCTAGGAGCCGGACGATGGCCGCGAGCAGAGGGTACCAACCGATCTCGGGTCCTACCACGGAAAGTAAAACGAGGCGACGGCCAAGAGCGCGCCGTCCAGAACGAGGACTGCCCCGATCCGCTAAGGGAAGCTTCGAGTAGCCACGGCACCTTCGAATAAGTCCGACTGAGGCAGCTCCGAGCGCTGGGGTCGTCCGCCGATATCGGCGGACCGCTCGGTACCTTCGGCTCGACGAATGACGCGCGGCCGAGCGGTCACCGCAACGACCGGGCCAAGCCCCCCGGGGGGAACCAAGCGTTCTTATCGCACTTCGCCGATTTGCGTCGCGGTGCGGGTGTGCTCTCCGCCGTTTATTGGGGCCCCGGGGACATTCGGCCCGAGGAACGGGAGATCCCGTCGCCCGGCCCCCGCGATGTCCTGATCCGGGTCTCCCACGTCGGCATCTGCGGCTCGGACCTGGAAGCGTACCAGAATGGAGGGTACGCGGAGGGGACGATCATCGGGCATGAGTTCTCCGGTATTGTAGAGAAGGTGGGTTCCGAGGTCTCCGCGCTCTCTCGCGGGGAGCGAGTCACGGCCGCCGCGACCGTGCCGTGCGGCACCTGCCGTTGCTGCCGGTCAGGCCGGCCGAGCCTCTGCACGTCTCTCGAGCTCATCGGCGTCAACGCCGATGGCGCGATGGCCGAGTACTACTGCGCGGCGGAGTCGTTGGTCTACCGGCTACCGAAGGAGATCGCGCTCGACCACGCACCCCTCATCGACCCGCTAAGCAACGTCGTCCATGCCGTGCGAATCTCTTCCTTCCGCCCCGGAGCTTCGGTGGCGGTCGTGGGCGCCGGACCCATCGGCCTCCTTCTCACGGACCTCTTGCATTCTTCCGGGGCGGGCCAGGTCGCGGTGTTCGAAACGAACCCCGCGCGCCTCGCCCTGGCGCGGAAGGTGGGAGCGGACCACGGAGTGGACCCTTCCGTACAGAATCCCGCGACGGAGGGCGACGTCCTGACGGGCGGTGAAGGGTTCGATGTCGTCTTCGTCGCCTCGGGGGCGGCGAAGGCCGTCCAATCGGCGTACGACCTCGTGGGCCCGGCCGGAGAGGTCCTGGTCATCGGCATCGTCGAGCAGGTCGCCACCGCGGACTACCTCCGCATCGTCATGTCAGAGCTCACGGTCCGGGGGAGCTACCTGGGATTCAACGAGATCCCGACGGCGATCGACCTGCTCGCTCGTCGGAGGGTCCGGGGGGATCTCATCGTGACCCGGACCGTGAAGGGGATTCCCGGGGCGATCGAGGACGGATTCCCGTCGCTCGCGCGTCCGACGTCGGTCGACGGCAAGGTGGTGGTGGAGGTTCACGGAGGGAGCAGATGACACGGTTTGCATCGAAAGAGTATCTCGAGGAGGTCCAGCGGAGGACGAACGTCGACCCGAAGTACCTGACCCTCGCGAAGGGCGAGACGGTCAGCTACACGATGGTGATCGACGCCGACCCGGCGAAGGGCGTTACCGAGCGGAACGTGGTGGGCTATCGGACCGAGGACGGCAAGATCACCGAGGTCTGGGTCGGGGAGCGCCCGACCGAGATGACGATCTCGGCGCCGTACGGCATCTGGGTCGACGTGGTGCTCGGCCGCCAGAGCGTTACGCGAGCGTTCTTGACGCGACGATTGCGACTCAAGGGGAACCTGGCCCAGATCCTCAAAATGTCGAAGTCGACCGACCGCTGGCTCGAGATCCTCCGCACGGTCCCGACCGAGTTTGCCGGTGCCTTCGCCGCCAGCAACATCGTGGGTGCGAACTAGATGGCGCGACGGAGTGCGGCCACCTGGGTGTTGCTCGCGCTGCTCCTCGTGTTCGTGGTCGGCACGGTCGTCTACTGGGTCCTCTACTTCTTCGTCGGGGGTGTCCAGTCGAGCACGGCGGTCTGGTACGTCCGATTCGAGAACGCGTTCCCGGTGGCGGACGCCTGGGCGACCCTCGCCTGCCTCCTCGCGGCCGTGACCGTACTGAGGGGGGACACGCTTCGCACTCCGTTCTTCCTGGGGGCCGGGGGAGCGGCCGTTCTCTACCTCGCGTGCATGGACATCACGTTCGACCTCGAGAACCACATCTACTCGGGGCTCGCGAACAACGGCGGAGTCCAGATCGAGCTCGTGATCAACATCTTCTGCGTCGTGACCGCCCTGTTCGCGCTGGGCTACGGGCTCAACCTCCTCCGGGCGCGCTCCGGGTCCGGGTAGATGCAGGTACGCTGCTCGTACCTCCAGGTCTCGCCTGAGGTCGAGTCCCACTCCGCGTCCCGGGAGATCTCGGACGACCGCGCCCGGGCCCATCTGCGCACGATGCTCCTCTGCCGGGCGCTGGAGACCGGCCTCACCGAAGCGTACGGTCGGGTCGAGTTCCGTGGGGAACTCCACCTTTCCGCCGGACACGAGGCCGTCGCGGCGGGGGTCGTCGACGCCGCCGAACCGTGCTTTGTGGTCGGGACTCATCGGAGCCATGCGGTCGCCCTCTCGAAGGGGGTCGACCCGACCGCCCTCGCTGCCGAGATCTACGGGCGCGACAGCGGAGTGTGTCACGGCAAGGGGGGCCACATGCACCTGACGGCCCTCGACCGGGGGTTCTTGACGACCGGTATCGTCGGCGCGACGGTGCCCATCGCCGCCGGGTATGCCCTGAGCGCCCGGCAGCTGAACTTGGGCCGAATCGGCGTCGCGTTCCTCGGAGATGGCGCGATGAACCAGGGAGCAGTACTGGAGACCCTCAACCTCGCTCCGGCCTGGAAACTCCCGCTCCTCCTGGTCGTCGAAAACAATGAACTCGCCTTCAGCACCCGTACGGCCGACCTCTCGTCCATCCGACCGCTCGCCGCACGATGCCGTGGGTTCGGCATGGATGCCTATGTGGCCGACGGGACCGACGCTACCGTTGTGTGGGCAATCGCGGCTGAGATCGTGCACCGGATTCGAGCGGGCGGCAAGCCCGCCCTGATCGAGTTCCAGGTGCCCCGACTCTCCGGCCACCTTGAAGTGGTCGATTTCGAGGAGTATCTCTCGGAAGAGGAGAAGCGACGGCGGGTCGCGCAGGACCCGCTCGGCCGGACCGAAGAATCCCTCCTCCGCGCCGGAGTTCTCGATCGGGCCGGCATCGAGGCGCTGACCTCCGAAGTGAAGGAGGAGGCCGAACGTGCGCTCGAGGCGGCCCGAGCCGCGCCGTTCCCGGACGTCACCTCGGCGACCACCGACTCGGAGTGAGGGGACCGTGGCGCGGGAGCTCTACCTCTACGAGGCGTTGAACGAGGCGCTGGCCCAGCGTCTTACCGAGGATGACCGCACCATCCTTCTCGGGGAGGACATCGGCCGCATGGGCGGCGCCTTCTGGGTGACGAAAGGCCTCCAGGAACGTTTCGGGGTTGAGCGGGTGCGGGATACCCCGATCAGCGAGAGCGCCTTTCTCGGGATGGCGGTCGGAATCGCCCTCGGCGGGCTCCACCCGATCGTCGAGGTGCAGCTGGCGGACGTCGCGCTCGTGGCGCTCGACGCGATCGTGAACGAGCTCGCCAAGCTTCGCTATATGAGCGGGGGACAGGCGAACCTCCCGGTCGTGATCCGGGCCCCCGTGGGGGGCTACTACGGGGACGCGGCGCAACACAGTCAGACGCTATACGCGACCTTCTCCCATTTCCCGGGGCTCGCCGTGGTCGTCCCGAGCGACCCGTTCGACGCGAAGGGCCTGCTCCTCAGCGCGGCACGCGGGGGGCGGCCCGTGGTGTTCCTGGAGCACAAGCAGCTCTACGGCGTGCCGTTCATGCAGTACGGGACGAAAGGAGCGGTCCCCGAGGAACCGTACACGGTCCCCCTCGGAGCGGCGAAGGTCGTGCGCCCGGGGTCGTCCGCCACGATCGTGTCCGTTGGGTACGGGGTTCACCTCGCCCTCGAGGCCGCCCAGGAGCTCTCGGACTCTGGGTTCGACGTGGAGGTCGTCGACCTCCGTTGCCTGAAACCCCTAGACGTCGCGGCGGTGCGGCGGTCGGCGGAGAAGACCGGTCGCGTCCTGGTCGTGGACGAGGACTACTCGAGCTACGGACTTTCGGGGGAGATTGCGGCGCTCCTGCTCGAACATGAGCCGACCCGGGCTCGACTCCGCTCGTTCGCGCGGGTCGCGATCCCGGACGTGCCCATCCCATTCTCGGAGCCGCTCGAGGAGGCCGTCCTGCCGAGCACCGCGCGGGTCGTGGAGGTACTTCGAAGATGGACGTGACGGCCCCGCGACCGCCCGAGCGGTACCGCTGGGTCGTGCTCGCCGCCTACCTCCTCGTGGGAATCGTCCCGCAAGCGCTCTGGATCACCTTCTCGGGAGTCCTTTCGCTCACCGCCCAGACCTACCACACGACGACCGACAACATCGGCCTGCTCTCGGCGATCTACCCGATTGTCTACGTGGTGCTTTCCCTGCCGGTGGGGTATCTCATCGACTCGGTCGGGTTTCGGAAAGCGATTCTTCTTGGGGGGGGATTTCTCGCGGTCTCCGGCGTGCTGCGGCCGCTCGCTCCCGACTTCACGACCCTGCTCGCTCTCCAAGGCGTCGGCGCCGTCGGCCAGCCGTTCATCCTCAACAGTATCTCGAAGATCGTACGGGCATGGTTCCCCGCGTCGGAGGCCAACCTGGCCACCGGTTTCGGGACCCTCTCGGTCTTCGTGGGCCTGTTGATCGGGCTCGGCGTCACGCCCAGCCTCGCGAGTGCCGTCGGCCTCCGCTCGACCCTCTACGCGTACGGAGCGCTCTCGGTCGTCGCACTGGCGGTCTTCTTCGTCGCGGGTCGAGAATCCGGCCGTCGGGACGAGCAGACGGACCGGGTGCGCCCAGGGGACCTTCGCGTCGCGCTCAGCAATCGCGAGCTCGTCCTGCTCTCCGTCCTCTTCTTCCTAGGGATCGGGATCTTCAACGCCGTGGCCACGTGGATCGAGCCGTTGCTGGGGGCCCGAGGCGTGGGGACCGGTGACGCCGGCACGCTGGGGGGCGTCTTCATCCTCGGGGGCATCCTGGGCGCCATCGCGATTCCCGCACTCGCGGACCGCTATCACCGGCTCAAACTCCCGTTCCTCATCTCGCTCGTCGGTTCGGCCATCGTCTGGCTTCTCCTCGGCAACGCTTCGGGGACGGCGACCGAGGCCATCGGCCTCTTCGTCCTGGGCTTCTTCTTCATCGCGGCCCTCCCGCTTGGACTCGAGCTCTCGGCGCGGGCGGTCGAGCCGTCGCAGGCCGGCATCGCGAATTCGATCGTCTGGGAGTTCTCTCAGGTCGGAGGCTTTCTGATCCTCTTCGCCTATCCGGTACTCGCCGCCCCACTCGGGTGGACCGCCCTCTTCTACGTCTCGGCCGGGTTGACCGCAGTTGGGCTTGGAGTGGTTACGCTCCTCCACTCGCGGTGAATCCCCCGGAGGTGCGACGGGCCGCCTCCGGGGGGTCTCAGAGGAGCCGGTTCGAGCCCGCTAGACCTGCTCGAGCGTCGCGCGGAGCATCCAGGCCGTCTTTTCGTGCGCCTCCACGAGTCCGGTCAAAAAGTCGGCGGTTCCGATGTCGCGGTGCTTGTCTTGCGAACGATCGGCCGCGTCCCTCAGTTCGCGGATCACGGTCTCATGGTCGTTCAGAAGCTCAGTAAGGATAGGCTTCGGCCCGAAGGGGGCGGTCGCGACGCTGTCCTTGAGGTGCGCGAGCTGGTGGTAGTCGCCGAGCGATGCGTGCGCGAAACCTCCCAGCGCGCGCACCCTCTCCGCGACGTCGTCGACCTCGTCGTCCAACATCTCGTACTGCTCTTCGAACATCTTGTGTAGGTCGCGGAAGTGGGGCCCCACGATGTTCCAGTGGGCGTTCCGCGTCTTCGTGTAGAGCAGGAAGAGGTCCGCCAAGAGTCCATTCAGCGTTTCGACTTCGGCGTGAAGGTCCTTTTCCGGGATTCCGATTTTCGGCTCCAACGTTCTCACGCTCCTCTGTGCTTCTCTCCGGTCTCGGTCGGGAAGGCCATGGTGGAATCGCGAGTGGCTACATATTCGGCTCGTGGGGCCGGCTTTCCTTCCTCGGGGGGTCACTCCACAAAGCCGGAGCGAAGGAGTCCCTGCAGCAAGTCGGCGTGCTTCCGTTCGTCGGCCTCCATGCTCGCGATGAGGAGCGACATCGTCCCCTCGAGATGCGCCGCCAAGTCGGCGTCCGCGCTCGCTTCCGCTCGGCGTTCACCCTCGATCAGCGCCTCGACCTCGCGGCGCGTGATGCCCGAGGTGTGCGCGCGGACGACCCCCCGGTCCAGGTACGGAGCGAGAGACGCGACGATCTCGGCATGCCGCAGGCTGTCCGATGCGATCTGGCGGAAGATCGCCCGCGTGAGTTCGTCCCGGGCTTTCTGCGCGAGCCGCATGCACATCGTTACCGCCGCTTGCTCCGCCCGGACGCGGTGGCGGAGCCAAAGGGCCATGCTCCGGGTCGGCGGACTGCTGGACGGTACCGCCGCTGGGGCCTGGGTTCGCCCGCCGCCACTCGCTTCGCCCATGCGCTCGGCGAGGGTGGCCGCCCCATCGAGCATCGTCCGCATCCTCGAACCCACACTGAGCGCCGGGTCGCGAAGTCGCTCGGCGACCTCGCGGGCCACTCGACGGGCTTCCGGGTTCGAAGCGTAGGCCAGAAACGGACCCTTCAGTCGACGTCCGGAGAGGTACTGGGAGACCGCCGAGGGCGCGAGGCCGAGGACCTCCGCCGCGTGCGCGGAAGAGACCCCGAGTTCCTCCACGAGCTCTCGGGCGACCAGGGCTTGGAGCAGCCGAATCCAGGAGCCGGGCGAATTCCTCGAGACGGTCATATCATTCTCCGACAAAACCCGCGCTGGGATAAGGCCTTCACATTGTGAATAATCCTGTCGTCCGGTCACGTACACAACGGACAAATACTCACCTGCAGGTGAGCAAAATGGGCCTCATGTCGACTCAGGGTAGCTCGGGGGCCGCCGGAAGGTCGTGGATATCGTGCCGGGGAGCACCCGGGAGTAGCGGTCGATGAGCGACTTCCCGACGTTCTTGCTGCTCACGGTCGCGATGGGTCTCTCGATCTTCCTCTCCCTACCGGTCATCCTGGCGAAGCGGATGCAGAGCCGCACGATCACGTTCCTGAACGCCGCCGCGATCGGGATCCTCGTCTTCCTGCTGGCCGACATCTTCGGGGACGTCGCCCCGCTGCTCTCCGGGAGCGCGGTCTACTTGACGCTCCCGTCCATGGACGTGCTCTTCCTCGCCTCGGTGGTCGGGGTGTTTGCGCTGCTCTACGCCATCGACCAGCGGCCTCCCGCGGAGCTCCGACGCGGGGACGACGCGCTCGCGAACGGTGTTGCTCAGTCGGCCGTCGAAGGGACGAGTCCGACCCGCCTGGCCCTCATCATCGCGGTCGGCATCGGGCTCCAGAACCTTACCGAGGGCCTGGTCTTCGGCAGCGCCTGGTCGCTCGGGGAGATCGGCCTCCTCGCGGTGATCTTCCTCGGCTTCTTCCTGCAGAACGTCACCGAAGGGTTCCCGATCGTCTCCCCCCTCCTCGGAGTCCGCTCGCGCAACGTCGGCCAAGTCGCCGGCTTCTTCCTGATCGGCGGACTTCCAACCATCCTGGGGGGCGCGGTCGGATACTTCTACAATAGTACGGCCCTGGACGTCCTCTTCGATGCGCTGGCGATCGGAGCCATCCTCTACGTGATCCTGCCAATGCTCCGAATCGCGTTCCGTCCGGCTCCGAGCCGGCTCGAGACCTACTACCGAAACCGCTTCGTCTACTTCGGACTCTTGACCGGTTTTGTCCTCGGCTTCGTGGTGAACGCCTTCTGAGGGCCGCATGGACCGGCGGAGTTCCGCGGGTGACCCGGAGTGGGGCCCGTGACCGCCGGGGAGACCTCCCCGTCGACCGGCGTCGGTTCGTGGGCGACGAATCTCCCGGTGGTCGCGCGCTTTCGGAACTCCCTCGACCGGGTGGTCTCCGGGGAGACGCTACGTGCCTGGGGACCCGCCTGGCTCGTGATGATCGCCGACGTGGACGCGGCGAGCATCCTCACGGGCCTCGAGTCGGGGATCGCCTACCGCTACGACCTCGTCTGGTTCCTCGTGATGCTGATCGTCCCGCTCTTCTTCGTTCAGGAGGCGGCGGGGCGGATCGGAGCGGTCACCCACAAGGGGTTGGGTGAGCTCGTCCGGGAGACCCGCTCCTCGCGCGCCAGCGTGGCGCTGGCGGTTCCTGTCGCGCTCGCGGATGT